>Ga0315338_1000122_pt1 | contig 348449 bp, 321 predicted proteins | sample ASW8metaG_FD_204518 | JGI IMG/M metagenome (GOLD analysis project Ga0315338, IMG submission 204518) | Ammonia-oxidizing marine archaeal communities from Monterey Bay, California, United States - ASW #8 | ecosystem: Environmental > Aquatic > Marine > Coastal | place: USA: California | collected... | reverse complement strand
TATACTGGCTATGATGCAGGGAATGCTATATGGGCAGCAGCCGATTGCGATAGTGATGGGGTGACCAATGGGGATGAAGATACTGCTGGAAGTGATCCCTATGATGCAGGGTCCACTCCCACAACAGATACCGATGGGGATGGAGATCCAGATGTTACCGATATAGCTCCTAATGACCCGTGCTTACCAGTTCAATCAGCAGGATATACTGGCTATGATGCAGGGAATGCTATTTGGGCAGCAGCCGATTGCGATAGTGATGGGGTGACCAATGGGGAGGAAGACACTAATAGTACTGATCCATACGCTGTATCTGTAGATACAGATGGGGATGGTATTGATGACGATAATGAAATTAACGATGGAACAGATGAGAACAATCCATGCGACCCTGTACAAACTGCCGGGTATATTGGATATGATGCAGGGAATGCTATTTGGGCTGCAGCCGATTGCGACAGTGATGGGGTGACCAATGGGGAGGAAGACACTAATAGTACTGATCCATACGCTGTATCTGTAGATACAGATGGGGATGGTATTGATGACGATAATGAAATTAACGATGGAACAGATGAGAACAATCCATGCGACCCTGTACAAACTGCCGGGTATACTGGCTATGATGCAGGGAACGCAATTTGGGCAGCAGCCGATTGCGATAGTGATGGGGTGACCAATGGGGACGAAAATACTGCTGGAAGTGATCCCTATGATGCAGGGTCTACTCCCACAACAGATACCGATGGAGATGGAGTTCCAGATGTTACCGATACAGCACCTAATGACCCGTGCTTACCAGTTCAATCAGCAGGATACAATAGCTATGATGCAGCGAATGCCATTTGGGCAGCAGCTGATTGTGATAGTGATGGGGTGACCAATGGTGATGAAGATATTGCAGGAAGTGATCCCTATGATGCAGGGTCTACTCCCACAACAGATACCGATGGAGATGGAGTTCCAGATGTTACCGATACAGCACCTAATGACCCGTGCTTACCAGTTCAATCAGCAGGATACAATAGCTATGATGCAGCGAATGCCATTTGGGCAGCAGCTGATTGTGATAGTGATGGGGTGACCAATGGTGATGAAGATATTGCAGGAAGTGATCCATATTTTGATGACTCTGGCACACTCGATGATGACAACGATGGTGTTCCTAATTCGCTTGATCTATGTGTCAACACTCCAATAAATACGGTCGTTGATGTAACAGGATGTCCAGTATTCACTTTGCCAACAACTAATTTCAATGTCTTATCTACAGGTGAATCGTGTATTTCAGATAATGATGGAAGCATCGAAATTAGTGCAGAAATCGAATTAGATTATACAGCAACCCTTACCGGTTCTATGGGTGCAGTAGCCAACTCATTCTTAACAACTACTTCGTTTACTAATTTAACAGCCGGGAATTATACACTTTGCTTTACTGTTCAAGGGCAACCGGATTATGAAAATTGTTTTAATGTTAATATTTCGGAACCGGAAGCACTTTCTGTTGATTCCAAAGTAAGTACGGCAAAGAATGAAGTGACTTTAGACTTATCAGGTGGCAAAATGTACCATATCGTACTAAATAATAATAATTACCAAACTTCAGAAAGTAAAATTACCTTACCGCTTTCCCTAATTGAAAATAAAATATCAATTAGGACTGACAAGGATTGCCAGGGTATTTATGAAGAAACGATAATGTTAAGTTCAAAAGTCATTATTTATCCTAATCCAATTTCCTATGGAGAACTATCAATATTTCTTGGAAATAATGTGCTAAATAATGTACAATTATCTTTATACACTATAAATGGAGTTGAAGTTTTCAATAAACCCTACAGCACAATCAACAATGAGGTTAAATTGGATTTTGACACATTGCCTAATGGATCATATATCCTAAATATAAAAACCGAAAAGTCTTTATTAAATTACAAAATAATTAAGAGATGAAATTAATATATAAACTTGCGATTTTACCGGTATTCCTATTATTGTCCTGTGGTAAGACGGAACCTGTGTCGGTTGGGCCAGATCCGGTTCCAGATCCATTAGCTGCTGTATTGGTTTTTCCAGATAACAATACCGAATGCAATGAGGGCAACATAATTAATGATACACAAAGTAGTGTTATTTTTCGTTGGAATGCATCTCAAAATACTGATTCCTACGAGCTTAATCTCAGGAATTTAAATAACAATAATGTATCAACGTCAAATGCCAGTACCAATGAAGCTACCATCACTTTATTAAGAGGCACTCCATATGAGTGGTTTATAGTATCCAAGGCAAACGAAACTGTAGTAACCGCAACAAGTGAAAAATGGAAGTTCTATAATAAAGGGCCTGGCATTGAAAATTATGCACCGTTCCCTGCTGAAGTGATTTCTCCCTTGAGAGGATCAACGGTAACTGGCACTGGAGGAAACATAACATTAGAATGGAATGGCAGTGATGTGGATAATGACATTACAGAATTTGAAATTTTATTCGGAACTGAAAATATTCCTGCCACCCTGCTGGGAACAACGTCAGATAGTACAATTGATGCAACAGTTGTTTCCGGACAAATTTATTATTGGCGGGTTATCACTAAGGATTCTGAGCAAAACTCATCAGAATCTGAAATATTTGAATTTAGGGTTGAATAATATATTTTCTAATTAAGAAATTCATAATCAAGCCCGGTAAATTTTATATTTAAGCTAAAGCAAAGACGAACCAATTTCATAATTTCTTTTTGACCAAAATCTAACAGACAATTAAGAATTGAATATTTTTTTGATCATATTTTTTCTATTAAAAGAGTAGTATTTTTGTAGGTCAAAACACGGCTCTAATGATCAAATTGTTCCGACCACTTGCAAAAACCTCGCTCATCCTTGTCTATTTGGTGATCATCGCAGGTGCCGTGGTACGTATGACAGGAAGCGGTATGGGGTGTCCGGACTGGCCCAAGTGTTTTGGATATTACATCCCCCCAACTGAAGCATCCGAATTGGAGTGGCAACCCCAACAAGCATTTAAGGAAGGTGAGGTGATCATTAGAAATGAATCCTTGTGGGTAGCTACTAAGGACCATATCACCGGAAATACATATAACGAAGTAAATTGGGCTGCATATCAAAAACACGATTATGCTATTTTTAATGCCACCCACACCTGGATAGAATACATCAATCGACTTTTAGGTGCTTTGGCAGGCCTTGCTACTCTTTTTCTGGCCATTGCCTCATTCTATTATTGCAAAAAAAATAAAAAGATCACTATCATTTCCTGGCTGATCGTACTGGGTATGCTCTTTCAGGGATGGCTTGGAGCCACTGTGGTATATTCAGTATTGCTACCTGCAAGGATTACCATGCATATGATCATGGCGTTGGTCATCGTCGCTTTGCTTATCTATGTGTTAGAGAAAACCAGCACTAAAGCTGGCTTGGCTGTCTTTGCCCATCGAATAAATCAACTATTGTGGCTGGCACTAGGCCTAACCATGGTTCAAATTATCCTCGGAACACAAGTAAGGCAGTTTGTTGATGATCAAATAGATCAGGTAGGAGAACAGGCCAAAATGCTCTGGCTCTCCCAACCCGAAGTGCAATTTTATATCCATCGCTCCCTGTCAATTCTGGTGGTTCTTTTCAATGCCTGGATCGCCTATCAAATTGTCTCAAAAAAACTGGGATTAACCAAGATATATTGGGTCTTGATCCTGATAGGAGTTGAAATTTTATCGGGAATAGCCATGTATTATTTTGATTTCCCTTTCGGGAGTCAGCCGCTTCACCTTGTACTGGCGTCCCTCTTGTTTGGGCTTCAATTTTATTTGGTATTGGAAACTCAAAAGACGGGAACAACCATTGAAACTTTGTAACTTTGTCCACAGGTAAAAGTAGTAAGCATGATTTATAAGATCAGGATCATTCTGGATGCTAAGGAGGATATTTTTCGAGATATCGAAATAGAGGCTGAGAACACCCTGGAAGATTTTCATAACGCCATAACCCAGGCCTTTGGTTTTATGGGTGATGAAATGGCATCTTTCTATACCTGTGATGAAAATTGGAACCAGGATGAGGAGATCGCACTTTTTGATATGAGCGAGGGAACTTCTTCTGTCCGCTTAATGAATGAAGCTTTTTTAGAAGACATCCTTACCCGCCAAACACCAAAATTGATCTACGTCTATGACTTCTTAAGTATGTGGACCTTTTATGTGGAATTGGCAGATATTGTTGAAAATACCGAGGGACACGACTATCCCAACGTGCTCTTCAGTTTTGGAGAACTGCCTGAATCGCCTCCGGAAAAGAATTTTGAAGCAGATCCTAATTTCGATTTTGATGAAACATTTGATCGATATGACGATCTCGATTTTGAAGAAAACTGGAATTAAGCCACTCCCTACCGCAACAGAACTTATAAACTATATTATTATCCCAACTCTTTCTTAAACCAAGTATCCCCTATGATCAATCTTTTTAATGCACAGATCGATAATTTATCGTTACACCGTGTTGGTAATAAACACAAAAACGAAGGTGTCTTTCTTTCAGAAGAACCTCAACCTCTCAATGATGAAACCAGAGGACTTTTAAAGGAATTCTTTCTAAAACCCTTTCGTGAAAAGGAAGAGAATTACTTTAAGCTTTCCCATGAGGCAGATCTTGAGTTCAATGAGATCTATCTGGCAGCCAAGGCCATTTTTGAAGATCCGGACACACTGCAAGAACACGCCAAGAAAATAACACGTTTTTTATACGACCAATCAAATCACCCACATATCAAGAGCGGAGAAGTGTTTGTTGCCTATATCAGCAATATGGTCCTTGATAACGAAAAAATAGATGCTGTGGGGATATTTAAAAGCGAGATCAAACAGGAATATTTGCAATTCCATGAAAAAGGATCGCATCTCGAAATGATCCTGGAACAGGGAGTGAATCTGAACAAATTAGATAAGGGATGCCTTATTTTTAACACCTTGGCTGAAGAAGGATTCAAGATTTTGTCTGTGGACAGCAACCGATACGATACAAAGTATTGGCTGGAAAATTTTCTAGGGGTCAATATACTCCCGGACGACAATTTTTACACCAAAAACTATCTTAAATTCTGCCAGAACTTTGCCAAGGACGTGGTCTTGCCTGCAGAAGATAAACAACAAGAAGTACTGTTTATGAACCGGGCTGTAAACCATTTTGCTAAAAATGATGCCTTTGAAGAATCTCTATTTCTCAATGAAGTAATGGAGAATCCGGAACTGATCCCGGAGTTTAAGCATTACAAAGTAGAAAGAGGCCCCAAGTACAGTATTGAGGATGTTTCCACCTTTCCTATTGCCAATAAAGCAGTTTCAGATTCCCGTAAGAAGATCAAAAATGTCATAACCCTGGATACCAATATTCAGATCCGCATGGATTTTATCAATCCAGATTCTGCAGAACGATTTGTAGAGAAAGGTTGGGATGAAGAAAAGCAGATGTACTATTATCTGGTATACTTTAATAAGGAAATGAAGTAGTACAGGCTGATTTTTCAGCTAAGATTTATGTAAAGCATTATTTGATCTTGATCTTCATATCAATGATCTGCTTCATACTTACATTTTCATAATTTCTTTTAACAAAATCTAAGGTAAGGATTAGGATCTCCCCCATTGTTTTACACTTTTTAAAAGTAATATCACGGGTGAAATCGAAAATTTCCATCTTTAATCGTTCCACGTTCTCAGGAAGGGAGATTTTATCCGTTTTGCAAGCGTTTAAAAGTCGGTTTATACGCTTGTTGGTACTAATGATCCGTTTGGCAATTATAGAGCGTTCTTCAACTTTATATTGTTCTATGGAATTCTCAAGCAATTTGCTCGATACCAACTCGACCATTTTTATGTTTTCTTTAAAAAACTGCGGGCGGTATACGTTGAGTTTTCCTTCAAAGCACTGCTGATCAAAATCAATTGCTCGGATTCTGTAAACGACGTGGTCAAAATCATGTATAGGAATAATCACATAGTTATAGGAACGCATGTCGCCCAATAATTGGATCATAGATCGCTCATTGAACTTTACGAACTCTTTGGCTAACTGCGACTTTTCAGAATCAGTGCAGTGGGATAACATATTTTTTATAAAAATATCTCCCGGTATCCCCGCAATATGTTCCTCGATGAGTGTATCCTTAAAAACAAGATAATTCAGATTATAGGGGGAGAGCATATGCTCTAGTTCTAAACCATAAATGCGCGAAGCATCCGCCTTTTTTACATAAAAATAAGTGAAGTTCTCATTTAATATATTTCTAACCTTAATTCTAAAAGGTTTGGAATTACCAAAGGTGCAATAATCCACGGCATCAATATTGAGATACGGAAAAATATGATCGGTGCCATCTGAATGAAGTACGGAATAGACTTTTTTTAAACTAAGATCAATTTCTTTGCGATCGGAATCGGAGTAATACACCCTAACCCATAAGGTATCAACGCCTTCATCATCATAAACCACCACAGAACCCGCAAATCTGAGCAAATCTTCATAAAAAATGGGGAGCTCAATTTTCCGGTTGTACATTTCCAGGAAAGCATCGAGTTTTTTGCTCACCGGAAAGGAGGGTTTTTTCTTGGACATCAGCCGTTGTTGAGTCATAGGAATTTACCTTTTATACGATTCTATTGTAACAATTTATGGTTTTCGTCGTCAAGTTACTATAAACTGCCTAAACTATACACTATTTGGAAACGATTCTTACAGTCTCTAATCTGACCAAAAAATTCGGATACCTTACCGCTGTAAAAGATCTGTCCTTTTCTATAGAAAAAGGCAATGTCTATGGAATACTTGGGCCAAACGGCAGTGGAAAATCGACCACCCTTGGAATCGTCCTCAATGTAGTGAATCCCACTAGCGGGTCTTTTAGCTGGTTCGATGGCAATACCACAACCCATGATGCTTTAAAAAAGGTGGGGGCAATTATTGAGCGGCCCAATTTCTATCCCTATATGTCCGCGCTTAAAAATCTAAAGCTTGTCTGTAAGATCAAGGGGGTTTCTGAAGATAAGATTGAGGATACGCTGCAACTTGTAGGTTTATGGGAAAGAAGGAACAGTAAGTTCAAAACCTATTCGCTGGGCATGAAACAGCGACTTGCAATAGCCTCGGCACTCCTGAACGATCCGGAGATCCTAATTTTAGATGAACCTACGAATGGGCTCGATCCTCAGGGGATCCATCAAATAAGGCAGATCATAAAAAAGATCGCTTCTCAGGGGACAACCATTTTATTGGCATCCCATCTCCTGGACGAGGTTGAGAAAGTATGTACCCATGTAGTGATCTTAAGAAAAGGAGAAAAAATATATGCCGGTAGGGTAGACAACATGTTAGCTAGTCATGGATATTTAGAGCTTAAGTGTAATAAATCAGAAGCCCTTGTAAAGTTATTGGAAGAAGATCCCAGGTTTGGAAAAATACTAGAAGAAAGTGGATTGATAACCGCCGTGTTAAATGAAAAAATGGAGCCGGGTACTCTTAATGAATTCTTATATAAGAATGGGATCGTCCTTACGCATCTGGTGATGAGAAAAGAGAGTCTTGAGGAACAATTCCTAACACTTACGAAAACCCCTAACAAGTAAAAACGCAGGTCATATACCTATGAAAAGGCTATTACAAATAGAATTTATTAAACTCTGGAACAACCGTTCCAGCAAGGTACTTATCATTGCGTATTTTATTTTACTTACGTCTATTGCATTAGTGGCCGCCATAAAATTTGATATTGGCCCCATTAAATTTCACCTCGCGGAACAAGGTATTTTCAACTTTCCCTATATCTGGCATTTTAACACCTTCGTCACGGCATTTTTTAAACTGTTCCTTGCTATCGTGATCGTCTCCATGATGGCTAATGAATACAGCAATAAGACAATTAAGCAAAATCTGATAGACGGACTTTCGAAGAAAGAATTTGTACTCTCAAAATTTCTGACCGTTATTTCTTTCTCCCTGATCTCCACGATATTTGTTTTTGCGGTCTCTATGATCCTGGGGCTGATCTATTCTGACTATAACGAGTTGTCCATAATTTTTTCTGACCTGGAATTTCTATTGGCATTTTTTGTGAAGTTGATTGGATTCTTCTCTTTCTGTTTATTTCTTGGGGTGTTGGTAAAAAGATCGGCCTTTGCCTTGGGATTCCTCATATTGTGGCAAGTATTTGAAGGGTTCGTCAGAGGGATGATCCGCTGGAAACTTTTCGATGCGGAGACTACCGATGCAATCATGGGTTTCTTTCCTCTGAATGCCATGTTCAACCTTATCAAGGAGCCCTTCTCTCGCCTAAATGCTGTTCAGACAGTGGCTAATCAGATCGGTGAAACAGTGACCTTGAACTACCAGGTGCAATGGTATGAGATCCTGATCGTCCTGGCCTGGACTTGGATTTTCGTCTATTTGTCTTATATGTTATTGAAAAAGAGGGATTTGTAGTATATTGTAGTGTTTGCGAAGACACTATGAAAAAGATTGCCTCTTTAGTCCTTTTTGGACTCCTTTCCCCATTCCTACTATTTAGTCAGGGAGAGACCTCCAATTGGTTTTTTGGGAACGGAGCCGGCATTCGATTTAACAATGACGGAAGTGTTTCCAATGCCTTCAAAAGCAAGTTAGAGACCCTTGAAGGCTGTGCCACCATCTCTGATACCTTTGGCGATCTACTTTTTTATACGGATGGCATCACGGTTTACAACAAAAATCATGATATCATGTTGAATGGGGAGGACCTATATGGAGACCCCTCCAGTACTCAGTCTGCCATGATCGTCCCTAAACCAGAGGACCCGGAACTCTTTTTTATCTTTACGGTAGACACTTCGCCCTTTGAAGGGGATCCTGATTACGGTCTCAATTATTCAATAGTTGATATCACTCAAGACAATGGTATGGGTGCCGTTGTTCAGAAAAACGTACCCTTGTTGGAAGATTGTTCCGAAAAAATTACGGCAATTATAAAAAACTGTTTTGAGCAATCTATATGGGTAGTAACACTCGCATCACAAAACGGAGCAAGCGGTGTTCTCAATACGTTTTATGCTTTTGAAGTGAATACAACCGGCGTTCTTAACTCACCGGTCAAAACAACATTTTCGAATCTGCAAATTGAAGATCCAAGAGGCTATTTGAAATTTTCACCTGATGGTACAAAATTGGCCATTGCTAATTTTACCGATGGTCTTTTTCTTTATGATTTTGATGAAACAACAGGGGTCATTGTAAATCAGCAATTAATAACCATACCCGGAGTTAATAAAAATCCTTACGGTCTAGAATTTTCTCCGAATAGTAAACTTTTATATGTGCATGCCACCAATGAGGTAGGACAATCTATTAATCATACTTCATCCTTACTTCAGTTCGATATAACAAGTGCTGATATAGATGCCTCTTTGGTAGAGCTCGATAATAGATCCATTTTCAGAGGCGCCTTGCAACAAGGTGAAAATGGCAAGATCTATCGGACAATTACCAATAGTTATAACGAAGGAACCCCGTATTTAGGAGTGATCAATAATCCAAATGAATTAGGGATGGCTTCCAATTATAACCATAACGCTGTGAACCTGAATGGGAAAAATGCGATGCAAGGCCTACCTCCTTTCATACAATCCTTCTTTGGGAATACGGACCTGATACAAAACACCAACGGTACAACAAGCAGTACACTAACCTTGTGCAGCGGAGAACCTTTGGTTTTGGAGGCTGATAGTATTCCCGGGGCAACATATTTTTGGGAAAAAGACGGGATCCCTATTGTAAGTGCTGATACGCATACTTATTCATTAAATTCGACCTCAGAAACAGACTCCGGAAGGTATAGTGTAGAGATCATCTCCTCTGATCCATTGGAATGTCCAATTATTGGAGAATCCTTGATCAATGTATTGCCGATCCCTGATCCTAATCTTGTTTTAACCCAGTGCGATGTAGGGCCAGATGATCCTACAGATGGGATCACTTTTATAAATTTAGATGAGATCAATGACAACGTAGATCTGAATTTCTTTTTCTACGAATCGCTGGCAGATAGAAATGCAGATAGTCCTCTTTCCAATAGCCAGAGCTATCAGAATACTCAGCCATTTAATCAAGTTCTGTATTACAAGGTCGTGAATACCCTTGGTTGCACCAATTTGGGTGAATTAAATATCGAAGTGACTCCTTCTGCGGTTGTCCCCAGCATTTTCAGTCCCATCTATACATGTGACGATTCCCCATTAGATGGGGTCTTAGAAAGTAGTTTCGACCTTGAGGCTATAGCAGCAAATTATGCTGATCCTTTGACAAACATAAAACTCTATGAAAGTATTAGTGACGCAGCAGCTCAAATAAATGAGATTTCCGAATTCTCCCTGACAACAACATCGACCACACTATATGCTCGCGTTTCAGAAGGGAATGTATGTCTTGGTATAGAAACAATAGACCTTATTGTAAATCCTTCTCCTATACCGGCAATGGAAGAGACCTATGTTCTATGTACGGAAAGGGGTACAGCCTTGCTGGAAGGACCTGAGGGATTTGATTCCTATCGTTGGTTTAAGAAGACCGGATCTGGTTTAATTGATTTGGGAAGCGGACAAAACATCAGCTTGACAGAATTAGGCTTTTACGAATTGGAAACCAGTTATATCTTCAATATCAATGGTACCGAGATCAGATGTGGCAATAAAGTAAGATTTCAACTTGTACCTTCGACCAGAGCGGTGATCAATGACATAGAAATTCGAGATTTTGCAGCGAATAATACAATTGAAGTTTCGGTAAGCGGTGAGGGGAACTACGAATTCTCCATGGACGGAATAAACTATCAGGATAGTCCTTATTTTTCTAATGTTCTCCCGGGATTTGCACGAGTATATGTTAAAGATACCAAGGGATGTGGTGTTACGCAAAAGGAGATAGCAGTAATGGGCTATCCCAAATTCTTTACGCCTAATGGCGATGGCATAAATGACTATTGGCAACTTACCGGATTTAATGAACAATTTCAGTCGAATGCCTTTGTGGGAATCTATGACCGCTATGGCACCTTTGTTACCCAGATACCAACCCAGGATATAGGGTGGAACGGGAATGTGAACACCAAAATAATGCCTGCAGACGACTACTGGTTCAGAGTGGAATTAGAAGACGGACGAGAATTTCAAGGGCATTTTACACTTAAACGCTAAGGTATGTACTTTGTAAGATCAACATACCAAAAGAAATCTGGGCAACATACCCATGGGTGGTTGGTTGTTTTGGTCTTCTTTCTAACGCAAGTTGGCCTAAGCCAGGAATGCCCTTCTCCGGTATTAATAAGTCCATTGAATGGTGCTGTTAATGTACCTGTGGATACCAGCATTTCATGGACCCCCGTAGATGGAGTACCTTCTTACCTGATCGCTATTGGCACTATTCCGGGAGGAGATGACCTGGTATCAGAACGTAATATTGGTAGTCTCCCAAATTATAAACCTCCACTGGGCTTACCAGAAAATACAGATATTTTTGTAACCATCACACTGTTTTTTTTCCAGGGGGGTGTTGCCAAAATTACCTGTGGTTCGGAAATGTTCCATACGGAAACGGTGACGAATGTACCGCCTTGCACCTTCCCGAACATTCCTTTTAATGGACAGGCCAATGTAAATCCTGAGACCAATATCAGTTGGAATTATGCGACAAGTGCTACAGGATATCGCCTGTCTATTGGCACCACAATGGGGGGTACGGAGCTCCTGAATAATGCAGATCAGGGGAATGTCCTGACCCATAATCCCATCCCTGAACTTCCTCCAAATACAACCATTTATGTGCGAGTTATTCCATACAATACTATTGGCGATGCTGGTCCGTGTTCTGAATTTTTGTTTACTACCAGCGCGGTAGCCCCCTTACCCGGGTGTACCAGCATGGTGTATCCAGCCAATGGAGATACCAATGTGCCCCTGACCCCTAGATTGGAATGGAATGCGGTGCCAGGCGCTGTCGGATATAGGGTAACCATTGGAAATTCACCTTCATCGGGCGATGTTTTGCTTAATACTCCTATATATTCCACTTCCACTTTCATTTTAGAATTGGAGGCCAATAGATCCTTCTTTGTAACTATTATACCATTTAATGACTCCGGAGATGCCATAGGATGCCTTCAGGAATCTTTTTCTACCCTTCTCGGATGCGGGCCGTTTTTTGATCCTGCATCAGGTGACCTTATCACCTTAAATCCCGAAATCGATTTTCCGGACAATGTTTCCCTGTGTGAAAATGATTTCCCCCTTAACTACTCAGCAACAGATGTTGCAGAAGGTTATCGATGGTATAAAATCGATCCACTTGGGAATGAAACCCTAATTTCGGATACAGCAGATGTTGTCTTTAATGACCCTGGGCAATTCCGGTACATTGCCTATAATACGATTCTTCAGCCTGGAGGTTTTGTGGAATGCGAAAGTTCCCAAGTCTTCCAAGTGGTGACATCCGAAATGGCAACTATCACCTCTGTTACTATCACCGAAGAGGCTAACAGTTTACGAATAGCTGTACAAGCCGAAGGGATTGGGGATTATGAATTTGCCATAGACAATATAAACGGACCTTACCAGGCCAGTAATACCTTTACCAATATACCTTACGGCACACACAACTTATACGTCCGGGATCAAAATGGGTGTGGCATTGCAGTAGAACAGATCGTTCAGGATCTTACCCTGGAAGGCTTTCCAAAATTTTTCTCACCTAACGGGGATGGTGTAAATGACTACTGGCAATACATTCCCCCAGAGATGAACGAGGACATTATTCTGGTTAGTATTGAGATCTACAACAGATATGGTCAATTATTGCTCCAGATAGATCCCTCTTCCAGAGGATGGGATGGCACCATCAACGGTGGGTCACTCCCAGCGGCGGATTATTGGTTTAGAGCCAGGGACAATTCCAATAGCGAATTGATCGGCCATTTTTCCTTGAAACGATAATGTCTAAAAATCTACTCATATAGCGATCATCAAACCAAGCGTCTTTCGTAATTTTACTGCATGAAGTTTAAAGTAGTTTCCGATTTCAAACCTACAGGAGATCAACCTGAAGCCATACAACAACTTGTTGATGGGTTGCATGAAGGTGAACGCTATCAAACTTTGCTAGGGGTAACCGGCTCAGGTAAGACCTTTACGGTAGCAAATGTTATTGAAAGTGTACAAAAGCCAACTCTGGTTCTTGCCCATAATAAGACATTGGCCGCACAACTGTATTCAGAGTTTAAGCAGTTCTTTCCTGAAAATGCTGTAGAATACTTTGTTTCTTATTATGATTATTACCAGCCGGAAGCCTATATCCCAACCAGCGGACTCTACATTGAGAAGGATCTGTCTATTAATGAGGATATTGAAAAATTACGGCTAAGTACCACTTCTTCCTTGCTATCAGGGAGAAGGGACGTTTTGGTGGTCGCCTCCGTTTCCTGTCTCTACGGGATAGGTAATCCGGTGGAATTCCAGAAGAATGTGATCACTATACGTAAAGATCAGGTCATTGCCAGAACTAAATTTCTTCATCAGCTGGTTCAAAGTCTGTATTCCAGGACCACAGCCGATTTTAAAAATGGGAATTTCAGAGTGAAAGGAGATGTGGTTGATGTCTTTCCAAGTTACGCCGATAATGCCTTTAGGATCCACTTTTTTGGCGATGAAATTGAAGAAATAGAGGCCTTTGATCCTTTTAATAATACGCTGATCGAGGTCTACGAAACTTTAAATATATATCCGGCTAACATGTTCGTAACCTCCCCGGATATTCTTCAGAATGCCATTCACCAAATTCAACATGATCTGGTGAACCAGATTTCATATTTTTCTGAAATTGGGAAACCCCTGGAAGCAAAAAGACTGGAAGAACGCACCAATTTTGATCTGGAGATGATCCGGGAACTGGGGTATTGCTCAGGTATTGAGAACTATTCTAGATACCTGGATGGCCGGGAACCGGGAACCCGACCTTTCTGCCTTCTGGATTATTTTCCGGACGATTATCTGATGGTGGTAGACGAAAGTCACGTGACCATTCCTCAGGTACATGCCATGTATGGTGGGGACAGATCTCGGAAGGAAAATTTGGTAGATTACGGCTTCCGACTCCCGGCGGCAATGGACAACCGTCCATTAAAATTTGAAGAATTTGAAGCGCTGCAGAATCAGGCTATTTTTGTCAGTGCCACCCCGGCAGATTACGAATTACAATTGAGCCAGGGAGTCTATGTGGAACAGGTAATTAGGCCTACAGGATTATTAGACCCTATTATTGAAGTACGCCCCAGTAAAAATCAGATAGATGATCTGGTCGAAGAGATACAACAACGAGTAGAAAAAGATGAACGTACACTGGTCACTACCCTTACCAAAAGAATGGCTGAAGAGCTTACTAAATATCTTACCCGGATCAACGTACGATGCAGGTATATCCACAGTGATGTAGATACTCTGGAGCGAGTAGAGATCATGCAAGATCTGAGAAAAGGGATCTTTGACGTCCTTGTTGGAGTGAATTTACTTAGGGAAGGCCTGGATCTGCCTGAAGTATCACTGGTGGCCATTCTGGACGCCGATAAAGAAGGCTTTTTGCGTAGTAATCGTTCGCTTACGCAAACGGTTGGTAGGGCAGCACGGCACTTGAATGGAAAAGCAATCATGTATGCCGATAAGATCACAGCTAGCATGAAAAAGACCATTGATGAAACCACCTATCGAAGAGAAAAACAAACCAAATACAACATAGAAAATAATATTACCCCAACTTCTCTCAACAAGAGTTTAGACAACGCACTGGCTAAAAACTCAGTATCTACCTATCACTTTATAAAAGAAGAGCTAAGGGCAGCAGAACCAGACCTAGAATACCTTACCAAAGATCAGAAGGAAAAGATGATCCGTAATAAACGTAAAGCGATGGAAAAAGCAGCCAAAGAACTCGATTTTATGTTGGCTGCCCAACTTAGGGATGAGATCAAAAGTCTTCAAAATCAGGATTAACGGAACATAGGACCATGAAAAAAATTATTCTTCTTACTCTCTTTTGGTCCTTTTGCATATGTGATGCCTTCTGTCAAACCATGTCCGGGGCTGATATCAGAAAGGCTGCAAATGACCAATTGAATGAAGGTCTTAATGAGTTGATAGACTTTATGGAGATCCCCAATATTGGAAGCAACGAGGAACACGTGGCCAATAATATGAATTGGTGTATAAACCGATTTCAGAATTTAAATTTTTCAACCAAGGTCATTATTACAGAAGGCGCACCTTTGTTATTTGCAGAAAAAATAGTTTCAAAAGATAGAAAGACCATCTTATTTTATCTCCAGATAGACGGGCAACCCGTAGATACCTCAGAATGGGATCAACCAGATCCTTTTATTCCTGTTATAAAACAAAAAGAGGCAGATGGATCCTGGAAAGAGATCGATCGGAAAGCTAAGAAAACAATTGATGCAGAATGGCGTGTATTTGGAAGATCTGCTTCAGATTCCAAAGGTCCGGCAATAGCATTTATTAGTGCCCTCAACATTTTTAAACAGAGATCCTTAAATGCAGATTACAATATTAAAGTGATCATGGATTTTCAGGAAGAATTGGGATCTCCAACCCTGGCAGCAGCAGTAGAGCAGCATCGTGAACTTCTGAAAGCAGATATGGTCCTTATAATGGATGGAACCCGTCATATCTCCAATTGGCCTACGCTTACCTATGGAGCCAGAGGTATCGCCACAGCCACTATCAAGATCTTTGGGCCTAAGACCCCATTACACAGCGGACAGTACGGGAATTTTGCCCCCAACCCCGTATTTGAAGCATCGCGATTCATAGCCAGTTTAAAAGATGAAAAGGGAAAGGTTCAGATCACAGGATTCTATGACGGAATCACTTTGACGGAGGAAGATAAAAGAGCATTGAATTCCCTGCCTGAAAATGAAGACAGTTTAAAGATACGCCTGGGAATTGCTGAAAGCGACCAGGTAGGTGGTAGTTATCAGGAGTCGCTACAATACCCTTCGCTAAATATCAGAGGCCTTCGTTCGGCCTGGATAGACAAGGAAGTCAGAACCATCATCCCTGATGAGGTAGAAATAGAGATAGACATGCGCTTAGTTCCAGAGACTTCGGGCGAACGGATGATTCACTTGTTAGAGGAGCATTTAAAAAAACAAGGTTACCATCTAGTAGATAGTATTCCTACAGCGCTGGAACGAAGTTCTTATTCTAAATTAGCCTCACTTAGGTATCGTCTTGGATCACAGCCTTTTCGTACAGAAATGAATTCTGAAGCAGGAAACTTCCTTAATAAAGCAATGCAGCCAGTCTTTGGTACAAAGGTGGTAAATATGAGAACTACCGGAGGGTCTCAGCCTATTGCACCTTTTGTCCGAACCTTAGATGTCTCAGCAGTTTCTATCCGTATACCAAATCCGGATAATAATATTCATGCACCAAATGAAAATCTGAGAGTAGGGAATTTTTTGGAAGGGATCATGATGTGTTTGGCCATCCTTAATGAACCCCTAAATAAATAGCGCCCCAATTTCTCGGAGCGCTATTCAACTAACCAAACAAACCAACTATTATGAAAACCCGTATTGTGGGTCAAGCATAATTACTTTCTCTACCTTACTTTCCGATTTCGATCATTCGTTTTGGCTTAGGTAACGCCTCATCTTTCTTAGGAAGATTAAAGGAAAGGATCCCATCATCGTAAGATGCTTTTATCTTTTCACTGTTAACGGTTTCGGGTAATGTAAAAGACCTTTTAAAGGAGGTATACGAGAATTCCTTTCTGGTGTAATTCTCTTCTGTTTTTTCATCCTCAGTTTTAGTCTCCATAGAAATAGTTAAAACATCATTATCTATTTCTACATTAAAATCTTCCTTGTTTTTTCCGGGAATAGCCAATTCTAAATGATATCCCGTTTCATTTTCCTTAATGTTCACTGCCGGAAGAGTAGCTGCATAATTATCTGTACCTCCTAACCAATCTGGTTTAAAAAATTCATTCATTAGAGAAGGAAACATCAGGTTGTTACGTGTTACTATACTCATGACTTTTTGTTTTAAGTTTAACTTTATTTTTCACATATAAAGCAAAGGATATACCAAGTGATAAATACTGCCCTTTTGTCATTTATCATACCGCTAATACTGCCCTTATGACAGGGTAGTTTATATTCACACGATATTTTAGTACTGAATTACGGACATTCCCTGAATTGTATTATTTAAGAGTACAACTAGTCTATGTTTTTTCGTCTTTTGTAATACCTTGCTTAAAAGTTCTGTAATGACAAACAATGATATCTTAAAAAAGCTGCGAGTAGCTCTTATGTTAAGAGATGATGAGATCGTGGACATTCTGGCCCTGGTAGATTTTCGGATTTCGAAAAGTGAGATAGGTGCTTTTTGCCGCAAGGAAGGGCACCCCAAATACAAAGAGTGTGGTGACCAGGTACTTCGAAATTTTTTAAATGGCCTGGTGTTGCATTTAAGAGGACCCAAAGATGCCCCTAAAGATCCAAAAGAAGTATTGAATTCGCCTAAAAAGAGTACATCAAAGAGTCCTTCAAAACCCAGGAAAAGTAAATTCTCCAATTTAGGTTCTGTACCTTATAGAAATAAAAAAGGTCCCAAGAAACCTTAGGACCTTTTTTGATAACCTCAGAGTCTATCCTGTAATACGAACAGGAACGGTATACATTTTTCCTTCTACGGCATTAGCTAATTCAACGACTTGATAATTCAAGCGACTTTTCACAAAACGTTCCAAGGCTTCATCTTCAGTATCTACAGAAATCACTACAATTTCCTTCTTACTGTTCAGAGTAAACAATACCTCAGCAGTGAGGTCGTGCTCATCTAAAATAAAAGAATTTTTATCCAAAAGCTCACTGATCTGGATTGCCAGATCTTTTTTTGGATCGATAGTTTTGGAATCATTGGCAAAAAGGTTGCCGGCTGTAAGAAGAAGAGCCGCTACGAGTACTACAGGTAATTTTCTCATGACTTGTTTGTTTTTTGATTAATAATTAGATTGATGATGTATAAATAAAGACGACCCCTATACAGGAATGTTACTGGTTTTTCAAGTTTTAACAGAAATTTAAATTTTGACACTTATAAGAAATACCTCAAAAGTTATTGAAGCAGGAAAGTAAAGAAACGGGGAAGGACTGGTCTAAAGATTATTTTATATCAGTACAGCTATGAAAACTTTAGACAAACAAAAAGGCGATGTTAAAGAAAACATCGCCTTGATTATATATGTCGTTTTTTGTTTAGGCTAAAACTGCCTTAACCTTATCAGCAGCCTCCTGGAATTGAACTGCAGATTGCACGGCCAAACCAGAAGAATCAATGATCTCTTTAGCTAAGTCCGCATTCGTTCCCTGAAGTCTTACAATGATAGGAATCTTGATGGCATCTCCCATGTTCTTATAGGCATCTACGACACCTTGCGCAACACGGTCGCATCGAACTATCCCTCCAAAGATATTGATCAGGATAGCCTTAACATTCGGATCTTTTAGAATGATCCTAAAGGCTTCTTCAACTCTTTTTGCATCGGCTGTTCCTCCTACGTCCAGGAAATTGGCAGGTTCTCCCCCAGCCATTTTAATAAGATCCATCGTAGCCATGGCCAGTCCTGCACCATTTACCATACATCCTACGTTTCCATCGAGGTCTACATAGTTGAGTCCTACCGCACGAGCTTCAACTTCAATGGGGTTCTCTTCCCGCAGATCACGCATTTCTGCATATTGTTTCCTTCTGTATAAGGCATTGTCGTCTATGGATACCTTGGCATCTACAGCCATGATCTTATCATCTGAGGTCTTTAAAACCGGGTTGATCTCAAAAAGACTGGCATCACTTTGTTCGTATGCTTTGTACAAAGAGGTGATAAATTTGGTCATCTCTTTAAAGGCAGTACCTGAGAGACCCAGGTTAAAAGCAATCTTTCGGGATTGGAATGGTAATAATCCGGTAGCCGGATCTACTTCTTCTGTAAAAATAAGATGTGGAGTTTTTTCTGCCACTTCTTCTATATCCATGCCGCCTTCTGTAGAATACATGATCATATTACGCCCCCGTGCTCTGTTTAAAAGAACAGAAACATAGAATTCACTTGTTTCACTTGCACCGGGATAATAGACATCTTCGGCCACTAGTACCTGATGTACCTTTTTCCCCTCTGCAGAAGTCTGAGGGGTTACCAAATTCATCCCAATTATATTTCCCGCGATCTCTTCAACTTCTTTAAGATTCTTGGCGATTTTGACACCTCCTCCTTTTCCCCGGCCACCTGCGTGTACCTGAGCCTTGATAACATGCCAGGAAGTGCCTGTATCATGGGTTAATTGTTTAGCGGCATCTACCGCTTCTTTAGCATTATGCGCCACAATACCTCGTTGTATACGAACGCCAAAACTGGCTAAAATTTCTTTTCCCTGATATTCGTGAAGATTCATACGGTTGTTTTGTTAGTTGCTTGCAAAAATAGGAAACACAGCGGAGTTTCGCTAACTAAATTGAACTTGTCATTAAATATTGAAATCCTTAAAATCTAATGGATCGAAATTTCTGAAATGTCCGTTCATATCAATCAATTCCTTGGTCCTATCTACTTCTTTAAGGACCTTTATGGTCTGATCTAAATGCCTTCTAATATAGGCAAGTCTATCGCTCTCTTTTATCAATTGCATTAATTCGTATTCCTGTTCGAAAGAGAGACCCATTTTATGGGCAAGCATGTAGGGGTTAAACTTTTCTGCCGGAATCTTTTCAAAATGCACACCCATAAGATCGTAAAGATCTTGAATTCTATTAAGCACGGATTCTTTCGCCTGGATGTCACCATCATTGATAGCCTCCAAAAATTTTACCTCGCCTCCTGCATACAATTTGCCTTCCATTTCATTTTCGAAGGTCATTACCTGAAAAATCTGTCTGCCCACACAAGTTACATCCATTGATCCATTCTCATATGTAGAAACAACTTCTACAAGCTGTACCTCAGTTCCGTAAACGATCCTGTCATTTATATAGACCGGAATACCAAAAGTAATAGCGTCTTTTCTGCAATCGTTGATAAGCTCCTTATAACGTTCCTCAAAAATATGAAGAGGTACTGTTTCACCAGGAAAGAATACCGTTTGTAGTGGAAAGAAGGGTAATTTCACGTCCAAATTTTCGTAAAAATACGAAGACAGGATGTGCATCGCAAGTTAATAATTCAGAGAATATTGTTATATATGTAACTATTTGTTGTATTTTTTTATTAATCGCAGATTATTTTGGGTTAAAAGCCTGAGAAGAGTAGCTTTGTACCAAAGTTACTGCTATGAAGCATTCAGATCTCTTAAAGATAGCCCAGATCTATGGGGCGCCGGTATATATCTATGATTCGGAAAAGATCATTTCCCAATTTAACAGGCTTACAAAGGCCTTTGGCAATGTTCCAAAACTGAAGTTGAATTATGCTGCAAAGGCCTTATCCAACATTTCTATCCTTAGATTGATGAATAGTTTGGGAAGTGGGCTAGATACCGTATCCATACAGGAAGTGCAGCTTGGATTAATGGCAGGCTTTCAACCCCAGGATATCATCTATACTCCAAACGGAGTTTCATTGGAAGAAATAGAAGAAGCTTCAAATTTAGGCGTTCAAATCAATATTGATAATCTATCGATTCTAGAACAATTTGGCACCAAGCACCCGCATGTACCTGTTTGTATTCGTATTAATCCGCATGTGATGGCTGGTGGTAATTCCAATATTTCAGTGGGCCATATTGATTCCAAATTTGGGATCAGCATTCATCAGATACCACATTTATTAAGGATCGTAGAACTTACCAAAATGAATATCAACGGGATCCATATGCATACAGGCAGTGACATCCTAGATATTGATGTTTTCTTATACGCCTCTGAAATATTATTTGATACAGCTAAGCATTTTAAAGGACTAGATTTTATTGATTTTGGGAGCGGATTTAAAGTACCTTATAAAGAAGGAGACATACAGACCAATGTGGAAGAGTTGGGTCAAAAATTAACAGGAAGATTCAACGAATTCTGCCAGGAGTACGGAAAGGATCTTACCCTTGCCTTTGAGCCGGGCAAATTCCTTGTAAGTGAAGCCGGGTCATTCCTTGCCAAGGTAAACGTGGTAAAACAAACCACGTCTACTGTATTTGCCAGTGTTGATTCTGGATTTAACCATCTGATTCGTCCGATGCTTTATGGTTCCTCTCACCAGATCTTCAACATCTCTAACCCCGATGGCAGAGAACGCTATTACTCGGTTGTTGGTTACATTTGTGAGACGGACACCTTTGGAAACAACCGCAGGATCAATGAAATCTCCGAAGGTGACATTTTGTGCTTCCACAATGCCGGTGCCTATTGCTTTACAATGGCCAGTAATTACAATTCCAGATACCGCCCAGCGGAAGTGCTTTGGCATGAGGGAAAGGCATATTTGATAAGAGAAAGAGAGACTTTCGATGACATCATTCGGAATCAGGTTGACCAACCCTCATTGTTCGACCCTGTCATAGAAAAGGCGGTTGCTAAATAGGAAACGCCTCGATATTTTTGGAACCTGGAGGAGATGGCATTGTTTTTGAACTAAAATGACAAGTTACCTCTAAAATAAAGCATAGACATATTCGTTATTTTAATGACATGTTTACGACTATGTCCACAAAGTAAGAGTTATGAAACAATTCCAAGTATCAACACTTGTTGTAATAATGACGCTGGTTTTAGCACTAAACGTTCAAGAAGTGCAGAGTCAACACGTAGAATGGCTTAGTTGGGAAGAAGCAACTGAATTAGCACAAACTGAGGCAAATCCCAAAAAAATATTCATCGATGTGTATACCGACTGGTGTGGTTGGTGTAAACGAATGGATAAAGATACCTTCCAAAATCCAGAGGTTGCGGCCTATATGAGCAAGAACTTTTACATGGTAAAGATGGATGGCGAAGGGAAAGATCCTATTGAATATAAAGGAAAGACATACACTTACGTGCCTTCGGGAAGAAGAGGCTACCATCAATTTGCTGCTTCCTTACTTCAAGGCCGACTAAGTTATCCTACGGTTGTTTTCCTGGATGAGCAATTGAACATGCTCTCACCGGTGCCCGGCTATCAAAAACCAAAACCTTTTTTAAACATTGCCCGTTATTTTGGGGATAATGTGTACAAAGAAAAAGATTGGAAAACCTATAGCGGACAAGGTAAATAGGTAGACCTATCTGCTATAATTAGGAGATTCTTTGGTAATGGTCACGTGATGAGGATGACTTTCAGTGATACCACTGCTCGTGATCTTCACGAAACGCCCGCTTTCTTGTAGGGAAGGTATATCTTTAGCTCCACAATACCCCATTCCGGCTCTTAGCCCACCTACAAATTGATGAATACTTTCAAACAGTTCACCTTTATATGGCACTCTTCCAACGATCCCTTCGGGTACCAATTTCTTGATATCATCCTCTACATCCTGAAAATACCTATCCTTGCTCCCTTGCTTCATCGCCTCAACAGAACCCATACCTCGATACGACTTAAACTTACGCCCTTCGTAAATTATAGTTTCTCCAGGGGATTCCTTTGTACCCGCTAACAATGAGCCTAGCATCACCGTATCTGCACCGGCTGCTATCGCCTTTGGGATATCGCCAGTATAGCGAATTCCTCCATCTGCTATCACAGGCACCCCAGTTCCCTTGATAGCTGCAGCCACTTCTAACACTGCAGAAAACTGAGGGAATCCAACTCCGGCAACAACTCTTGTCGTACAAATAGAACCAGGTCCTATTCCTACTTTTACGGCATCCGCACCGGCCTCCACCAAATACTTGGCAGCTTCACCGGTAGCTATATTTCCAACGATCACCTCCAGAGAAGGAAACTTCTTCTTTACTTCTTTTAATACAGATACAACTCCTTTGGAATGTCCATGGGCAGTATCTATAACTACAGCATCTACACCGGCCTTTACAAGGGCAGATGTCCTTTCAATAACATCTGGTGTTACACCCAGAGCCGCAGCAACACGTAACCTTCCATACTGGTCCTTATTCGCTATAGGTTTCTGTGTTAATTTTGTAATATCACGGAAGGTAATAAGGCCTACTAGTTTGTAATCGGCATTTACTACCGGTAATTTCTCGATCTTATGGGCTTGCAAAATGTCCTCTGCCTGCTCCATAGAGGTTCCTTCTGCCACCGTAACCAAATTCTTAGAAGTCATTACTTCAGATACAGGTCGGTCGTTATTCTTTTCAAATCTGAGATCCCGATTGGTCACAATCCCAATAAGCTTTTGATCTTTATCTACAATAGGGATTCCACCAATGCTATGTTCTTTCATATTTGCCTTGGCATCTCCTACCAGGGCATCTTTTGGTAAGGTTACCGGGTCCAGGATCATGCCGCTTTCGGCTCGTTTCACCTTTCTTACCTTCATGGCCTGATCCTCAATGCTCATATTCTTATGCAGAACACCAATGCCGCCTTCCTGAGCCATGGCGATAGCCATTTTGGATTCTGTCACTGTGTCCATAGCAGCAGAAACAATAGGAACGTTGATAGTAATATTGCGGGTAAACTTGGTTCGAATATTTACATCTCTGGGCAGAACGTCAGAAAACGCAGGTACCAACAGGACATCATCGTAAGTGAGTCCTTCTCCAAGAATCTTATTTAGGTGGGCTTCCATGCAATTAAGGATTAATTGCGTGCAAATGTACGTTTTTTTTTAACTGCCTAAACAATTGTAAAATAGATTGAGTGCTTACTGCTCTTTTTTAAGCGCTTGAAAGACTACGATTATGGAGGAAATTAGAAAGGTTACTGTCATTAGAATTCCTGAAAACACTACAACATATTTTAACCAATGTATCCCTGTCCACAGCCCATAAATACCCCCGAATGTAAGTAAAACAGATAAAAAAGGTTCAATTGTCAAAAACAATTTAAGTCCTTGTGGCAACCTGGTTAACCATACCAGGGCACCTAGTAGAAAGAAAATTAAGGACATGGAAAGGATATGTGTATGAATAATGGTAAGCATTTCACGGGGGCTTTTTTTGAATTTCATTACCTCCGCGTTCTCTATCTCCTCGTTACCAAGATAATTTTCCTCAATGCCTGCTGGAGATGTACTACTCGTTTGAGTCACAAATAGTAGTCCGGTGTAAAACCCGACAGAAAGTACCAAAACAAAGGAAATGATAAACCACCTAATACCCCGGGGTAATTTCAATAGCAACCCGTTTACCTCCATCAGATCAGTTGCTTTTTTTGCAGTATCCCGATGGTCTGAAGTACCCTATCGATAGACATTGTCATAGATCTGACCGAAATGGTTGCCCCTGCAATTCCATCGATGTTTGTCTTATAATTTACCCTGTCATCTCCGCCCAACCCCAAAAATTGTTTCAGCCATCGTTTGCTCCCAATTTCTCCACCGTATTCTTCACGATAGATAAGCACCTTTGTGTGAATAATTTCCTTTTTATCATTGAAAATAACGAGATAGTCAAAGTCAGCCGTTTTACTGGGGGCTTTGTCCAAATAAACATAGCCTATCGGGACATCTTTATTGGTTATCTTAAAAAAATTTTCCGTTGTTATTTTGGCAGGAAGTTCTCTGTTTAATTCTACAGGTACCTCAAAACTAATTTTTTGAAAATCCTTAGAATCGAAGACCTTTGTTATTTCCTTATCCACCATTTTTTCAAGGGAGTTTCTGTCGCCTGAATAACTTAAAAAGGTTAAAATGGCAATAAAAAAAGTCCCAATGGATTTGAAATATAACATTTTACAAAAGTACTAATTTAGAATTACTCTTAATAAAAACTCGTCAATTATTGATAGGGTTAATGCCTCAGAACATTGCTTAAAACCATACCCCTATTCCGAAATTCAGACGGTCTTTGATATCTGAACCTTCCGTTGCATTACTCCTGAATTGATAATCCCCTTTTACTACCACCCCGGGTGCAATATGGTATGTTAAGCCTGTGGTTACGTCCGTACGATCATAGGAGTCATTCTTTTGGAGGGCACCTGCAGTGTTTGCATGCGTATCAAACATTTCAAATCTGGTAAAAGCAAATAATTTTTGTGAACGATTTACGGGAAGCAGGTTATAGGCACCTTCCAGGTACCAGCCTTGCATGGCACTACCTAAATCCCGTCCTGTAAGCGTGTTATACGCTTCTGTATCTGTCAATGATGTATGTATAAACTGACCCCTGGCGGTAAATCGCTTATAGGCATATCTAGCATCTAGTCCGACCATTGCTACCCCAATATTGGCACCATCCAGTTCTTCGACATCATCATCTGCCTGAGTTCTTCCCAAATAAGTTGCCAGGCCAAGTCGTAATCTCGGGATCCCATAGTAGTCTAGCTTTGCAGATAAGGTTGGACTATCTATAGTAGACTTTATTGCCTTTTGCCTTCCTCCTCGTAAACCACTGGATCCACCTAGAAATCCATTTATTCCTCCTTCACCATCGAACTCCGTAGACTTAAAGCCATTGAATACATATGCCTGATATCCCAGGGAAATTGTGTTGATCCTCCCTGTAACACCAATTCCTATTTCTCGCCATGTCGTAGGGATTATAGCATTGTCCATCGCCGGCCGTTCAGTTCCGTTAAAAGTAGTGGGCTCATGAAATTCGTTAACGATACCCATTGGCACCAACATAAGCCCTCCCCTTAGATTTACATTATTGGCCACATTATAATTTACGAATGCTTGCTCTACAAATATTTCCTCAACATGTTCTACTTCTATTTCGGTTACAAACTGTGTCTTGTCATTAAATCGATAACCAAATAGCAACACAAGCCGTTGTACATCTAATTCTCCGTTATCGCCTTCTGGTTGATTATAGAGTATTTCTCCATAGGCCCCTACGGTAACGGCGGAAGCATAATTTCCGGATAATAATCGTTGTGCTGCATTCAATTGTTTTTGAGGATCTAAGGAAATCGAATCTGTCGCTGTTTGTGAATAGGTCGTGACCGAAACTAAAAATATCCATAGGTAAAAAATACGCTTCATTAAGTGCTTGTGTTTATTTAGACTTCTTATAAATAATATCATTAAAGAGGCAAATATAGAATCCCATCTTCTAACGGACAAATATTATTTATATTAATTCTAAATAATTTTCGACAGCTATTTCCGGCTGATTTATCTATTAATTCAAGGGAATTAACTATAGGCAGAGAATATCTGGGTGGCTTTGTTAAAGGCCGCTTCAAATACCGTCCAGGTCACATTGGTATCTGCTTTTTTTGAAGTAAAATAGGATAACATCTTTTCTGTAGGCATATTACCGGTAAGCTCATCTTTGGCCATAGGACAGCCTCCAAAACCCTGGATGGCTCCATCGTACCGTCTACAGCCTGCCTTATATGCAGCATCTATCTTTTCGTGCCAGGTACTCGGGGTAGTGTGTAAATGAGCGCCAAATTCTACATCAGGATACATGGGAATTAAATTGGAGAATAGATAGGAGATGATCTCCGGGGTGGATGTTCCTACCGTGTCTGAAAGAGATAAGATCTTTACCCCCATAGAAGTGAGCTTTTCTGTCCACTCCCCCACTATATCCACATTCCATGGATCACCATAAGGATTTCCAAAACCCATCGATATATAAACAACCACTTCTTTCCCGTTATCAGACGCTATTTCTAGTAACTCCTTCAGTATTTCTGTAGACTGGGCAATGGTCTTATGCGTATTCCGCATTTGAAAATTCTCAGAGATAGAAAATGGATATCCCAGATAATCAATGGCCTTGTATTTACTTGCATCCTGAGCACCTCTTACATTGGCAACAATGGCCAATAATTTGGAAAGATTATGTTCCAGATGTAATCTTTCTAACACCTCAGCCGTATCCGCCATTTGTGGGATAGCCTTTGGCGACACAAAACTGCCAAAATCGATCGTATGAAAGCCACAACCTAGTAAAGATTGGAGATATTGAATTTTCTCCTCCGTAGGTATAAACATCTTGATCCCCTGCATGGCATCTCTGGGACATTCAATTATTTTAACCTTTTCCGACATAGATAAAAATTGTTCTACCCTTCAAAATTACTATTATTTATAGGATAATAAGAGGTAAAGACCAATCCCTATAAAAACTAATATTTGGAGCCATTTTAAAAATAATGGAGCTTTTGGATGCTTTTGAAGGTAACCAGAAATGGCGCCAGCCATTACAGCAATTGCAGAAAAAATCAGGAAAGAGATCAGCATAAAAAGAACTCCTAAAACATAAAATTGAAGAGTAGTGCTTAAAAAGGTGCTGAAAAGAAAGCCGGGAAAAAACGCAAGAAAGAATATAGTGACCTTAGGATTTAGAACGTTCATCACAAATCCCTGGCGATACAATTCCCAGAGCGTTTTTTTAGGTTTATCTATGGTTTCTATGGATATCCTCGCCTCAGAACGAAGAACACGAAATGCCAAATAGAAAAGATAGATAGCCCCAAAAAGCTTGATCGTAAAAAACAAAGAGGGGTTCACACTGATGATCGCTGACACACCAAAAGCTAACAATGTAGTATGTACAAGGCACCCGGAGATCAATCCGGCTGTTGTGGCCAGGCCATATTTCTTTCCGTGAGCAATGCTTTGGGTCAGTACATAAATATTATCTGGACCAGGAAAGATAGCCAATGAGGCCGTGGCCAATGCAAACCCCAATAAGATGTCAAAATTCACTTTGGTCTTCGATTTTTAATGGATAACAAACAAACGTACTTTTTTATATCTTACAAAAAATTCAGGAATGAAAATTTATTTTAGTCTTTTTGCCCTGCTCATGGTCCTTTCTACCTTGGGTTTTAACCAAACATCTATGACCGTTGAAAACTCCATCTCCGCCACCAAAATGGATCAAGACAGCGTGCTGCGTCATGTTGTCTTGCTTAAATTCAAGGAAGGAACTACAAAAAAGCAATTGGAGGAGGTAGAAACCGCCTTTGTTGCTCTTAAGAATAAGATCCCGGAAATTGAGTCATTAGAATGGGGCCTTAATAATAGTCCGGAAGGATTAAACAAAGGATTTACTCACTGCTTTTTCCTGACCTTTGCAAGTGAAGAGGCTCGTGAGGTATACCTGCCTCATCCAGATCACAAGGCCTTTGGAACCTTATTGGGGCCTTCGCTAGAGGATGTACTTGTGGTGGATTACTGGACTCCTTAAGATCTCTTAGCAAGGAGTGACTTGTTTATTTGTTTTATCAAAGCCGGACCTTCATAGACAAATCCTGTCCATAACTGAACAAGACTGGCACCGGCTTCCAATTTCTCCAATGCATCGGCCGCTGAGTGTATCCCTCCTACACCAATAATTGGAAAGGATCTATCACTTTTATCCGCTAAGAATCTAATTACTTCCGTGCTTCTTTTCTTAAGTGGCTCACCGCTTAAACCTCCTGCTTCTTCCACTAATATATGATCCGAACTAAGGTCTTTTCTTTCGATGGTTGTATTGGTAGCAATAACACCATCTATTTTTGTTTCCTTAACAATGTCAATAATATCCAGCAACTGATCATTAGAAAGATCGGGAGCGATTTTTAAAAGGATAGGGCGTGCTTTGATCCCTTTGTTCCGGGCTAAGCTAGTATTTTGCTGTTTCAGTGATTTCAAAAGTGCCGTTAAGGGGGCTTTCTCCTGTAATTCACGTAAACCGGGCGTATTGGGAGAACTTACATTTACGACAAAATAATCTACATGATCAAATAGGGCCTTGAAACAAAGAAGGTAATCTTGCACCGCCTCTTCATTGGGTGTTATCTTATTCTTACCAATATTTCCCCCGATCAAAACTTTATGATCCTTTTTTAATCGTTCTACGGCCGCCAACACCCCTTCATTGTTAAAACCCATTCTGTTGATAATGGCCTTGTCTGCCTTTAATCTGAATAATCTTTTTTTAGGATTCCCTTCTTGTGCTTTAGGTGTTAATGTTCCGATCTCGACAAAACCAAAGCCAAAATTGGCAAGTTCATTATATAATACCGCATTTTTGTCGAATCCTGCTGCCAGACCCACAGGGTTTTTAAATTTCAAGCCAAATACCTCTCTTTCCAACCGAACATCCTCAATAGCATATACTTTACTGAACAGACCTGAAAGGCCAAGTTGGGAAGTCAGTTTTATAGCCCAAAAAGAGAAATGATGTACTTTCTCCGGATCGAATAAAAAAAGAAGAGGTCTGATGATCGCTTTGTACATGCCGGCTTTTAAATGGCAAAAGTACAAACTTCAGTAATGGTTTTTTGCGAATTCGCTCGCTAATTCTCAGCGTCTCTATTCCGGATTCCTGGGTGGATATGGCTGAGGAATTATTTGAAAAGGGTTTCTATTGGCTGCGGCGCACAATTCCAGATAACGATCATATTGTTTTGGATTGAAAAGCTCTAGTAATCTGATATCATATTCCTTGGCATTTGCAAGGACCTGATCTTTTAATACCTTGTATTTGGTCGCCAAGGCTTCAAGATCTTCCGTTTTACTTTGTGGATGTGTATCGAAAAGTTGCGTGATCTCATCCTGATAAACTTTATTGGATAGCTTGAGTTTTGCTGTCCATTCATTCATTTTCTGGATCTGTTCTTTATTTAATTGAAATACCTGAATTATGGTCTCCGTAGCACTTCCGCCAAGGCCCAGCATACAATCCCGATCCTGTGCGTTTACAAACAAAGCACCAAGAAAGAAAACTATTATGGCATGTGAAGTGTTCATGATGGCCAGTAAATTTAAATCTTTAATCAAGTTACCCTGATTAACTAAAATTAAAAGGAATTAGTATGTTTCTAAACTAATTAAAATAAAAAAAGACCCTCAAAAATGAGGGTCTTTAAAATTCCAATTATATAAACTCCTAATTTAAAGAGAGACTAACTCTTGCAAATAAGAATCGGCCTGCAATTCCAAATTGCTGAGATCTACGAGACCAATCAAAACGACCTGAACTTCTGTTTCCAAAAGAGTCTTCAGCTCTATCAGGATAAATATCGAAAAGGTTGTTTGCCCCTATCGTCAACGTAAAAGCTTCTGAAGCTTTGTATCCAAACGATAGATCTGTCACCAATTTGGTCCCAAATACCTGCTGATTGGCAAGGGTTGTAGTAGCTTCGGTTACTTCTCCGAAATAAACATTTCGAAGGAAGATCACGAATTTATCTGAAAGAAAAGTGTTAGACAGGTTAACCTTTGTTCTTGGAACAGATTCTTCCAAATATACCCTACTATCTTCAGGAAAATAGGTGTCTATTAAACCTGCATCTCGCAATACATCAGAGGCATTGATATCACCTACTTTTTTGGTTTTAGATAAAGTACCCGCAAGAATTGATTTTAATCTCCAACTATCCGAAAGAGTAGCATCATGAGTAATCACCAGGTCGAGTCCCTTCGATTCAGTATCGATCGCATTTGCAAAGAATGAAGCTGCTGTAGCATTGGCTTGTCTTAACAAATTATCGAGTTCTGTCCCTGTTCCCGGTCCGGAAAACTGACCGGTATAGACTACTCTGTCATCTATCTTAACAAAGTAACCATCTACTGTAATAGTAAGATTTGCATCCGGAATCTTGGAGGTTAGTCCAAGACTAATACTTTTAGAAGTTTCCTCTTTTAAGGAAGGAATTCCTAACAGATTAGCGGCCTTACTATCATTGGCAAAGGTTCCCACTTCCTGTGGATTCCCAAGGTTGTCAAAAATAGTTGACGTAGAATTAAAGTTAAGCTGATGTAATGAAGGTGCCCTGAAACCGGTGTTCACTGCTCCCCTTAAATTTAAGTTGTCCGTTGCCTTAATACGGGCAGACAGTTTAAAATTAATAGTAGATCCAAAATCACTATAATTTTCATAACGGGTAGCAAAACTTGCTAAAAAGGCCTCAGAAAAATCGGCTTCCAGATCCAAGTATCCAGCTACACTACTTCGTCCTCTAGACAAGGCATTGCTCGGGGCAAAACCAGGAAATACCTGAGATCCTCCCGGACGTGAAGAGTCAAAAAAGTCGACTGCAGGTGTTTGTGAAGCTAGTTTAACAACTTCTCCATTTGCCGTGTATTGGGCATAAGATGCTTCTTCACCAGGAACGATATCATAATTCTCTGATCTGAATTCTGATCCAAACGCTACATTTAGTCCATTTAAAACATCATCATAGAATTTTGAAATATCTAAATTGGCCGTATTCTGTGAAAATGAGAATCCCCCGGCATCGAAAGTTGTTGGTGATGCATTTTGAAGGGATGCATTATACGTATTCCCGATCACATATAAAAAGGAGTTCTTGCCGTAAGTATTACTCAGATCCACATTCCAGTCTCCTATCATCCCTTTGATTCCAAGTGAAAAAGACTGATCTTTCACATTAGAATTGATCTCAGGAAGAAATCCGTTAAAATAAGCCGGTGTGTATGTCCTGCTTTGGTTTGGTAACCTGTAAAAACCTGCGGAATTACCATTTCGAGAACTCAAGCCTGCAAAAGAATATAGCTCGGTTCCATTATCATCAAGAGGTAAGGAGAAATTGGCAAAAAATCGTCCGCCACGTAAAGCAGATTGTCCTACCCTCATATTGAAATCAGTTCTATCGAGACCACGGGCAGCTAGTTCTGCTGTAGTATTATCTCCAGAAAGAATAGGCTGTAATTCAGCCTTTGTAGTGGATCCTTGAGTGTCAATGCCAGCAGCATTCGCATACTGCAATACATCAGTTACATCATCATCTAGAAGCAACGAAAGGTCAGCACCGTCAGCTCTTGCAAATCGTTCAACCGTATTGTATAGATTAAAAACGTTTCCTTCCCATTCTTTCATCCTGCCATATTCTTGTCGAACATCAAAATCACCGGATAAGGTTATAAAACCACCTTTTTCACCCATGGAAATTCCATAGCTTCCTGCAACATTAGTAGTTGCCCCATCAGAACCTCCTGTTTGATCGTTTGCATTTTTTGAAAAGTTGGCCCCTGTAGTAGTGGTCAACGTTAATTCATTTACCGTACGGTTTAAAATAATATTGATCACACCGGCAATGGCATCGGATCCGTACTGAGCAGCAGCACCATCTCTAAGCACTTCTATCCTTTGGATAGCCGCGGCAGGTATAGCGTTTAAATCTGTTCCAACACTACCTCTACCAAATGTTCCATTTACATTCACAAGAGAAGAGGTATGTCTTCTTTTACCGTTGATCAAAACCAACACCTGATCTGGTCCTAATCCTCTGAGGGAGGCCGGATCTATATGATCTGTTCCATCCGAAATGGTTTGTGTATTAGAAGTAAATGAAGGTGCCACATAATTCAGTATTTGATTCAGGTTCACCTGTGGAGACACATTGGCAAGTTCCTTCACATTAATAACATCAACAGGAACCGTACTTTCGGTAGCTGTTCTGTTTGGGTTTCTTGAACCGGTAATGATAACCTCAGACAACTGTACCCCAGATACCAGGGTTATTGAAAGAATAGTACTGTTGATCAGAACCTCTTTTGGTTCAAAGCCAATGTAAGAAACTATCAAACGATCGCCAATGATGGCATCGATAGCAAAGTTCCCGTCAAAATCGGTTGTGGTTCCCACCTGGGTACCTTTTTTTACTACGGAGGCTCCGGGTAAAGGAGTACCGTCTTCGTCTATAACGGTCCCTGTAATTTGCGAATGTAGCAAAGTAAGAGAACCAAAAAACAGACAAACAAATAGAAAGTAGTGTTTTTTCATAATTTGAGTATTTGAGTTATTAGTTGAATAAGGTAATGAAATCTGATTCAAGACCTAAACTAATTCCTGATTTTTTTAAATCCGGATTTTTAACTCTTGGTTAATGGAATAGGTGTTTGAGCCTACTTTGTGAAACACTACATTTGTGAAAAAGGAAGTTTTATGCAACACATCATTGATCGATTTGTACGATATGTTTCTATAGATACCCAAAGTGATCCACACTCTGAAACAACACCCAGTACGGAAAAGCAATGGGTTTTGGCCAAGCAGTTGTTTGAAGAACTAAAGAGCATTGGGATGCAGGAAGTCACCATGGATGACAAAGGGTATATTATGGCCACCGTGCCTAGCAATGTCCAAAAAGAAGTACCTACTATCGGATTTATCTCTCATTATGATACTTCACCCGATTTTACTGCTACCAATGTGAAGCCCAGGATCATTGAAAACTACGACGGCAAGGAGATCCTATTAAATAAAGAAGAAAATATTCATCTATCCCCGGATTATTTTGAAGATCTCTTGCTCTATAAAGGACAAACCCTGATCGTAACAGATGGCACTACCCTCCTGGGAGCGGATGATAAAGCAGGTATCACAGAGATCGTTACGGCCATGGAATACCTTATATCTAATCCTGAAATAAAACATGGAAAGATTCGCATAGGATTTACGCCAGATGAGGAAATAGGAAGGGGTGCCCATCATTTTGACGTTGAAAAATTTGGCGCAGATTGGGCCTATACTATGGACGGAAGCCAGGTTGGAGAACTTGAATATGAAAATTTTAATGCAGCCAGTGCCAAGATCACTGCGCGAGGTAAAAGCGTACATCCGGGATACGCAAAGAATAAAATGGTCAATGCTATAGGGATCATCACTGAACTAGCAAACAGGTTCCCAAAACAGGAAGTACCGGAACAAACTTCAGGGCGAGAAGGATTTTATCATATTCATCACCTTACCGGATCCATTGAACATGCCTCTATGGAGTTGATCATACGAGATCATGATAAAAAAGCTTTTTCAGATCGAAAACGGTTCATAGAGGAATTAGTTGCTGAATTGAATAGTAAACACCTTAATTGTATTGAGTTGGAGCTAAAGGATCAGTATTTCAACATGCGTGAAAAAGTAAAGCCCGTATACCATATTGTAGAAATAGCCAAGGAGGCCATGGAGGTTCTGGGAATAACCCCAATTATTAAACCCATAAGAGGAGGCACAGATGGTTCTCAATTGAGCTATAAGGGATTACCGTGTCCAAATATTTTTGCGGGAGGTCATAATTTTCATGGAAAATATGAATATGTACCTGTAGAAAGCATGGAAAAAGCTGTTGATGTTATCGTAAAAATTTGCGAACTTACAGCAAAGAAATCCTAGAAGGCATGTCAGAAACAGCGGCAAAATTAGAAGCCTATTATGCTAAAGAAAGTCCTTTTAAAGAAGGGATTGCTAAACTTCGGGAATTGGCATTGCAAACAGAACTCGAGGAGACTGTAAAATGGGGCTCTCCTGTCTATACCATAAACAACAAGAACGTTTTGGGGATCATAGCATTTAAATCCTATTTTGGCCTTTGGTTCTATAATGGCTGCTATTTAAAAGATCCCGGGAAAGTGCTGGAAAACGCACAGGAAGGGAAAACCAAAGCCATGCGTCACTGGAAATTTCAATCGGTTGAAGAGATCCCAACACAAAAGGTGTTGGCGTATATAACGGAGGCCATAGAAAATCAAAAGAATGGATTGGAGTGGAAACCTGTAAGAACAAAAAAGACCATCATCTCGCCGGAACTAAAAGAGGCATTTAAGAAAAATGCTGCCCTTGCCACAATGTTTAAATCCTTAGCTCCATACAAACAACGCGAATATTGCGAATATATAGACACTGCTAAACAGGATAAGACCAAGCAAACCCGGCTAGAAAAAATTATTCCTATGATACTTGAAGGCTATGGTTTTCATGATAAATACCGCTAATCTTTGCTTACAAAACTTCAAGTTTTTGCAAAAAAAACACCGATAACGTATTGCTATCGGTGTTTCTGCTTTAAAAGCGTATGCTGTTTTATTTAGCAGGAGCATTCAATTTGCTGCTCATTTCCATTGAAATAGCTGAACGATCGAACTTTAATCTACCAGCCATTGTCTCAATAATGCAGGATAAGTCCTTGTCATTAAGATCAACGATCTTGCCGTGAAGACCGCTTTTGGTGACTATCTTGTCTCCCTTTTTTAATGCTGCTGCAAATTTCTTTTCATCCTTCTGACGTTTCATTTGAGGTCGTATCATAAAAAAATACGCCACAGCAAAAATCAAGATCATTGGGAGGAATTGTCCTATATCACCCATAGTATTATCTGTATTTTAAAAAATTTATTTTACCGGACCCATGGCCGATGCAGAAGCTGCTACTTTCGGATTTACGAATGCTTTGATTCGCAACAGTTCTGATCCTTTTGCTGTATTAGCAGAAACAGTGATGGTTTTTGTAACCTGATTCTGACCAGAACCATTGAACTTAACCAACATCTCCCCGGTCTCACCTGGGGCAATAGGCTTGTTCTTAGGATATTCTGGAACTGTACAGCCACAACTACTAGTTGCGTTGGTAATGATCAGAGGAGCATTACCGGTATTCGTAAATGTAAAGATTGTTTCCTGTGGGGTCCCTTGATCGATACTTCCGAAGTCGTGCTCGGCCTTATCAAAGGTCATTACAGGTAAGTTCTTCGCTGCAGCATCTCTTTCTGCGGCAACTTCAACGTTTGCGGTTTCAATTTTGTTCGAAGCCTTTTCTTTGCAGGAAACAAATCCTATCATGGATAAGATCCCAATGGCTATGAATGTTCTTTTCATACAAGTAGATTTTATTAATTTGGTGCAAAATTAAGGAATATTTGCTTACAGTAGTCCTCTCCCTGTTTTTTTAAGTTTTCCTTCTGTTTTATACTCCTTCACCAATTTGTCTAGAATGCCATTGATAAATATGCTGCTTTTGGGCGTAGAATATTCCTTGGCGATCTCCAGATACTCATTGATGGAGACCCTTTCCGGAATTGAAGGAAAATTCAAAAGTTCGCAAATGGCCATTTTTAATAAAATGGCATCAATATCAGCAATACGGTCTTTGTCCCAGTTTGGGGTCTTACCTTGTATCTCATCTTCCAGGGCTGTATTATTCAGGAGCGTCTTTGCTAATAACTTCTTGGCAAATTCCATATCCTCCTCGTCCTTTAAGAGTTTTGGGAGGAAGAATGATTGTGCCTGGTCTTTCTTAATGGTCTTAAATTGTTTGAGGATAAAGGTATTTACAAGTGGAATATCATCAACCCATGTAAGCTTATCATCCTCAAAAAACTCATATAATTTCTCATTAGGAGCTATGACCTCTCTGAACAAATCGATGATGAGATTCTTGTCTTCTCCATAGGAATTATCCCCTTGGGTCATATAATTCTTGTATACACGACTTTCCGCAATTTCTTTGTAAACTATCTTTACGTAGTCCTGATTTAGATACCAACCCTTTATTTTCCTTTTTTTCAATTCACTGGTAAGCATAGGGTTGTTAACCAATTGCAGTAGTAATTGATTATTGAGGAATTTCTCTTTGTCCGGAAAACTATCTGAAGCAGATTCAAGGTACTTTTTAGTATCGTGCATTACATGGTTTTCAGCCATGGTATGCAATTCCCTCAAAAGACTCAGCATTAAAAGATAGAGGGTGTAGGTATTCTCAACACTTACTTTAAGGAATTGTTCCTGTTTTTCAAGGGAATCATCCTTGGATTGAGTGAGTGCATAAATACATTGCATAACCTTCACCCGTAGTTGCCTTCTCGTAAGCATGTTTAAAGAACTTTAGTCAATGATCTGTAATCGTTCGGCAAAAATAACAATATCTTCCATATGAGCACGCTTGTGATGAAGGATTATCTTAAGCCTTTTATAACATTTGTTTTCTAGCGAATCTGCTATCTTTGCGCTGTTGCGAAATCTGCATGAAGCAACTATGGAATATGAAAGAACTAAAACACCTCAATAAATACTTCAAAAAATACTGGTTCAAATTATTCCTGGGGATCATTATTACCATTATTGCAAGGGTCTTTCAACTTGTTATGCCATCATATGTGAAGAACTCAATAGAAGTAGTTGAAAAGTACCTGGGAGGCCTAACATCAGAGCCCGAGGCTAGATCATTACTGTTGGAATATATCCTGATCATCATAGGGGCAGCCCTACTCTCAGGATTCTTTACCTTTCTGATGAGACAGACAATTATCAATGTGTCTCGTTATATAGAATACGATCTTAAAAATGAAGTTTTTGATCATTATCAGTTATTAAATCTCAATTTTTATAAAAGGAACCGCACCGGGGATCTGATGAATCGTATCAGTGAAGATATCAGCCAGGTACGTCTTTATGCCGGGCCAGCTATAATGTATGGGATGCAAACCCTAACACTCTTTGTCTGTCTTATTCCACTTATGTTTATCAAGGCCCCTACCATTGCCTTCTATGCCTTATTACCCCTCCCTATTCTGTCTGTGCTGATCTATATGATCAGTAAGATCATTCATAAACGAAGCACCAGAGTACAGGAATTCTTATCAACCTTATCCACCTTTGCACAAGAAACTTTTTCTGGGATCTCTGTTATAAAGGCATATACCCTGGAACCAAAAATCAATACTGAGGCTAGTTCACTGGCGATCGAAGGCAAGAATAGAAGCATGGATCTAGCCAAAGTTGATGCTTGGTTCTTTCCTCTTATGATCTTGCTAATAGGGATCAGCAATATCTTTGTGATCTATATTGGAGGTAAGGAATATATCAACGGAAGAATTGATTCTATAGGTACTATTGCAGAATTTATCCTCTATGTCAACATGCTTACATGGCCCGTGGCCATTGTGGGATGGTTAACCTCGCTTGTTCAGCGAGCAGAGGCCTCCCAAAAACGAATAAATGAATTTCTTAAGGAACAACCCGATATTAAGAATGAGGTTCTTGAAGAGACACCAATCAAAGGACAAATAACATTCGACAAGGTTACATTTACATACGAGGATACCAATATCACTGCGCTTAAAGATATTTCTTTTAACATTGAGGTAGGACAAACCGTGGCCATTTTAGGAAAGACCGGATCTGGCAAGTCTACCATTCTCGACCTTGTAGCTCGCCTTTATGATGTCAGTTCTGGTGAGATCAGGATAGATAATACACCTATTAAGAAACTCAATCTGGAAAGTTTGCGTAGTTCCGTTGGCGCTGTACCACAAGATGCATTCCTGTTTTCCGACTCCATTTCAAATAATATCCGGTTTGGGAAGGAGACAGCCACACAGGAAGAGATCATTGAAGTTGCCAAAAAGGCCGTGGTTCATGAGAATATCATGGGCTTTTCTAAAAAGTATGATACGGTCTTGGGAGAGCGCGGGATCACCCTAAGCGGTGGACAAAAACAACGGGTTTCTATAGCCAGAGCCTTGTTAAAGGACCCGGACATCTATCTATTTGACGATTGCCTTTCTGCAGTCGATACAGAGACAGAAGAAGCTATTTTGAACAACCTGAAAAAAGCATCCAGAAACCGAACCACCCTCATTGTAAGTCATAGAGTATCTTCTGCAAAGAACGCCGATAAGATCATTGTCTTGGATCAGGGAGAGATCATTCAACAGGGTACCCACGACCTGTTGGTGAACCAGGAAGGCTATTACAAGGAACTTTATGCGCATCAATTGTCTGAGAAAGAAAACTAGAAAATTGTTGCTGAATTAGGTTTTTTTTTACATTTTTGATGACTTGTTAAATAACTACTACTAGTATATACCACATGGGCGATAAAGATTTAATGGATCAGGAGGAGATTTTTTCAAAAGTTTTAAGAGCAGGAAGAAGAACATACTTTTTTGATGTTAGAAGTACCAAGGCCGGTGATTATTACCTGACAATCACAGAAAGCAAGAAATTTACCCATGATGATGGATCTTTTCATTACAAAAAGCACAAAATATACCTCTACAAGGAAGATTTTCAGGCATTCAGAGAGAACGTAGAAGAAATGATGGATTATATCATTGCCGAAAAAGGGCAGGAAGTAATCTCAGAAAGACATCAAAAAGATTTTAAGAAAGAAGAAGAGGAGTCGCCGAAAGCTGACAAACCACTAGACAACTTTACAGATGTTGATTTCGATGATATTTAAAAAGTCAATTACACACTAACAGATAAAAGACCTTTAGTAAAGGTCTTTTTTTATGCTTTTAAATGTCAAAGTTCAATAGTCCCTTCTTGCTATAGGTCATAGTATTTATTACATTTAGCGATCTTAAAATAAACAGAATGAAAAACTTTTTTCTCGGACTATTGACCTTGGTCTCCGCAGGCCTTTTTTCACAAGAAACAACAACCCTCGATTACTATCTGCCGCAACAGATCAGTTATGATGCTTCTATTCCAAAACCTGCAGATGTCATAGGACATGAAGTAGGAGAATGGCACGTTACGCATGACAAGCTTATGTTCTATATGCAAACGCTAGCCAAAGCAAGTGATCGTATCACAATAGAGAATAGAGGAGCTACTTTCGAAGGAAGACCCATCCTGCTACTCACAGTGACCTCTCCTAAGAATCACAGCCAATTGGAAGATATACGTCAAAAGCATCTTGCTTTAACCGAAAGTGGAGGAACTAGTATGAACCTTGAGGAATTACCTATTGTAGTGTATCAGGGTTTTTCAGTACATGGAAATGAACCTAGCGGCGCGAATGCCGGACTTGCATATGCCTATTATTTGGCGGCCGCACAAGGTCCGGAAATAGATGCTATGTTAGATAAAACAGTGATTTTGATGGATCCCTCTTTTAATCCTGACGGATTGCAGCGTTTTGCTTATTGGGCAAATACCAACCGTAGTATAAACCTCAACTCAGATGGGAACGAACGGGAATATCATGAAGTTTGGCCCGGTGGGCGTACCAATCATTACTGGTTCGATATTAACAGGGACTGGCTACCAGTACAATTACCGGAAAGCAGGGCCCGTATAAAGACATTTCATAACTGGTTGCCCAACATTTTAACAGACCATCATGAAATGGGTACTAATTCTACCTTCTTTTTTCAACCTGGAGAGCCAACAAGAGTACATCCTTTAACTCCAAAAATGAATCAGGAATTAACCGCCGAGATTGGGACCTATCATGCCAAAGCGCTAGATAAGATAGGTTCGCTCTATTATTCAGAGGAAAACTATGATGATTATTATTACGGCAAAGGTTCTACGTTTCCCGATGTAGTAGGCAGTATCGGGATCCTTTTTGAGCAGGCGAGTTCCAGAGGACATATTCAGGAAAGCGAAAACGGACTCCTCACCTTCCCTTTTACGATCCGCAATCAATTTACTGCAGCGCTTTCAACCGTGGAAGCAGCACAAAATATGCGTACAAAGATACTACGATATCAAAGAGATTTCTACCAGGGTCTGCGAGATGAGGCCGCAAGAAGTAAGACCAAAGCTATCATCTTTGGCGATGAGAAAGATGCAGCCAAGGCCTGGCATCTGGCGGAGATACTCAATAGACAAAATATTAAGTTTCATGAGGTGAATCAGGATGTCACCATTAGAGGAGCACGTTATAAAAAAGGCAACAGTTATGTGGTACCTATGAACCAAAAGAATCATCGTCTTATCAAGGCAATGTTCGAAAAAAGGACCACCTTCACAGATAGTCTTTTCTACGATATATCTGCATGGACCTTTCCGCTTTCCTTCAACCTGGATTATGCGGAACTACCTTCCCTGGCCAATGCAGGTCCAGAGATCACAGACTTTAAACCGCTTACAGGCGCTGTTAGTGGAGAGAGCAATTATGCCTATCTCTTTGAATGGCATGAATATTATGGTCCTAAAGCTCTTAATAAGATCCTCAACAAAGGGATAAGGGCCAAGATTGCTCAATATCCTTTTAGTATGAACGGTGTCTCTTATGATTACGGTACTATAATGATCCCTGTTCAAAATCAAGATCTAAAAAAGAAAGAGCTCTATGATTTTCTGACCGAAGTAGCAAAAGAAAGCTTTCTTTCGATAACTGCGGTTAGTACTGGAGTAACCAAGGGAATAGATCTTGGGAGCGGAGATTTCGAACCTGTCGTAAAACAAAAGATTGCCATTATTGTTGGAGAAGGGATCAGATCCTACGATGCGGGGGAGATCTGGCATTTGTTCGATACCCGATATGACATTAAGCTTACCAAAATTGATACTGAATATTTGGGAAGAACAGATCTTAACTCGTATACAGATATTATCATCATAGGGACCTGGGGTAGTGGCGGACTTAGTAAAAGTAATGCCGAGAAGTTAAAGGAATGGGTCAAGGCCGGAGGTAGTCTTATAGGATATCGCACTACCGCCAATTGGTTCGGACAAGAAGAATTCCTCGATCTAAAATTTAAAAAGGACACAGTGGTAGCTAAGAATATCTCATTTGGCGAAAAAGATGATTTTCGGGGGGCTCAAGTCACAGGTGGTGCCATTTTTGAAGCGAAAATAGACAGATCTCACCCTATCAATTTTGGCTACAAGAACAGCACAATAGCACTCTTTAGAAATAGCAACATTTATCTGAAACCTGAAAAGGACAGCTATAATAATCCTATACAATATACATCCTCCCCTTTACTAAGTGGGTATATTTCTGAGGAGAACGCCAGCCTTATAAAGAACAGCGTTCCCTTTAAAGTGAGCCGTATGGGTCAGGGCAGGGTAATTCTTTTCACTGATAATACCAATTTCAGAGCTTTTTGGTATGGTACCAACAAACTATTGATGAATGCCATATTCTTTGGAAATATGATGTAGAACATAAGAAAAATGTTCTTTTTATTAGGTAAGAGAGGTGCTTTAGGATCTGCCAAACTTAACATAGGCCAGATTAAATAAGAAATGGCCCAGGACAATGGCGGTTGCTGCCAATGGATTAATAAGTGCGGTACATAGCCACCATAAGGCGAGGTAAAAGATAGGCTGTGCCACGAATACAAAGGCGAAGCGAAACGTGCTTACAAATTCAATTTCAATGATCCTTGGTCTAACGAGCTTTCTCCACAGCAAAAGCATAGGCCAATTCAATATCTCAAAAAGGAAGGACCAGCCTTTACGTTTTTTCCTAGGTTGTTTTTTTCTTGATGGCTCTTTGCCCTTTTGGTAATTAAGTAAGGCTTCATTTGCCTTTTGGGGTTTTAAATAGTCAACGACCACCTCATCTAAATAATGCTGCAGTTCGGCATAATCATTAAGATCATCTATATGGGTCGTTTGCACCTTAAGTGCTTCAAAAACAATGTTCTTGATAGAAGTAACAGACCCCATAAGATCATCTTTATTATATAAGCTGCGCGAAGAAATAGGATCTCCAAAATAAAAAGCTACCCTATCCGGAAAAGCATCTGCCTTTTCATAGTTGATACCTACCGGGACCAGTTGAATGTCTATCTCCGGATCTTCTTCAAAGGCAGCGAAAAGAATACGCGTAAATCCTTTACTTAAAGGCCGAACACGCCTCATAATATTATGGTTTGCTTCGGGAAAAAGTAGAATGGCTTCCCCTTTTTGCAAGAGCTTGGTACACTGCTTAAAAATAGCTTCATTCTTACCCAGCGTATCACGCCCATCTCTAAAGCGGTAAATGGGAAGCATCCTCAGGAAACCAAAGATCTGTTTAAACAGCCGATTGGTAAAAACATCTGAGCGTGTTAGAAAAAAAGAACGGAATGGCGTAAATGAAGCGATCACCAGAGGATCTAATAATGCATTCTGATGATTTGCCAGGAACATCACCGGTTTATTTCTCGGCACTTTCTCCATTCCATGGAGTTGTACTTCCTTATAATAGCAATAGAGCCCAAAGCAGGCAATTTTCTGTGTGATAAGATACATGTAGGTCTTCATACGCTGACCTTTTTTCCTATAGATTTATTGGCCCAGAAAGACCCTAAAAGTAAGCCGGAAATAAGATGCCATATTCCCCAAAATGCTGTTAGGATGGCCATGCCACCCAAGCCATCAAAAAAGGTAAAGATAAGGACCAATCCTAAACCAGAATTTTGAATGCCTGTTTCTATGGTAATGCTACGTACATCTGGTGCCGGTAATTTGAATAATTCAGCTAGCGAAAAACCTGTTAAGAATGCCAAAGCATTGTGAAGCAGTACGATCCAAAATACATAAACAAGATATTCCTTGATAAGCAACCAATTATTAAAGACCACCACCAGAATTAAGCAGATAAAGAATCCTATGGATACTATTTTTAAATACTTGGAAAGCTTTCTTGCCAATTGATGAAAACGATGATTGATCCAAACACCCATAACCAAGGGCACTCCCAGGATCAAAGAAACTACCTCTATCATCTCCAGGGGGACAATAGCAATTTCTTTTAACATCAGATTTGTTGGCTCATAGAGTGAACCCCATAAACTGAGATTAAGAGGTGTAAGGAAAATAGCCAATAAAGTGGCATTCGCTGTTAAAGTAACAGATAAGGCAGTATTTCCTTTCGCCAAGGATGAAATAAAATTAGAAATGTTTCCTCCGGGACACGCGGCCACCAGAAACATTCCCAGTGCCATACTTGGCATAGGTTTGATCATCAGAACCAAAAGGAACGTTATAAAGGGCAAGACTATAAACTGACTTAGAATACCAACAATAACAGGTTTAGGGTTCCGTATTAGTTGTTTAAAATCATTTAAGGTGATATCTAATGCCACCCCAAACATAATAAAGGCCAGGATCAGGTTAAGAATCCATAGTGTTTCTGTATTAAAGTTGATACGAACAGCATCTATGGTAGTTTCTATCACTTATTACGATTTAATATTTTCTTTTTTTAATACTATGATACCCTCTTTTCAAAGATAAGTAAGTTACCCTTCTATAATTAATTAGCATTTTGTTTAGATTACCTACTTCACTTTAATATGTTCTTAGTCTTGAAAAAGAACAGTATTTATATTGCTTTCTATTTAAGCTTGTTACTTTTGTAAATAAAAGTAGGAAAACATGGCACGAACATTAAGCAACATGTTACCATTGGGAACTAAAGCCCCTAATTTTTCATTGCTCGATACAGTATCCGATGATGTAATAAGTTTGGATGACGTAAAAGGAATCAAAGGAACGGTCATTATGTTTATTTGCAATCACTGTCCGTTCGTAAAACATGTGAATGAGCAGATCGCTCTTCTAGCGAAAGAATATCAGGTGAAAGACATCGGATTTGTTGCTATTTCGAGTAATGATGCAGTGAACTACCCCCAGGATGCTCCGCATTTAATGAAGGAGAACGCAGTACAAGAAAATTATTCGTTTCCGTATTTGTACGATGCTACACAAGAAGTTGCAAAGGCCTATGATGCGGCATGTACACCCGACTTCTATTTATTTGATGCTAATCTGCGTCTGGTCTACCGTGGACAATTAGACGATTCCCGGCCAGGGAATGGTTTGCCGGTTAACGGGTCCGACCTTAGACAGGCCATGGATTATTTGTTGGCCGGAAGATCTTTGCCCCAGGACCAAAAACCAAGCATAGGTTGTAATATTAAATGGAGTGACACCTGAACTCAAAAAGATGGACAATACAATAGGTCTGGAGCCTTTGTCTGTTGCTACTTTCTCAACTTATTGTAAACTTGGTGAGCAGGCATACAGGGATCATTATCTTCATCTCTGGCCCGAAAAGGATCCTTCGCCATATATTGAAAGTAGTTTTACTACAGCTGTAATAAGGAAGGAGATCAAGGATCCAAATACCTTTCATTTTATCATTCGAAAACAAAGCGAAGGAATAGGGATCCTAAAATTGATCAAGGATAAAGGGATCGAAAAGGTTCCGCACCAAGGTTCTATGCTGCTGGAAAAGATCTATCTGTTAAATAAATACACAGGAAAAGGTCATGGCAAACAGATCCTGGAGAAGTTGGAGGCAATGGCCTTAAGTCTTAAAATTAGACACCTCTGGCTGGCAACAATGAAAAAGGGCAGCGCTTTATTATTTTATCAGGAATTGGGATACACCATAATTGGAGAACAGCAATTGCCGTTTGAAAATGCCAGGCAAGATGAACAAGAAATGTACTTATTGTTAAAACAGCTACGACCAAAAGGTTCCTAAAGAGGAAACCAGTTATTTCGGTCGATAAGTGACTGGATATGAGCTAGATGATGATTTCCATGCCAGGCGTAACGTCCTATATTTTCTTCAAGCGTTGTTTCTGTATTGCCAACAGGATGAATAAAGGTCTTCTTCAGTTCTACAGCTGAAAGTCCATTGAGTAGGTAAACCAATTTGGCGTGAACAGCCTCCAGATGGGCAAGTGATAGATCGATAGGACCTGAAACAGAATCGAATAATTGTGCCCATTCCTTTTCCAAATAGGGCTTAATGACAGGATTATCTTCTGTTAATGCCCATTTAAAACGAATATAGCTATGGTGATGACTATCCGCCAGATGATGCACCACTTGGCGTACCGTCCAACCCCCTTGACGATAGGGCGTATCCAATTGTGTTTTTGACAAAGGAGTTACGATGTCTAAAACATTGACCGGCAAGGCCTCAATTTGTGCGACCCAATCTTTAACGATCATGGAATTTATACCTGGAGGCTTTACGAAATGGCCTATAGGGTATTTTAATTCTTCTAATGACATTTCTTCCATAGACCAAAAATAATAAACTCGCACATGCGTCAAGAACTTACAACCCCTAAAATTATGTTACATTTCTAACTAAAATACCCCTACTGAAATTTAAAAATTATAAAATCTTACTTTAGTTAACCTAGAATCAACGAACTAAAATGGATATTCTCTATTTTATTATTGGTATTTCACACAGAAGTCTCAATCAGGAAATTTGAAGATTCTGCCTTAAAATCCTTTATTTTAATTATTTAAATGTACCTTTGCAGCTTAATTAACAATTTATTTTTTATTATTATGAGTAAAGGAACAGTAAAATTCTTCAACGATTCTAAAGGCTACGGCTTTATCACCGAAGATGGTTCGCAAGAAGATCACTTTGTACACATTTCTGGCTTAATTGACGAAGTACGTGAAGGTGACGTTGTAGAATTTGAACTACAACAAGGAAAAAAAGGATTAAACGCCGTTAATGTGAAAGTATTAGATTAGGTAAAAATTCCATTTTTTAGCATAACCCTGACCAATTGGTCAGGGTTTTTTTTTGCTCTTTTTTTTGGTTTAAAGATTGTTTATAAGTTGTTATTAACTGCAACTTACAATTACGCAACATTTTGTACTTTATAATATCTATTTAATACACCCCTATAACCAATTAATAACCAACAGGATGTATTCCTTCTTTTGGATTCTTTTGATATTGATCGCCATCAATATTGTTTTATTATTTCTTAGTACCACGAGTAAGTCAGAATTGTAAAAAAACCCTACTTGAAGGTAGGGTTTAGTACGAATGAGATGTTATACTTGAAAAGAAACTATGACTGTATTTTTTAGCATCTTATCATTCCTGGTAGTATTGAATTTGATATTGTTATTGTTTTCAATCCAAGTGACCAAGCGAAGCTAAAGTAAACCTTTGGCATTTCCAGAATTTTAATTACTTGAAAAATTCTTATTTGGCATCCATCAATTCTACATCAAAAATAAGTGTAGCATTCGGAGGAATAACCCCACCGGCTCCTGCACTGCCATACGCCAGATTGGAAGGAATCACAAAACGAGCCTTATCTCCTACTTTTAAGAGGCCAATGCCCTCATCCCAACCGGGAATTACCTGGCCAACACCAAGTTGAAAAGAAATGGGCTCATTCCGCTTATAGGACGAATCGAACACCTGTCCATCTAGTAGTGATCCTTCATAGTGTACGGAGACCTCATTACCTTTTGAAGCTTGTTTACCGGACCCCTTCTGAATCATTTTATAACGGAGTCCACTTTTGGTCTTATCAAAACCAGCGGCAATCTTCTGAAATTCTGCCTCTGCTTTCTCTTTTTCCTCAGCCAATCTTTTCTCTCTGGAACCCTTAAATGTTCTAAATGCTTCAACCGCATTCCAGTCTTGTGCTTCTTTCCCAACACGCACAATTTCCAAAGATTCTATTGTGTCTCCTTGTTCAATGGCATCTACTACTTCTTGTCCGCCTTCAACATTCCCAAAAACAGTGTGCTTATTATCTAACCAGGGCGTGGCTATATGCGTAATAAAGAACTGACTCCCGTTAGATCCGGGGCCTGCATTGGCCATTGAAAGTACACCCGGTCCTTCATGGGTTAGCTCTGGGTGAAATTCGTCATCAAACTTATATCCAGGATCGCCGGTGCCTGTGCCCAGAGGACAACCTCCCTGGATCATAAAATCTGGTATTACCCTGTGAAAAGACAGTCCGTCGTAATAGGGCGTGCCTTGTGGTTTGACATCATTTTCTAAAGTTCCTTCTGCAAGGGCTATAAAATTCCCAACAGTACCGGGAGTTTTGTCATGGGTTAATTTTACAAGGATCTCTCCTTTTGTCGTATTGAATTTAGCGTAAATTCCGTTTTGCATATGATCTGTTTTTATGAGCCGCAAAGGTAATAAAATTAACAGGGACCTACCCTGTGTAAAGATTCATATCCTTAATAAACCGTACTAAATAATCTATTAGTTTGCAGAACCCAGATCATATTTATCGGCCAGGTACATAAGACTTACCATTGCAGCGGCTCCCAGTTCTAATTCGCGCTTATTTACATGTTCAAAAGTATCGTTCTCCGCATGGTGGTGGGCAAAATATCGTTGTGAATCCGGGCGTAGGCCTGCCAGCACCATTCCTTCCTTTTTAAGGGGACCTATATCTGCTCCACCTCCGCCTTTGGTGAATTGTTGCATCAAATAAGGCTCAAAAAGAGATCTCCATTTCAGGATGGTAGTAAAATCGGCTTCTGAACTATCAAAAGAAAATCCTCTGGGGGTAAACCCTCCAGCATCACTCTCTAGGGCAAACACATGGTTCTCACCTTTTATTTTAGCCTCAGAAGCATATTTTCTGCCACCTCTCAGGCCATTTTCTTCATTCATAAATAACACTACCCGTATGGTCCTTTTAGGTTGATAGCCGCTGAGTTTCAAAAGGCGCAAGACATCCATACTCTGTACACAACCTGCACCATCGTCATGAGCGCCATCACCGAGATCCCAGGAATCTAAATGTCCCCCAACCACCATGATCTCGTTAGGTTTGGTGCTGCCTTTGATCTCACCAATGACATTAAAAGAGGGAACATCTTCTAATTGCTTGCAGTTCTGTTTAAAATAAAATTGAATGTTTGGGTCCAATCTAAGGGTGGTACTTAAAAATTCCGCTCCATTTGTACTTATAGCGGCCGCAGGGATCTTTTCAGCATCGGGAAGATCTCCGTATCGGGTAGAGCCTGTATGAGGATAATCATCGAGCCTAAGGTTCATCGATCTAACAATGACCCCAACTGCTCCATATTTGGCTGCTTCAGCTGCACCTGAAGATCTCTGATTTACCGCACCGCCATATGCCTGGAAAGTATTTAGAAGTGTTGGATCCATCGGTCGATTAAAAAAAACGATCTTCCCTTGTATCTTCTCCTTCCCTAACTTTTCCAAATCGCTGAATTCCTTCACTTCAATGACATTAGCTTTTACACCACCCGGAGGAGTTGAAACAGATCCTCCTAAAGCGCATATTGGAACATTGCTCGTATATCCGGGCTTGCTTTCGATATAGGCAAATTCTGGGGTGCCGCGGACCCATTTAGGGACCATAACGGGTTGTAGCCAAACCCTATCAAGCCCCAAAGAATCGAGTTCGGACTTAGTATATACAATGGCCTGTTCAGCCTGTACCGATCCGGATAATCGTCCCCCGATCTGATTTGACAAATGATTTAGCCAATCGTATGACTTTCCTTTTGTGAGGGCAAGGTCATAGAATTTTTTTAGTTGTTTTTCATCCTCCGTCTGGCCATAGATTGTAGCCAAATTGACCATTAGAATCAGGCAAATTAATTTCTTTATCATTCGTTCTCTAATTGTGTTTTATAGGATTCGATGTTCAATTTTGTTTCTTCATCTAATTCTGGCTCTACCACGTCCTTATACTTCGTTAACTCCTGCAGCAGTATTTCCGCAACAAGAACTCTTGCAGCCTCCTTATTATCTGCAGGTATCACATACCATGGAGCATGTTTCCTGGAGGTTTTATTGATAGCATCCTCATAACAATGCTGATATTTATCCCATAGGGCTCGTTCTTTAAGATCTCCGGATGAAAATTTCCAATTCTTTTCTTTTAACGCCAATCGTCTTAACAAACGCTGGCGCTGTTCTTCTTTAGATAGGTGCAAAAAGAATTTGAAAATGATGGTGCCATTTTGTGCTAAATGTTGTTCAAAATCATTGATCTGCTTAAATCTCTTCTCCCAGAATACCTCATCAATATCATCTACACCGTGGATTCCCGGAATATGCTCTCCCAAAATATAGGCTGGGTGCACTCTTGTAACCAATACATTTTCATAATGTGTACGATTAAAAACACCAAATTTACCTTTGGCAGGTAAGGCTATATAATGTCGCCATAGATAGTCATGACTGCGCTCGAGATCTGTTGGGACCTTAAAACTATATACTTCAACCCCCCGGACATTGAAATCTTTAAATACTTCCCGGATAAGGCTGTCTTTACCGGAAGTATCCATTCCCTGTAAACATATGAGTACACTGTACTTATCATGGGCGTACATGATGTCTTGAAATTTGCCCAACTTAACCCGTATTTTCCTTAAGTATTTCTTGAGTTGTTTCTCTGAAGCCTGAAGATCTTCATTGGTTTTCCGGGAATTCAGTTGAATATTCCCTTCTGCCCTATATTCTTTTATGTCTATATTCTTCATATGATGAATATAAAATAATTTATAATGTCTTTGAAGTTCCTCTTCACAAATAAGAGAAGAAAAGAGTGCATACCGCTCCATAAAATCACGTAAATCGTGGCTTTTTCCCATTATGACGATAAAATGAGGTTGTCAAAAACATCTCATTTATCTTTATTCCACCAAAATCTTATCCTAAAGACCTTTGCTTATGAAAGGACTAATAGCTTATTTATGGCTTGCCCTTTTACCAGTTCTCCCTGGTGGGGTAGACTCTAATGCTTGTAACTACGCAGGTTCTAATATCAGTTACATTAGGACGCAAACCCAAAACGCTTTAGATGCACAAAAGTTGAACATGGTGCATTACTTTGCGTATAAAGCATTGAACGCAATAGAAAAATCCAAAAAACAATTCAAAGATTGTGGATGTGAATACGCACAACTTAGCATTGAAGAGGGTGAAAATAATCTTAAAAAGGCCGTTAGGGTCACTTCTATTTTAAGTTCCAGGATCTTACTCGAAAAGGCTATGGAGAATACACAGGGTAGTTTAGAAGCCTTACAAGATCACAATGAGATACATACTAGCGAGTACGGTAATGATATGCTGGCTTTGAATACTAACGACCTAAAGAAACCTCAAAAGCAATTTCAGCCCACTCAAGGAAAGAAACTCGAATCAAAGATCGATTCTTCCTTGGTAAGCTTTCAGAATTCTCTCAACCAAGTTGTTCTAACAGTAGAATGCGAGGAAGCACAAAATTTTGTCCTACGTATTTTTGAACGTTGCGAATTAGAGCTTCTTAAAACCAATTTAACGGAAGGGAAGCGTTATTACAACTTAAGGACGAAAGAGATAGCGGCTAAAGCTCTTGAAGATCTGTCCACTAGTTGTCCTTAGAAGCAGAAAAATATTCTTTAAAGTCGATTCGTATTTTTCCTTATTTACTTGCAAATAATTTCACGTCCTCTTCGGAAATTTCGTCATTCCCCAGTATGGTAAGGCGTTCTACTACATTGCGCAATTCTCTGATATTCCCGGTCCAATCATAGGCCTTAAGTAGTTCGAGTGCCTTTGTAGAAAATAGCTTTGGTGCAATACCTTGTTCTGCACCTATCTTCTCAGAAAAATGTGCTATCAACATAGGGATATCGGCCCTTCTGTCATTTAGCGATGGTACTTTCACCAAAATGACCGCAAGTCTATGGTAAAGGTCCTCACGGAATCTGCCTTCCTCAATTTCTTTACTTAGGTCTTTGTTGGTAGCCGCTAGTACTCTAACATCTACACGGATATCTTTATCAGATCCTACACGTGAAATTTTATTCTCTTGTAAGGCTCTTAACACCTTAGCCTGTGCAGAGAGACTCATATCCCCTATCTCATCCAGGAAGATGGTCCCTTTATTGGCCGTTTCAAATTTACCTGCTCTGTCTTTTATTGCCGAGGTAAAAGCTCCTTTTACATGACCAAAAAGTTCACTTTCGATCAGTTCTGAGGGAATGGCGGCACAATTCACTTCAATAAAGGGAGCAGCATGTCGTTCGCTTTTTTCATGGATCCAATGTGCAACAAGTTCCTTCCCTGTACCATTAGCACCCGTAATTAGGACCCTGGCATCTGTAGGAGCTACTTTATCTATGATCTCCTTAATACTTGTGATCTCAGGACCTTCGCCTATCATTTCATAATTCTTACTTACCTTTTTCTTTAAGATCTTGTTTTCTACGACCAGCTCTTTCTTGTCTAAGGCATTTCTTACCGTTGTCAATAATCTATTTAAATCGGGGGGTTTGGAAATATAGTCGAATGCACCCAAGCGCATCGTATTCACCGCAGTATCGAGGTCGCCATGGCCAGAGATCATAATAAAAGGGATCTCCGGTTTAATTTTTCTTGCTGCCTGTAGGACCTCCACACCATCCATTTTGGGCATTTTTATGTCACAAAGAGTCAAATCATAATCGTTTCTTTTGATCATTTCCAGGCCTTTTTGGCCATCTTCAGCCTCCTCTAATTGATAACTATCGTTTTCTTCAGAAAGAATTTTTACCAATACTCTACGAATGGCAGCTTCATCTTCAATAACTAATATTTTTGGCATGTTTTAGTAGTATTTAATCCCGAATCTTTAATGATATCGCTATGTCTTACTTCTTTTCAAAAACGGTGCCAGGTATCACAGACCGTTTTCATCTTAAGACAAATAAGTTGCTATTTCTTTACTTTATTTTGTCCCGAGTCTGGCATAGTTGATGTATTCTGATGCAAGAAAGGACTTTGTTGAAAAACATGTACATCTCGCTGTGGAAACGGAATGGTGACACCATTTTTCCTGAATTGATCATCTATATTATACCGCATTTCACTTCTCATCCTTGGCACTCCAAAACTATTCGAAATAAAAAAATTAAGTGAAAAGATCAGTGCTGAGTCGCCAAAATCATCAAACTGCACAAAAGCCTCCGGCGATTTTAATACTCCTTTTTGATGACTTACTACATCTAGCAATATATTGGTAACCAGTGCCACATCACTCCCATAAGCCACGCCCACTATAAGCGATTCCCTTGTCATATTATGATTTTGAGTATGGTTGTAAATAGTATTGGTCAAAAAGACATGATTAGGAATAATGATCACTTTGTCATCTCTGGTAATGGCTCTGGTACTTCTCAACCGTATTTCGAACACCTTGCCTACTTTTCCATCCACTTCAATGATATCTCCCACATGAATAGATTGATCCAGGATCATAAGAACACCAGAAATAATATCCTGAAAAAGGGTTTGAAGCGCAAACCCCAAGCCAACAAACAAGGCCGCAGAGGCTGTAAGCAGTACGGTTAGGTTTACCCCGGAAGTATGCAGGATAATTATGATCACAAGAATGTAAAACAAATATTTAAAAAAGGAAAAGATGCTGACAAACTTATTTTTATCAGCTTCAGGTAATTTTTTTACTACAACATTATGAACTATGCGCAGTAAATAGGTCACCACAATGACCGCGATCACAATACTTAGAAAGGTGCCAACGGTGATGTGTATACTCTCACTATCATAGATCTGATAAGAAAGAATATCGTTGAATTTTGATAAAAGTGTCCTTAGCTTTTCCATCTTAATATTTTAACCATTTAAACAATTCCTTGTAACTCGGTTTTTTACCATACATAAGGATACCAACCCTATAGATCTTTGCCGCCAGCCATACGATCCCAATAAATGTTCCTATCAACAAGGCAATAGATAGGATCAATTGCCAGATGGGTACTCCCCCATCTCCTATTCCACCCGGTAGACGCATTAGCATTACTATGGGCGAAGTAAGCGGGAAAAGCGAAAAACCGACAGCTATGGGCCCATGTGGATTTCCAAAAACGGAAAAGAATCCGACATATATAGCCAGCATTAAAGGTAAAATAATTGGAAATATAAATTGTTGTGTGTCGGTTTCATTATCAACAGCCGCACCAATGGCAGCATAAATAGAACTATAAATAAGATACCCTAATATAAAATAGATCATAAAAAAGAAGATGAGCATAGCCCAGGGAATTTGGAAGAGCTCATTAGCATACAATTGCATTTCATTGACCTCTGTAGGCATCGCCGCCATTCCATTCACTGAAGCCCCAGGCAAGACAGCGGCATTTTGAATACCGGAAGTATCCAAGCCAAGAAAAGACATTACAACAAACAACATCAGGCTTGCTGAAAAAATCCAGATAGCAAATTGTGTAAGGCCAGCAAGGGAAGTACCAATGATCTTGCCCATCATAAGTTGAAATGGCTTTACAGAAGATATGATCACTTCTATGATCCTACTTGTTTTTTCTTCAATGACACTCCGCATCACAAAACCGCCATAAATTATAATAAACATCATGATCAAATATCCAAATCCGCCTCCAATAAAGGCCTTGATCTCATTGATCCCTTTTAAATTTTGTACTCCTTCAAAGGTTTCTGTTTGAAGTTGAAATCCCGAATCTATAGCCTCAAATTCTTTGGCAGAAACGCCAAGATCTACTAACTTTTCTTGCCGTAAGCGTTCCTGAAAAACTGCATCGAGCTTACCTATTATACTAGAATTGGGTGCTTCTTTAGTAAAGAAGTAGGCACTTTTAGCCACATCTTCGACGGTTTTACCTTCCGGAATGTAAAGAAGTCCGTAAAAGTTTTGTGCCAGGGTAGAGTCTTTGGCTTCATTTAATGTAAGATCCTTGAAAACAACATATGAAGTGCTCTCAGTAGATCCAAAATCTGTAGAGAAATAAGAACTTTCATTTAACACAGTGATCACCCGGGTCTCACTATCATTGATCTTTGTAAGATAGGCAATGAGGACTACCATACCCACCATCAAAATCGGACTCAAAAAGGTCATGATCACAAAAGACTTGTTCCGCACTTTTGCCAGGTATTCTCTTTTTATTATTAACCCTAATTTACTCATGAACAGATTTACTTTGAACCGTTTTAATAAAAATATCGCTGGCCGAAGGAATGGTCTCTACAAAATTATGGACAGTGCCTTTGGAAGACAAATGATTTAGAAGATGACGTGTATCTTCAGAAGGTAATTGTATTTTAAATTGTAACCGAGCCTCCGCTTTGTCATAGGCAGAAGATGTTATCTGAAACTTTTCCGAGAGTTCATTAATAAAGGTTTCTCCCTCCTGTATGGCCATTCCAACATTAAAGATATTGTTCTTGTATTGTTTTTTAATATCGGAAAGCTTTCCATCCAGGATCTTTTCAGCATTATGCAACAGCGCAATATATTCGCAGATCTCTTCTACAGATTCCATTCTGTGGGTGGAAAATATAATAGAAGTTCCGCGTTCTTTCAACTGTAAGATCTCTTCTTTAATGATGTTAGCGTTAATAGGATCGAATCCACTGAAGGGTTCATCAAAGATGAGCAATTTAGGCTCATGTAAAACCGTTACAATAAATTGGATCTTCTGAGCCATTCCTTTGGATAGTTCCTGTATCTTTTTATTCCACCAGTCCCCTATTTCAAGGCGTTCAAACCAATATAGCAGCCGTTTTTTGGCTTCGGCCTTAGAAAGGCCTTTTAGCTGTGCTAAATACAACACTTGCTCCCCTACCTTCATACTCTTATAGAGACCTCTTTCCTCGGGCAAATACCCTATCATAGAAATGTGTTCTGCCTTTAGTGGTTCCCCATTAAAAAGAACATGGCCACTATCCGGATAGGTGATCTGATTGATGATCCTGATCAATGTTGTCTTACCTGCGCCGTTTGGACCTAGAAGCCCATAAATACTGTTTGTGGGGATTTCAAGAGAGACATTCTTAAGTGCAAAATGAGGGCCGAATTGTTTTGTAATCTGATCGGCGACCAAAATAGAATTCATGTAGGCAATTTTTCCAAAGATATAGAATTGGAAGAAAAGACTTTTGAGTTTAAAAATTATAATTCAATGCAATACGGGAATATGAAGAACAACTGTAAATAGTTATAAATTAGGACTTCTAAGGTAATAAATTGCAGATTTGATCAAATTGGGGAAGAAATATAAGGCAAAAAGAATGCTAGTAGATCCCCTAAAAAAGCAAAACCCACCCTTAACGAATTAAGGATGGGAAAAAAATTGCTATGAAAAAGAAAATTAATATTGGTTGCCCAATATCAAACCAAATATACGTTTTTTATTTAAAATGAAATCCTTATTCATTTAAGAAAACATGTCTTTTACTTTTTCAAAAAATGATTTATCAGATTTTTCAGGCTTGGGTTCAAAATTTTCATTGGAACTCATTTTCTCAAAAAACTCACGTTGTTCTTTGTTCAATTCTTTTGGTGTCCAAACGTTCACATGCACCAAAAGATCACCGCTACCATACCCATTTATGTTATTGATGCCTTTGCCACGTAATCGCAGGATCTTACCAGACTGTATGCCTGGTTCTAATTTAATCCTGACTTTTCCACTTACGGTATCTATTTCTTTGGAGGTCCCTAAGACCGCATCAGAGATACTGACATAAAGATCGTAATGTAAGTTGTCTCCCTCTCTTTTAAGCGTGTCGTGCTCCAAAGTTTCAATCGCCACCAATAGATCTCCTGGCACACTATTTCCGGGGGCCTCATTTCCCTTTCCGCTTACCTTGAGTTGCATCCCTTCTTCTACTCCCGCGGGAATTTTGATAGCTACGGTTTCTTCGGCCATTAGTAAACCCTGAGCATCTGCCTCAGCCGGCCGTTTGTCAATTATTTGCCCACTACCGCTGCAACTGGAACAGGTGGCTGCCGTTTGCATTCTTCCTAAAATTGTGTTGGTGATCTTGGTTACCTGCCCGTTTCCATTACAGGTTGTACAGGTTTTGTAGGTAACCCCGGGAGCTTGTACTTTACGTCTTACCTTTACTTTCTTTTCTACACCATTGGCCACTTCATCTAAACTAAGCTTAACGCGAATTCGCAGATTGCTTCCTTTTACACGTCGCTGACCGCCTCCAAATCCACCGAAGCCACCAAAACTACCGCCAAAGGCACTGCCAAAGATATCGCCGAACTGACTAAAAATATCTTCCATGTTCATGCCACCACCTCCAAAGCCACCACCTTCAAATGCTGCGTGGCCATATTGGTCATATCTCGCACGTTTATCCGGATCACTCAAGACTTCATAAGCTTCAGCCGCCTTTTTAAACATTTCCTCGGCTTTGGAATCACCAGGATTCTTATCCGGATGGAATTCTATGGCCTTCTTGCGATAGGCTTTTTTGATCTCAGCTGCAGAAGCAGATTTGTTAAGCCCTAATATTTCGTAATAGTCTTGCTTCATGTCCCTTTTTTAATTGCCTACCACCACTTTTGGGTGCCTTATCACTTTATCACCCAGGCGATATCCTTTCTCCACCACATCAATGATCCTACCTTTTAATTTTTTACTTGGAGCGGGGATCTGAGTGATCGCATCATGGATCTCGGCATCAAAACTATCTCCTTCTTTTGCCTTTATTTCTTCCAGCCCTTTGGCTTTAAGTGTTTCTTTGAATTTGTTGTGAATAAGCTCAACTCCTTTGAAAAGATCCTTTTCAGAAGATTTAGAAAGCTCCTTCAAAGCCCTTTCGAAATCGTCCATTACAGGTAACAGGGATGTTATAACTTCCTGACCTGCGGTCCTAAAAAGATCAATACGCTCTTTGGATGTCCGCTTTTTGTAATTTTCGAATTCTGCAAAAAGTCGCAAGAATTTATCTTTTTCTTTTTCTAACTCAATTTCCAGTAATTCTTCCTTAGACACAGATTCTTCTTCCCCTTCCTCGTTTGGTTCAGAATTACTGCCAGTTCCTTCTTCATTGGCTAGAGCTTCGTCTTGAGACAGCATGTCCTTTATCTCATCCATTTCTTCTATTCTATCTTTTTTACTCATTTCTGATCGTTTTATTCAAACAATACTTCTTAGCGTGTTCTTGAAGATGGCAAAAGTACTGCCATTTATTTAAAAATGTCAAAATGTCACAAAAAAACATCCTGAATGTAGGATGTTATCTAATATGTTAAATGAAATTGTAATTAAACGAATTCCTTTTGATAGATGTCGCTCGACTCCTCAGGGCGGAGAATGTTCTCAAGGGCAGGACAGATATTCTTGTGATAGAATTCAAATCCCTCTTCTTCTATCTTCTTACTGCTCACTCTTTGACTTGCAAATAATAGGTATGACATATCACCAAGCAGCAACTGCATTATTCCTTTGGGAATGTTAGGTAGAAATAAAGGTCGGTTTAGCACAGCAGCGATCTCCTTGACCATTTTCGTGTTTGTCACCGGATTTGGAGCCACGCCATTATAAATTCCCTTTAAGCCATGGTCGACAACAAAAAGGAATTGTCTTGCCAGGTCATCGATATGGATCCATGATTGCCATTGCTCACCACTGCCAAAAGCAGCACCTACATAAGATTTTATTGGTTTAACCATGGCTGGCAAAGCGCCGCCATCTGAAGAAAGCACTAAACCTATTCGGATGGCTGCCACGGAGAATGAAAATTTAGAAAATTTATTGATTTCCTCTTCCCACTGAGAAACAACTTCTCCAAGAAAACTGGGATCTACGTCCGAAACATCTTCTGTGTAATATCTATCGAATGAATTGGGATATATCCCTATTGCGGAAGCTGCGACAAAGGACTCTATGGATTTGGTCTCCAATTTTTCAAGGGCCTTTCTCAAAGTTTGCAAGCTGTCTATCCTGCTTCGAATGATCTTCTTTTTGTTGGCCTTGGTCCAACGTTGAGAGATGGAAGCTCCTGCAAGATTAATTACGGCAGTTACTCCATCAAAACATTTCATATCGATTTCTCCATTCTTAGGATCCCAATAAAATCCTTGGAAACCCTCTACTTTCTTTAATTTACTTTTACGAGTTGTAAGATAGTGGACCTCAATATCTCGTTCCCGAAATTTTTGCGTAACAGCCTTGCCTATCAATCCTGTAGCCCCTGTGATCAAAACGCTCATGCTATTCTTTTTTGTAAAGATATTTGATTTAAGACGGAGATGATTCAGGTTTATATAAGGTTTAACAGTATTGTTTAACACAAATAAAAAATGGCATCCTTAGGGTACTAGCTTTGTATTCTTGTTGCTCGTAACATTTCGCGCTTTCCAGGCGGTCCGGGAAGGCGCTCTACCTGGAAGCCAACCGCTAGCATAGCTCGTCTTACGCTACCTTTAGCAGCATATGTAACCAGTATTCCGTTCTTCTTCAAAGAGTTAAACATAATTTGAAAAATCTCTTCGGTCCATAATTCGGGTTGTACCCTTGCACCAAAGGCGTCAAAATAAATAAGGTCGTATAAATCTACCTCCTTAATTTCCTTAAAGTCCTTTTGCCGTTTGCAAAGTCTGAAATAAGAAGTGATCTCGGTTTCTCCTTCCCAGGAAGAATTGTGCATTAGCTTGAAGTGGTCATTGTATTCTTCCGCCTTGAGTTCTGAAATATAATTTAATCGATCTAGCTCGGTTGCAATAATCGGATACTTTTCTACCCCCGTATAGTCTATTTGTAATCCTCGTGTATTAGCCTCTAGTAGGGTGATCAGGGCGTTTAGCCCAGTCCCAAAACCTATTTCCAGAATAGAAATATGGTTCTTTTTGATTGCAGATAATCCATGATCCACAAATACGTGATAAGCTTCCTGTATAGCCCCATGCTTTGAATGATATTGTTCATTCCAGGCCTCTAAATGGATGGTCTTAGATCCATCAGCCGTTGTAATTATGGTACGCTTCAAACTATTTTTCTAAAATCACACCATCTGCAATAAAACTACGAGTAACTTTAATAGCTGTGATCTTACTGATCTCTTCTTCAGATGCTCCTCCGTCTTTGGCAAAATGTTGTTGATCTTCCACACTCATTTTTTCATTGAAACCTTTACCACTTAAAGCCACTTCCCTCCCAACAATATCTTTGGGAACAAAGAATCCATAATCCTTGAAAGTAACCATGGTTTCCTCCCCATCGCCAAGAGTAACCTTCATCCAACATCCCTTTGATTTGCAAACATCGGTTACCACCCCATAAAAAGCAGTGGTAAGGGTATCTGTTTCACCAAGATCTTCAAAAGCCTGGGCTATTTCCGCTTCCTTTATAGCATTATCGGAGTTGAATGCCTCCCCGAAGATCTGCATTTCTTCTGCTGTTGCCACTTTTTCTTCAGTTTTAGCTTGTGAATTCTGCTGTTTACAACTGACTAGAGTAAGAAAGATCACAATGATTATGTTAAATCCTTTCATTTTAGATATGATTTACAATTACTCCACAAAACTGGCGATTTTTCGGCGAAAAAAGAAGGAACAAGAGTGCATAAATGTTTAATTTTGAATTGTAAAATTAAGATGATGGAGACCAACGTCACGAACATTAGTGTTGAAAAAGTTAAAATATCTAGAATTTCCCAGGTAGATTTTTCAAATCTTCCCTTTGGCAAAATACATACAGATCATATGCTGGAATGCGATTATACCAATGGAGCATGGCAAGCACCTCGGGTGGTTCCTTATCAAGGAATTACGTTAGACCCGGCTGCAAAAATATTCCATTACGGTCAATCGGTTTTTGAAGGAATGAAGGCATATAAGGATGAAGAAGGTAATGTTTGGCTCTTTAGACCGGAAGAAAATCAGAAACGACTGAATATTTCGTCCAAAAGGATTTGCATACCGGAGGTTCCCAGAGACATTTTTATGGAGGGGCTAAAGACCCTTTTACAGGTGGAGAAAGATTGGATCCCTAAAACTCCAGGCAGTTCACTATATATCCGACCTTTTATATTTGCATCCGGTAAAGGATTACATGCCTCTCCCGCAGATCAATATAAATTTATGATCGTTTGTGCCCCTTCAGGACCATATTTTTCTGGAAAACTAAAGGTTTTGATTGAAGAGAAATATTCAAGAGCGGCAAATGGCGGAGTGGGATATGCCAAAGCAGGAGGAAATTATGCCAGCCAATTCTACCCCACTCAACTGGCGGTAGAAAAGGGATATCAACAAGTTGTTTGGACAGATGACAATACACATGAGTACATAGAAGAGGCTGGCTCCATGAATATCTTTGTGCGCATCAACGATACACTGCTTACGAGTCCTGTGAGTGACCGTATTCTCGATGGTATTACCCGTAAAAGCGTTATAGATCTAGCAAAAGCTGAGGGGATCCCTATTGAGATCCGAAAAATAAGAGTAGAAGAATTAGTGACCGCTTCTAAAAATGGTAGCCTTAAAGAAATGTTTGGGGCTGGTACAGCCGCTGTAATTTCGCCAATTTCAGGTTTTGGCCTTAGGGATAAGGACTATACACTACCTGAAATTGAAAATAGTTACGCAGATCAATTAAAGAAACGTATCACAGATATTCAGTACAACAGGGCTGATGATCCTTTCAATTGGCGCTTACAGGTTTTATAAGAGATTTTAGTTGTCATATATTTTAGAGCACTCATGTTGGGTGCTCTTTTATTTATCAAGGATACCCTTAATATTAGGTTTAAAGTAATCCGGACCTTTTAATACTTTTCCGTCTTCCCTGTATATAGGCTGGCCATCGGCTCCTAACTTACTCATATTACTTCGCTGTATCTCTTCAAAAACCTCTTCGATAATATGTTGCATTCCATGTTCTAATATAGTTCCGCATAAAATATATAGCATATCGCCCAGGGCATCTGCTACCTCTACAAGATCATTATTTTCAGCAGCCTCATAATATTCCTTATTTTCCTCATCCATCAGATTAAATCGGAGCTGATTCTTTGCGCTACCTAAATTGGCTTTCGGCTCTTGTTCTACCCCTAATCCAAAAGAATGATGAAACTGTGCCACGGCATCTATCTTGTTTTTCATACTATGTCTTTTTAATGTAGTTTTACGCTAAAATATACATATGTTTAGTACAGGACAATTAATTTTCGCAGCCTTTTTTGTGATTTTTTTTGCGATAGTAATCTTCCTTTCCTATAAAAAAGACAAAAAACTTCATTCCAAAAATTACAAAGGAGTTAAATGGGTAGGTATTGTATTTATCGTATTCATAATTATTCTTTTTGTTATTAAGGAATGGCTCAAAAATTAACATCTTTTTTGTCTACACCACAAAAATTATCAATCTCACAACTTAAAATGGATTTCATTCGTATACTATAAGAAAACACGTACTTTTGCGTTATAAGTTCAAAGAAATCCGATAAATGACAACCTTTTTTACCATTTTCTTTGTTTTAGTCTTAGTCAATGCTGCTTTATTATCCTTTAGTATTGTCACCAACGGCCGAAGACAAAACGATTTTTCAAAAGACAAATCTCAGGATTCCAAAGACAAGGTATACCCATTAGATTTGTCATCTTCAGAATACAGAAAAGCCATTTAGATTCCTATCTTTAGGAAATGAAACAATTTTTGCTGGTGTTCCTAGGTGGTGGAATTGGTAGCGGCCTTCGTTACCTTCTAAGCAAAACACTTAACCCTTATACTTCTAACTTTTTTCTTGGAACCTTTGGTGTAAATATCATTGGGTGTTTGATCATTGGGATCATCCTGGGGATATCTGCCAAATCAACGGCCCTTAGCAATAACACTGTCTTGTTTATTACCATTGGCTTTTGCGGTGGTTTTACCACCTTCTCTTCCTTTGCCCTTGAAAACTACGGTATGTTGCGTGAAGGCCAGATCACTTCTTTTCTTCTTTATACCTTAAGTAGTATTGTAGTAGGCATCCTTGCGGTAGCCTTTGGTCTTTGGCTCTCAAAGATCGTCTGAATCAACATCTTATAACTCTTATCATCAAGGAAATTTCCTTGAATATCCCCTATACCTAATCCCTGGAATAATAGCTTTTTACACAAGATGTTAAAAGTCCCCTGAATAATAATCATATAAACAATTTATAATCTTATGAATGTTATACCCTAATTTTTTAGGGGTATATTTTCATATTATGATAATAATTAAGAAATATACCCCTATTTTTTTAGGGGTTGTTTTATTTAAATTACTTTTGGCGCATCAACAATAAACTAATACAATGAAAAAAGTAGAAGCAATTATTAGAAAATCAAAATTTGATGACGTGAAAAAAGCACTTCATGAAATTGAAGTCAACTTCTTTAGTTACTGGGATGTGACAGGAGTTGGTAATGAAAAACAAGGTCATGTCTATAGAGGTATCTCTTATAGTACCACGGACATTCAGAGACGGTATTTAGAAATAGTAGTTTCTGACGATTTCCTGGAAAAAACCATTCAAACTGTTTTAGAATCTGCCTATACCGGAAATGTTGGGGACGGAAAGATTTTTGTCTCAGACGTAATACAGGCATACAGGATCAGAACAAAAGAGAACGGATACGAGGGTATCAACTAAATAGAGAAATAACTAACAAACAACTTTTGAAAAATGGACGCAGGATTATTTACAGCTAACAATATATGGATGATGATTTGTACCGCACTGGTATTTTTCATGCACACCGGGTTTGCCTTTTTAGAAATAGGGCTAACCAGACAAAAGAACACTATTAATATTCTATTTAAGAACATCTTTATTATAACCGTTGGGTTATTGATGTATTACATTGGTGGATTTAACCTAATGTACCCCGGATTCGCAGATGGCTCTTTGGGCATTTTAGATTTTGCAGGATTTGGTATTGCAGCTCCTGAAAATGGGATGACTCCCGAATATGCAGATGGTGGGTATACTTGGTGGACCGACTTTCTCTTTCAGGGAATGTTTGCCGCAACGGCCGCAACAATTGTTTCCGGTGCCGTCGCCGAACGAATGAAAATTGGATCCTTTATGATCTTTACAATTATCTATGTTGGATTAGTATATCCAATAGTAGGGTCCTGGCAATGGGGAGGTGGATTCCTTTCTACCCTTGGTGGAGAAGAAGGATTTTATGATTTCGCAGGCTCTACCCTTGTACACTCTGTAGGAGGATGGGGAGCACTTATAGGGATCTATCTATTAGGAGCTCGGATCGGTAAATTTAGTGATGAAGGAAAGGCGCAGGCGATTCCCGGACATAGTATTCCAATGGCAACCGCTGGGGTATTAATTCTATGGTTAGGATGGTTTGGTTTTAATGGAGGTTCCGTACTTTCTGGTGATCCTGAACTCACTTCCCTTGTCTTAGTAACTACAAGTTTAGCCGCCGCAGCTGGCGGGGTTGGAGCTCTTTTACTGTCTACTTTACTATATAAAAATATGGACCTTACCATGTTTTTGAATGGCATCTTAGGAGGACTGGTAGGTATAACTGCCGGAGCCGATCTTATGTCACCCAATGAGGCAGTATTAATTGGTCTTATTGCCGGACTCATCATTGTTCTGGGTGTAGCATTCATTGATAAAATAAAATTAGACGATCCCGTAGGAGCTGTCACCGTTCACCTTATTTGTGGAATGTGGGGAACGCTGGCTGTAGGTATCTTCGGTGCCAAAGCAGGAGGCGATCAGTTTTTATACCAATTAGCCGGTGTAGGTGCAGTCGCAACCTTCTGTTCATTATCAGCCTTTATCATATTCTATACCTTGAAGAAAACAGTAGGCATCAGAGTATCTAAGGAAGAGGAAATAGATGGTCTGGATCTCCATGAACATGGTATGGACGCTTATCCTGACTTTAGAATGGACCAACATTAATAAAAAACGAACGGAGCGTTTGGCAGAACGCTTCGTTCATAACCATTTCAAAATTTTCAACTAAAAATAGTTACTAACATCCTTATAAAAGGACATCACAAACATTGAATTATGAAAACGATTATAATAACAAATTACACAAAAAAATTATTATTTCTTTTCCTGTTTATTAATGCCTTTGCACTTATGGCACAGGAAGAAGAAGCCGCAGAAGAAAAGAAGTTTAGCCTTAGCGGAACCGTAGATGCTTATTACAGAGCTAATTTAAATTCAGCCAATTCTGGCGCTAATTACTCAGCTCCGGGTAGTTCCTTTGCAAATTTACCTGGCTTTGCCCTTGGGATGGCCAATGTCATTGCAAGCTATGAAGGAGAAGAGGTAGGTTTTGTGGCCGATCTTGTTTTTGGACCCCGCGGTACCGACGCCATTTTTGCATCGCCACTTTACTCCGCTACCGGCAATATTGTGAACCAATTATATGTCTATTGGAACGTAAGTGATAAGGTAACCCTAACCTTCGGTAATTTTAATACCTTCCTTGGTTATGAGGTAATTTCACCAGCAGGTAATTTCAATTACAGCACTTCTTATCTTTTCTCATATGGGCCATTTAGTCATACCGGACTAAAAGCCGATTTCGACCTAGGAAGTGATTGGTCATTAATGTTGGCAGTAATGAATCCTACAGACATTACTGAATTTAACCCTAATGGAAAATATGCCTATGGAGCTCAGTTGGGCTACAGTGGTCAGTATTTGAATCTAATTTCAGACGATGGTAATTTCGAAATAGATTACACCGGAGGATTTGATCTTAGCGAGGACTTTTATCTGGGGATCAATGCCGCTTATTTTGATGGGGCTGATGATACCGGATTCGCAGGTGGGGCTTTGTATCCTCAGTACAAAACTTCAGAAACCTTTACTTTGGGTCTAAGAGGTGAATATTTTGTAGAGACAGGAGACTTTGGAGCCATAGGAACAGGTGTCGAAGATTCTAGTGTATTAGCATTAACCCTTACAGGTAGTGCAACCATAGGCGACCTGATTATAAAGCCAGAACTTCGTTTAGACAACGCTTCAGATGATGCCTTCTTAGATTCAGATGGCGCATCTATGAAAAGTCTATCCTCCTTTGTGCTCGCAGCAGTTTACTCTTTTTAAGATCTTATATTAGTTTTGTTTAGTTCGTTGAGTTGATTAAGCCCCGGCAATCTAGCCGGGGCTTTTTTATGGAATTACTTGAAAGCCTTAACACCCGCAAATATTTCTATATCCAGAGCATTTTGACTTGGTACAATAGGACAGGAATATTTTTTATTATATGTGCAATAGGGATTGTATGCCTTATTAAAATCTATCACTATTTGATCACCTTCAGGGATCCTTAGATCTATATAACGGCCTCCTCCATAGGTTTCATTTCCATTGGTGGCGTCTGTAAAAGGCAGAAATAGATAGTCTTCATAACCTTCGTCCTCCTTCAATTCCTCGTTTTGGTATACTTCCAATTGGTATGAGTTCCCTTTTAGTTGAAAAGACACTATACCATAAACCACTTCTTTAGACATCCGGTCTGTGGTAGTGGGCATTAAAAAAGGGGTAGCATCCGGGGTTCTGGTAAATTTCGCATTTACCATAAATGTAGTATCTGGCTTAAAAAATTCTAAGCCATTAAAGTCTTTTCTATATCGATCTGGCAATGGTGAAGTTTCCGGATCCGAAAACTCCTTGTTCAAATTCCTTTGAAATTCAGAGATCGAAGCCAAGTCATTATTCGATGAAGGAACCTGCTCAATTTGCTGGGCGTCATGATATTTCTTCCCATCGCCGCAGCCCGCCATTACTAATAACAGACCAAGCATCAAACTTCTTATTAGAACCTTATGTATCATATTCCTATTTAGTATCAAAAGTACAATTTAGGTTTTTTTTTGGCTAGATTTGATCATCTTAATTGAAGGGACCCAACCACTCCTTTTGATTGATAATTGGTTTTCCCGTCACTAACATACAAGACATCCCGAGATGCGACTTTTGTATACTTCCTATATTAATTCCTTCAAGGGGCTTTCCAGAGAAATATGGTGGCTGGCATTGGTAACTCTTATTAACAGGGCCGGGACCATGGTAATTCCTTTTTTGTCCTTATATCTAACTCAAGACAGAGGTTTAACCCTGGAAAATGTAGGCGTGATCATGAGCTGTTTTGGACTGGGTTCTTTGGTAGGATCGTGGGTAGGCGGAAAACTCACTGATATTTTCGGATACTACAAAGTAATGTTTATAAGTCTGCTATTAACAGGCCTTATGTTTATATGGGTTCAAGTCCTTGAGTCGTATGTTGCTTTGTGTCTTGGCATATTCATCTTAATGGTTATTGCCGACGCCTTTAGACCAGCCACCTATGTTGCCTTGAGCGCCTATAGCAAACAAGAGAACAAGACCAGATCTGTTACCCTGATACGATTAGCTATCAATCTTGGATTTTCTGCAGGGCCAGCTATTGGAGGAGTCATCATTGCCTCTATAGGGTATTTTGGCTTATTTTGGGTAGATGGCATAACATGTATACTGGCAGGGATACTATTGCTCTTTGTGCTCAATCCTAAAAAGGCGAAAGAGATCGATACCCAAAAAAATATGGCTCCCAGTTCGGCTTACAAGGATACATCCTATTTGCTTTTTATTGGTGCCATGATCTTGTTTGGCTTTATTTTCGTTCAATATTTTTCAACAGTTCCACTTTTTTACAGCAGCGAACGTGGTTTGAATGAGTTTCAAATAGGCCTTTTATTAGCTATGAACGGGTTCCTGATCTTTGCATTTGAAATGCCGCTGATCAAATACTTAGAATCTCGTCCTTTTTCAAAAGTGACCCAAATAATCATTGGACTTGTACTTACGGCCTTTAGTTTCTTTTTTCTAACATTCGGTTCTTGGATAGGACTTCTGGTGATTGGAATGGTCTTAATGACGGTTGGAGAAATGATCGCTTTTCCATTTTCGAATGCTTTTGCCATGGACAGATCCAGAAGAGGTAAACAAGGAGAGTATATGGCACTCTACAGTATTTCTTTTTCCATTTCTCATATTTTTGCCCATAATAGTGGTATGTTATCCATAGCACAACTGGGCTTTAAATCTACCTGGTATGGCGCCATGATCATTGGTGTTCTGGGAATACTGCTGTTGCTGGGATTACGAATGCGTTTGAAACAAAAAAAATCAAGATGAAAAAAATCATTCCCGTTTGCATAATGACATGCCAAATTTTGATACTGCTAGTTGGGTGCGGAGAAACCAACCAGAGGCATCCAGAAAAGTTGTTGAAGCCTTCTCATGAAGTTATCTTAGAGCCTAACCGTTATAACGTTGCCTTTCTTATAATGGAAGGGACCTACAATACCGAGTTTACAGCACCTTTTGATATCTTTCAACATACACAATATCGGGAAGGCATTAAGGCAATGAATACTTTTACAGTTGCCAAAACAAAGGAACCGATCCGAACTTTTGAGGGTGTACGTATCCTTCCGGATTTTGATTACACCAGGGACTCTCTGCCACCAATAGACATTTTGGTGGTTCCCAGTGCGGAACATCATCTTAACACAGACCTAAGAGATAGTGTAATGTTGTCCTTTGTTTACAAGATTGCCCAGAAAGCGCAATTTGTTACATCACATTGTGATGGGGCATTTGTTCTCGCCAAAGCTGGTTTGTTAGACTCTGTAGTATCCACAACTTTTCCAAGTGACATAAACACATATCGGGAGATGTTCCCTAACCTTCAGGTAAAAGACAGTGTACTGTTTGTGCACGACGGGAAGTATATTACCTCCGCCGGAGGCGCCAAAAGTTTTGAGGCTGCACTTTATTTATGTCAATATCTCTATGGAAAAGAGATCGCTGATTCGCTGGCAAAAGGCTTGGTTATACAGTGGGATCTGGAGCAGGTACCTTCCCTTATTCTTCAATAATTTCGTAGCGTGCGTCTTTTAGATACGTATCAATGATCTTATTGTATTCTGGGGTGATCCGGAGTAAGGCAGTATATTCCAAAGAATATAGGACAGACTTGTCCTTATAGCCATTCTTTAGTAGTTCTTCAAGATAAAATAAAGCGGTCCCAAAATCCTCGTACTTGGCACTGTCGGATATAATTTTGAGGTAATTATCAAACTCCTTGGGTGCGGTAATGGTCTTTACCATCCATAAATAACTCAACGCTTCCTCGTTAACCGGATTTTGCTCCAATTCCAAATTAATATTGTCATCTATTAAGGCATTGAGGAATCCCAAGAGCCGCATTCCCATCTCCTTTACAAAGGGATCAGCACTACTGTTGTATTTTCTGATCTCACCCATTTGATAATTCCACCATCCAAGGTTATTATAATTCAAGGTGAGTACATCATCATTCAAATTGTAGTCATATTCGTCCCTTATGAAGTACTCTTTTTGGAAAATGCGTTTTTGCTTTCTATTCTGTAAGGAGTATTCTTTTTCTTTTGAGATCAGTTTTACCCGTTTTTTTAACTCATTTAAATTCAACAAGCCCTTAAACTTGGTTAACATTTCATCTCCAAGGTACCTGGCACCCAGATAGTCATTTGCCAGAACAAAATTATTTAAGGTAGAGAAATCCCGATTGTATATACTACTTATGTAGGTAGAGTCTTTTGGGATATCGGTCTTAGTCATTGATTTAAGCGTTAGAATCTCCACGGCTCTTTTCAAGTATGAACTATCCGGCCATTCTGTCCCTCCTTTAAAAACGAGCAGATAGTTATTTAAAATACGCTTATCCATAATTTTCTTGACCGAAGAACTCATATTTTGTTCATCAGACAGGTCATTGAAATTGAAATCGGATCTGCCAACGATACCAACAAATTGGAATGGTTTTTTAGGATCTATAATTTCTTTATACGGAATTCCAGAACCAATGGAAATAACTCCTTCAATAGGTCTTACTAGGGAGGGAATTATTGAGGCAAATTTGGCGCCATTTCCAAATCCCGCGGTATAAGTACGTTGTTTGTGAATGGGAAACAGGCTATATACAGTATTGAACATCCGACTTGCTATCAGCGTATTTTGTACTATGGAAAGGCTGTCATGAATGCTATTAGAAGCCGCCACAATATAGCCTTCCTTTTCTGCTACTTCCCGAAACATATGTATTACCTGTTTCCCCCTACCTTGCATGTCCATGGCAAAAATAACCGGCCAGGTAATGGATGGCTCATAGCTGGTAGGTAAATAAATAGCAAAGGTTTCTGGTATAGTATCATTGAGGCTAATAGAATCTTGAACGATACCTTTCTTGAAAAGAATATCTTGCCCCTGAAGCAGGAAAAGATCGCAAAAAGCGATCAGGATAAATAGAAGAATCATTTTTTTCATAGCAAACTATTCCTCAAAAATCTGGCCAAAATTAGAGTACGACCAGTGAAAAGAAGTTCATTGTCCGTATTTCTGCCACTTAAAACTGAGCTATCTATAAAAAGATACCCACCGTTCTCTAAGTTAAACAATATTTCTTATCCCTTTCTTTTTTTTATTGGAGCATCGGCCACTACATCAGACAAAATAATATGCGTCCGTGTCTCTCCATACAGGATCAATCTATCTATGAATTTTTCGAGATGGAACTGATCTCGTAGCACTACCTCCATAATAATATTCTCATTCCCTGTGATCCTGTAGCAATTTATCACTTCATCCAGGGTAACTACCAATTCCAGGAAAGGTTTTAACTTCCCCATAAAGGCCTTTAAAGTAATGATCGCTTTAAGTTGATACCCCGCCATAGTATGAGAAACTCTGGCGTAATATCCATCTATGATCCCGAGGTCTTCCATCTTCTTTACACGCTCGGCCACGGCAGGTGAAGTAAGACCTACCTTCCTGCCAATACTGGCAAAGGATTCGCGGGAATTCTCCTGTAAGGATTGCAAAATTCCCCAATTAAGATGATCTATCGCTGATTTCAAATTTTTTAACTATGAATTACTTTGTTTATAAAGCTAATATACGATTTCTCTTTAATATCTAAAGCTATTTCCTGTAAATAGCAGCTAATTTTAAGGTAATCAATTTGCTGAAAAAGAATCATGTCCCACCAAAATCTTGGATCGTTACCGGTCTACCAAAAAGCATTGGAACTTTGCACCCTTAGCAGGGAGCTTGCATCTTTTGTTACCTACAACAAAAACATGCTCACATTGTACCAATCTGAAAGTCATCGCGATCATATTGCAGACTCCTTACTTACTGATGCTGTTCTAATTCCACAACAAATAGCGCGGGCAGAAACTTCAGATTCTGTAAGTGACAGAATGAAAAGTGCCACCTTTATTGGGATCATGATCCGCAATATTAGTGCCTATTGCAATGGCCTTGAACAAGATGGAGTTCGTGAAAAGGAATATCTTCATTTGTTAAGAAGAGAGATCCGAATTTTCAGAAGATCATTCAAAAAATGGCGTAAGTCAATTGCTCATTACGGCCAGAATTCTGAAACATGGAACTTTAGAGAATATCTCGGCTAGGATCATACTCCTCTATTTTCACCTCAACTTTTTAAAGTAGTCTATAACCTGGAACGGCTAGTTGACGGGTTGTTACATGTTTCGTCTATACTGCCCACCTACTTCAAAGAGCGACTGAGTGATCTGTCCCAAGGAACAGAATTTAGAGACCTCCATAAGTTTCTCAAAGATATTCTCATTGTGTACGGCAGACTCCTGTAATTCCTGCAAGCCCTTTTGCGCTTTTTTCTTATGTAATGCCTTTAGTCGTTCCAATGTCTTTAATTGTACTTGCTTCTCTTCCTCTGTGGCCCTAATAACCTCTACGGGTAGAATTGTAGGTGACCCTTTAGAACTTAAAAATGTATTAACCCCAATTATTGGAAATTCTCCGTTATGCTTTAAGGTTTCATAATGCAGACTTTCTTCCTGTATCTTAGAACGCTGATACATCGTTTCCATAGCACCTAAGACGCCCCCACGTTCTGTGATACGGTCAAATTCTATCAACACCGCTTCTTCAACAAGATCTGTAAGTTCCTCAATGATAAAGGACCCTTGTATAGGATTTTCATTTTTAGCTAATCCAAGCTCTTTATTGATGATCAACTGTATAGCCATGGCTCTTCTTACAGACTCTTCCGTAGGTGTAGTTATAGCTTCATCATAGGCATTGGTGTGCAAAGAGTTGCAATTATCATAGATAGCATAAAGTGCCTGAAGTGTAGTTCTGATATCATTGAAATCGATCTCCTGTGCATGAAGACTTCTGCCTGAGGTTTGTATATGATATTTGAGCATTTGTGCCCTGGCATCGGCTCCGTACTTTTCTCTCATTGCCTTTGCCCAGATCTTTCTGGCTACCCTCCCAATCACAGCGTATTCAGGATCTATCCCGTTAGAGAAGAAAAAGGACAGATTAGGTCCAAATTTGTCAATATCCATTCCCCTGCTCAAGTAGTATTCTACATAGGTAAATCCGTTGGAAAGCGTGAAAGCCAATTGTGTTATAGGATTGGCCCCGGCCTCCGCAATGTGGTAACCCGAGATTGATACTGAATAAAAATTTCGGACCTTACTTTCAATGAAATATTCCTGCACATCTCCCATGAGCCTCAAGGCAAATTCAGTGGAGAAAATACAGGTGTTCTGTGCCTGATCTTCCTTTAAAATATCTGCCTGAACAGTACCCCTTACCTCTTTCAAGGTCTTCTTCTTGATGGCTTCATAGACATCCTCAGGCAGTACCTGATCTCCGGTAACGCCCAGAAGCATTAACCCAAGACCATTGTTCCCTTTCGGTAAAGCACCGGAATATGTTGGTTGGCCCTCCTTACTGTCCTTTAATAATTCCTTAATCTTCCTGGTTGTCTCCTTCTGTAGTCCGTGTTCGGTGATATACTTTTCGCAATTCTGATCAATGGCCGCATTGAGGAAAAATGCCAGTATCATAGGAGCCGGACCATTGATGGTCATACTTACAGAGGTCATGGGATCTGAAAGGTCAAAGCCAGAATAGAGTTTTTTTGCATCATCCAGGCAACAGATAGAAACCCCTGCATTCCCGATCTTTCCATAAATATCCGGGCGCTCCCCTGGATCATGACCATAAAGGGTTACGGAATCAAAAGCAGTAGAAAGTCGTTTTGCCTTCAAATCCATGCTTACATAATGGAATCGCCTGTTAGTACGTTCGGGCCCTCCTTCTCCGGCAAACATTCGGGTAGGATCTTCTTCAGTACGTTTAAAGGGATAAAGTCCGGCTGTATATGGAAAAGATCCCGGAACATTCTCTTGCAAGGACCATCGCAGCAGATCACCCCAGGCCTGGTATCTGGGTAGGACCACTTTAGGGATCTGTGTATAAGACAAAGACTCTGTATGGGTCTCAATGTCCAATACCTTATCGCGCACCTTAAATTGGTAGATCGGCTCTTTATAGCGCTGCACCTTAGATGCCCATTGAATTATGGTCTGCCAGTTATATGGATCGAGATTTAATTTAATTCTGTTAAATTCTGTTATAAGAAGTATTAAGAACGCCTTCTGTTCTTCTGTTACATCTTTTTTAAGCGCTTCCTCATCTAAACCCGCATCAAGTATATAGGGCAATGCAGCCTCTTTATTATTTGCTTCATTAACGGGCACCACAGACAATATGGTTTTATATACGCCATAAAGCGTTTGTGCAGTGCTGCTTTGGATGTCCGCTTGTTGATCATACGCACGATTTGCCTCAGCGATCTCAGATAAATAGCGAGTCCTGGCCGGAGGAATAATAAAGCGCTTCTCAGGCTCATCTATTGCCACAGAGAATTGTGAACGCAGTTCCGTTCCCGTTTTCTCCTTTAATTGTTGCATAACGGCCTTATACAGACTGTTCATTCCGGGATCATTGAACTGAGAAGCTATTGTTCCATAAATAGGAAGCGTTTCCGGATCTACATCCCACAGGTTATTATTACGTGTATATTGTTTGCGAACATCCCGGAGCGCATCCAAAGACCCTCGTTTATCAAACTTATTTATGGCTACCAGATCTGCAAAATCTAGCATGTCTATTTTCTCTAACTGGGTAGCAGCACCAAATTCTGGCGTCATGACATAAAGTGACATATCACTGTGCTCCACTATCTCCGTATCGGACTGCCCTATTCCGGAGGTTTCAAGAATAAGAAGGTCGAATTCTGCATGTTGGAGGATATTCAATGCATCACCAACATATTTGGAAAGGGCAAGATTAGACTGGCGTGTTGCCAGGGACCGCATATATACCCTGTCATTATTTATGGCATTCATTCTGATACGATCTCCCAAGAGAGCCCCTCCAGTCTTCCTTTTGGAAGGGTCAACAGACACAAGTCCAATAGTTTTTTTAGGAAAGTCGAATAAAAATCGGCGTACCAATTCATCCACTAAACTCGATTTTCCTGCTCCGCCTGTTCCAGTAATTCCAAGAACCGGTACCTTTTTTGTACTTACTGGCAATTCTTTACAGTGCTTTTCAAACGCCTTGTGATCATTCTCTGCCAGACTAATTAAGCGAGCTATAGTGGTAATGTCCTTGTTCTTCAAGGATTTTGTAAGGTTCTTCCCTTTTGGTAATACTAGAGGGGGCGTTGAATAATCTGATTGCATTACCAGGTCATTGATCATCCCCTGCAATCCCATTGTTCTGCCATCATCGGGTGAATATATACGGGTTATCCCGTAGTTCATCAAGACCTCAATTTCCTTGGGCAAGATAACACCTCCCCCACCTCCAAAGATCTTTATATGCCCTGCACCTCTTTCCTGGAGGAGATCGTACATATATGTAAAGTATTCATTATGCCCCCCTTGATAAGAAGTCAAGGCGATAGCGTTGGCATCTTCCTGTATGGCGCAGTTCACAACCTCCGAAACAGAACGATCATGTCCTAAATGGATCACCTCTACCCCGGTAGATTGAATAATACGCCGCATTATGTTGATTGCCGCATCATGACCATCAAATAGCGAAGCCGCAGTTACAATTCTGATCTTATTCTTCGGGATATAGGGTTTAGTTTGCTCCATTTCTAATAAACAGTCCTTTTCAAGGGTGCAATTTACGATAAATGCAAAAATTATCGATTTACATTTAGAATTTTATAATATTCTTCCTGTTATTTGGGTATGGGGCCAATTGTACTAATTTTGCGCACATAATACAGCGACCTTTGAAAGCAACCTTTCTAATTCATTGTCCGGACCAGACCGGCATTATCAGTACGGTAACTAGTTTCATTCAAGAGCATGGAGGTAATATTATTTACCTGGACCAACATGTAGATAAGGAAGCCGGTGTATTTTTTATGCGATTAGAAAGTGATTTCGCTGATACTGAAAATTCTGAGACCAATCTGAAGGATCATTTTGATCAGCGAATAGCCCACACCTATAAAATGCAATGGAGCGTACATTTTGGGGATGAAAAACCTAGAATGGCCCTTTTTGTCAGTAAGTATAATCATTGTTTATACGACCTCTTAAGCAGGTACTATTCGGGTGAATTAAAGGTTGAGATCCCTTTTATAGTCAGTAATCATGAAGACCTGCGATATATTGGAACTCAGTTTGATATTCCTTTTTATCATATCCCGGTAACAAAGAACACCAAGGCCAAAGCCGAAACAGAACAATTACAATTATTAAAAGATCATTCGGTAGACTTTATCGTCCTGGCGAGGTATATGCAGATCGTTAGTTCTATACTTATTGAAGAATATCCAAATAAGATCATCAACATACATCATTCATTTCTGCCTGCCTTTGCCGGTGCAAAACCTTATCATGCGGCTTTTGACCGGGGTGTTAAGATCATAGGGGCTACCAGCCATTACGTGACTGAGGAATTAGATGCCGGACCCATAATTGAACAAGATACCGCCAGGGTGTCTCATGTACATAAGGTGCACGACTTTGTGGAAAAAGGACGTGATCTGGAGAAAATTGTTCTTTCCAGGGCTGTTCAACTTCATGTGAATAGAAAAACAATGGTTTACAACAATAAAACTGTGATCTTTTCATAATTCCCTCTCAAATAGAGAGATACCCTTGTCCTTCCGTTTTTTATTCTCTGCTTCGTTTATTTTTCATAAATTACTCCTCTATTCAAAAAGAATACGTTGATGTAAAAATTGAATCTCAACAGGTTCCATTTGCATACCAGAATTCGGAAATATATGACTAAAATAGCCGTTCTTGGTCCAATTCCAAGAGACACCATTTTAACACATCACGGGGAGACCATCAAAAAATATGGTTGCGTAACGCACCCCGTTATTGCCCTTGCCAAATTGTTAGGGAATGATGGTTCTGTATATCCGGTATCTCATGTTCATGAGGTAGATTATAATAATATTATTGAACTCTTAAAACCATACACAAATATTGATACGTCCTATGTTTCAAAGAAACATGACCGAGGTACTGTTATTGAATTAAAATTCATAGATCAGAACAATCGTTTGGAACGTCAAACGGCATGTATGAGACCCATAGTACCTAAGGACATAAAGGATATAGGTGAAATGGATGCCTATGTGTTTATTCCCATTACTGACTTTGAGATATCCATCAGGACCTTAAAATTTATCAAAAAGAAAAGAAAAGGTTTGATTGTTTTTGACGCACATGGGCCAACCACCTCTATGGGAATGACCGGAGATCGCTACCGAAAATTTTGGGTAGATATGGATGAATGGCTGAAGTACATAGATATCTTAAAAATGAACCTGGAAGAATCACAAGCTTGTTGGTTTAAGAGAGAGTATTCTGCAGAAGAGATGACCAGTTATGATGAAGAAAGAACAGAACACTTAGATGAGATGGCTGCCTATGTACTTAAGAAAGGTGTAAAATTCTTTTATGTAACCTTAGACGCCAAAGGTTGTGTTTTCTATACCAAAGAAGGTAACGACATAAAAAAACAGTTTATAAAATCTGTCTATGTGGATCATGTGGTAGATACAACCGGTTGTGGAGACTCCTTTGCAGGCGGATTAGCTTATGGATTTGCCGTTTATAATGATCCTGTTAAGGCTGCCCAGTTTGCGAATGCTTTAGGTGCCCTGCGCACACAAGGAAAAACCTTTGATGTCTTTAAATCTAAAGAAGAAACTGAGGCCCTGATCTCCAAATATTACAACAGCTAGAGAAAACTATTCTACGATTAGCGTACCAATTATACTCCTAAAACATTAAATATCAGCGCTATTACTACAAAACTCAACTTTGAACTGAAAAAGTTGCAATAATTTAATGCTATTCCCGTTAGCTACATAAGTCCGTCATAGGTAACTTTCTTATAATCTTTAGTTAACCGCAGAAGGGCTAATAAAAAATATTTTTATACCCGTATTATTTGAGTTAGTATTTTTGAGTTAGTTAGTTTAAAAAACCGGTGTAGTGGCCGGTTTTTTTATGCTTTGTTCTCAACTTTTTACGCTACTATCTGAGCCTTATATTTTTTTCTTATACAAGCCATCAAAAAGTACGCTAACTGAAACCTCATCTTTAAGCACTTCCCAAAGTTGGCGAATACTGCCGTCTTCATTCAACGTATAGGAGATCTGCTGTACCAGGGAAGTCCCATCTTCTTGCGGTGCAGGGTCTGACCTCAGTATCATTTGATTATTTACCCTTTTCCCCTTGAGTTTTAAAATGGTACCAGCAACATCTAACCAAAGTTGTTCCCATTGTTCGGTTTTCGTATTGTAGAAATTGAAACTCGTTCCGGTGAAATTGCCGTTTGCACTTGTCCAACTTTCTTTTAGTACACAACCTCCATGTTCCTTTGCTATTGTATTCTCGCCTGCTTTGGCTCCATTAGGCAAGGTTACATCCCAATTACCAAGCCAAAAATCGAATTCGGAATGAGCCTCCGTACAACAAGCACAAGGCGTATTTTGTGCTACTAATGTTGTGATCGAAAAAATAAGTATAATTCCAGTTAATATATTTCTCATGGATATCTATGATTAGCTTATTAAGATACAAAACAGATCAAATACTTTAGCAATTCTTGGGCCCTACTACATCCATTTGTAAAGGATATGCAACCAGAACGTTAAATATTAGATAAATAACCACAATATTAACTGTTATCGCCAATCCCAAAAAACCAAGGAACTCATTCATACGTATCTAACTATATAAGTAAAGTATAATGGAAAACCAAAATTGCAAAGTAGGAGCTACAACTCATATAACTAGTGGCTCTCAAGCCTCTAATAAAGTAGAAAGTTACTATAATTCATTTGCTTCTTTGGCTTCGGATACTCAATATGCAGGAACACAAATGGGAGAATTTTTTGCTCGCAAAGCGCGTATGTTAAAAAAAATACTCGAAGAACTGGTTTAAGAACCTAACTTCATTTTTTCCAATTCAATAGCCATTCCTTGTTGTAGTATACCGGCTTCTACTGCTGCCTTTTCGGCAAAATCCTTCCCTTTGGAAGCGTATAAGATTCCTCTTGAAGAATTGATCAATAGCCCCACCTGGTGATTCAAACCAAAGCGGCATACTTCATCTAGCTTACCTCCTTGTGCACCAACACCCGGAACCAAGAGAAAATGATCTGGAACTATGGCCCTTATCTCCTTTAAATAGCTCGCTTTCGTAGCCCCAACAACAAACATCAAGTTTTCAGAATTCTTGTAGGCCTTTGAAGTTTCCAGTACATTTTTATACAATTCCGTTGTATCTACTTTTTGTGTTTGAAAGTCAAAAGCTCCAGGATTAGAGGTTAAAGCCAGGAGAATTGTATGCTTGTTCTCAAATTCCAGAAAAGGTTCTATTGAGTCTCGACCCATATAAGGAGCCACTGTGATCGAATCAAAATTAAGCGCTTCAAAAAATGCCTTTGCATACCGGGTAGCTGTATTTCCAATATCTCCTCTTTTAGCATCGGCAATCGTAAATATCTCCGGATACTCGTCATTTAGATATTCAATTGTTTTTGAAAGTGCTTCCCAGCCTTTCAATCCATATGCCTCATAAAAAGCCGTATTGGGTTTATAGGCAACGCAAAGATGATGGGTTGCATCAATGATGGCCTTATTAAAAGCAAAGATGGGATCTGGTTCTTCGAGGAGATGAGGGGGTATCTTCTTAAGGTCCGTATCGAGGCCGATACACAAAAATGATTTTTTGAGATATATCTGTGCTACTAACTCTTCTGTGGTCATAGGGTATTAAAAAATTTCAGAAGCCTCTTTTAGTTTTTCAGTATTGTCTACAAGCATTAGCTCGTCAATGATCTTTTGAATATCACCGTTAATGATATTCTGAAGATCGTAAAGTGTGAGTCCAATCCTATGGTCTGTAACCCTGCCCTGTGGATAGTTATAGGTCCTTATCTTGGCAGAACGATCACCACTACTTACCTGTGAATTACGTTTGGCGGAATCCTCTTCCTGTTTTTTCTGCAATTCCATATCGTACAAACGAGACCTCAGTACTTTAAAGGCTTTCTCTTTGTTCTTGTGTTGCGACTTTTGATCCTGGCATTGTGCCACAAGTCCTGTAGGGACATGGGTTAGTCTAACCGCAGAATAAGTAGTGTTCACAGATTGTCCCCCTGGTCCTGAAGAACAGAAAAAATCGACTCGCACATCTTTTGGATCTACCTGTACATCAAAGTCCTCCGCTTCCGGCAAGACCATTACGGTGGCAGCACTGGTATGCACCCTGCCTTGTGTTTCTGTTTGAGGAACCCGTTGCACCCGATGCACTCCGGCTTCAAACTTTAAGGTACCATATACGTCATCACCTGTTATTTCAAAATGAATCTCTTTGTACCCTCCACTGGTTCCTTCGCTTAAGTCAATGATATTGGTTCTCCAGCCTTTAGACTCACAGTATTTGGCATACATCCTGTAAAGATCTCCGGCAAATATACTCGCCTCGTCACCACCTGTACCAGCTCTGATCTCCATCACAACATCTTTGGCATCTTCAGGGTCCTTGGGTATCAGTAAAAATTTAATTTCGTCTTCTAACAGTGGCAGGGCTTCCTTGGCTTCATCAAATTGCATTTTGGCCATTTCGATCATCTCAGGATCGGCCCCGGCAGATATGATCTCCTCGGCTTCTTCAAGATTGTTCTTTAACTCAATATAGGTGTCTCTTTTGTCTACTAAGACCTTAAGGTCCTTGTATTCCTTGTTTAATTGAACGTATCTTTTTTGATCTGTAATAATATCAGGTTGTATGATAAGGTCCGAAACCTCATCAAAACGCTGCTTTATAATATTTAATTTATCTATCATGTTCTTTCTTCCCTTACGCTGCTAATTTACAACATTTAGGAGCAATACCTGATACTAAATTAATTGACAGCTATGAGAAAACCGCAGCTGTTGGTTCATTCTACAGGAATGGCCATAGTATCTTTCTACTACAGCAAGAAGTTATTCAAATACCCGTAAGATATCCCCATTCAACTCTGTGTTGAAGATCTTAAGCGGATTAGTTGTAATGGTATTCAATGGGGTCCCGTTCTGAGAGAATCGGGAACCGTGGGTAGAGCATTCAAAAATTCCTCCATCGTTCTCAATAAAACGCACCTGATCTGTCTGTTGATGACTGCATATCTGGCTGGCTGCAATAAAGCTTCCTTGTAGGTTCTTAACTACCACAACCTCATTCTTTAGAATAAAGTCTCCATTATTTTGTAGTTGGGCTCCCTCGCTAGAGGTTAGGTCGATTGTAAAATCGACTCCAGTTGGGATTGGTAGGCCACCCTCATTATCCTTGGAACATCCTTGTACACAAGGGAAGGTAAGGGCAAATGCGGCTCCTGCACCCAGGGTTCTTAAAAATGCTTTTCTTTCCATAACACTGTTTTTCTTATTAAAAAGAACGCAGCATTAAAAAGAATCGTATGTTTTAGTAGGTAAAGGTGCCGAATTCACTACTGATCGTGAGCTTTTTAGCGGTATGTGCTTCTACCCTGCCGATGATCTGAGCCGGTATATCAAAACTTTCAGAAATGGCTATAAGATCTGCGGCTATATCCTCATTCACATACAATTCCATGCGATGTCCACAATTAAAGACCTGGTACATCTCCTTCCAATCTGTTTTAGACTGCTCCTGAATAAGTTTAAATAAAGGAGGAATTGGGAATAGATTGTCCTTGATGATATGAAACTGATCTATGAAGTGTAATATTTTTGTTTGTGCGCCACCACTGCAGTGCACCATTCCATGGATATCTTTTGCGCCAAATTGTTCTAACATCTTTTTGATCACGGGTGCATAGGTACGCGTTGGAGAAAGGACCAATTTACCGGCATCTAGCGGCACATTTTCAACTTCCTCTGTTAGTCCTTTCTGACCAGAATACACCAATTCTTCAGGGACGGAAGGATCATAACTTTCGGGGTATTTTTTTGCCAGTATTTTAGAAAAAACATCATGTCTGGCGGAGGTGAGCCCGTTACTTCCCATACCGCCATTGTATTCCTTTTCATAGGTTGCTTTACCAAAGGAAGCCAGGCCTACGATGACATCGCCGGCCTTAATATTGGCATTGTCTATTACTTTCTCTCGTTTTAAACGAGCTGTGACTGTAGAATCTACTATAATGGTCCTCACAAGATCTCCTACGTCTGCAGTTTCACCTCCCGTAGAATGAATTTGCACCCCATAGTTAGCCATTTCACTGATGAGTTCTTCAGTGCCGGTAATAATGGCTTCAATAACCTCCCCTGGGATAAGGTTCTTATTTCTTCCGATGGTTGAGGAAAGCAAAATATTCTCAGTGACCCCCACACATAAAAGATCATCCAAATTCATGACCAGGGCGTCTTGCGCAATCCCTTTCCAGACAGATAGATCACCTGTTTCCTTCCAGTACATATAAGCCAGGGACGACTTGGTTCCTGCTCCATCTGCATGCATCACCAGGCAATACTCCTTATCATTTGTCAGCGTGTCTGGTACTATTTTACAAAAAGCCTTTGGGTAGAGTCCTTTATCAATATTCTTAATGGCTTTATGCACATCTTCCTTGGAGGCAGAAACTCCACGTTGGTGATATCGTTTACTAATGGGCGTACTCATAGGAAATGATTTACGGCAAAAATAGGGGAATGTTATAAAATCTGGGTAACCAAGGAGTGCTTTCTACTCAGATTTTAATTTATCTGATAAATAAAAGCTCTCGGTATTTTGCCAATGGCCAACTCTGGTCATCTACGAGTTGCTCTAACTTGTCACAATGGTAACGAATATCATTAAAATACGGCTTAACCTCATTACAATATGCCATTGCTTTCTTATGAACATCCTGAACGGCGTTGGCCTTTTTACGAGCTTCTATCATTGCTTCCGATTTGCTCTTCGTGGCACCAAGATGGGTTGATAGTTGTTCCAGAATTGCCAATTGGCCTTCAGCCATTTTCTTGTAGCTAGCTCCAAAAACCTCTTTAAGGCCCTTTACATTTTCTATCACTTTGTTCTGATAGGTAATAGCCGCAGGGATAATATGTGTATTGACAAGTTCATTAAATACCCTTCCCTCTATCTGTGTTTGCAAGATATAATTTTCCAGATCTACTTCCTGCCTGGCACTCATTTCTACTTCACTCATTACGTTCATATCCTTGAAGAGATCGAGGCTTGCTTTGGCTGTCAAAATATTCAGGGCTTCCGGGGTATTTTTATTATTGCTTAGCTTTCTTTTAGCAGCCTCTTTTTGCCAGGCTTCACTATACCCATCTCCATCGAATCTAATTCTTTTAGAAGATTTTATATATTCCCGGAGTATGTTAAAAATTGCCTCGTCCTTTTTCAGGCTCTTCTTATCTATAAGGGCATCTACTTCTTTCTTAAATTCGATGAGTTGTCTTGCCACAATTGTATTTAGAACGGTCATCGGTTTGGCACAATTCACTTTGGAACCCGCCCCCCTCATCTCAAATTTATTTCCTGTAAAAGCAAAAGGTGAGGTACGATTTCGATCTGTATTATCTAACAAGATCTCAGGGATCTTTCCAACTACATTTAATTTTAATTCCGTTTTTTCCTCCGGAGACAGTTTTCCTTTAGAAACTCCCTCTAATTCGTCTAATACTCTTGAAAGTTGCTTCCCTATAAAAATAGAAAAGATGGCAGGCGGTGCTTCATTAGCCCCTAGTCTATGATCATTACTGGCAGAAGCTATGGAAGCTCTTAAAAGTTCCTCATAGGTATCTACAGCCTTAATGGTATTTACAAAAAAAGCAAGGAATTGCAAGTTTTTCATTGGAGTAGAACCCGGACTTAAAAGGTTTACCCCTGTATCAGTAGCCAGGGACCAGTTGTTATGTTTACCAGATCCGTTGATCCCTGCAAATGGTTTTTCGTGAAACAGCACTTTAAGTTCATGACGGTCTGCAATTTTTTCCATCACATCCATTAAAAGTAAGTTGTGATCTACCGCCAAATTGGCTTCTTCGAAAACCGGGGCAAGTTCAAACTGATTGGGAGCAACTTCATTATGTCTTGTTTTAACCGGGATCCCTAATTTGGTACATTCCATTTCCAGATCCTTCATAAAATTTAGGGCTCTGAGAGGTATTACCCCAAAATAGTGATCATCTAACTGTTGTCCTTTAGCTGCACCATGGCCCACTAAGGTTCTGCCTGTAAGGATCAGATCTGGTCTGGAATTGGCCACGGACTTGTCTATTAAAAAATATTCCTGTTCCCAGCCTAAGGTGGCCATTACCTTGTTTACATTCTTATCAAAGTATCTGGCTACTGCCGTTGCCGCCTCATCCACTGCATGTAATGCCCTTAGTAAGGGTGCCTTGTTGTCTAGTGCTTCTCCTGTATAGGAAACAAATACAGTAGGTATACAAAGGGTTGTACCATATATGAATGCAGGGGAAGTAGGATCCCAGGCGGTATACCCCCTGGCTTCAAAAGTATTGCGTATACCTCCACTGGGAAAGCTGGATGCATCTGGTTCCTGTTGAACCAACTGACTGCCACCAAATTTTTCCAGGGCCTTACCATTTGGCAAGAGGTCAAAAAAAGCATCGTGCTTTTCCGCCGTGGCTCCGGTCAAGGGTTGAAACCAATGCGTATAGTGCGTAGCTCCCATGGAAATAGCCCAGGCCTTCAGGGATTCCGCGATCTGGTCTGCCATCTTTCTGTCTATCTTAGATCCGGTTTGTATGGCATTCTTCACACTATCTAAAGCATCCCTTGTAAGGTATTGCATCATGCGATCAGCGTTAAAAACATTCACTCCAAAGATCTCAGACCGGCGTGTATTTTCTACTACTGGGAGTACCTTGTGTTGGGAACTTTGAAGGATGGCATTGAATCGTATGTTAGACATTGTCGGTAAATTTATTTATCTGGAGGCAAAATTAAACATTTCATAGATATACCCCCTAAAAATATCATTTAATATAATTAACCCTATAAAAAAAAGGGGTGTTAATAATTTTGTCGATTTTTTTGATAAATACCCCCTATTTTTTAATGGTTATACATAAAATAATTTATTTTTGGAGATCGTAAAAAATTAACTATTAAGATTATGAGCAAGACAAAATTAGAATACATCTGGTTGGATGGGCACGAACCAACGCAAGAACTACGAAGTAAAACTAAAATAGAAAATGATTTTGGTGGAAAACTGGAAGATTGTCCTATCTGGTCTTTTGATGGGAGCTCAACAGAACAAGCAGTAGGAGGATCCTCCGATTGCTTACTAAAACCTGTTGCGATATACCCGGATCCGGAAAGGGAGAAGGCATTTTTGGTAATGTGTGAGGTTTTAAGTGCCGATGGCTCTGCTCACCCATCAAATCATCGTGCGCAAATTGATGATGATGATAATGATTTCTGGTTTGGTTTTGAACAGGAATATTTCCTGATGGATACCGAAACTGATCTGCCGTTAGGGTTTCCACGAGGTGGATTTCCCGGACCTCAGGGTAAATACTATTGTTCCGTAGGTGGAAGGTATACCTGGGGACGTGAATTTGTAGAGGAGCATATGGATATCTGTATAGCTGCCGGTATCAATATTGAAGGTATCAACCAGGAAGTAGCACCGGGACAATGGGAATTCCAGTGCTTTGCGAAAGGCGCTAAGAAAGCAGGAGATGAGATCTGGATAGCCCGTTATTTGTTGAACAGGCTCACAGAAAAATATGGCTACTATATTGAATTACATCCAAAACCTATTAAAGGAGATTGGAATGGTTCCGGAATGCATGCGAATTTCTCTAATACAACGTTAAGAACATGTGGCTCAAAAGAGATCTATGAGCAAATATGTGAAGCATTCAGGCCTGTAACGGATCATCACATAGATGTCTATGGTGCTTTTAACGATGAAAGACTTACCGGACTTCACGAGACGGCTTCTATTAAAGATTTCAGCTATGGTGTATCAGATAGAGGAGCTTCTATAAGAATCCCTATTATTACTGTGGAAAAAGGATGGAAAGGATGGTTGGAAGACAGAAGACCTGCTTCTAACGGAGATCCTTACAAAATTGCAGGTAGAATTATAAAAACCGTAAAATCTGCAAACATAGGAGTTACCGCCTAAAAGCAAATTTTAGTTCATACAAAAACCGTTTTTGGGCAATCCCGGAAACGGTTTTTTATTTTGTTGTATGCCGTACTTAAGAAATCCCGAAGTTCTTTTTAATAAAGAGTAACATAAAGAAAGGCAGCATATCCCACTAGTAATATGATACCGTCTCGCCATCCCAGGCGCATACCTTTTGGAATAAACACCAAAGGAAGAACAAGAAAAGCAAATCCCAACATCCAAAATATATCACTGCTTAATAGTCCCTGATCTATTACCTGTATTGGTGTTACAAGTGATGTAATCCCTAAAACCGCCAGTAAATTAAATATATTGGACCCGATCAAATTTCCTAAACTAATAGCTTTTTCCTTTTTTAAAATGGCTATTACCGAGGCGGCTAATTCCGGGATACTGGTACCTATAGAAACTATGGTTATTCCAATGATTCGTTCGCTTACCTGATAAATTGTGGCCAGCCCTATGGCCCCCGTGATCAGAAATTCGGATCCGGCCCAAAGCCCTACTCCTCCTAGTCCCAGGAACAAAACTGCTTTGTACAAAGGGAGTGGCTCAATATCTTCGTGTTCTTCTTCAATTACTGCGGGTTTCTGGAATCGTAGCAGAAAGACCAGAAACAGAAAGAGTGCCCCTACCAAGATTGCACCTTCATATGCTACCAGTACTCCATCGAAGTATATAAAAAAGAAGAATAATAAAGAAGCCGCCATCATTACAGGCCAATCTGTAATATAAAAAGCTTTCCGTACATCTATGGGTGCTAAAAGTAGAATGATCCCCAACACCAGGCCGAGGTTTGCAATATTGGATCCTACCACATTACCAAGCGCCAGATCCGGAAAACCATCCAATGCCGCATTCACGCTTACAATCAATTCCGGTGCTGAGGTAGCAAATGATACAATGGTCATCCCTATGATGAATCTGGATATGTTGAGCCGTAGTGAAAGTGCCACGGCCGACTTTAGTAACCAATTGCCTCCTAAGATTAAAAGAATTAAACCGAGAATGATGAATAATACATTCAAAAGCGAAGGAGTTTCGTTAAAAATACTATGCTCAAATCAATATGCTGTTAAACAGTACAAAAAACTTAAAACTGGTTTTATAGTCTTTTAACTATTTTTTTAGTTTTACAACTAATTTTTTAGTTTATATTTGATCAAACAAAATTTACCATGCAAAAGCTCACTAACAAAGAGGAAGAGATCATGAAGATCTTATGGCGATTAGAAAAGGCATTCGTAAAGGAGATCCTTGCGCAGATGAAGGAAGATAAGCCGCACTATAATACCTTATCTACCATTGTTCGAAATCTGGAAGATAAGAAGTATGTAGGTCATGAAGCATTTGGTAACACGCATCGGTATTATCCACTTATCCCTAAAGAAGCCTATAGAAAACAATTTGTTAATGCTACGATAGCCGACTTTTATGACAATTCATATAAAAACCTGGTGTCATTATTTGCGAAAGAAGAGAAGATCTCTATTACAGAGTTGAAGGAAATCATTGAACTCATCGAAAAGAAAAAGTAATGGAAACTATATTTGAATACCTTTTAAAATCGTCCGGGATCCTGGTGATATTCTATGCTGTATACTTTTTATTCCTTCAAAAGGAAACGCTCTTTAAAGAAAACAGGCGTTTTTTACTCTCCGGTATATTTTGTGCCCTGCTTTGTCCGCTTCTCACGATCCCTGTATATATAGAGATGGCTCCAACCTCATTTACACAAATTGTCTCTACCTCATCATCTCCTACTGCAACAATTCAAGAATCGGGCTTAGATCTTTGGTTGATAGCCACAGTATTTTATATAACAGGAATGCTATTTTTATTGGGACGGCTTGGTATACAAATCCTATCCTTACGCACTTTACTAAAAAATTCCGTCAATAAAATAAGACGTGGAGGCCTGGTGTACATTGAAACATCCAGAAAAATAGCCCCTTTCTCATTCTTCCACTATATTGTTTACAATCCATCGCTATACAACGAAGTAGAACTAGAAGCCATTTTAGCTCATGAAAAAGCCCATTGTTCGCAAAAGCATTCTTTGGATATCCTTATCAGTCATCTTATAACCGTGGTATTGTGGATCAATCCTTTGAGTTTTTTATATCGAAACACAATTCGGCAAAATCTTGAGTTTCTGGCCGATGCCAGCGCTACCACTACCCTGCCCTCTGTAAAGAAATATCAATACGCATTATTAAAAGTTTCCGGGCATGCGTTGCCCATACCAATCGTCAATCAATTTTATAATTCATTAATCAAAAAACGAATCGTCATGCTACAAAAATCACAATCAAAAAAAGCGAATATGTTCAAGTCGGCCCTGGTTCTACCGGCCCTTGCCCTCTTCCTCTTTAGTTTTAATACCAAGGAGGTCTATGTTCCCACAGCAGGAGCTGCAGAAATTAATTGGTTCGCCCTGGATACCGATGAAAAGATAGAGGTTAAGATCACCAAGGACACCTCAGATGCCGAATTGGAAAAAATAAAGCAGGATATGGCCAAAGAAGGAATAGATTTCTCCTATACCGTGGTTCGTAATTCAAAGAAAGAGATCATTAACCTAGACGTCGATATGAACTCAAAAACAGAGAATGGAAAACAATTTAAAGGCTCCTCCAGTTTTGACAATGATGGTGAACCTATTGATCCTGTTACCATCGTTTTTGATCCGGAAGGCACTTTGATGTTTATGGGAGGAGATGATGATATGGAGTTAGGTTCTAAATCCAAGGGAAAAAAGATGAAATGGGTCATGGAAGAGGATTCAGAAGTTACCGAAGAAATGATGGAGCAAATGGAGAAGGAGGGCATCAAAATCATTACCGTCATGGAAGACGAGGAAGAAATGACCGATGAAGAAGGAAATGTCACCAAAAAAATCATAGTTAAAAAAGGAGGTGAAGGAGAAGACGGTAAGCGCATCATTGTAAAAAAGATGAAAGGTGATGATGATGATGAAATAAAGATCATTAGAAAGAGAATAAGGATTGGTGATGATGACGATGATATAAAGGTCATTAGAAAGCGAATAAGGATTGGTGATGATGGGGAGAAAATGGAGATCCACGAAGGTGGTGAACATGAAAAACACATTAAAGTAATCAAATCTGAAGGTGGGAAAGGCAAGAATGTCTTTATCATAAAAGACTCAGATGATGAGGAAGATATAGAGATCATTGAAGGCGATGGAGAGGCATTTTTCTTTTTGGATTCTGAAAAAGGTGAAAAACCTCTTTATATAATTGATGGCAAAGTAGTAAACGAGAAAAAGTTTAAGTCACTATCTCCTAAGGAGATCGCTACTGTTAATGTGTGGAAAGGAGACAAAGCCATTGAAAAGTATGGCAAGAAAGCCAAAGATGGGGTGGTAGAAATTACCACAAAAAAGAATTGAATTTGAGGCTCAATTAAGAAAACAACCCATAATCACCCTCTAAAAACCGACTACCTGCCTGGTCGGTTTTTTTACTTTTAAAGATGAAATCTTAAGAAAAAAGTGTTTTTCAATCATTTTATGTCTACAAATTGGAAAAATAGCACAAAAATGCTCTACAATTATTACAATATAAAACAATATAGGGCATATACTATTACTGATTAAAACTAAGTTGTAGAGCCAAAGTTTAAATATAGAATACAATTTTTCATTTTACTTACATAAGTGTATGTAATTTTATTAATAATGATTGTTTTCCTTGGTGTGTCATAGGTGCTTTTTTATCTTCCCCGAATATTATAAACAAAAGTATATATCACTTTAAAATAAAACACTATGATCGCACTAGCCAAACTAATACTTCAGGTTTTCGTCCTATTAATTAGTATTCTCTTATAAAGATCTCACGAAAAAGGTTTTAAAGAACTACACAGGATTCCCTACATTTGAAAGATGGGAAAGATGATCTTTAAAATACTTGCCAAAATCAATAAATTGATCCTTCCATCGTTTTCCAAAAAACGATTAGATCTTTCCAAAGCCAGTAAATTTCAATTCGCCATTATAGGATGGAGGTATTTTATTACCACCAGGGCACTAGATTAGAACCGCATTAAGGATTTTACCTCATAACCAACCAATTTTGCAGCACCTTGGAGCGCTGTAATTTCCAGAAGGAAGTTACACTGAACAACCACTCCGCCAAGGGCTTCAACAAGCTTGCAGGTAGCCTTTGCGGTTCCCCCGGTGGCTAATACATCATCGTGAACCAACACTCTCTCACCTTTTAGAATAGCGTCTTCATGGATCTCAAGCGTATCTGTCCCGTATTCGAGGTCATAGGTATGACTTATTTTCTTATGTGGTAGTTTCCCAACTTTTCGTATTGGTACGAATCCGGCTTTGAGAGCTACTGCCAGCACGGGACCATAAAAAAACCCTCTGCTCTCCATCCCTACTACCTTGTCTATCTTTTGATCGCCAATAAATTCCATCAAGGCATCGGAGGCTGCTTTCAGCGCCTCAGGATCTTTTAATAAAGGGGTAATATCTTTAAAACTTACGCCTGGTTTAGGAAAATCAGGAATGTCTCGTACAAACTTCTTTAAATCCATCTATTAGGTTCCGGTTAATTTTGCCCTAAATGTAAAAAGAAATATATTTGCAGCCCATTACAGCATCCAATGAATTGAAATAGTTGGAATGAATGAATGGTAAGTAAAAAAGGCCTCGTAGCATAACTGAATAATGCACTTGATTACGGCTCAAGAGATTACAGGTTTGAATCCTGTCGAGGTCACTTAAGAATGAAAAGCTCACCGAATGGTGGGCTTTTTTATTTGAACGAGATCCAAGCTTGCTTGGGAATCGAAGTGAGAATAAAAAAGCGAACAAACCTTTGGTTTGTGGCTTTTCATTTCCACTACGGAGCTCAAAGGCTCACGAGTCCCGATAGGTATCGGGGCGAGTAACCCTGTTTTGAAAATGCTCAAAGAGTTGATTGCCAAATAAAAACCAGCACCTAACAATGGCTATACCAAGCGGTGGTTTAGTTACTCATTAAAAATTCCTACATTTAATTAAATCAAAAATGGCTAAAACGTCTCGGGTAGTTTAGAAAGCCGAGATCATAGCCAAAACCGTTGTGTGCAAGCAAAAAAACCGAACTTTCCTTAATAGGTAAAGAACAAAATAACCACTTTGCTGTAACTTGAACTTGTAGAAAACGAATCAAAAAGATATGAAAGAAAATAAAGCATGCATTATCCCGACAATGCGCTACAAAAATGCCCAAATGGCAATTGACTGGCTTTGCAACGCATTCGGATTTGAAAAACACCTCATAGTAGAAGGAGAGAATAATACCATTGCGCACGCACAACTAACATTTGGTAATTCCATGATTATGCTAAGTTCTGAAAATGAAAACGAATATGGAAAACTTGTAAAAACGCCCGAAAGCCTCAACGGAAATAACACTCAAGCACCTTATATTATAGTTGAGAAAATAGATGAACATTATGAAAAGGCCGTTGCTGCGGGAGCAAAAATTCTAATAGAAATAAAAGATGAAGAATACGGTGGCCGAGGCTATACATGCAAGGATATTGAAGAATATATATGGAACTTTGGTTCATACGACCCTTGGACTAAAAACGAATAGTGAAAAATAAGCACCTTACAACGGCTATGATCCATCGCTCTCCAAGGTCTTCGCTTATTTCCTATCTTGGTTAAAACAATTCTGGTTTATTAGGGCCTTTGCATTCAAGCGCTTTGTCATAGCAAGGACCGCTAGCAGCAAGCGAAATAATCGAACTGAAGAGATGAGAAAGATAATGAGTAATAAATTACTTTTTTTGATAGGAATACTTGGAGTGACCCTTTTTGGCGTAGCTTCCTTTTTGGGTGGTTTTCAATTTGATGACTATGATCCACTTTCACAATATATAAGTGAAACAATGGCTGTTGATACGCCATATGGGCAAAAGCTAAGATATTTCGGATATATACCAAGTGGAATTCTATTGACAATATTTTCTTTCGTTGGGTTCAAAAGGTTTCCAAAATCGAATCTGACTAAAATTGGATTTTTAGGGCTTGGAATATTTTATGGTATTGCAACTATAGTAGTTGGAATATTTCCTTGTGACAAAGGATGCAATAAAGAGCTAGTTGACCCAAGTATTTCACAAATAATACATAATTTGACAGGAATGTTAACCTATGTTTTTGTTCCAATCAGCATTATAATTATTGGTCTTGGACTACTTAAATCAAAAAATTATAACGGACTATCAAAAATTGGAATCATTTGCGGATTAATTAGCATCGCGTTTATCGGTTTATTGATGTCTGACCCTTTATCAAATTATGCAGGCTTATATCAGCGAATTGTTGAGGTTATATTTATCATCTGGATCATTGCTTGTTCTATATTTATAAAAAAAGGTGTCGTATTAGAGAAGGGTACTTACTGAAATTAATATAAAGCCAGCAGCTAACACCGCATAAAATTAATTGTTAGTGCGAGCCTACTTACGTAAATCCTTGCGTCCCGATAATTATTGGGATTCTGTTCGGTTTGTATTTGCTAAATTAGGCATTTAAAAAACGTAACTACACATAGCCAAGACCGTTAGCAACAAGTTAAAAAACAGGAATTAAATGGCTGGAGAAACAGATATCTCTGAATTATTAAAAGGAATGACTCCCAAACTGAATCTAGGAGAATACGTGTTTTCTACTGTAAAGGATTTAAATAAGATTAGCCGAAATGATACAGTTTGTGAATTCCAAGAAATGGAAGGAATTACTATTGTTATTGAGAGAAAAAAAGCAGACGAGCTAAATTTGAGCTATAATTATATTGCTTCTTGGATTACTCTTATGATTCACTCATCTCTAGATGCGGTAGGTTTGACAGCTATATTCTCAACGGAATTAGCGAAAAATAATATTAGCTGCAATGTAATTGCTGGATATTATCACGACCATATATTTGTAGATATAAAAGATTCAAAAAGAGCATTACAAGTTTTAACCGACTTATCCAATAACTATGAATAAAACCTGTTGCCAACAACGGCTATAATTTATTTTGGCTAAAGGCCAAAAGAACCCAAAATTGATGAGTTTTCTTTAGAATTGTGTTAAGATCACATTATTGAGACAAATCATCTTCCCCGGCATTTTTAATACTATCCATCTCTTTTCTATACCTAAGGATCATAAAACTGTCTAATTCTTGCCCAATGCTATCGCGCATTTTCCGCCAGTTAGTGGCATTCATTTTTATGGTGTAGTTCCTTATGTCATTGAACTTGGCCAGGTTATATCTGTTGGCCTTCCAGGCAGCTTCCGTGCTTTCCTGATGCTTAAGGTCCTGAAGATATATCCCCACGCCAAAACCAACTACGACGAGGATAAGTACGATAATAAAATGCTTCCTTGTTTTTATCAAAATGGGGCCTTTAAATTCTAAACTCTACTCAAGAGTCTGTCGTTTAAGAAATCTAAAGTAATGATTTATTGCGCATTACAAAATGTTATAAGACGAAGTGAGCCCTATTACGGTTATTTCGAACAAATTAGAATTTTATGCGGTCAATTAACTTGAACTCGCTTTTCCAGCGATAAGACACCAGATTCTTAATCCCGTCCATCTCCCTATTCAAACATCAAACTTATAAACTCAGCTACACAAGCAGGTTTTTCTGATCCCTCTATCTCCACTTCACAATTCCAAGTAATCTTAAGGCCATTTTCTCCATAGTCTTCGATCTTTAAAACTCGCCCGCTTAATCGTACTTTACTATCCACCAACACCGGACTTGGAAAGCGCACCTTATTTAAGCCGTAATTAACGCCCATCTTGGCCGACTTCACCCTGATACTATCTCCCAACAGCTTGGCCAGCAGGGAAACCGACATAAAACCATGTGCTACGGGTTTTTTAAAAGGGGAGTATTTGGCGGCTTTCTCCACATCTATATGGATCCATTGAAAATCCATAGTGGCTTTCGCAAAGTCATTGATCATTTCCTGCGTAATGGGTAACCAATCCCCTGATGGAATTGCCTTACCCTCCAGTTCTTTAAATGCTTTAAAATCTTCTACTTCCAGTTTTGCCATGGTTTCTTTTTATCGTGAAGTTCCTCCGTCTATTGTTAAACAGATCCCGGATACAAAACGCGCCTCATCCGATGCCAGATACAAATACCCATAAGCAATATCAATAGGCTCTGCTACCGTTTTCAATGGGATACTTGCCTTGATTGCTGCAAAGTGCTCCTCAGGGATCTTATCTACCATATCCGTCATCGTAAATCCGGGTGCTATCGCATTTGCCGTGATCCCATATTTTCCAAATTCAACCGTCCAGGTCTTAGACATAGCAATAACTCCGGCTTTGGTAGCGGCATAATTCGTCTGCCCAAAATTCCCCCGTAAGCCAACATTTGATGCCGCACTTACAATTCTCCCGTATTTACTGGCTTTCATATACGGAATAACGGCCTGTGTACATAAGAACACGCCTTTCAGATTCACATCAATAACAGCATCCCATTCTTCTTCGCTCATCTTTTCCAGCGTCCTGTCCCTCGTTATTCCTGCATTATTGATAAGGATATCTAATTTTCCATATTTCTTGTGTACGGCTTTAAAAAGGCCCTCAATGGCCCCCTTATCGGTGACAGATACCGAATGAAATTCGGCTTTACCCCCTTTAGCGTTGATCCCGTCCGCTACTTCCTGCCCCTGAGGCAGCAGGTCCAGGATAATGACCGTGGCACCTTCTTTTGCAAAGAGCTCAGATATCGCCTGCCCTATTCCTCTTGCACCACCTGTAACTATGGCTATTTTGTCTTTTAGTCTCATACATCAACTAATTTAATGTTTACATCTTTACCACTAATTTGCCCTTTACTTTCCGGTCCATCATCTCTTGTAAGGCCTTTGAAGTATCATCAAGGTTGTATATTTTATGAATGTGAGGTTTTAGCTTGCCCTCTCCATACCATTTCATTAAGGTCATTGCATTCTGCATATTGGCCTTTGGATCTTTCATCGCAAAAGTGCCCCAAAAAACGCCCACAAGAGAAGCTCCTTTTAATAATGCAAGGTTTAAGGGGATCTTTGGAATGTTCCCTGCTGCAAATCCCACCACCAGATATCTTCCTTCCCATGCTATTCCCCTAAATGCGGCTTCTGAAAAATCGCCACCCACAGGATCGTAAATGACATCTGCTCCCTTGCCGTTAGTAAGCTCTTTTATGACCGACTTTAGTTCTACTTTGCTATAATTAATGGTCTGGTTTGCACCATATTCACTACACAATGCTAATTTATCATCAGTGGAGGCTGCAGCAATAACGTTGGCACCCATCAACTTTCCCAACTCAACAGCTGCAAGTCCAACTCCTCCGGAAGCCCCTAAAACCAGTAAGGTCTCCCCTTCCTTAAGATGAGCACGATCTTTTAGCGCATGATATGAGGTTCCATAGGCGATCATAAAGGAGGCCGCTACCGGAAAATCCATGTTCTCTGGTTTTCGAAAGCAGGAATTTGCCTGCACAACTACTTCTTCTGCCATGGCACCATAAGTGACAAAGCCAAAAACGGCATCGCCTATAGCCAGGTGTTTTACTCCTTCTCCCACGCTCTTTATAATTCCGGCGAAATCACTGCCGGGAGTAAAAGGCAGCTCCGGTTTAAATTGATATAGGCCTTGTATAATTAAGGTATCCGGATAATTAATGCCGCAAGCTTTTACCTGCACTACTACCTCATTTGCCTTGGGACTTAAGCCATCCATCTCTTCTACTACCAAAGATGAGGGTGGTCCATATACCTTACAACGTATTGCTTTCATCAATTTTTAATCTTCAATTACTTTCAATACCAATTTACCCAATTTGTCTCCTGAGAACAATCGTTTAAATGTTTCGGGGAAATTCTCAATGCCTTCATAAATATCTTCACGAGCCTTTATTTTTCCTTCTGCCATCCATCCGCCTAGGATCTTAGCTCCTTCGGCATATCTTGGCGCATAGTCAAAGACAACCATACCCTGCATGGTGGCCCTGTTCACTAAAAGTGAAAGGTAGTTGCTGGGACCCTTTACTGCCAGTTTATTGTTATACTGAGAAATAGCACCACAGATCACTATCCTCGCGTGCATCCGTAGTCTGGTTAAGGCAATATCCAAAATGTCGCCTCCAACATTGTCAAAATATACATCGATCCCTTTTGGGCATTCTTCTTTTAATCTCGTAGCTACATTTTCATTTTTATAATCTATACAGACATCAAATCCCAATTCATCTACCACATAACTACATTTGTCTGCACCGCCTGCTATTCCTACTACCCTGCACCCTTTGATCTTCGCTACTTGCCCAACAATGCTGCCAACGGCGCCTGCTGCACCGGAAACAAGAACCACATCGCCTTCTTTTATCTTCCCCACTTCGGTAATTCCAAAATAGGCTGTCATTCCGGTCATTCCCAAGGCACCAATATAGGTTGGCAAGGGAGCAATTCTTGGATCTACCTGGTAAAACCCTTGCCCATCGGTCGCACTATATTGCTGCACCCCTCCGGTACCTGCTACATGATCACCCACCTTAAATCTTGAATTTTTGGAGGCAACCACCTCACCCACAGAACCGGCACGCATTACCGAACCAATTGCCATTGGTTCGATATAAGATTTGCCCTGGTTCATCCATCCACGCATTGCAGGGTCTAGCGACACATAATGCTGCTTTATCAAGATCTGCCCTTCTTCAATTTCGGGGATTGGATTGGTCTCTAATGACCAGGTAGAAGCATCTGCTTCTCCAATTGGTCTTTTTACAAATAAGAGTTGTTTGTTCATTATCATTTATGTTTTCTTTTTATTAGTAAAACTTGCTACATAGGCCATCATCTTTTCTCTAATTTCGGGCTTCCACCATAAAGTGGCCGCTTCTTTCAGAGAATTTTCCGGATCCGGATCAAGTTTATCCAGCCAATGTTTTCTGAGTTTCTTTTTAGTGTTGATCCAAATTTCAGGATCTGCTTTTAAATACTGCCGCATCTTATTTTCTGCATGCTCCAGGACCTCTTCCAGAGGAAGCAGGGCATCTACCAAACCGGCGGCTTTTGCTTCAACACCACTAAGTAATTTCCCTTCTAGTATGTACCTGTTAGCAAGACCTTCCCCCATCCAGAAAGCATACCCTTCCGTAAGGTTTTGCGATATTTGGATGTTGACCGCCACCTCATTAAGTCCGATCACATATTTCTCCCCGGCAGCCATATATCTGTTATCACTTGCAACAGCAAGGACACATCCCCCGGCAGGGGAATGACCCGTAATCGCACTAATAAATGGTTTTGTAAACCGCACCAGTTCGAGGTATAAAACTCCAAAATCACTAAAAAAATCATGGATCTGTTGCTCATTATACTGTACAAGTTCAATAAGATCCAAACCTGCTGAAAAATAGTGTGGTTGCCCGGTTAGGATCACTCCTTTTACCTTGTCATCCTTTTCAATCTCTCTAAAGACCTGCCTTAGTTCCTGCACCATTTCGGAATTAATGGCATTCACCTTCCCTCTGTTCATTTGAACAATGGTATAGCCTTCTTTTTTTATCAGTTGCAGCGTATTCATGCTTTATGTTGTCTTTAATTTAATGCAGGGATGTTCCCCCGTCTATGGTAATGGTCTGTCCTGTAATGTATTTTGAACTATCTGAAGCGAGCCATGCAACAGTTTCGGCTACCTCTGAGGCTTCTCCAAATCTGCCCATTGGGATAAACTGTTTTAATTTTTGTTCCATATCTGGCCTACTGGATAATAGCTGATCTAAAAGTGACGAATGGGTATATCCCGGGCAAACTGCATTGATCCGGATATTCTTACTCCCGTATTCCAAAGCAGCTGATTTTGTCATTCCTACCACTGCGAATTTACTGGCGCTATAGGACAGATTGTTTCCCGAAGGTTTTAGGCCTGCCAAAGAAGCGATATTAATGATGTTACCATTTCCTTGCAACATCATCTGTTTGAGCGCCACTTTCATACAATAAAAGACGCCTGTCTGATTTACTGCAATGACATTGTGCCAATCATCGAGTGTATGTTCAGCTGTTTTTTTTTGATTCTTGCCCCCTATCCCTGCGTTATTTACCAATACGTTTATACTACCATGGTCCTTAACAACCTGGCTAAGTAAGGCTTCCACCTCTTCGTACCGGGTTACATCTGCCTGATATGCCGTTGCCTTACCCCCCGATTTTCTTATTTTGGAAACTACTTCTTCGGCCTTTTTCAGATCAATATCTGAAGCGATGACCCTGGCCCCTAAAGAAGCCATTAGTACAGCAGATGCAGCTCCTATACCGCTTCCCGCTCCCGTTACAACTATTATTTTATTCTCCAATTCCATGTTTCTACCAGCTTAATACAAATTGTCTATTTGATTCTTTTGGATGGCCTGCCAGGCTGTATTACAGGAAAGGGCAGACACCTTGTTCAATTGGGCAAAGCGTTTATCTGAAGTATGTCCATGCTTAAATCTGTAATAGATCTGCTGAGCGATCACGGCTATCTTAAACAAGCCATACACAAAATAGAAGGTTAAATTATCAATATTTTTCCCACTTTTAAGGGCATATTGCTGTACAATATCTGTTCGTGAAGGGTTGCCCTCCATCACTGTAGGGGAAGGTAGGCCTTGTTTCATTATTTCGGCATCATTGGCAGAGGTCCAATACCCCAGCGATGTTCCAAGATCCATTAAGGGATCTCCCAAAGTACACATTTCCCAATCTAAAATGGCTGAAATCCTATTCCATTGCGTATTTGAAAATACCACGTTATCATATTTATAATCGTTGTGAATAAGGCTGTAAGAATATTGCCCGGGTTGATGTTCTTCCATCCATGCCATTACCTTTTTTGCGCTGGGTACATCATCTGTAGCTGCCGCAAGATATTGCTTCCCCCAGTTGGTTACTTGCCTGGCAACATAGCCTTCGGGCCTACCAAGTGATCCTAAGCCAGCTGCTTTGTAATCCAATCCATGAAGTTCTACAAAAGTATCTAACCAGGTATCCGAAATGGTCCTGAATTCGGAAGGGGTTAGCTTTCTTTCACTGGCCTCTTTTGTGGTCAGGATAATCCCGTCTACTTTTTCCATGATATAAAAAGGTACACCGAGTATTTTAGCATCTTCAGTGTAAACATATACCTTAGGGGTTTTGTCAAATACAGTGTGCAATGAGTCTAGCACCTTAAATTCTCTGCCCATGTCGTGACCGCGTTTTGGGGCGGAAAAAGGTGGTCTTCGAAGAACGTATTCTTTTTCTTCGATGTTGAGTTGATAGGTAAGATTGGAATAACCATTCTGAAATTGTCCTACGGTCATTTCACTTTTTTCATCATGTATAAGCCCATGATTAAGTAAAAATCTTTTAAGATCTTTTTCATTGAGTTCTTCTCCTTTTCGAACAGGTTTTGTTACCTCCGTCACTGACATTGCTATTGACTGATATATTGTTTGATGGTGTTTTTTCCCAACTGACTCATATGAACCTCATCCGGTCCGTCTGCCAATCGGAGAGTTCTGGCTGCCGCATAGAAGTGGGCCAAGGGAGTATCCTGACATACCCCTTTTCCTCCCATGATCTGTATCGCCCTGTCTATGACATTTTCGGCCATCCTCGGCGTAACAATTTTGATCATGGCAATTAGGTCTTTAGCTTCCTTATTTCCGGTTTTATCCATTTTATCAGCGGCGGAAAGTACCAGAAGTCGTGCTTGCTCAATCTCACATCTCGAACGGGCTATATCCTGACGAATACTACTATAGGTGTCCAGAGATCTCCCAAAAGCAATACGTTCTGAAGCCCTTTGGGACATTAGTTCCAATGATCGTTGCGCCATACCAATAAGTCGCATACAATGGTGTATTCTTCCGGGACCCAATCTTCCCTGTGCTATTTCAAACCCTTTTCCCTCACTTAGCAAGATGTTTCTCTTTGGTACCCGTACATTTTCCAGGGTAATCTCTGCATGACCTTCAGGAGAGTCATAGTACCCAAAAACACTTAATGGTCGTTTAATAGTTAAACCGGGTGTATCCATGGGAACCAATATCATACTTTGTTGCAGATGTCTGGGTGCATCAAAATCAGTTTTTCCCATGACTATAGCGATCTTGCAATGTGGGTCCATCCCTCCGGAAGACCACCATTTTGTTCCGGAAATCACATAGTCATCTTTGTCCGCGACAATAGCAGTTTCAATATTAGTTGCATCGGAAGATGCTACCTCTGGTTCTGTCATTAAAAAAGCAGATCTGATACTGCCTTCCATTAAAGGTCGTAACCATTGCTCTTGTTGTTCTGCTGTACCATACCGTGCCAATACTTCCATATTTCCGGTGTCTGGAGGACTACAATTAAATACTTCTGAGGACCATTGTATCCTGCCCATGCATTCTGCCAGGGGAGCATATTCCAAATTGCTAAGGCCCGGACTTAATGTTCCATACCCTTTTGGCAAGAACAAGTTCCATAATCCCGCTTTTTTGGCCTTTTCCTTCAAGTCATTAAGACCAGGCCATTTTTGCCAGATATTCTTGGGATCTATATAGAATGCAGTAACCTCATCATCTACAGGAAATATGTTTTTCTCAAAAAACTGATTCAATTTATCCTGAAATTCTAAAGACCTTTTGCTGTGATCAAAATTCATTTTGCTACAATTTGTATTTTATTTATATCTATCCTGATACTAAATAGCCTCCATCGGCGGCATAAACACCCCCGGTCATATAGGATCCGGCTTCAGAAGCCAGCAATAATACCAAACCGGCCATTTCATCCGGACTGGCAATACGGTTCATGGGTAGCGACCTGGTAAATCTCTCTACCAGTTTTTCATCGCTCCAGAGGCCTTCACTGAATTTGGTTTTAATTAATCCCGGACATACTACATTGGCCCTTACACCATATCTTCCCCATTCCTTTGCCTGATTTTTAGTAAGCATGATCAAAGCAGATTTGGTGGCGCTGTAAAGCCCCAGACCAAATCCGGGCCGCAAACCTTCCACAGAAGAGATATTGATTATACTACCAGCACCATTTTCTTTCATATGAGGCAACACCAAATTGGAAAGTAGCCAGGGCGCCTTTACGTTAATATCCATGATCTTATCGAATACCGCTTCGTCTGAACCTTCCAGAGGGCCGTAATACGGATTGATAGCCGCATTATTCACTAATATATCTATCCTTCCATACTGCTTTATGGTTTTGGCAATAAGGGATGCTCGCTCTTTAGTATCACCAATATGACATTGTATGCCTATTGCTTCCAGGCCCATAGCTTTAAATTCATCTACAACATGGTCTACTGCCTCCTGCTTTCTGCTGCTGATCACCACTTTGGCGCCGTTCTCAGCTAATCCAAGGGCAATTGCCTTTCCTATTCCCTTGCTTGAACCGGTAATAATAGCGACTTTCCCCTTGAGGTTAAATTTTGATTTTATGGTATCCATTTTCTGTATGCTATCTTTTTGATTTTTATAGTTTTTAAGCAAATATTTTAGTGTCGGTTGGCACCGTTAACACCTCCTTATTTGTAAGCACTTCTGCCAAAGAAGTAGTCTTTGAAAGTTCATATTTAAAATAGAATTTCATTGTGTGGATCTTGGCATTATAGAAATCATTATTAAAATTTGTGTCTCCAGCGACCAAAGCGCTTTGTGCGCTTCTGGCTATATCTAACCACAACCAGGCTACTGTTATATTTCCAAAAAATTCCATAAATACAGAGGCGTCAGAGAGGAAGCGTTCATAATCACCTTTCATTGCAAATGTCATAAGGGATTGAACCACCTTTTGAGCCAAACCAACTTTTTCGCCAAGTATTTTGGCGTACGGGACCAGAGATTCATGGGTCATTGCCTCTTGTATTGATTTCGATATCTCTTCGGATAATAGTTGAAAGGCACGGCCCTTATCCATGGTTATCTTTCGGCCCAGGAGATCCTGAGACTGGATGCCCGTTGTTCCTTCATAAATTGAAAATATACGTATATCCCTTAGATATTGCTGCAGGATATAATCTGAACAGAAGCCATATCCCCCTAGAACCTGAACCCCCAGGTCTACAGCTACTTTGCCCATTTCGGATGGATATGTTTTCACGATAGGGGTCATTATTTCTAATAACAGTGTATATTTTTCTCGTTCTTTCGGATCTGATAGCGATAGTGAAAGATCCTGATATTTTGCTGCCAATAATATAAGGCTCAAGGAACCTTCTGAGATGGCTTTTTGTAACAACAACATTCTACGCACATCAGGATGATTGATTATAAGAGTCTGTTCCTGTTCTACATCCTTTTTACCTGTGTTGGTAAGTTTGCGTCCCTGAGGTCTTTCATTTGCATAATTTAAAGATGCGTGATAGGCTGCAGTTGCTATCGCAGCAGCACCTCTACCAACGCCAATTCTGGCTCCATTCATCATCAGGAACATATATTTTAATCCTTGATGCGCTTCCCCCACCAGCCACCCAGTACAATCTTCCTTATCCCCAAAGAATAAGTGAGTAGTGCAATAGCCTTTCTGGCCCATTTTCTGAAAATCTGCAACGGTAGTTACATCATTCGATATTAATCCGTCATCTGCGGTAGGCCTGTTCTTAGGAACAACAAATAATGAAATACCCTTAGTGCCGGCCGGTGCTCCTTTGATACGGGCCAATACCAAATGAACAATGTTTTCGGCTCCCTCATAATCTCCTGCAGAAATAAATATTTTCTGCCCATGGATCTTATAGGCATCTCCATCTGGCGTTGCCGAGGTAACAATATCCGAAAGCGAACTCCCTGCCTGTGGTTCTGTTAGACACATGGTTCCGCCCCAGGTGCCGCTTAACAAGTTAGGCACATAGGTGTTATTCAATTCCTGATCGCCAAAATGAGTGATGAGTTCTGCAGCACCAATGGTCAACCCTATATATCCCGGCAATTGATTGTTAGCTGCTTCCTGAATATAGGCCGAGGCATTCACCGCCATTGAGGGCATTTGCATACCGCCAGAAGCCGTACTGAATGGTCCTGAGATAAAACCCATGTCGCCACCGGCTTTCATGTATTTTGTTACTTGTGGGTGCACTACGATTTTCCCATCTTTATAATGAGCCGGATTTTCATCCATCTCCTTGAAATAAGGAAACATCTCTTTATCCGCAAAATCTTTGACGGCATTCAGCATCATATCTATAGACTCCTGATCATAATCCGAGTACCTATCCTGTTTCAGAACAGTTTGAAGATTATGGACATCAAAAAGTAAAAATTTGAGAGTTTCCATGTCTATATATTGCTTTGCCATAGTGCTGTCAATTATTTATTGAGTCTTCTAAGATAAGGGTTTAAACGGGCACTACCTTACACTGTTCGTAGATCCTTGAAAAACTTAGAAATGAACCTTTAAAATCAGGTTCCCTGGGTAATAATTTAAACGTGTTTAGATGGGGATAAGAAACTTCTATGAACTATAAAAAATTCAGTAAGAATATGTTTAACCTAAACTTAGTTAGAATAAAGAAGTATCTTCATATGTCTTCAAAAGCCTATAAGCATTATCTTCGTTAAAAATTATCCGCTATGAAATTACATGCCGCAGCCAGGTTATTCTCAGTACTGGTTATAATTCTATTCATCTCGTGTTCTAAATCTTCCTCTGAAGAACCCAAAATCTCACAGGAACAACTAGAAACTATCACCGGCATGTACAACCTCACCGAATATATAATTAGTCCGGCACAGGATCTTAATGATGATGAAGTATTCTCCGAAAATTTATTGGATGAATTAGACTGCCTTAACGCCAGCATTATTCTAAGGGAAGACCTTAGTTTTAGTTTATTTGCGGTTCAATTAGATTTTACCTCTATTACAAACGACCAATATGTCATCCGCTGTTCTTATAATACAACTACCACCGGTACATGGGACCTTGTTAATAATCAGATCGTTCTCAGCCAGGGCACAGAGGGAACTTTTTCCCTAAATGGTTCGGTCTTAACACGCACGGAAGGTAAGAACTTACCCGATTTTCAGCGAATGGTCTTCCAAAAACAGTAGGTATATACCTATTTCATTAGACAAAATATTACGCCTTTTTTTCCTACTCGTTTAACTCCTTTATGCTAAGTTTCACAACTCAATTAACCCTTTCCAGTATCTTTGCCAAAAATAATAAATGATGGAATTCATCTTACAACCATGGCCATGGTATGTTTCTGGGCCTCTGATATCCCTGATCATGATCACCCTGATCTATTTTGGTAAGACCTTCGGGATGTCTAGCAACCTGCAAACTTTATGCAGTATAGGGGGAGCTGGTAAATATGCATCTTACTTTAAACAGGATTGGAAAGCACAACGATGGAACCTTACGGTGGTACTAGGTGCTGTTATAGGTGGTTTTATAGCGGTGACATTTTTGTCTGATGGATCGGTAATTGATCTAAATGCTAAAACGGTTTCTGACCTCAATGAACTTGGGTTTAAGAATGCCGGTGCTACGCTGTTACCGCCAGAAATATATAATTGGACCTCGGTTTGGAGTCTTAAAGGATTGCTTATACTAATCGGAGCTGGGTTTATTGTAGGTTTTGGAACCCGCTATGCTGGAGGCTGTACCTCTGGGCATGCAATTACCGGCTTAAGTAATTTACAATGGCCATCCTTTATAGCGACAATTGGTTTCTTTATTGGAGGCTTACTAATGATCCATGTTTTATTCCCTTTAATTTTTGCCTCATGAAGTTGTTGAAATTCTTATTTGTCGGAATCTTTTTTGGGATCGTCCTGGTAAAATCTGAGGCAGTTTCGTGGTATAGGATCTTTGAGATGTTCAAGTTTCAATCCTTCCATATGTACGGAATAATTGGTTCTGCTGTAATACTGGGAATCCTTGCCATTTGGGTGATCAAAAAAACGCAGCTGAAAAGCATTGAGAACGAACCCATTACAATACCTCCCAAGGATAAAGGCATGTTTCGCCTTCTGATAGGAGGAACTATCTTTGGATTGGGTTGGGCATTGGCCGGGGCTTGCCCGGGTCCTATGTACATCCTGGTTGGTACAGGGGTTTTTAGTATGTTACTCGTTATTGGAGGGGCCATCCTTGGCACCTTTGTCTACGGTATAGTACGTGATAAATTGCCCCATTAATTCCTTTTACATAGGCACATCATCCAAAGGAAGAGATACCTTGATCATACTGATCTCTCCCGTTCTCTTGAAGATCTTGGTGCTTGTCTCAGGATCCAGAATTACTTCATTATGATTCTGTACCGATCCATCCTTGAATAAAATTTCTGTACCCTTATCCTTACCAAAAGTATAGACCACAGGGGTTTGACAATAGGTAAAAGCTAATGAACCGGGTGTCAAAGAAATAGACTGCTCTTTTTGATCCAGGTCTATGTATGAAAATTCCTGATTTTCCTTGAGGATCTCTTCCTTTTGTAACAAACCTACTCCAAAAGATAGCTTTCCATCCCGGACCTCAACACCTAATTCGGCGATACGACTTAGAATATCTTCTTTTACCTGTCCGGTCATTCCGGGCTGCTGTGCTCCTTTGGTTGCCGGTGTATGAGAATAGGGATCTGTTGGAAATGCCCCGTATAGTTCAGGGGATTTATGAACCCCAATACCTTCATTGATCTCGTGGAAATGTGTCATAAGACCTTGCACAACTTCTTTGTTAGCACCTTGCTCAATAGCACTCTTACAGCATTCCATCACAGCCAACAGCAATTTAGATACCATATGCCAGTAAATAGATCCAAGGCCTTCATAGCCAAAAAATGTACCCGATCTTCCTGTGAACGACTTATGATCGAAGACTTCCTCAAAGATCTCCAGGATCAATTCTTTTTCCTTGTTAATCAACTTTGAATTAGATTTTGTTTCTAATATCTCCAAAGCATGTTTCAGATCTTTCGCATTGTTGAAATTTCCGCTGAAATGATATTCCCTTTCCGAATCCTGCGCTACGATCTGCCTGTTACCTTCCTTTACCAATTGTGTTAACAGAGTTGAGCTTTTTATGGCTGAAGCCGGTATTACATTCTTATCCATAAAGCGTGGCAGTTCTTTATTGGGGTACAGAATATAACTGTACTGATCTTTTCGATATAAGGCGCTTTCCTTAAGATTGTCCAGCAGGGTTAGAACATTCTCCGGACTTAAATAACCTGAACTTAGTACCGCGACCTGCCCTTCCAGCATTACACTCAAATAATCTACAGAAGTTCCTTTCTTAGGCCCTATTTCGATAAGATTGTAGGAATGATACAAATGGTCTTCGCGTTTGTTAGTATCGATTGAATGTTCCAGGTATGGCAGCATAGTATCCGTAAAGTCGAGTAATTCGTTCTTCGATATGGAAGCTTTTATTCCACTGTATCCTGAATTATATATCTGTTCCCTGTAATCGCTCCCGGCCATACCGAGTCCGTCCATGATCTGCAAGCGCTCATGGTCTGAGAAAGTCCCTTCTAGACTATTTTTATGAGTTTCCAGAGTTAGCACTACTGATTTGAAGAATTTTACCAACTCCTCTGATACTTCCACTTTGTTTGTGGCATTTTTTTCTACGATCTGCCTGAATTTTACTAAAAACCTGCGCAGGTAATACAGTGTAACCATAGATACTCCATTACCTACCAGGGCATTATTGGCATCGTTCCATTCTGGTCTCTGTGTATTGAGCCAGATCCCTGCCTCCGGTATAAAATTAGAACACTTGGCCAGCATGGTTGCTAGTAATTTTTCCACCAGGTTTACATGGTAAACTTTCCCGTTTTGCCCCTGTAATAATGCCCCGTCTGCTCCAACTTTTTCTTTAAAACCATTGATCTTATGATCCAGGTCATGATCAAAAATTATAGTATCCTTAGGATCTGCCAGGGTATCGTAATAGCTTTTTATCTTGTAAGGAACATTGGCGTATACAAATAATGACTGATCCCAATACTCGGCAAGTCTCGAAGGATAATAATCTTCAATGAACTCGAGGAATTTCAATAAGTAAATGATCTGATGATCTCCCCAATACCCTATATAGGACCATGGATCATTAGGTTCTATCACCTCCCAGTCGAAACCACTTTTGGTTACACGGTATGGGTTATAGCCCTCGAAAGTAGAGGCATTAAGGAACTTATGAATCATACTGTCCATAAATTCCGGATACGAATGTGCCAGGGCTTCCCAATTCTGGAAAATATCGCGCCAGTTTCCTTCATAATCCAGGATCTTGGAGCCGTCTACCTCACTTCTGGTATTTATAGAGAATTTATTCCATGGCCTACTTGGATCCCCGTGTCTACGACTAAATTTCAAAGGCAGATATTCCAAACAAAGGCGTTGAAAATCTGCATTCTTGCTTTTCATAGAAAGTGCCCTAAGCGTCTGTACGCTAAAAACCTCAGGTAATTGTTCTAGTTGCTTTGAAAATGACTCAAAAACCTTTTTATTGGCATTCTGTAAATAGGAACTAAGATCGGCTCTTTCTACATTGTAATCGTGATCAAATATGCCACCGCGCATAATGTTATACAACACATTGGCATAGTGCCTGGAAGTTCTCAGTTTATCTTGTGTACTTTGTAAGCCATCGGCAGCCCCTGCCAACATACGCAATCCTTTGGTCCCCATTTCTACATCTTCATTTACTTCCTTTTCCAGACTTGTGGGTGACTTTAATTTTATCTTTAGATCGGCAATACCTAAAGCGCTCTGGTTAACATTGGCAACGATCATCCATTCTATGGAATCAGTAGCCTTTATTGTTGCAGTGGCATTCACAAAGTAGGCTCCTTTCTCGGCTCTAATATCAGTTTCCTGTGTTAGGGACCTACCCTTTTTAAAATCTTGCAATTGAAGTGAAGACACCAAATAGGTTGCTTTTTTAAACCCTAGAGACCAGGCCACATTGGCCTTTAATGCCTCACTCGGCTCTGCTTTATCAACGATAATGGCACTAAGCGCATAAATGCCCAAACCAGATGAAGGCAATAATTCGTTTTTCTTATACGCATCCACCAGATTACTTCGGGAATTTTGAAGTTCCGTGGTAACACCATAGGGAAGTATGTTCTGGATTCCATCGAGGATGTCTACTTTGATTTCCTTATCTGACTGGCTTGTAAGTTTGGTGCGCTTAACAAAGCCAAATTGATTGCTGGAATTCCATTGATAGGTAAAGGTAAGTTGGAGGTCCTCATTGATCTCCTCAAAGATGACCTTATTCCCATACATGTTTTTATATAGGTTTCTGCGGATACTATACAGTCCTTTGTATTGATCAGAAAATGGTTCCCACAGATAGGTATCTGAACCTCTTTTTACCCGTAAAATTGTTTTGCTTCCTGTAATCTCTGCTGACTCCGTGATCTTATCATCCGTGTAGTATGGAAACAAGGCGTACTCACTGTTCTTCCTGCCCGCACTAAGCCCTCCGTTGCTGGAAATAAACATCCAGTGATTAGACTCACTCACAATGCTCATAAAGAAAGGTCTCATACAATCACTATTAGAGATCTTGTAGTAGACGTCATCACCAATTCTCATATGGCTGCCACTCACAACTCTATGCTCTAAATGCAACTTACTATTTCCTATTTGTATTTTACTTGCCATATTAATTGTCTTAAATCATAAAAAAACCTCTCAAAATTATCCATTTTTTAAGAGGCTAATCACGTATGTGATATGGTGCTATTGTACTAAAAATGGAATGTTAGCCGCTGCTGAATGATTGTTTCCATCAGTTGCGTACACAAATAATCTGTACTTCCCTTTAGCAGGTGCCTTCATAATGAGTTTATTATCGCTCTCAGACATAAACAAACCCTGAATCGCCTGAGGTTTTTCTTCATAGTCTCCTCCATCCTGCAGATCCGTGCTTTCCGGCAATACTTCCCAACGATACGTTACTGGATCGTTTTCTTCATCTGTGGTGGAGATAATTGCTGTATATTCTTTAGACTGAGACAGTGTGACATTCTGGTAGGCAGTCTTACCATCTAAAACAAAAGATTCTATTTTAGGTGTTCTGTTAGCAGGCCAGGTCCCATTCCATATGTAGTGCATTACATCTACTGATTCTGTTTCCTGTCCATCTTCCAAAAAGATCCCATACCAGGTTGGAGTTCGCTCCTGTTTGTTTCCCCATAGAAAAACATAGGAGCCAATGCATTGTAAAGAGTCTGCCTCAATACCACCTTTATACCGTTTTAAATAATTAGCAGCTTTAAGACTGCTGTGTTCTTCAATGGGTGCACCCCATGAAGTAGTTGGCACTTCCCAATGGCCTGTGGCTCCCCATTCGGTTACCATATAAGGGCCTTTCCAACCAAATTCTCTGATAAGATTAGGCAAATCTGGCAAGTCACCATACATCTGTACGGCCAGGATGTCCAGATCCGGGCAACGTTCTTTAATTAATTGAACTTCCTTTTCGGAAATTCCTGCAAGGCTTGTGGTGGTTAGATGATTTGGATCAATCTCATGAATCATTTCTGAGATCTCATTGACCGCGTCCCAAACTTTGGGATTTGTATATCTAAGATTTAGTTCATTCCCAATTCCCCAGATCAGTAAGGCAGGATGATCTTTTAACGCCATCACCTGACTTTTTATATCCTCTAACTGCTTTTTAACTTCTACCGGATCATCGTAATTAAAACCGTGACGCTCTCTGCCTACTTCGATGCCCATGGTTACCATTAGGCCATTCTCATATGCCTCATCTAATACTTCCTGCGCCGATCGTTCTCCATTCTCTGTTCTCCAGGTCCTGAAGGAATTGGCCTCATGACTTGCCAGCGCTTTTATATTTCCAAACTCTAATCCGGCACCGTTTATATAAAATGGTTCCTTATTAACCAACATTTGAAATTTACCATTGTTTTCCAGTATCTCAACTTTGGCTGGTGGCGCCATCGCCGTAGAGTCCTGGTTTTCTTCTGATTTTTTTGGTTCGTTTTTGCATGACAACAGGGCGCATGCAAGAACCATCACTAAAATGCGATTCATTATCTAGTTTATTTTCTAATTAATAATTTTTCAACTTCTTCCAGGGTTCTTCCTTTGGTCTCTATGACAAATTTATAGACAAATATTAGTGCACACAGAGATAATATGGCATAGAGCGCAAAGGTTATGGTTGGCCCTAAATTTGAAAGTTCCCATGGAAATACCTGAGTCACGGAAAAGCTTACCAGGGAATTAAAGAATCCAACTACTGAAATTGCAATCCCTTTGATCTTGGAAGGAAATATCTCCGAGATCAGTGTCCACATTACTGGCCCTAATGAAATAGCGAAAGAGGCTACATAAAGTAAAATGGCAATCAAAACTAAAGTAGCATTGATCTGAATAAAATTTGTGATCTCATTTCTTTTGAAAACGAGGAATTGATCCTCATCTAATCGTTCCTGTACCGCGGCAAAAAGTACAGCCTGACCGTCATAGGAATTCCCTTTCAGATCTGTCAACGCCATTTTTACATCCAAATCTGTTACCTTCTCTAAAGTGGTATCATTGAAATCATAAGTGGCATTATTAAAAGCATAGGTAGCCATCAGCAAAGCTATGGTCATAAAAGTGGTGCCAATTAACAACAAGGGTTTTCTACCAAGTCTGTCAATGAGCCAAATAGCAACCAGTGTAAACACCAAGTTGGTAAGTCCAACCACTATGGCCTGAAGAAACGAAGAATCTGTGCTGCCTCCTGCTTGTTCGAAAATAGTTGGGGCATAATAAAATACGGCATTGATCCCGGTAATTTGTTGAAAGAATGCAATACCCAATGCAATAACCATTATGGTGGCGTATTTGCTTTTGAATATATCGGATAATTTTCCTTTTTCTTCCTTCTTGTCAACTCCTCGTATTATTTCCTGGATGGTAAGTTCTGCGTATGCTTCTCCCCCAATTTTCATCAGTGTTTTACGAGCTAACTCTACGTTGTTCAATTTCTGAATTAGCCAACGTGGACTCTTGGGTACGGTCCAAAGTGATAAAAAATAGATAGCGGCAGGAATGGCTTCTACTCCAAGCATCCACCTCCAACTATCCTCCCCAAGATTGATAAGAAAATAATTCGAAAAATAGGCGACGGAGATCCCTATCACAATATTCAACTGATTAAAAGAAACCAAACTCCCTCTTAACTTTGGAGGTGCTATTTCTGCAATATAGATGGGTGCAATAAGGATGGCCCCACCAATCCCTACTCCTCCTATTATCCTGGCTATGATAAATTCGGTGTATCCCGTTGCCATGGCAGACCAGGTTGCGGATATTGTAAAAAGTGCCGCGACTACTATTAGTGTGTTCTTCCGACCAAAACGATCTGCTATAGGTCCAGCCATAAGATTCCCGGCCATGGCTCCGAAGACCACGCATCCCACAGAAAAGCCCAACATCCATTCGGTCATTTCGAAATAAATGGTAATACCCTTTACTGCTCCGGATATAACAGCACTATCGAACCCTAATAAGAATCCACCCAGCGCTACGATAAGGCTAATTAAAATGGTATACGACTTATTCATTTTTACTTGTACTGCCGGTGATTCCATACTCTTGTTCTTTAGTTGGTTGGTTTTAAAACATATTTTTCCTGCCTATATAGGCCAAAAAGTTTTTAAATGTAAATAAAAAAAAAGGCCAGCAGGAAATAACTAACCTTAAACTCCAATATTAGAATATAATAAATCGAATAGTCCTCTCAAACCAACTCCGCGTTTAAACCCGCTTGAAGTAATTTGCTGCAACGCGGTTTTAAATCAACATATTCTCCGGTTTTGACCGTGCACTTACCATTGTAATGCACAATAAGAGCACATTGTTCTGCCTGTTCCGGAGTATGGTCGCACACACTGATAAGGGTATCGATGACATGATCAAAGGTATTCACATCATCATTAAACAGTACGATCTCGTGTTGTTTTACCGTTACTTCTTCGAGTAACAGTTCTTCCGAATATTTTTCTTTAGATCCCATAGCGAAGAATTTGTACTAATATACTAATTTTTCCGACTATCAACTTTTGAAGTCAGAATTTCAAAATGATGCAATTTTCTAGGTTCCGGCGTCTAGGTTTTATAGTACTGAGCTGCTACCCAGGTATTTCTAGTTGCTTTTTTATTGAATGTAAGTCCGGCCTTTTTACATGCTGCTGAGATAATGGGCTCGTCTTCTAAATAGAACCCGCTGAGAAGCAAGCATCCTTTTGCCTCTAAATGATCTGAATAGATCCCAATATCTTCGAGTAAAATATTCCTGTTGATATTAGCCAGGATACAATCGTACTTTTTCTCAGGTATTACACTGGCATCTCCCTCCATGATAGTTATATCTCCCTGTCCATTACGCTCAGCATTTTCTATGGCATTGAGGTAGCTCCAATGGTCAATGTCTATCCCGTCTACAGAAGAGGCTCCTTTCATGCACGCAAGAATGGCCAGAACCGCCGTTCCACAACCCATATCTAGTACCGACTTCCCTTTTAGATCCATATCTAACAGGAATTGCAACATCATATGGGTGGTTTCATGATGGCCCGTTCCAAAACTCATTTTTGGTTCTATGACAATATCGTATTGCACCTCTTTCTTCTCGTGAAAGGGTGCCCTCACCATGCATTTTGAACCTATCTCAATAGGGTCGAAATGAGTTTCCCATTTTTTATTCCAGTTTTCCGGGGGTATTTCCCTGATCTGTTGAGTGATCTGAAAGGATGGATCATTGAGAATGCTAACATCCTCCAACAGTTCGCTTTGCCAATCCTGCTTCCTTATATAAGCATTAAGGCCTTGCTCTGTCTCTTCAAAACTTTCGAAAGGATGTTCGCTCAATTGTGCTAATAAAATGTCAGTGCCTGGTACTTTTGGTATAACCTCAAAGCTGCATTCAATATAAAAATGACTCATGTCAATTAAATCGCGGCAACAATGGCAGCAAAATCTTCGGCAACCAGGGAAGCTCCTCCAATGAGTCCACCATCCACGTCTGGTTTTGAAAAGATCTCGTTGGCATTGCCAGGTTTTACACTCCCACCATATAGGATGGTCACCATTTGAGCCGTATCCTGATCATAGGCCCCGGCAATAGTTTTGCGAATAAAGGCATGCATTTCCTGTGCTTGTTCCGGGGAAGCGGTCTCACCAGTTCCGATGGCCCAAACAGGTTCATACGCCAGGACAATTTTTCCCCAGTGCCCTTTATCCAAATGGAAAAGTCCGTTTTTAAGCTGCGCCTCAACTACCTTAAAATGATCTCCGCCCTTACGGTCTTGTAATTCTTCTCCAAAACAGAAGATAACCCGCATGTTTGCGTTCAGGGCCGCATCTACTTTTTTAGCTAAAAGGGTATCGTCTTCTCCAAAGTAAGCTCTGCGTTCAGAATGACCCAGGATCACAGTTTCAATACCAATAGACTGCAACATATTGGCAGATATTTCTCCTGTATATGCTCCATTTTCCGCGAAATGCATATTCTGGGCAACCACCTCAATAGATGATGATGCTACCTGCTTTACAGCCTGTGCCAGATTTACAAATGTAGGGGCCACCATTACCTCAGCCGTTGTATCTGGCATCTTGCTTATAAGTTGGGTAAGGAGTTCTGCAGTTTCACTGCTATTCTTATTCATCTTCCAGTTCCCTGCAACTATTTTCTTTCTCATCTTCTTTACTTTATTAATGGTCAATTATTAAATGTGAGTTCGTCCAAATCGTTATAATGGACTTTTTGATTAATGACGCCCTTTTTTAATACCAGTACACCCGGATTAGACCTTACTATAGTTTTTAGCGTGGTCTCGTCTGTAAAATAAAAAGGGAAATCGAGCTTAAATTCATTGATCACCTTAGAACTCCATTCCTCATTGGAAGCAGACATTGCAATGACCTTATAGCCCTTCGATATGGCCTCGTCAGTTACCTTTTTAAGCTCATTGTAAACCTCAAAATTGCTCTTTGCGAGGTCATAAGCAATGACCATCACCAGATCTTCTTCCTGGAGTAATACCTCAGACATGTCTTCCCCATTTTGTTCAACGGTAAAATCGTGTATAGGTGGTTCGTATCCCTTTTGGATCTCTGTGGTCTCTACTTCTAGAAAAGTTCCGTCTACGGTTGGGTATTCCCCATTGGTAACAATGGTAGTCTCTTCTCCCTGGACATCAAACGTCCAGGCGTATTCAAAAATGGCTTTAGGGGCATCTGCAGGCACGATCATGCCGTCCGGAATACTTGCTCCAATTTTATAGGGCCTGAAATCGATCCAGGGTAAGTGATTGATCACATAATTCACAAACAGCCCGCAAATAAATAGTGAAATTACCATAACGATCCTCGATGTTCTTGCGCTAAAGAGAGGTTTTATAAATCGCTTTCCCAGCAATAGAATAACAATAAAGATCAGCAATACTACATCCTTGGTGAAGGATTCCCAGGGAGTAAGTTTTACCGCATCTCCAAAACACCCACAATCAGTGACCTTATTGAAATAGGCAGAATAAAAGGTAAGGAAGGTAAAGAACACAATCATTGCCAATAAGCTCCAGATGGTGATCTTTCGTTGGTATCCTAGCAATAGTAGTACGCCAAGCAATACTTCCAGAACAACAAGAAATATGGCCAATGCCAGAGCATAAGGCATTAAGAATCCGAGGTCTAAAACACCCGGACTAAAATACTCCTCCAGTTTAAAGGAAAACCCTACGGGGTCGTTCAACTTAATAAGTCCCGAGATAATAAAAAGGATCCCGACAAATATTCTTGAAATGGTTACAATGATCTTCATAGTCTTAGATGTTGGGATCAGGAGTTTTCTTCTTCCAGATGGATCATAGCAAAAACTGCATAATTAATGATATCCTGATAGTTAGCACTAATTCCTTCACTGACAAGTGTCACCCCTTTATTATCTTCTATCTGTTTAACGCGTAATAATTTTTGAAGGATCAGGTCTGTCAAAGAACTTACCCGCATATCACGCCAGGCTTCCCCATAGTCATGGTTCTTATCTTCCATAAGACTTTTGGTGGCCTCAACATACTGATCATATAGAACACTCGCCTGTTTTGTGCTTAGGTCTGGTTGTTCTACCACCCCTTTTTCTATTTGAATAAGGGCCATGATAGAATAATTGATGATCCCAATGAATTCGGACTTTTCGTCCTCATCTACTTTACGCACGTCATTCTGTTGCAAACTTCGTATACGTTGTGCTTTGATAAAGATCTGATCTGTAAGTGAGGGGAGTCTGAGGATGCGCCAGGCACTGCCGTAATCCTTCATTTTTTTTGCGAACAATTCCCTACACCGCTGTATGATGGCATCGTATTGTTCTGAAGTATGCTGCATATTCTTCTAATTTGCGTACATTTCGTACGAAATACTATCGGCCTCAAAGGTCGTAGTTTAATCTAAATCGGCAAAATGAATTCTGGCAGATAACGCCTGTTCTTATATGATGACATTAAATTGCAAAGGAAACCTTATTGATCTGCAGCAACCCAAGGTAATGGGTGTCTTAAACCTTACCCCCGATTCCTTCTATGATGGCGGTAAATACAAGGACGAAAAGAGCATCTTAACCAAGACCGAAAAAATGCTTACCGATGGCGCTACCTTTATTGATGTTGGGGCCTATAGTTCGCGTCCCGGAGCGGATGACATTTCAGTTGACGAAGAATTAAAAAGGATTGCCCCGGTGGTATCTTTATTAGTGAAACATTTCCCTGACATAATTCTCAGTATCGATTCTTTTAGAAGTAGGGTTGCCCAGCAGTGCATAGAGCTTGGAGCGGCCATTATCAATGATATTTCAGCCGGAGTTTTGGATCCATTGATGATGCAAACGGTCGCTAAAATGAAGGTGCCGTACATCATGATGCATATGAAGGGAACTCCCCAGACGATGAAAGATCTAAATAATTATAACGACCTGGTAGAAGATATTTGCTTTTATTTTTCAGAAAAAATAGCAGCGGCCCGAGCGCTGGGAATACATGACATTGTCATTGATCCGGGTTTTGGTTTTGCCAAGAACATTGCTCAAAATTATGAATTACTTCAAAAGTACTCTTTGTTTCAAACCTTTGAAGTGCCCTTGCTGGCAGGACTTAGCAGAAAATCTATGATCTATAAGGTGTTGGGGAAAACCCCGGATGAAGCACTCAATGGCACCACTGCATTAAATATGGTAGCCCTGGAAAAAGGTGCCAGTATACTCAGGGTTCACGATGTAAAAGAGGCGGTAGAATGTGTGGCCCTCTTTGAAAAATTAAGCGTACATGCAGAATAGTCTTTTGTAGACTATTTTTTCTAATTTTACAAAAACGACCGGATTGGACTTTCTAAATTTCCTGGATTTTAAAATTACAGATCTTATTGACATCCTCCTTGTCGCTATACTTCTCTATTATATCTATAAGTTGGTGCGAGGTACTGCAGCTGTCAACATCTTTTTAGGGATCGTTTTTGTATGGGCCTTTTGGAAACTTACCCAATTGCTGGAAATGAAAATGATCAGTAGCGTTGTTGGCGGTTTTATGCAAGTAGGGCTTATTGCTTTGATCGTAGTATTTCAACAGGAAATTAGAAAATTTCTCCTGATGATCGGGTCTACTAATTTGGGTAATAAACGCTCTTTTGCAAAACGTTTTAGTTTTTTAAAACAAGATGGGATAATCCCGGATCTAAAGGTTTCTGTGGTCCTTGAGGCTTGTGAAAAAATGGGCAAAAGCAGAACCGGAGCCATTCTGGTCATAGAACGTAGCAATTCCCTCGATTTTATAAAGTCGTCCGGAGATAGGATGAATGTGGAACTAAACCTCCCCATTTTAGAGAGTATTTTCTTTAAGAATAGCCCGCTGCACGATGGCGCGGCCATCATCAGAGGGAACCGAATCATTGCCACCAGGGTTATTTTGCCTTTGTCCCAGGAACGCAATATACCTTTACGATTTGGCCTAAGGCATAGAGCTGCCATTGGGATCACAGAAAAAACAGATGCTCTGGCTTTGGTGATAAGTGAAGAAACCGGTAGTATTTCATACATCAAAAATGGTGAGTTCACCATGTATAAGGACATCAAGGAATTAGAATCACTGCTAAAAAAGGACCTTCACTAGTATGAATTGCAAGAATTGCCAAACTCCCCTACCAACCGACTTTAAATATTGCTCTAGCTGTGGCGCCAAGGTGATTCATCACCGACTATCCTTTAAAAACCTTACACACGATATTACAGAACAGTATTTTGATCTGGACAATACGTTTATAAAAACAGTAGTTCAATTGTGTATAAGGCCTGAGGTGGTCATTGACTCCTATATACAGGGTGTGCGGAGAAGATTTTTAAATCCCATAAGTCATTTGGGGATTGCCCTGACGCTTTCGGGACTGCTCATTTTTATCATGCAAAAAGTACTTACCTCTGATATGTTTAACACCTATGGGGGCCAATTGTCTGAAGAAGCATCTAGTAAACTGTTTGATACGGTTTTTGATTACTCTGGCTTATTGTTTGTGTTGTATATTCCTGTTTTCGCTTTTGCCGGATATGTAACTTTTAATAGAAAGGAATATTTGCTATCCGAGTATATGATTGCTTATATATACATCATGGCCCAATGGAGCATTGTCATTTTTCCCATTTCATTAATCACTTTGATAGCTGAACCTTCGGCATATATGTATTTAAGTTTTCCGCTAATGTTTATAATGATCCTCTATTGCATTTTTGTCATGCAGCGCATACATAGATTCACAACCGGTGCGATGATCCTAAGATCCTTGGTTTTTTTCTTACTTGCTATCCTGGGGTATTTTGGGATCGTAATACTGTTCTATATCGTAATGTTTCTAACAGGAACTTTCGAATTACAGGATTTTGTCCCACAAAAATAGGAGTGGATTATAAATTTCTCAGGCCACCTCTTCCGCCAGAAACTGTGCCTCGTATAGGTTGCTGTAGTATCCACCTTTTTTAAGCAATTCCTTGTGGGTACCCGTTTCTACGATTTGGCCGGCATCCATGACGATGATCTTGTCCGCCTTTTTAATAGTAGCCAGACGGTGTGCAATGATGATGGAAGTACGACCCTCGGTGATCTTATCAGTAGCCTTCTGGATGAGTTTTTCGGTATAGGTGTCTACAGACGAAGTAGCTTCATCTAAGATCAAAATACTTGGATTGGTCACAAAGGCCCTTAAAAATGCGATCAGTTGCCGCTGCCCACTAGAGAGCATGGTACCCCGTTCCTTTACATTATAAGCATAACCACCAGGCAATGTATTTATAAATTCGTGGACGCCAATTCGCTTGGCGGCCTCTTCTATGGTAGCTACGGAAATATCAGTGTCTTTTAGGGTAATATTATTGGCGATGGTATCTGCAAAAAGGAAGACATCCTGTAAGACAATGGCAATATTCTTTCGGAGCGAAGACAGGGTGTAATCCTTGATCTCAATACCATCTACCTTGATGCTTCCCGAATTTATTTCGTAGAATCTGTTCAGAAGATTTATGATGGTCGACTTGCCAGCGCCGGTTGCCCCCACAATGGCCACTGTTTCGCCAGCTTGAACTTCAAATGAAATTCCATGCAGGACCTCTTCATCCTCCAGATAGCCAAATCGTACTTTTTCAAATTGAATATGGCCATTAACCTGTTGTTTCTCCTTGGTGCCATTGTCCTCAATCCTACTGTCCGTATCCAATATTTTAAAGACACGGTTGGCTGCTACCATACCCATTTGTAGTGTATTGAACTTATCTGCAATTTGACGCAGGGGTCTGAAAAGCATCTCTATGTAGAGGATAAAAGCAAAAATAGTTCCTGCAATATCTACATTGATATTGGCAATATTTTGAAGTCCACCATACCATACCACCAAACCTACAGCGATGGAGGTTACGATTTCTGCAACCGGGAAGAAAAAGGAGTTGTACCATACCGTCTTCAACCAGGCATTCTGATGCTTTTCATTGATGCCTTTGAATTTTTCACTTTCTATTTTTTCCCGCGTGAATAGCTGTACGATCTTCATTCCTGTAAGACGCTCCTGTACAAAAGAATTTAAATTAGAGACCTGAGCCCTTACCTCTATAAAGGCCACTTTCATGGCTTTTTGAAACAAACGGGTGGCATATAGAATTACAGGAAGAATGGCAAAAACCATTAGCGCTAATTTCCAGTTCATAAAGAGCATTATACTGGCAGCGGCTACCATTTTCAAAAGATCTGAAACGATCATAAAAAACCCCTGGCTAAAGATCTCACCGATCCGTTGCATATCGGCCACGGCTCTTGTTACCAACAATCCTATTGATGAGTTATCAAAGTACTTCATCCTAAAGCCCATCATCCTTTTAAAAAGCATGATCCGAATGTCCTTAATAACGGATTCACCTAACCAATTGGCATAGTAATTAAAGAGTAGTTGAAAAATTACCTGCCCGAATAAAACACCCAACATGGCCAGAGAAAGCCAAAACAAGGCGTCCATATCCTTATTGTTGATAGCATCATCAATAATGATCCTTAAAATATAGGGAGTAAGTACAGCGAAAAAGGTTAGAAGAATGGCAGCCAAGGCAACCCCGTAAAAGGTAAGTCGATAGGGTCTTGTCTGAGCAATTAACCTCTTAAATAATTTGTAATCAAATGCTTTGCCTGTTTCTTTATCCATTAAGATCAAAAAGGGTCTTAGGGTACATAATCTTCGTCAAATATAATCCTTTTGCAGGCACCGAAACACCGGCTTCGCCCCTGTCCTTGCTTTTTATAATACTATTAACATTCTCTGCGCTGGCCTTCCCAAGGCCCACATCTAGAAGTGTTCCCACAATGGCCCTTACCATATTACGCAAGAAACGATCTGCTGTAATGGTAAACACAAGTTTACCCTGGTCTTCTCTCCACTCAGCCTTCTTAAGCTGACATATATAGGTCTTCACATCAGTATTAGATTTAGAGAAGCACTCAAAATTCGTATGATCCAGAAGTATCGATGCTGCTTTATTCATAGCCTCCACGTTTAATGGAAGATGAACATAATGTGCCCAATCCAGGTAAAAAGGATCTTTTTGTTGTACCACCCAATATTCATAAGTGCGCTCCTGGGCATCGAAGCGGGCATGTGCCTTATCATTGACCTGGAAGATCTTTTGAACTGCGATATCGTCAGGAAGAAACGCATTCAATCGTTGCACCTGTTCTTCAGGATCTATAGGCGATTCCATATCAAAATGTGCATACAGTTGCCTTGCATGTACTCCGGTATCTGTACGACCTGCACCAGCCAATTGAACAGGGGTTCTGAGTTGGGTGGTCATAGCCTCTTCCATCGTTTGTTGAACACTAATGGCGTTGGGTTGCCGTTGCCATCCATGGTATGCTTTACCATTGTATGAAAATTCGACAAAATATCTCAAAGTGAAGTCTTATTTTTGTTCTTTGCAAAGATACCCCTAAATGACCAAAATCTTACTTCTTTCCGATACCCATGGATATTTGGACGAACGCATTCTGAAATACGCAAAACAAGCCGATGAAATATGGCATGCCGGGGATATAGGGACCTTTGAGGTAGCCGATAAACTGTCTGCGCTAAAGCCTTTGAAGGCCGTTCATGGCAATATAGACAATGGATTGCTACAACAAGAATTTCCCCTGCACCAAAGGTTTCTATGTGAAGAAGTCGATGTTTGGATAACACATATCGGAGGGTATCCAAACAGATATAGTCAAAAGATAAAACGGACCATACAAGAAAATTCACCCAACCTTTTTATTAGTGGGCATTCTCATATTTTAAAGGTGATGTGGGATAAAAAACTGAATTTACTGCATATGAATCCGGGTGCCTGTGGAAAACATGGCTTTCATCTGATGCGAACCATGTTGCGTTTTGAAATTGATGGGAAGGACATTAAAAACCTGGAAGTGGTAGAATTGGGAAAACGGGCGGCTCTTTAATCTAATTTTTTTCCTTCTGAGGATAATGGTTCATATTATAAAGCAAAAAACCCCGGTATGGCTACCGGGGTTTCACGCACTAATACTACTAAGATGTTAGGTTTAACGTAAGCGATCAACAGATTTTACGAGATCTTCATCCTTCTTGATAGCCCTGTTGGCCAGGACCAAAAAAACGATAGAAAATACAGGAATCAGCATCCCAATACCCTTCTCCGAGACCAAGGTCTCTCCGGATAAGTTTAGCGATCGGTAAACGAAAAATCCTAGTAAAAAAAGATTAAGTATCATATTTAACCGGTTTAGCACAAATTGGCTCTTTCGGTCTTTAAACCGGAAAATAGCCAAGGCTGCCAAAACAGCCGACCCATAAAAGGCCAGTGAAACCGCTAATTCATTTTTAGCAAAAACAACAGCACCAGCAGCATCTACCCACAGCTCTAACCAGAATGGCAGCAGTGCTCCCAAGAGGACAACTAACAGTAGATAAATGGATTGAATACGTTGAATCATTGCACAATTGCTTGTTTGCGATGCAAAAATAACGGTCTTTTTAAGATTTTACCACGAAATATTGAAAATAATTTGTAATTTTGTAACGTTATCTAAGATAGCACTTACCGTCTGGGATTTCATTCCCATATAATACCCAAGTAACAAATACTTCGAATTTTAACTACGTATAACTTATTCAATACTCAATGTTTGAGATTTCTGATTTAAAGGCAATGAAGCTTCCTGAGCTTCAGAAGATTGCCGAAAATTTAAAAGTACCTAAGTACAAAACCCAAAAGAAATTAGATCTGGTTTATCAAATACTAGATCTGCAAGCCAGCAATCCCAATATCGTAAAGGAGACTGCAGCGGTCGTTGAAAACACTGCAACCGCAGAACGTCCTAAAAAGCACGTTCCCAAGCCGCGACCTAGACCCAAGAAAGATGCTGTCTCAGAATCAAAAGACCCCAAGGCAACTCAACAAAGAAGAGAGCCTACAGGAGGAGATTCAACTGCGGAAGCTCCCAAAGAACATCCTAAAAAGGAGCATCCCAAAAAAGAACACATTAAAAAGGAACATCCCAGGAAAGAACATTCCGGGAATCAAATTAAAGGACAACGCTCCAATAAGCCCACCCATCAGAATAATGGGCAAGAGAAAAAGTCGAGCAACTACGACAAAGATCTCAAGAACAAATACAAACAACCGGAATACGAATTTGACAGTATCATTGAGAGTGAGGGAGTCCTGGATATTATGCAGGATGGCTATGGATTCTTAAGGTCTTCGGACTATAATTATCTTTCCTCCCCTGACGATATTTATGTTTCTCAATCTCAGATCCGTTTATTTGGATTAAAGACCGGAGATACGGTCCTTGGAAATGTACGTCCGCCGAAAGAAGGTGAAAAATATTTCCCCCTGATCAAAGTGAATAAGATCAACGGACAAGACCCTCAGGTAGTAAGAGACCGGGTTGCATTTGAGCACCTCACCCCCTTATTCCCACAAGAAAAATTTAATTTGGCAGAACGTCAAAGTAATATCTCAACCCGTATCATAGATCTGTTCTCCCCTATTGGGAAAGGGCAACGAGGTATGATCGTTTCTCAGCCAAAAACGGGAAAGACCATGTTATTAAAGGATATTGCGAATGCTATAGCAGCCAATCATCCGGAAGTATATCAGATCGTCCTATTAATAGATGAACGTCCGGAAGAGGTCACAGATATGCAGCGTAATGTGCAAGGTGAAGTAGTAGCATCTACCTTTGATAAGGAAGCTACAGAACACGTACGAGTAGCCAATATCGTCCTTGAAAAAGCAAAACGCCTTGTTGAATGTGGTCATGATGTAGTGATCTTATTAGATTCTATAACCAGACTTGCCAGAGCCTATAATACGGTACAACCTCCCTCAGGAAAGGTATTAAGTGGTGGTGTTGATGCCAACGCCTTGCATAAACCCAAAAGATTCTTTGGTGCAGCACGAAATATTGAAAAAGGAGGTTCACTTACAATTATCGCTACCGCCCTTACAGAAACCGGATCTAAAATGGATGAGGTGATCTTTGAGGAATTTAAAGGAACCGGTAATATGGAACTACAGCTAGATAGAAGGATCAGTAACAGAAGGATCTTCCCTGCAATCGACCTTATTTCATCCTCTACAAGACGAGATGATCTGTTATTGGATGAAAATACCATTCAAAGGATGTGGGTCATGCGTAAATACCTTGCGGATATGAATCCAATTGAAGCCATGGAATTTATGGAACAACGAATTAAACAGACCAAGAATAATGAAGAGTTCTTAATGACCATGAGTCAATAAGAAAGACGTTATCATATAAGAATCCCGAGGTACAAAAGTATCTCGGGATTTTTTTTGTTCTTTCAGTAGGAATAAGAAACAAAAAACCCGGCCATAAGAGCCGGGTTCCTTATAATTCCCTAAAGGATAATATTATAGCGCTGCAACCATTTTCATAAGCTTGCTTTTTAAATTCGCAGCTTTGTTGTCATGGATGATATTTCGTTTTGCCAACTTATCGATCATACTGACCACTGATGGCAATAAAGCAGATGCTTTCTTTTTGTTTGTCTCACTGCGCAATTTCTTGATTACATTACGAGTGGTTTTGTGCTGATACCTGTTACGTAAGCGCACCTCTTCATTCCTTCTTATTCTCTTTAATGCCGACTTGTGATTTGCCATCTTTCTTTAATTTTGTTTTAATAACTGCTCTAATCTACAGCTTCCCTGTAGCCCGTAGGGGAATCGAACCCCTGTTACCAGGATGAAAACCTGGCGTCCTAACCCCTAGACGAACGGGCCAAAAAATACATTCAACCATACTTTTTACAAGGCACACAGAATGTTATGTAGCCCGTAGGGGAATCGAACCCCTGTTACCAGGATGAAAACCTGGCGTCCTAACCCCTAGACGAACGGGCCAAAGGTTTGTACAATTGCGGATGCAAAAATACAATTATTTTTTACTACCACAACCCCCACCCATTATTTTTTAAAATGCTCGTTAATAGGCTTTAGCAAACAGCACTCTTTGTTGTGAAGGTTTGCCCGTTACCATGCATGTACCTTCTTCCTTAGGGCCGTCTATTGGAATACAACGAATTGTTGCTTTGGTCTCTTCTTTGATCTTTTCTTCCGTGGCCGAGCTTCCATCCCAATGGGCAGAGAAAAAGCCTCCTTTGGTATCCAAAAGTTGTTTAAATTCTGCATAAGAATCTACCTTGGTAATGTGCTCTTCCCGGTAGCTGTGAGCCCTGTTAAAAATATTTTCCTGAATGTCCTGAAGTAATTGCTCAATGTAACTCACCACATCGCCAGAGGGAATTGTCTTTTTTTCCAATGTATCTCTACGGGCAACTTCAAAGGTATCGTTCTGCAGGTCGCGTTGCCCAATGGCAATACGCACAGGAACCCCTTTTAATTCATACTCATTAAACTTAAACCCTGGTTTATGGGTGTCTCGGTCATCGTATTTTACTGTTATTCCCTTTGCTCTTAATTCTTTTACCAGAGGGTTTACTTTTTCAGAAATGGCTTCTAATTGATCCATTCCTTTATAGATAGGAACAATTACTACCTGTATTGGAGCCAATTTAGGTGGCAGCACAAGGCCATTGTCGTCGCTGTGGGTCATGATCAGAGCTCCCATTAAACGGGTAGATACGCCCCATGAAGTTGCCCAAACATATTCTTGTTTACCCTCTTTTGTGGCAAATTTCACATCAAAGGCCTTGGCAAAGTTCTGCCCCAGGAAATGGGAAGTACCTGCCTGTAATGCTTTACCATCTTGCATGAGCGCCTCAATACAATAGGTCTCTATGGCCCCCGCAAATCTTTCACTTTCTGTCTTGGTACCTTTGATCACCGGAACGGCCATATGATTTTCTGCAAAATCGGCATAAATATTCAAGATCAGTTCAGCTTCATCAATTGCCTCCTGCTTTGTAGCATGTGCCGTATGTCCTTCCTGCCATAGAAATTCTGTGGTTCGCAAAAACAGTCGGGTACGCATCTCCCAGCGCACTACATTCGCCCATTGATTTATAAGTAGTGGAAGGTCTCTGTAAGACTGTATCCATCTTCGGTAAGTGTCCCAGATGATGGTTTCCGACGTGGGCCTAACAATTAGCTCTTCTTCCAATTTGGCCTCAGGATCTACAATAATACCGCTCCCATCCTCGGCATTCTTTAATCTGTAATGGGTAACTACGGCACATTCCTTGGCAAAACCCTCAACATGGCTGGCTTCCTTACTGAGGTAAGATTTTGGGATAAATATGGGAAAATAGGCGTTTTCATGGCCAGTTTCCTTAAACATCTTATCTAAACCGGATTGTATCTTCTCCCAGATAGCAAAACCATACGGTTTTATCACCATACAGCCCCTAACACCTGAGTTTTCGGCCAAGTCGGCTTTTACAACCAACTCGTTATACCATTTAGAATAATCCTCAGTTCGCGTCGTTAAATTTTTTCCCATCTAGTGTACTTTGGCACAAAACTTGCAACTTATGTCAAGAATAGTTGAGCAAAACTAACTATTTTTAATATGTTCAACAATATAAATTTATTCTCATGATACAATCCTTCCCCCACCCAAAAACCATGAAAATGATAACCTTGGGAGTACTAGCCACAATAGTGGTCTCCTGCGGTTCGTATCAACAAGCTTCTTACTACGATAATGATGGTGTGTATTCCTCAGGCGTTGAGCAACCTACGGTATACAGGAACCAAAGAACTGTTCAGCAAAACAATCAAAGAAATGTTCAGCAAACTCAAAAGATCAACGATGATGGGGTATACGGGGAATATTTTGGTCAGAAAGCTCAGGAAATAGACCAAATCATGGATAATGAGATCTTTACAGATGTAGATGACTACTACAGCGGGGTAGATAATGACAGCCTAGACTTTGAAGGAGATACCAATTATTTTGATCAAAACAATTCTTATGCCGGCAATGCCGGATGGGGTGAAAACCCGACCAGTGTAATTATAAATATTAATGACAACTGGGGTTATAACAACTGGGGCTGGGCCGATCCTTATTGGGGTTACGGCGGCTGGTATTACGGCGGCTTATATAATCCATGGAGATGGAACCGATGGAACAACTGGGGCTATGGTGGCCTAGGTTGGAACAACTGGGGCTGGGGTGGTTATGGCTGGAATAACTGGGGCTGGGGCGGAGCCTTTGCCTGGAATTATGGATGGGGCTGGAACAATTACGGTTGGGGAGGCTACTATGGCAATCCATATTACGGATATAACAGATATGGACGTGGTTATAATAATTACGGCTACAACAACTCCCGAAGGGGTTATTACAACAGAAATTCTTTAGCATCAAATTCGTTAAGAGGAAGATCCAATCTGGGGACTTCCAGAAACAGTAGCACACGTTTAAGAAACAATAGTGGTAGATCTAATATTTCTTCAAGGAGCAGTGCTCGCAGTTCTGCTGCCTACAGAGGTGGCACCACAGCCAGGCGTAGTGTAAGTGCAGATGCTATAAACAGGAACAGGACTTACCGTTCTAGTAGAAGTACACGAACCACTCCCGGTTATAACAGAAGTTCTATACAGAATAGATCTTACGGCAATTCATCATCAGCAGCTCGTTCTAATACCTATAGAAGAAATACAGGTAATGCGGTGCGTTCATCTGCCGCGAACCGAAGTTATAGGTCTAGTACCCCGAGATCTTCAGGGTATTCCAGATCTTCATCGGCAGCAAGAAGTTCCAGAAGCAGAGGTAACGTAAGAAGTTCTGGAAACTCAAGAAGCTCAGGCAACGTAAGAAGTTCTGGAAGTTCAAGAAGTTCAAGAAGCTCGGGTAGTGTAAGAAGTTCTTCAGGTAGTTCCAGGAGTTCAGGAAGCGTAAGGAGTTCTGGTGGCAGCAGGTCATCTAGTGGAAGATCGTCTGGAGGAAGATCTTCAGGTGGCAGCCGGGGCGGAAGAAATAATTAATAATCCATCTACATTCAACATTAAAATCGTAGGAAAATGAAAAGAATTCTAACTTTCATCGTAGGACTGTCATGTCTGGCCGTATCTGCCCAGAACATAGACGACGTTTTAAGATACAGTCGTGAAAACCTTCAGGGAACAGCCCGATTCCAAGGAATGGGTGGTGCTTTTGGAGCTCTGGGAGGCGATATGTCTGCCCTAAATATAAATCCGGCAGGATCAGCAGTCTTTGCTAATAGCCTGTTTACAATTACAGGGGCCAATTTTCATCAGAACAATGAATCCTCTTATTTCGGGACCCTTTCCACTGAAGAACGTAATTCTTTCGATCTTAACCAGGTTGGGGGCGTTTTCGTTTTTAACAGTAGAAATGCTAGTTCCCCATGGCAAAAAGTAGCCCTGGCCGTAAATTATGATATGGTCCAGAATTATGATAATGAAATATTTACGGGCGGCAATAGCGATCAGGGAATAGATAATTACTTTCTCAATTTTGCGCAAGGCGTTCCTTTTGGTTCATTATTGATCCAGGACGGCGAATTTATAGAAGAAGCTTACCTAGACATTGGAAGTAATCTTGGTTTTAGAGAACAACAGGCCTTTTTAGGCTATTATGGCGGCGTTATTGATCCGGTAGATGAAAACGACAATAATAATACTGCATACGTCTCTAATGCGCTGTACAATACCGTAAATCAGGAGTATTTTAAAAGAACCAACGGGTACAACAGCAAACTCACCCTTAATTTTGCAGGACAATACCAGCAAAATCTATACTTGGGAGCTTCTCTTAATTTTCATAACGTTCTATTTGATCAGTATACGGAGTTCACCGAAACCGGTTATGATACAAATTCGGAAATACAATTCGTGAATTTTGACAATTACCTGCGTACCGAAGGTTCCGGATTTTCCTTTAGCCTGGGAGCCATTGCTAAATTAAATGAGAATGTGCGTGTTGGTGGAAGTTATCAATCTCCTACCTGGTACCGACTTTTAGATGATACCTCTCAACGTATCAATTCGGACCTGGCAGATTCTCAGATCGGCTTTATAGATTTCAATGTTGTGAACCTGTTTGATGTCTACCGTATTAAAACACCGGGAAAGGTGAACGCAAGTTTAGCTATCATCTTCGGGCCTCAAGGCCTCTTGAGCTTTGACTACGGATATCAGGATATGTCCGAGGCTGAATTACGCCCTACTTTAGATCCTAGTTTTAGTGATGAGAACAGCTTTATAGCCTCTCAACTGGGTGGTGTGGACACTTTTAGAATCGGAGGAGAATACAGAATAGATAATGTAAGCCTCAGAGGCGGATATCGTTTTGAAGGAAGCCCATATCTTGATGGTGTTACCATAGGAGACCTGGAAGCCGTTTCTTTTGGGATAGGATTTAATTTTGGAGGAAGCAGACTAGATCTGGCCTATAGCCGTTCAGAGCAAAGTGCCCGTCAGCAATTATTCTCCACTGGTTTTCCAAGCACCGCACTCGTGAATAATACCAATACAAATATAATTTTAGGGTATACTCTAAACTTATAAGAGATAGATAGATCAAATAAAAAAGCCGGTTAATTCCGGCTTTTTTTTATCTTTTTAGTGAAAAATGGGTGCGTATGGTATTGGCGACGACGATGCCTTGTTCGTCCCTGGCATAATCTAACCGGAACCAATAATCTGAGGAAGGCATTGGCCTCCCATTAAAGGTGCCATCCCAACCAATGGTAGTTTCATCTAATTGCTTTATCAATTTACCATAGCGATCAAAAATAAAGACCACAGGATCTGTTAAGGTCTCAATGCCCAGGATATTCCATGCATCATGTATCCCATCTCCATTAGGTGTGAAAAATTTTGGATAGCCTACCACTAAAAATGGGATAGGATCTGTAAAGCCACAGCCGTTCTTATCGTTAATGATCACCGTATTTTCTCCCGGTGGAATATCGTAAAAGATCGGTGAATCCTGGAAATCACCTCCATTGATGGCGTATTCGTAACTGCCATTACCAAGAACTACAATTTCTACATTGTTACTATCCGAAAGGTCGTCCAGAATAATGACCTCATCCAGGACGGGTATTCCGTAGAATGTAATAAGAATATCATCAGTGATGGTGGTAGCCAGGGTAGTTAAGATCTCGACAAAATAGCGACCAGAATTAGGACTTGTTACCGTTAAATCTGTTGCAGCAGGACCGGAGGCTAACACAGCATCTATGGTGCCATCATCATCGTAATCCACACTCCAGGTTACATTGGCGATATCTGGTCCGGCAGGAGAATTCAGCGCCGTAAGGACAATATCGGGGTCGCCTTCACAAGCTACTATATCTAAACCGAGAAATTCATCTCTCAGGGTACAATCGAGTGCAGTATTTTGATCCTGATCCACAGAATAACCGGTAAAGGTTAGTGAAAAAGGTTCCGGATCGCCGTCAAAATTAGTATTGAAATTATTGATAAGTAGATAATAGATCTCTCCTTCCTCCACAATAAGCCATTCATCATAGGTATTCTGACTCCCGGTTAAATTAGGAGCTCCTACCTGGCCGTTCTCAGGGTTCACTCCTATTCCTGTAAAATCTGTATCGTTAACCTCATAATTACATCGAATGGGCTGTGCAGAGCCATTACTGATACTGCCGCAGTCCACATCGGGGCCGTACAATGCAAAATCCCATTCAGCAGTTACGCTACCACTTGTTCCGGGTAAAGCTTGAATATCGAATCCTATTTGCCCACGGGTTCCGGCACGAAATACGTACCATGAGGTATTATTTTCTATGTTGGCTGAACTCACACTACCTTTTTCCAGACAACCAGATTCCCGGATCACATCCGGATCAAAATCATCAATATCTCCCGCACCATCAGCAAACGACATAATAGGGGCATCCGCACAAACTGGGATGGCACTTCTACAATCCGGAGAGTTCTGGGCATGCATGCCTATCATCCAAAAGAATAATATAGCTGTAAAGCACAGGAATTTTTGTATAGGGTTTGGGGCCATCAAAAGACAGTTAAACAGTATGTATAACTGGCAGGCAGTAGTTTTAGTATAAATAAAACCTTTTTTTTGACCGTTAATCGATGAACGGAATCTCTGATGCTAAAATGAGATATTTACCTTCTGAGAGAAAAGTGATTGTTGATGTACTTTGCCTCAACACGCTGATCGTTGGTATCCAGATAGGACACTTTAAACCAGTAGTCGGAAGCAGGCACCGGTGAGCCATTGTAGGTACCATCCCATCCCAGATAATCTTCCTCCATTACGATCAATAATTTTCCAAACCGATCATATATTTGAACTAACGGTTCTTGTAGGGTCTCAATGCCTATGACGTGCCAAAAATCGTTTGTTCCATCTCCATTTGGGGTGAAAAAGGTTGAAAAGCCCACCACAATGATAGTTTCGGAAACACTTCCACAACCGTTGAGGTCATTGATAGTTACCGTATGCATCCCGGGGCTCACCTCTGTAAACACGGAAGAAGGTTGAAAAGGACCCGTATCTAGCTGATATTCAAAATTGCCGACCACTTCGTTTACGATCTCTATTGTATTGATGGTCTGCAGGTCGTCTATAAGCACCTCAGAAATAACCGGAACTTCTGATACTACTACGTTCACAGTCCTACTTGCCGTACAATTCAGACCTGAGGTAGTATTGGTAACTGTTACTGTATATTGTCCTGCTTGTGTAACCAGAATACTTGTTGTTGTCTCTCCGGTATCCCAGGCGTATGTATATTGTGCATTGGGAAAGAGCTCACCAATAGATTCTCCGGTTGTATTTTCACAAATAAAGATGGTGTCATCGAATGTTAGATCTGGCGTAATAACGCCCTCCAATAAGAACTGCTCTGAGGCATCAAAACATCTGGGATTCTCAAGACTAGAGACACGTACATAAATGGTTTCAGTCCCCGAAGACACTGTATATTGTTTGGGTAGGGCATTGATGCCATTATTGGCATCTGCCAGGCTGGAGTGATAGCTTACCACATGAGTTGCAGGGTCTTGTGCACCCAGGGCCTCCATATCTTTCTGAGCGAGATCATAAATACCGCTTTCAACACATACAGCCTCATCCATCATAGGATCTGTGGTAGGAGCTATTGAAAATGCTACTTGCACTTCACTTATGATATTGGGTGGTGCTGGCATGGCCACCTGTACCCTATACATGGCAGAGGTACTTAAAGACAAGGTTGCTGCGGTTTCTCCAACTAACACCTGGTATCCACTACCGGTATCGCTATACCAGCTGTACCCTAAAGCACTGGTGGTAGTAGCATCTAAAATTATGGTTTCATTATCACAGGCTGCAATAGGAGCTCCCAGTAAATTATTAACTATGGAACAGTCGAGTGCATCATTAGGATTCGTTACAAAGATCTGTCCCGAAAATTGTATTGAAAAGCCAGAATTGCTATTACTGAAATTGTTTATCAAAAGATAATAATCTTCTCCGGGGGCCACCTGTATCCAATCTTCATATTGTACATTGGTAGCATTGCCCGTAGGATCTTCACCTACGCCCATATGGGTATCCTCATCGCTATTGTCAAAGAAGTTACAACGGATAGGATCTCCTAATGTAGCACAATCTGAAGTTTTATATAAAGCAAAATCCCAATCCTCTGATGAATCGAAGCCTATATTGAACCCAAGTTCTCCTGTAGCCCCCGTCCTGAAACGATACCAGGCCGAATTAGATTCTATGTAACCGGTGATAGTAGGTTCCAGACATCCGCTGTTTGGCGCATTGTTAAAGTCGTCTATACCATATCCGGATGTACCTCCGTTCACAGGGGTATTACTGCAGATGGGAATAGCATTAAGGCAATCATCTGCCACCTGAGCTGATACCCCCGAGAGGGCCAACATCATAAAAAAGCACAGAAAACCTACAGGTATTCTCATTAGATCGTACACCTTAGCATGTTAAAAGTTAAAAATACACGACCAGCTTCCTTAACACTAATTTATGTTGTGAATGGCTCCAAACGTCACGTAAAGTGCCATATTATGTATATCTTTGCCCTTTGTTTAAGCGAGTAGGAAATGAAAATAAAGAGTAGTTTGGAAGATCATTTTGAGGCAGTAGGTGACGATCATGTTTCTTCTGCGGAGGACACCCCCATGAGGTCGGATGCTTTTGTATTGACCGATCAGGAAAAAATTGAGCGAATTGAAGAGAGTGTACGCGATATTATGCTTACCCTCGGTCTTGATCTGGACGATGACAGTCTTAACGGCACCCCAAAGCGGGTAGCCAAGATGTATGTTGGCGAGATTTTTAGCGGATTACATCCTGATAAAAAACCGAAATCCTCCACTTTTAAAAATAAATATAAGTACGGTGAAATGCTGGTAGAAAAGAACATTACGGTGTACTCTACCTGTGAACATCATATGCTTCCCATAGTGGGGAAGGCCCATATTGCTTATATATCTAAAGGAACAGTGGTTGGCCTTTCTAAAATGAACCGAATTGTAGATTATTTTGCAAAAAGGCCGCAGGTACAGGAAAGAATGAATATTCAGATCGTTCGTGAGCTACAAAAGGTCTTAGAAACAGAAGATGTAGCCTGCGTGATAGATGCCAAGCATCTATGCGTGAATTCAAGGGGAATCCGAGATGTGGACAGTAGTACGGTTACGGCAGAATATGGAGGACGTTTCAAAGAAGAAGGCGTTCGAAAGGAATTTTTGGAATACATTAACCTGGAAACCAGTTTTTAAGTGATCTTCAACCCGTATGGCCCTCTACAAAAACCAAAACCTTAAAATTTCCAATTCACTCTCCGGCAAGAAAGAGGTCTTTAAACCGATCAATGAAGGACACGTAGGCATGTATGTCTGTGGCCCTACCGTGTATAGCAATGTGCATTTGGGAAATTGCCGCACCTTTATGTCTTTCGATATGATCTTTCGCTATCTGAGACATTTAGAGTATAAGGTACGTTACGTAAGAAATATTACCGATGCGGGGCATTTGGTTGATGACGCCGATGATGGGGAAGACAAGATCGCGAAAAAAGCGCGATTAGAGCAGATAGAACCTATGGAAGTGGTACAACGCTACACCGTAGACTTTCATAATATCTTGCAAAAATTCAATTTCCTTTCCCCTAGTATTGAACCTACAGCTACAGGGCATATCATTGAGCAGATAGAGATCATCAAGGACATACTTGAGAAAGGCTATGCGTATGAGGTAAACGGTTCCGTCTACTTTAACGTAAAGAAATTCAATGAGAAGTATGAGTATGGCAAACTGAGCGGACGCAAACTGGAGGATATGATTTCCAATACCCGTGAATTAACTGCACAGGATGAAAAACTGAATCCTCAGGATTTTGCCCTTTGGAAAAAGGCAGAACCTCAGCATATTATGCGATGGCCATCCCCCTGGGGTGATGGATTTCCCGGTTGGCACCTGGAATGTACTGCGATGAGTACAAAATACCTGGGAGAGACCTTCGATATTCATGGAGGTGGAATGGACCTTAAGTTTCCACATCACGAATGCGAGATCGCCCAGTCTGAAGCTTCTCATGGCCATAGCCCGGTGAACTATTGGCTACATGCCAATATGCTTACCATGAATGGTAAGAAAATGGCGAAGTCTACCGGGAATAATATACTTCCTAATGAGATCTTTCTAGGGGATAACAAAATTCTCAGTAAAGCTTATCTGCCATCCGTAGTGCGCTTCTTTATGATGCAGGCTCACTATACCAGCATTCTGGACCTAAGTGATGAAGCCTTACTGGCATCTGAAAAAGGGTATTTCCGGCTTATGGAGGCATTAAAAGTTTTGGATACACTCGAAAAAAGTACTTCCTCTACTGTAGATATCAAGGCATGGCAACAACGTTGTTACGATGCCATGAACGATGATTTCAATACTCCTATCTTAATTGCCACACTTTTTGACGGGGTGAAATACATCAACCTTATTAAAGAAGGAAAAGAACGTATTTCTGCTGAAGATCATGAGCTGTTTATTAAAAGTATGCACGATTTTATTTTTGAGGTACTAGGCTTAGAGTCTCAAGACCAGGCTAATACGATTTCTGACAAGCTTTCCGGAGCAGTATCCTTATTGATACAAATGAGGAATGACGCTCGGGCCAATAAAGACTTTGCAACTTCTGATAAAATAAGGGATGAATTGGCTGCCATGGGTATCCAATTAAAGGATGGAAAAGAAGGAACTACCTTTAGCATTTCATGAAAAAAATTCTGATAGCCCCTTTTGTTTTTCTGGTAAGAGCCTATCAGCTACTCATATCACCCTATACCCCTTCTACCTGCAGATACTCCCCTACCTGTTCACACTACACTCTGGAAGCCCTAAAAAAACATGGCTTATTCAAAGGTGGATGGCTCTCCTTAAAACGTATTTTTAGTTGTCATCCCTGGGGAGGTAAGGGCTACGATCCTGTTCCCTAAAATCATATTGAATGTATTATATTTTGAAGATCATTTGTTAGATTAGGTTTTCCAATGGGCTTTTCCTCTCTATCTATTTATGTATCTTAGTCGCGCAAAAAACACCTCTATGTATTTATTAGGAATTACCTGGAATCCGGCAGATACCCTGTTTAAAATAGGATTTCTTCAGATCAAATATTACAACTTACTATGGATCATTGCCTTTGCATTGGGTTGGTATATTATGAAACGAATATTCCTCAATGAAAAGAAGACCGTATTGGAACTCGACTCCCTGTTTATTTATACTGTTGTGGCAACTATGTTAGGTGCACGTCTGGGGCATGTGTTTTTCTACGACTGGGCCTACTATTCCAATCATCTTCTGGAAATATTACTTCCCATTAGGGAACGAGCGGGTAGTACGTTGTTTGGATTTATCAACGGCTATGAGTTCACAGGCTTTTCGGGCTTGGCCAGTCATGGAGCGGCCATTGGAATCATTATTGGCATGTATCTGTACACCAAAAAACATAAGGGCTTTAAGATGTTGTGGATCCTGGACCGGGTGGTGATCCCCGTTGCCATTGGTGCTTTTTGTGTACGGCTTGGTAATTTCTTTAATTCAGAGATCAACGGGAAGATCGTAGATAAGGGTTTTCTTTTTGCGACTCGGTTTGTTCGGGATTCGGATGATATGCCTGCTTCCTCTGCGTTGCGAATTACTAAGGAAAGGACCGTAAATGCTGCCTACAAGGCACTGGAAAACAAACCGGCATTTGCAGAGTATTTGGAGGCCATCCCCTACAGGCATCCTGCCCAATTATATGAAGGCGTATGCTATATTTTTGTGTTTCTGATCTTGTATTTCCTGTATTGGAAAACCGATAAAAAGAATCGACCCGGATATCTGTTCGGCCTTTTCCTGGTCCTGCTCTGGACCATCAGATTCTTTGTAGAGTATGTGAAAAAGAGTCAGGGTGGTTTCGAAGAATCATTGGGCCTTCTTTCCACCGGCCAATGGTTAAGTATTCCGTTTATACTGGTAGGTTTCTATTTTATGTTTAAACCTCAAAAGGCATAAAACACGGCTTTATATCCATAATTATGAAGAGAATAATCTTATTTACAGGCTTGTGTCTTTTATTATGCCTTGGCTTTATATCGTGTAAGGAAGCCTCAAAAAAGATAGTCACCACAGCTCCCATTACTTTTACAAAGGAAGGAAGTCTCAACGTATATAGGCAGGAAACAGATTCGCTCCTGATCCAATTAGATATTGAGATAGCAGAGACCGAATACGAAACACAAACGGGGTTGATGTATCGTAATTCCATGGAAGATGGGCAGGGGATGTTCTTTATTTTTCCGGAAGTTGCTTACCACTCCTTCTATATGAAGAACACTAAATTTCCATTGGACATTATCTATATTGACGATCAATTAAAGGTAGCCAGTGTTATCAAAAATGCGCAACCATTAAATGAAGCAGGCTTACCATCGCAAGTACCGGTTAAATACGTTCTGGAAGTAAAAGCAGGTCTAAGTGATGCTTGGTCCTTAGCAGTTGGTGATAGCATAGCCTATCAACGAAACTAAGGAAGCGGTGTTTACTTTTATACTTTATTCAATATGCCACACTGGGCTATTTTTACAGAAACCTCCACACCGGTAAGAGAACTCATTGATTTCTTACTTAACGGCCCCTATCCTCATGGCTTTGAGGTGCTGAAAACAAAGAAAGGAGTGCTTTTTTCCACTACTGAGATCGCCTGGTTCATAGAAGAAGAACTGCGTCACGATCGTAAGATCCTCAGTAAAGACAGAAAACAAAGTCTTCAGAGTATGTCTAGTGGGGAACGGAAAAAAGCATTGTTCTCCTATCTTTTATCGCAAAAACCAGATTACATGATCCTGGATAATGCCTTCGACAATCTGGATGTTACTACCAGGAAGTATTTTATGGAGACAATTCATGCACTGAAAAGTTCAACGAATATTATTCAGGTGTTGAGTCGCAAGTCGGATCTGCTTCCGTTCATAGATCACTACGCCTCATGGCATCAAGATGAACTAAGCTGGCATAAGAAGATCCCCACGACAGTTGGTCAATCTACAAAAGAAAGCAAACATTTTAACCAGCCGCTACCCTCTCCAATAGAACAAGTTGCCTATGAACACACCTCACTAATTGAATTGAGAAATGTCTCCGTAACTTATGGAGACAAGCCCATTTTAAATAAGATCAACTGGAAAATAAAACCAGGTGACTTTTGGGAACTAAAGGGGGCAAATGGCAGTGGTAAAACTACCCTCCTTTCCCTAATCACCGGCGATAATCCCAAAGGATATGGGCAGGATCTTTATTTGTTTGGACATAAAAAAGGAAGCGGAGAAAGTGTCTGGGATATCAAAAAAGAAATTGGGTACATTACCCCGGCTCTCACTGACAGGTTTAGAGGGTACCATACCATAGAGAATATGCTTATCTCTGGATTGGTTGACTCTATTGGACTGTATATACAACCAACGGATGAACAAAAGAAACTAGCCAAATCCTGGCTGACTTTACTAAGGATGGTCCATCTAAAAGATCGGTACTTCCATGACCTGGGAAAGGGACAACAACGCCTTATCATGTGTGCCCGTGCGATGATTAAACAGCCCTTGTTACTGATATTGGATGAACCAACTGCCGATCTGGACGACGAGGCTGCAGCAGTGGTGGTGGCGTTGGTAAATAAGATGGGGAATGAAAGTAAAACCTCCATCATATTTGTTTCACATAGGGAGGAACCAGGCCTTCAACCTGGTAAGGTCTATGCACTGGAACCGGGTGAATATGGATCTGTTGGAAAAAATATTAATTTATAAATTATCACTTTTTAAAAACGAGGGACAAACAACAGACCCTATTTTTCAATCTCAGGTTTATCGACAATAAAAGCCAGCTCGACTATACTTTAAAGTCGTTCAACGAACAACCCTATTTCTAATTTCCTTTATTTTCAATATTTGGGCAAGAATAAAAAAAATGTCCTACACACTTAAATACAAAGTATTAAAAACCCACCTGGCAGTTAAGATCAATGGTTCTCGCGTCCGCGGCAAGGAAGTTGAAGAAGGAGTCTCACGATGGTCAAAAGTGGTTCAAATTTGTACAAAAGTAGGTCATGACCATATATTGGTCATTATGGATCTAAACGGAAAATTCAGTCTGGATTCTGCATTTAAATTAGTTGAATCAGCTGATACAATTGGGTGGCCCAGGCAATATAAATTAGCCATTGTTGCTGCAACCGAAGAATTATTTTTGAGCCTGTCTTTCACAGAGACAGCTATGGTCAACCAGGGTTATGAAATGAAACTTTTTAGGGGTAAAAGAGGCGCAAAAAAATGGTTACTTTCCTAATGAACTACACATTAACACATACTGTATATCTGGAGTATTTGTAAGTAGAAATGTTGGTGGAAGTAGATTCTTCTGTAGAACAGCAAGAGGCATTTGAACGATGGAGTATGATAGCCGAAATATACAGACAAACAGACAGGACCAGAGCATTGTTAGTTCAATTGGTCAACAAATTGGGAAAAGAAAGTGATACCGCAATAGTTTTTGTATCACACCGTGAGGAACCTGGTTTGTATCCATAAAGTATCTTAGAAATAAGACCTTACTTACAGGGTTCTGTAGGAATTATTTTGAAGTAATATCTTTATTTGTTACTTTAAATAAAAATTGCTTGTAGATGCCTTATACCATTGAACACAGTGTACTGCCCAAGTATTTAGAAGTTCACATCAAAGGAACAATTGTGCCCGGGAAAGAACTTAAAGAAGCAATAGAACGGTGGGCAAAGGTGGCAGAATTATGTGTAAAAGAAGACCGCCATTTAATATTGGCCTTTATGGATCTCGAAGGTCAGCATTCTCTGGATTCTAAATTTAACCTGGTTGATGCGGCCACCTCATACGGCTGGCTTCCCGAGTATAAACTATCAATGGTCATAAAAAAGGAAGCTCTCTTTAATCATCTTTTATTTACAGAAACGGTCATGAATAATCTTGGTTTTGAAATGAAAATTTTCAGAAAGAAACGCGACGGAAAAAAATGGCTATTCACTGAATGAAAAACAGGATAGAACATGATGTACACGAGGACTACCTCGAAGTTAGGTTGTACGGCCTAATAGATCCGGCTATGGAGAAGGAAGAATCTATTTCCAGATGGTCCAAAATTGCGGGGTTTTGTAAACAAGAAAATAAGAATAAAGCTCTGGTTGTTTCTCATTTCAAAGGGGTATACCGAATGGACACCTCCTTTAATCTGGTAGAGAATGCCAATCATTTAGGATGGGAATTCGACTATAAGTTGGCCTTGGTAGTACTAGATGGAGATCGGTTTATGCGCCTTAAATTTATAGAAAATGCTATGACACAATACGGCTATGATATGAAACTCTTCCGCAATAAAAGGGATGCTAAAAAATGGCTTTTATCCTAAAGATCAAAACAAAAAACCGCCCAAGATGGGCGGTTTTTTGTTATTCTTTAAATAACTCTTAGCTATTAGGCTTCGTCTTCTTTTCCTTCAAGGTATCGTACATTACCGGCGTAGCAATAAACAAGGAGGAATAGGTACCTACAATGATCCCAATGATCATAGCAAACATAAATCCTCTCAGGGTCTCTCCACCAAAAATAAAGATAGCAAGCAACACTACGAGCGTAGTTAAGGAGGTGTTCAAAGTTCTGCTCAAAGTACTGTTCAATGCCATGTTTGTGTTGATCCCGTGATTAAACCCTTTCTCGTTAACAATCTCACGTATCCTATCAAATACAACAACCGTATCATTCAGGGAATACCCGATCACGGTAAGTATTGCTGCAATAAAGGCCTGGTCTATCTCCATGCTGAAAGGCATGTAAGGGCTGAAAAAAGAGAACACTCCCAGTACTACTACTATATCATGGAAAACGGCTACCACTGCTCCCAGGGAGAATTGCCATTTTCTAAATCGCAAGAGGATGTATAGGAACACAACTGCAAGTGAACCAAAAATAGCCCAAACTGCATTCTTTTTGATATCATCTGCTATAGTAGGACCAACCTTCCTATACTTCATGACCCCAATATCCTCATTGGTACCTCCAGGGATAAAATCTTCATAGGTAGTGCCGTCTGGCAAATATTTTAGTAAGGATGTATGTAAGATCCCAAGGATCTCATCATCTACTTCAGTGCCTTGTACATCTACTTTGTATTTTGTGGTCACCATGATCTGATTGGCATCCCCAAAAGTTTTAGCACTGGCACTCCCTAATGTTGCTGTTAGATCGTTTGTGATCTCAGTAGGGCTTACCGGATCAACAAAGCGGATCTGGTAATTCCTTCCCCCAACGAAATCAACTCCCTGGTCTAGTCCGCGAGTAGTAAGTGAGAATATACTGGCGATAATAACGATCCCAGAAATGATATAAGAAAACTTTCGCTTTTTAAGAAAGTCGATGTTTACATTTTTAAATAGGTTCTTAGTAATGAACGTGGAAAAGGTGAGCGATCTTCCTTTGCCTGAAATATACCAGTCTACTAATAATCTGGTAATGAAAATAGCAGTAAACAAGGAAGTAAGGATACCTATGATCAAAGTAGTTGCAAATCCTTTGATGGGTCCGGAACCAAAAACAAGAAGGATCAATGCCGTTAAACCTGTAGTAATATTCGCATCAAGGATAGAAGACAAGGCATTATTAAAACCATCATTGATAGCCTGCCCTTTTCCTTTACCTTTTTGTAACTCCTCTTTGATCCTTTCAAAAATAAGTACGTTGGCATCCACAGACATCCCTATGGTTAAAACGATACCTGCAATACCGGGTAAGGTAAGTACAGCTCCTAAACTTGCCAAAACGCCAAAGATCAAAATGATGTTGAAACTGAGTGCTAAATCAGCAAAAATACCTGCTTTTCCATAGTAGAAGATCATCCAGATCAATACAAAGATCATGGCAATCATAAAAGAGGTAAACCCACTGTCTATAGCCTCTTGGCCCAGGGAAGGTCCTACAACAAAGGAATCGATAATATCTGCCGAAGCCGGTAGTTTACCTGCCCTAAGTACATTCGCGATATCCTTGGTCTCATTTACAGTAAAAGTCCCTGTGATCTCTGAACTACCCCCGGAAATACCTCCTACCTGAGATACACCAGGTGCGGTATACACTTTATTGTCTAGTACAATAGCGATCCCTGTATTATTAAGGTTGGCTTCACTAGTAAGCTTTTCCCATTCCTTGGCACCACGGACGTTCATATCCATTCCTACTGCGGGCCTATTGAACTGGTCGAACTGATCCCTTGCATCGCTAACTACATCTCCACTAATACGTGGCAAGCCATCTCTATTAGATTTTAAGGCAAATAGACCGGCAACTTCAGAATCCTGCGATGGCCGTTCCCATAGGAATTTGGTGAATTGAACTTCTGCCGGTAATAATCTTCGGATCTCAGGCATTCTTAACCATGATCCTATCTCGGCAGTATCTTTTATTGCAGCGATCGCAATTGCATAACCGGGACCATTTAATTGTAATTTTTCAAAAAGTGGATTTCTCTCAGCAGTAAGGTCGAGCGAATCCTGAGCTACATCAGATAATAATGAATCTATCTCTGTTGCTTCTTTTACTTGTTCCTGGGAAGTGACCTCCACCATGGTCTTTAAGCGATCATTGGCCTGAATAAAAAAGTTGATCAGGCTTTGATTACCTGGCTCGTAGGTCTCCCAGAATTCGAGTTGTGCAGTACTGGAAAGCAGATCTTGTGCTCTGGCAATATCTCTTGCTCCGGGTAATTCAACAAGGATACGCCCTGAGGTCCCTTCCCGCTGAATGTTGGGTTGTGTTACTCCAAAACCATCTATACGTTCTCGAAGTACTTCAAAAGCTGAGACTATTGACTCATCAATCTTTCTTCGGATGATTGGTTTTACCTGATCATCTGTCATTTGAAAGTTGATCTCATCGCTCAGTCCTTTGTTGGCAAAAATATCGGGAGCAGCGAGTTTTGAATCCCCTTTTATGCTTTCGAAAGCATCAAAGAACAAATCGATGTAAGTATCATCACTGTCTTTGGACGCAGCATCTGCGTCTGCAAGTGCCTTATTAAAAACAGGGTTTTTGGTATTATCTGCAAGTCCTTTTAAGATATCCTTTACAGAGATCTGTAGGGTTACATTGATCCCTCCTTTAAGGTCTAATCCTTTGTTAAGTTCTTTCTTTTTGGCCTCTTTGTAGGTAGTAAATCCTAAGACCGTATTGTCTCCTATAGAATCCAGATACCTGGCTTCCAGGGCCTCGCGCTCTGCGACGTAATTTTCAACGGTGGACGGGATCTTTGCGGTAGCGTATGTCTCAGCTTCGTCTTCAACTTTACTGGTAATGAAGGTGTAAGAGAGTTGATAAATACTTACAATCCCGAACAAGAAAGCAAAAAGCTTAATCAGTCCTTTATTCTGCATCTGTATTTTGAATTAATTGATGGTATCCGTAAATAGCGTGCAAATATATCATTTCCATCAGGAACTGACAATTTATTTACGGGATTTATGGTACTATAAACGCTGCTCGTCACTAGCGCACTACCTGGCGGTAAAGGTCTAAAAAAAAGGCGCTCCCAAAGGAACGCCTTGTTTTTTATCTATAATTCAACACTTATACATCTAATAAGTCGTTGGTCTTTCGCACGCCTTCGGCACTCTCCTGCATTTTGGCCTTCTCTGCCGCATCGAGCTCCATTTTTACAATTTTTTCGATACCATTTCTTCCTAAAATAACAGGTACACCAATACAAATGTCTTTTAAATCATATTCGCCGTCTAGAAGAACAGAACAGGGAAATAGTTTTTTCTGATCACAAGCAATGGCCTGTACAAGACCGGAAACAGCTGCTCCTGGAGCATACCATGCGCTTGTTCCCAACAATTTTGTAAGTGTAGCTCCTCCTACTTTAGTATCTTCTACTACCTGGGCCAAACGGTCTGTTGATAGAAATTCTGACACTTTTACGCTATTTCTTGTTGCATGCCTGGCAAGCGGTACCATTCCCGTATCACTGTGACCGCCAATAACCATTCCATCTACATCAGAAATAGGAGCACCCAAGGCCTCAGCCAGGCGATATTTGAATCGTGCACTGTCTAGAGCACCTCCCATCCCAATTATCCGATTCTTAGGCAGGCCTGTGACCTTGTGGACCAAATAGGTCATCGTATCCATAGGATTACTAACCACTATTAAAATTACATTAGGTGAATGTTTAATAAGACTGGTAGATACTGTCTTAACAATTCCTGCATTGATACCTATTAGTTCTTCTCTGGTCATTCCCGGTTTTCTCGGTATTCCTGAGGTGATCACAGCAATATGGCTATTGGCTGTCTTAGAATAATCGCCTGTGGTTCCGGTAATCTTGGTATCAAAACCATTCAATGATGCAGTTTGCATAAGGTCCATCGCCTTCCCTTCTGCATATCCCTCTTTAATATCTAACAAGACCACTTCCGAAGCAAAATCCTTAATGGCAATGTATTCTGCACAACTTGCCCCTACGGCACCAGCTCCCACTACTGTAATTTTCATATTTCTATTATTTTATATTGTATTAATACGCCCTAAACAGCACTCTTAACAGACATTCGTTCACGGGCATTTTTCGTGTTTTTCCCTTGAATTTAGGGCGCATCAAAAATATGAAATTTTAACATAATTCTCGGGAAGAGTCCATAGAATATTTCATTATGACCACAGCGTGCAGGTTTAAATCTTAGGAATTTCGTGGAACAAATAGATGACGTTCGTCGAATAAAATGCTATTCGCAGTGCAGTTCATCGAAAATTGGCAATACATAGGAAGTTGGTGTCGTTAGGAATTTAACATAGATCCCAAATCTAAAAAAACCTACATTTTGAAAAAGCTAGCATCCCTCATGGCTATCATTGCCATTATCCTGGCGAGTAACTGTTCAAGAGTACCAGATAATAATGACCCCATCATTGGCATCTGGGCCAAGACAGATATCACCAATACATCAGAAACAGAACGTCAAAACCATAGACAAGAATGGATCTTCAATGATGTGTTCCTGGGAAGGTACCATTCATATAATGGAAATACCCTTGATGTGAAGACCGATTTTAGCTGGACAATAGATAATGGTGTTTATACCATTTCATATCCCGGAACGGATAAGCCCAGCGATACAGTAAGTATGAAACAATCTGAGGAAGGTAAGATCCTGGAAGACACCCAGGGCAAAATACTGGCTCACAGAGAATAATATTTCCCCTGCTTTTTTCCTAATAATTGCAAAACAGCCTTCCAATGGAAGGCTGTTTTTATTTAAGTGGTTAGTTTGGTAGTCTTATTATCTGAACCCTACGCTAAGACCTACAGAAAGGTTATTAAATTCTGCTATCGTATAATCTGCATGAAGGCGGAAGAATCCTAACTTTAGTTTGGTACCTATGTTAGCGGTAACTCCACTGGCATCTTTAGTAAGTGTAAATGGATCTACATAAGTATTTTGAAAAGGTCCTGACTGAACCGTATACGTTCCAAGTACAGCTGTTTCCGATTTTCCTGACATATATCCCAAACTCCCATAAAAGTTAATAATAGGTAGTTTGGTAGAAACTACGGCCTGAAAAACCCAGGTATTGATCTTAGCATCGATCTTTTGATCGGACCCTGCAATGATACTGGTATCCGTAAAATCATACGTACCATTAATATTGGTGTATCCAATAACACCGGAAATAGCAACGGGTAATATCTTATCTGCCGGCAAGTGTTTCGTAAATTCATGTTGTATTCCAATACCAAATAAGCTAATAGCGACATCATCGGTTTTGATCTTTGGTAGGAGACGGGCTTTTAATTCAGTCCCCTTGATCAGTCCAACACTACCTTGTAAATAACCAGATGGGATAAAATTAATACCTTCAGATGCCAGTCCGGTAGGCAGGTCAAATTCCTCTCTAGAAGTTACTCCTGGCGCTATTTCTGCCTCTACAAAGACACGAATCCCTTCAATATCCCCTAAAGCTGAGGAAACGGTATTTGTAGTATTGCCATCTACAAACTGCAGATTTTCATAATCGGCAGTGTTCATTAAGAAGGTCTTTTTGTCTTCCTTGTTCTTAAAGCCGGTAATATTCCCAATTATAGAGACCTCAAAGCCTCCCAGTGGTTTAGCATCCCCGGTATTGAACCAGGAACCCGAAATACTGTAAATAGCACCTTCTGAAACAGGAGCCAGATAGTCGTTCAAAAAAGTTTCTGCATCGTTTATACCAGCCGCAAAAAGATCATTGGCATTACCTTGTGCCTGAGCAGACAAGACACAAAACATCATCATAGCAAAAAGTAGATTTTTCATATCGTTATAATTTTGGGTAAAACTAAAAAACTCGCACCGGAGGCGCGAGTTTTTGTTGTGTAACTGCCTTTTTTATGCATCAATGTTCGCATACACGGCATTTTTCTCGATAAATTCCCTTCTTGGTGGCACTTCATCACCCATCAACATGGAGAAGATCCTGTCAGTTTCTGAAGCATTATCTATAGTTACTTGTCTAAGAGTTCTGAATCCCGGATTCATTGTAGTGTCCCACAATTGCTCAGCATTCATTTCTCCCAAACCTTTATAACGCTGAATGCTTACACCTCCTTTAAAGGTCTCGGCAATAGCATCTCGTTCTTTGTCATTCCAGGCATAATTCTTCTTGCTCCCCTTTTTAACTAAATACAGTGGCGGAGTGGCTATATAAACATGGCCGGCTTCTATCAATTCGCGCATATACCTGAAGAAAAAGGTAAGGATCAGCGTTTCAATATGGCTACCATCAACATCGGCATCACACATAATGATCACTTTGTGATAGCGTAATTTTTCCAAATTAAGCGCCTTACTGTCATCCTCGGTACCAATAGTTACACCGAGGGCTGTATAGATGTTCTTGATCTCCTCATTTTCGAAGACCTTGTGTTGCATAGCCTTCTCTACATTAAGGATCTTACCCCGTAAAGGTAAAATAGCCTGAAAGTTCCTGTCCCTTCCCTGTTTGGCCGTACCTCCCGCAGAATCTCCCTCCACAAGGAATACTTCACATAGAGTAGGATCTTGTTCTGAACAATCGGATAGTTTCCCTGGGAGTCCACCGCCACTCATAACATTCTTCCGTTGCACCATTTCACGAGCTTTACTAGCTGCGTGCCTTGCCTGCGCTGCCAGGATCACCTTTTGTACAATGATCTTCGCATCGTCCGGATGTTCTTCCAAATAGTTGGTAAGCATTTCGGAAACAGCCTGACTAACCGCTGCCGATACTTCCCTGTTCCCCAGTTTTGTTTTGGTCTGCCCTTCGAACTGAGGTTCCTGCACCTTTACGGATATAATAGCCGTAAGTCCTTCCCGGAAATCATCTCCCTGGATCTCGAATTTCAACTTGTCGAGCATGCCAGAGGCATCTGCATACTTTTTCAGGGTAGTAGTTAATCCTCTTCTAAATCCGGATAGGTGAGTCCCACCTTCATGTGTATTGATGTTGTTAACATAAGAATGGAGGTTTTCTGTATAGCCGGTATTATAGACCATAGCTACCTCAACGGGGATATCATTCTTTTGCCCCTCCATGGCAATGATATTCTTGATCAGGGATTCTCTGTTACCATCAAGGAATTTTATAAACTCCTTTAGACCTTCGTCAGAATGGAAAACTTCGGAAACAAATTCGCCATCTTTATCCTTTTCTCTCCTATCCGTAATGGTGATAGTGATCCCCTTATTCAGGAAGGACAATTCACGCATCCTGTTGGAAAGTGTTTCGTAGCTAAATTCTATGGTTTGGCTAAAGATGTCCTCGTCTGGATGGAATGTAATTACGGTACCTCTTTCTGAGGTAGTACCCACACTTTTTACGGGATACATGGCTTTACCACGCTCATATTCCTGCTCCCAGATTTTACCATCTCTATAAACCGTTGCCTTTAAAGTATTTGAAAGGGCATTTACAACAGAAACACCTACCCCGTGAAGACCACCGGAAACTTTGTAGGAATCCTTATCAAATTTACCCCCGGCGCCAATTTTGGTCATTACCACCTGAAGAGCGGAAACCCCTTCTTTTTTATGCAGATCTACAGGAATACCCCTACCGTTGTCCTTTACCGATACAGTATTATCCTCATTAATGATCACACTAATAGTATCACAATGACCACCCATGGCCTCATCGATGGAGTTATCTACCACCTCATAAACCAGGTGGTGTAACCCCCTTGGCCCCACATCACCAATATACATGGAGGGACGCATCCTAACATGCTCAATTCCTTCCAGGGCCTGAATACTATCAGCCGAATAATCGCTCTTCTTCTTATCTTCGCTCATATAACCTATTAAGTTGTTCTCGTTGATATTTGATCGGAATACCCTCTACTTAGACTATGCAAAAAAAAACCATCTAAAAGGTTAAAAATCAGATAGGTTTATCTTCCTAAAAACCCTGAGGACAGCCCTGTAAAAAGTAATCTCACAAATATAAGCAATAGCCCATGAAATATAGGGATTGCAGCACATGTAAGCGCCGAAGTTATCAACAATTTAACAACAATTTTCAGATGTTTCTCCAGAGGAACATTCTTGACCCGTTTTCGGCCAGAAATCTTACCTCTCAAACATAAAGAAGCACCCATCCGGGTGCTTCCTGCTGACAAATTCAAAAACCCAATTAAAATTGTAATTGGTATTATTTTACATAGGCGTCTTCATGGACCTGTGCTACAGCTCTTCCTGAAGGATCGTTCATGTTCTTAAAGGCTTCATCCCATTCTAAGGCTATCTGCGTACTGCAGGCCACTGAGGCCTCTTGAGGGACACATAGTGCAGCCGCATCCGAAGGGAAATGTGATTCAAAAATAGAGCGGTAGTAAAATTCCTCCTTAGACCCAGGCGTTTGAATAGGAAAACGAAATTTTGCATTGGCTAATTGCTCATCTGTAACTTCCTGGTCTACCATTTCTTTAAGCGTATCTATCCAGCTATAACCTACCCCATCAGAGAACTGTTCTTTTTGTCTCCAGGCCACACTTTCCGGCAGATACGATTCGAAGGCCTTGCGTACAACCCATTTTTCCATACGCTCTCCATTGATCATCTTATCCTGGGGGTTGATCCTCATAGCTACATCCATGAATTCCTTATCCAGGAATGGTACTCTACCCTCTATTCCCCAAGCCGCCAAAGACTTATTGGCTCTCAAGCAATCATACATATGAAGTTTATTCAATTTACGCACCGTTTCTTCGTGAAACTCCTTTGCATTGGGTGCCTTATGAAAATACAGATATCCGCCAAACAACTCATCTGCTCCTTCACCGGAAAGGACCATTTTGATCCCCATTGATTTTATGACCCTGGCCATCAAATACATTGGCGTAGAGGCCCTTATAGTTGTTATGTCATAGGTTTCCAGGTTGTATATCACATCTTTGATGGCATCAAGACCTTCCTGTATGGTAAATTTTATCTCGTGGTGAACGGTTCCAATATGAGCGGCTACTTTTTTGGCAGCTGCAAGGTCTGGAGACCCCTCAAGGCCAACAGAGAACGAGTGAAGCTGTGGCCACCAGGCCTCTGAAGTATCGTCAGATTCAATACGTTTCTGGGAATATTTCTTGGCGATCGCCGAAGTTACTGATGAATCTAAACCACCCGAAAGTAATACTCCATAAGGAACATCAGACATTAGTTGACGGTGTACCGCGGCTTCCAGGGCATCACGGATGGCCTCAATACTGGTCTCGTTGTCTTTTACCGCATCATACTCCATCCAGTCGCGGGTATACCACTGCTTCAGTTTACCATCGGTGCTTTCCATATAATGCCCGGGAGGAAAAAGCTCAATTTTTGTACAGGTTCCCTCTAACGCCTTTAATTCTGAAGCCACATAAAAGGTACCATTCTTATCCCATCCCATATACAGCGGTATGATCCCCATATGATCACGAGCTACAAAATAGGTGTCATTCTCGGTATCATAAATGGCAAAACCAAAAATACCATTCATCTCATCTAGAAAAGCCGGACCTTTCTTCTGATATAAAGCCAGGATCACTTCACAATCCGATTCAGTCTTAAAATGGTAACTGTCGCTAAATTGCTTTCTAAGTTCCCTATGGTTATAGATCTCACCATTGGCTGCCAAGATAAGTTTTCCATCTTCACTGATCAGTGGTTGTTTCCCCGAGGCCGGATCCACAATGGCCAGCCTTTCATGGGCCAGAATAGCTTTATCATTTGAGTATATTCCGCTCCAGTCCGGGCCTCTATGCCTAACTTTCTTAGCCATTTCCAATAGTTGAGGCCGCAACACTTCCGTACTTTCCTTTACATCAAAGGCACACACAATTCCACACATCCTAAATATGAATTATAATTTATATTGACAAAGATGATACTTTGGTTTTAGATAGAAAACACATATGTGGTTTTAGGTTCCAATTTGATGATTATTTTACGCTATTAGCAATAAATTGTAATAAGATGAAAGAATTTATTAAAACCTAAGCACAAATTGTAAGAAGTCTAAATTTTAACGACTCTTTATATATATACGAAGCCTTTAGAGCTTAGATTTGAAAAACTTAAAAATGAACTTTATGAAAAATGTACTTACACTTACACTCATGGTATGCACCATGGTATTTACAAGCACCGCTTCTGCTCAAGAATTTAGCGGTATGGATAAAAGCCCAATGGACATGGCATCCTATCCAACAGACTACAAAATTTCTGACAAAGCTGTCCGTGTAATTTATAGCCGACCACAGCTCAAAGGACGTTCTATGGAAGAATTAGCACCAGCAGGCAAGGTTTGGAGAACCGGAGCCAATGAGGCTGCCGAGATCACCTTTTTTAAAGGTGCCACTATTGGTGGGCAAAAAATTGATGCAGGAACATATGCTCTTTTCACTATTCCCGGAGAAAATGGCTGGACTGTAATTCTAAATAAGAATCTGAACCAATGGGGATCTTATTTTTACGATCAATCTGGTGATGTAGCCAGAGTTAAGGCAAGTGTTTCTACCGGATCAGAATCTTTGGAAGCCTTTTCAGTTACATTTCAAGATGTAGATAATGGAGTTCATATGGTAATGGGATGGGGCACCACCAGGGTTGCCGTTCCTATTGTTTTTGTAATGTAAACCTTGATATAAAATGTATAAAAGCCGAAGGGATCCCTTCGGCTTTTTGTTTTTATTTATTTATAGGGCTATTTTTTCATTTCCCCATTCAAAAAAACATGTTCGGCCTGCAGGCTTAGAATAGCCTCCACAGGGATTGTCATGATATCATCACTAAGGATCACAAAATCGGCCATCTTTCCTGTTTCTATACTCCCCTTTTCGTCTTCTTCAAAATTGGAATAAGCTGCCCAAATAGTCATTCCCTTTAGAGTCTCTTCTCTAGATAGTGCGTCTTTCATTTGATACCCGCTTTCAGGATATCCGCTAACATCTTTACGAGCCACGGCCGCGTAAAAAGTGAGGTACGGACTTACCTGTTCTACGGGAAAATCGGTTCCAAGGGCAACCGTACCGGCTTTATCCAATAAGGTTTTAAAGGCATATGCGCCCTTTACCCTGGTTTCCCCTAGTCTGTCTCCTGCCCAGTACATATCGCTGGTTGCATGCGTTGGCTGAACCGAAGGGATGATACCCTCTCCAAAATAATCAAAGTCCACTTGCGAGATCACCTGTGCGTGCTCTACCTTCCAACGCCGGTCCTTTTGATCTTTGAGAGCATTTTTATATGCACGCAGCACCACAATATTGGCAGAATCGCCAATAGCATGACTATTCATTTGATAGTCTGATGCTGCAATTCGGATTGCTAATGCCTCGATATCTTTAACGGGAGTTACCATGGCTCCAAAATGCCCTGGTTGATCCGAATATGGAGCTCTTAATGCTGCTCCGCGCGAACCCAGTGCGCCATCGCCATAGACCTTTACAGATCTCACATTGAGTTGATCTGTCTTCACAATACCTTTGCTTAAATAATGATCGAGATTTTCCGGTGCATTACTTACCATCGCATATACCCTAATGGAGAGCTCCTTTGCTTGTTGAAGGCTGTCTATGAGTTCGATAGTGCTTCGCATAAGTCCGGCGTCATTCACGGTTGTCAGGCCATAATCCAGACAAATCTCTTCCGCATCTTTTAGAGCCTGTATTTGCATTTGTTTTGTAGGAGCCGAAATAACGGCATCTATCATCCCCATGGGATTGTCTATCAATACTCCAGTGATCTTTCCTTGTTTTTTAATGATCTCACCCCCGGTTACTTTGGTAGCCGCTGTGATCCCCGCAAGATCTAACGCCTTTTGATTAACTAAATAAGCATGACCATCTACCCTTTCCAGTGCCACCGGGGTGTCTGGGAATAGTTTATCCAATGCTTCTTTATTTGGAAATTCCTTAACCTCCCAATCATTTTGGTCCCATCCCCTGCCCTGGATAAAATTTGAAGGATTCGCTTCTTGAAAGTCTTTTACCCGCTGCAAGACTTCCTCATAACTTTTGGTCCCCACGAGGTCTACCTTTAGTTGGTTAAGACCTAGTCCGTAGAAATGACAATGTGCATCAATTAGTCCCGGGATCAGTGTTTTACCCTCAGCGTTGATCACCTTAGTTGCCTCATAACGATCCTCTATTTCTGTGGTACTGCCTATCGCAACAAATTTTCCATTTTTTACCGCTAAGGCCTCTGCTTTTTCAAAAGCAGCATTTACCGTATATATATTGGCATTAAGGACAAGTAGGTCTACTTTTTCTTTGGCAGGCTCACATGAAAATACAGTTATTAGGCTAACAAGCAGAAGTAATTTTTTCATAAATAAATTGTTAAGTTTTCAGTGACCTGGCCACTTTCACGGTCCGACCAAAAATAGGAAAATCTATTCATTTGAAAAATGCAGTGATGAAGCTGTATTATTTTTTGGCCCCACCAGTCTTATGCTCTCTGATCTTAACATAGATCAGTTTTTTTCTTCCTTTGGCATCCTCGCGCCGTTCAATATCAAATTCTCCAAGAGCACTAATAAGAGGGGTGAGTTTTTGATAACCATAATTCCGGGAATCGAAATTGGGTTGCTTTTTCTGTAGCAGACTCCCTACATCGCCAAGAAAAGCCCAGCCATCATCATCTGCCACATCTTCTACCGTTGTGGTGATCAGTTGTATATCTTTTTTGGTGACCTTGTCTACTCCACTCTTTTTGTCGGACTTGTTATCTCCGGAATCCGTACTGCTTTCCTCAGATTGTTTTTTCAGGATCTCTATATAGATGAACTTGTCACAAGCCACAATAAATGGATTGGGGGTCTTTTTCTCCCCAATGCCAAACACTTGCATCCCTGCTTCCCTTAGACGTGTTGCGAGACGGGTAAAATCACTATCACTACTAACCAGGCAAAAGCCATTGACCTTTCCGGAATAGAGAACATCCATGGCATCAATGATCATAGCAGAATCTGTGGCATTCTTGCCTGCGGTATACCCGTATTGTTGAATAGGCGTTATGGCATTTTCGAGCAGTACGTTCTTCCACTTTCCAAGTCTGGGATTTGTCCAATCTCCATAGATCCTTTTAATGGTAGGATTGCCATATTTCGCAATCTCTTCCATCATTTCCTTAACGTATGCAGAGGGAATATTATCCCCATCTATCAGTACGGCTAAATTAATATCCATTGTTTTCTTTTTTACAAAGTACGGCCTTTATTGATAAAAGTATAGAAAATTAAAGATCGAATATTTGAACTTCAAATTGTTATAATTTGATCATTATGAGCAGAGTAAACATGTTCTGTCTGTGGAGTCATCGTAGGATGTTACTCTAATAACCCTTAAGTTTGAGTAAAATAAATAAAGTATTATGAGGACTATCCGAATGTGCCTTTTCTATTTTGTGATCCTGATCTTGTTTTCGGTGAATACAAAAGGGCAAGCCCAAGAATCTACAAGGGAATATTATGTCCTTCAAATCTATACCCTGGATAATGTGGAACAGGAAGCCCTTACTGATGCTTATTTGCAGTATGGGCTACTTCCGGCTCTTAAGCGCCAACAAATTGCGTCTGTTGGGGTTTTTAAATGGAGAACTGAAGTGCAAGACAGCATTCTACAACGTTTTGTACTATTCCCAATCAGCACTCCAAACTCGCTCGATCTTTTGAAAGAAGAGTTGGATAAGGATGCCAAGCTCTGGAAGAACAATAAATCATTTCTCAAGGCACCCCATGATGCCCCTCCTTACCAACGTATGGAGACCATTTTTCTCAAGGCCTTTAAAGAAATGCCCATAATGCAAGCTTCTGGTGTTGAAGGAATGCGTGAAAATAGGGTGTATGAATTGCGTAGCTATGAATCTCCCACCCAAGCTTTGTTCGTCAATAAGGTACATATGTTTAATGAAGGGGGTGAAGTAGCCCTTTTTGACCGACTTGGATTTAATGCCGTGTTCTATGCCGAGGTTCTCACAGGGCCCCGAATGCCCAATCTTATGTATATGACCACTTTTAAAGATATGGAAACAAGAGATCTGCTTTGGAAGGCTTTTGTTGCTTCCCCGGAATGGCAAGGTTTGATCAAAGATCCCTATTACAACAATAATGTAAGCAAGGCTGATATTCTTTTACTTAGCCCAACAGAATACTCAGATTATTAGGATTTCTTTACTCTATTTTGGTTAGAATGAATTCTACCCTTCTGTTTTGACGTCTCCCTTCCGGTGTGGTATTGACGGCAATTGGCAGGCTTCCTCCATGACCCCTCCAGGATATCCGTTCTTTTGGGAGGCCCAGGTCAATAAAATAGCTGGCCACTGCTTCACATCGGTTATTAGATAACCGCATATTATACGGAGCTGTTCCAACTCCATCAGTGTGTCCATGGATCACGATTTGCAAGCTGGGATCGGATACCAGAAAATCATAGGTTTCCTTTAAATAGGTCTTGGCGCCTTCAATCAATTCATATTCATCAAAATCAAAAAGTACATGTTGAAAAAGATGTGTAGTATTCAAAGTTAAGGTCTCCTTTTTCAACGATGTGTCTGCTAAATCACCTGAAGTATCTGCTTCGGCGCTTGATAAAGAAACCATATCAACGTAGTAATAAGCACCTTGTTTTGCTCCTTTCTTAAAAATAAATTTACGCGTACGGGCATTATTCTTGAAATTCCCCAATGTCATGAACTTTTCATTGCCTTTAGCCACGTAGGGTGTTGAGACCAACATCCAATCCTTGGTATCATTCGCAAAATGAGAATAGCCAATTTCCAGATATGTAAATGTGTTATCTGTATCCTTGTAAAGATGCATTTTTGACAATTCCTTATGTATCTCAAAATCGAGGGGCAGTTCAGAAAAGACCACACCGAATTCATTGATCGCAAAATCTGAACGCTCTGCCAGACTTACAAAAAAAGACAATTCATAGCTTACTCCTTTTTTTAGAGGAGATAGAAGTTCGGCTTGCATGTATTCCCTGTAGTCATTGGGTGCATATAAATAAAAGCCGGCATAACCCTCGCCAAAATCCGCGATTTGAGTTCCATTAAAGTTCTTTGGGGTTCCCATGGCCTCACTGCAACCATGGAAGTAATCTGTTGATCCTTTTGTAGGGGTACTCCACCCTATTACATCCGTACTAAAGTTTCCAAGTCGAACCGGGCAGTCATTATGTTCCTCAAAACTTGGATTCATCACCAGGTTTTGTGAAAATCCGGTACATATCCCCCAAAGGAAAAGTACCTTGATGCAATACATGGTGATCTTCTTCATCGCGATTAATCTGTAGAACTCTCAGGATAAAATTAATGAAAGTCTGGGTTTTAGGCATATTTAGTCCCATTCGGTTCGTCAAAGGGTAGGCAATTTAGGGCATAGCGCTTTTTTAGCTGCAACTTTAACTATACATATACCTCATTTTCAACAAACTGAACCTAAAAATCGAATTTATAGGTGGCCCCGGCAAGGATCTGGAAACTCTGAACCCTGAAATTAGCCCATTGTTGATAGTCATTGTTGGCAAGATTGCTCGCTTTGGCAAAAATTGAAAGTTGATCACTCAATCTGTATCCTATATGTGCATTTGCATCGAAGTAGCTATCTAAGGTTAGAATGCTGGCCGGATAATCTGAAGGTTGTGCATTGGGGATCACAACGGCACTTAGGTCTTCTCGCTCCCCTACAAAGAATATATTGGCGCCCAAAAACCATTGCTCATTTATTTGATAATCCATAAAGAGGGAACCGCTCAGATTTGGCAGGTTCCAGGCAGGATTATCTGTTTCTGTATCATATTCGTAAATAGAAGCGTTGATACCCAGGGTAAAGTTGCGGTTGACATCAACATTGAGCTCTCCGAATATCCCAAGCGTTTTAACATCATCATAAAAGACCTCAAAGGAATTGCCATAATAATATCCCTTTTCATCATCCCTAAAACTGTTTTGAGGGTTGAGTTTGAATAAGGGTTTTCTATTCTCTGCAGAGTAAGACCCTTTAACATTGTAGCTCAGATTGGGAAATAGCTGTCCTTTAAAACCAATACTGGCATCGTATTGCTTATCTGTAGGTTGAATTGTTAAAGTTGGCGACACATAAGGATTATCATCTACATAGTCAGCAAAAGAATTTTGTGCTAATTGCCCGGTAACCCCTCCGTAAACAATAACCATATCCTCCAGCAAACGATATGATGCGGTTACCTGCGGATAAATATAGAAATTGCTCTCATTGGTCTCTCCATCCATCCCATAGACCAGATTTGCTCCAAGGTTTAAACTAAGTTCATCTCTGACGATCAGAATACTGGGACTGATCCCCACTTGTAATTGTGAGTATGGAATAGCCGGGCTGTTTGCGATATTGTTTACATCGGCATTTATGAATTCTCCTCCTACATAATCTCCTTTTACTGTAATGGTAAGGGCTTCTTCACTCAATGGAAAATTGAAGGTAGTTGAAATAAGGCCCCTGTTCTCAGCAGATTCTACTTTGTCCCAAAATCTTTTTACTAACACCTCTCCCTTCTTTAAGAAGGAATCTTCCTGATTGAGGTGAGCACCCAGTTCCACATTAAAATATTGTTGTTTTTCATCTATCCCCGCTATGGTGGCCTCATCGAAAACTCCCTCCGGCAGACCATACCAATTATATAGCTGATGTCTGGCCGTAGAGCTGATCCCCCAGTCAAAATCGCGCCCTCTATTAGAATAGGCAGCTTCTAATTTTGTATTGTAAAAATCTGTATCTAATGGAGTAAAATCCAGATCCCCCCTGGAAGAGAAATGATTAAGCCCAATATCAACCCGTTGATTTCCACGATCTATATCTCTGCTGGTGTAAAAGTCGAGCAACGCATTGTTAAAATTACCGAGCCCAAGTGAGACATATGAATTATATAGCTTTTCCGGGGTAGCTTTCTGAACTGTTGCAGCCTTGCCTTTTGCCGGCGTAAAAGTGGAAGCCACAGGAACCGAGAAAATACTGTATCTAACCTGCTTCTTCGCAAGTACGATCGAATCGTTCAGAATTGGCACAGATGTAATTTTGAAGGCATCTGAAACTGTGGGTGAATAAGGTTTTACTACTGTTACCGTTTCGGTACCCAAGTCTTTTTCGTCCTGTCCAAAAGCCCCAAAAATAAGACTTAAGACTGCTATGATTGATAATTGAATCTTCTTTTGCATAAATACCGCTTAAATTAGTTCCCCTCAGGATTAACAGAGGCGTTGCGTTCGGCTTCCTTGGCTTTTATCCTTGCTAATTCTCGCTTAGCTTCTTCTACGATCGCCGGAAATTGAACAAAATTGGTGATCACGCTATCCAGAATGTAAGTAGCCTGGAAGGCATCGCCTAGGGCATAGAAATTTTGAGCCATGATTAGCAATCCTTTTCCTCCCCATTCTTTGTAGGTAGCGTACTCCCTGGCCAGTTTTTGTACGGCAGTATTACTCGCTTCGTACTCTTTTCTATTTCGCTTAAAATAAGCGTCGTAATAAAGTGCTTCGGCAGCTATGGAACCGCTGGCTATCTTCGCCACTTCTTTATAGGCAGTTTCTGCCGTAGTCTCATCACTTGTTTTCATGGCAGATCTGGCGATCATTACATGAGCATCACTTCTTATTCGATCATCTACATTAGGACTCCCCAGTACTTTATCGGCATAGACCAACGTATTGGCATACTCCTTTTGTTCAAAATAAACCTTCATTAAGTTCTGCTGAGCATAAATACGGTTCTGAGGGATGTCTGCCGTATTTTCCAATTGGGTTAAATAGGTCATGGCAGCTTTAGTATTCCCTTTCGCCATCAACAATTCACATACTCTTGTAAGCGCTTGCTCCGAAAATTCGCTACCTCCTCTGTCCGCTACATATTGGTATGACCTTAGGGCCTTGTCATTTTCTCCTTTTGAAAAATACAATTGTGCCAAGGCAAAGTGAGCCGGCAACGCATGCATGCCCGAGGGGAATTCCTTCAGGTAACCCTCATATCCCTTGATCGCTGCGGCATCTTTACCCTCTAAATTTTGCTTGTTGGCAGATTCATAGGTAGCATTATCTAGTTCAACATCTGAAACCTCAACAAAATCGAGGTTCCTGACCCATGCGGCATATTCATTAACTCTTCCCATATCCATATAGACCAATTTTCCGGTATTAACAGCTTGCACAGCTTCCTGGGACTTTGGAAAATCGTTTACTACAGCTCTAAACTTTGACAGAGCCTCATTATTCCTGTTGGCGTTATAATGCACTAACCCTTGTCTTAAAAGAGCCTGAGGAACCAAACTACTCCCCCTGTACTCCCTAACAAGTTGATCGTAAGCCTGTAAGCCTTCCTTTTCTCGGTTATCGCGGATATATGAATTTCCCAGCTCAAAAAGCACATCATCTTTTAATGTAGATCGCGGGTATTGCGTCAGGAATTTATTGAGTTCGGACAGTTTAGTGTTATTTCTGCCTACAAAGCCGTAACTAACCGCTTTTTGAAAGGCCGCATAGTCTTTTTCCGATCCACTACTCCTTCCATATTGCGAATAAGCATCTATGGCAGCCTGATATTTACTGGTCACAAAATAACAGTCGCCCAGCCGTACCAGTGCATCCGAAGCCTTAGCATCGGCAGAGGATCTTTTAGAATATTGCTTGAAATAGTTGCCTGCTGTATTGTAGTCCTTTAATTTAAAATAGGTATACCCAAGGTTGTAATCTAAATCCTTAAATTCATCAGTGGTGCTAGCCGCATTATTTTGTTGAAACTGAATAAAGTCGAGTAGCGCCTCATCATATCGATTTAATAAATAACTGGCCTCAGCTTTCCAATATCTGGCCCTAGCAGTAAATATTGCGTCAGCATCACTTCTTACCGCTAAATTCATCAACTCCACGGTCTCAACATAATCACCATCCAAAAACAGTTCCACACCTCTGTAAAAAGCTACTTTTTGAAAGGTTGCCTTGTTGGCATAATTTTTATTTTTCTCAAGGAGTTCTAAGGCTCCTTTAAAATTCTTGGAAGTAAGGTAAGAATCTACTAATAACTCCTGTAATTCTGATGCATTAGCATCCTTGGGGTAGCGCTCCAAATAAGATGATAACACCTCAGTAACTGGTTCATATGCATTGCCAATATCATAACTTAAGCGAGCATAATTTAAATACGCGTCTTTCCGGATCTCAGGACTATAGTCCATTTGAGAAGCATTCCTAAAGGCATTCAGGGCCTCTTGTTTCTTATCGAGTTTCAAATAACATTCTGCTAAGTGATAATAGGCATTTTGGGCTACGCTATTGTTCCCGTCAATGATCTTATTGAATTGAAGAATAGCATTGGCATAGTCTTCTTGTTTGTAATAACAATAACCTATTTGATAATAATCTGTATTGTTCCATCTGCCGCGTTTCCCTCGGTATTGCTCAAGATATGGAATGGCATTGGCATATTGCTTCAGGTTGAAATAGCTCTCACCTATGATCTTATTAAGCTCTGAGATCTCCTTTCTGTCCGACTTTGGTAATTGTTTTTTGCCAAGGGCTATAGCCTCTTCAAAATTTCCAAGTTTAAAATTAAGATCGGCTTGAAAATAAGACAGCTTTTCATCTAATACTTCCTGATCTGTGATCTGGTCAAAGCGCGCACTTGCTTCTTCGTAATCATCTTCCTGATAGGCAATAAATCCCAGATAATACTTGGCCTGAGCGCCGTAAACAGCAGAATTAGATACCTTATTAAAATAGGATTCCGCTTCCTTTGTTTTCTTAGAGGCATACAAGGAATAGCCCAAATTAAAATTGAATCGTTCCCTATCTTTCCTTGGGATACTGCTCTGACCTGCCCTTTTATACCACTTAAGAGCATATGGATATTTACCATTCTCAAAATAATAATCCGCTACATCAAGAAAAGCGGCATCTCTCTTTGTAGAAGTGGGATACTTTTCTACAAAGTCTTCCATGAGCCGGTCTGCCCCTAACTGATTAAGTCGTACCGCTGCATTTGCGACAAAATAAGCGCTATTAGCAGCTGTTTCCTCGTTTGTAGTACTTCCATTTACTTTTTGAAAAAGGGTCTGTGCAGCCTGATATTGCTTATTGTTATAAAGATCTAGTGCCTCCTGATATTGCCTTTCATCATGGGTGTAGATCCTTGATTCCTGAGCAGTTGCTGTATAAAGCAGTCCAAGACAGACAAGGGTGAAGGCGGTGATTTTCTTTCGCATAGTGTTCTAGGGCTATTAAGAATTACCGTATTTGACATAGTAACGCTAAATATTGTTTTGCAGTATAAACCATTCAAAGAAAAAGATTTTTAAGTATGCTGCCTTTTTTATCCTTTAGAACTTATTACTTTTATATCAACAAATAGATCCATGGAAGAACCCATTCTCAGCTTGAAAGAAGTTTCTGTTTTCCAAAAGGAAAATTTGGTCCTTAATGACATTAATCTGGAAGTGCGGAAAGGTGAATTTGTTTATCTCATTGGAAAAACCGGCAGCGGGAAAAGTAGTTTTATGAAAACCCTATATGCTGATCTCCCATTAAAACAAGGTCATGGCAGAGTTGTAGGGTTCAATTTAAAGACCCTTGAGGAGAAAAAAATTCCGTACTTACGAAGAAAATTGGGTATCGTCTTTCAAGATTTTAAACTACTACCTGATAGAAATATAAACAAGAACCTGTTGTTTGTATTGAAGGCCACCGGTTGGACAGATAATGTCCTGATGAGCGCAAAGATCGATGAGGTTTTGGAAAAAGTAGGGATGAAGACCAAAGGATTTAAATTTCCACATGAACTTTCCGGTGGTGAACAGCAGCGTATTGCCATTGCAAGAGCCCTTTTGAATGACCCAGAACTGATCCTGGCGGATGAACCTACGGGAAATCTTGATCCACAAACCAGCGTAGAGGTTATGAAGGTATTACAAGATATCAATAAGACCGGCCGCACTATTCTTATGGCCACGCACGACTATGCCCTGATCCTGAAATATCCATCTAAAACACTAAAGTGTGATGGAAATAAGGTCTTTGAAGTGGTACAAAAAGCAGTCTGACAACTCCCATTCTCCTCGAGTGAACATTTAAAAAGATATTCAAAAAAAGTGTATCTTTCTTTCACAAACCAACCAATTAATTTAAACAATGAAACTAAAAGAACTATTTCTTTCCGCTTTAGTAATTACCCTTTTTTCATGCAAATCTGATGTTCCTTCCAAGGATACTGCTTCTGTGGCTGTAGTACGTGAATGGAGCCCGGATGACACTCGAAGCCTTTCAGGAGTAATGGCAGATAGAGGTCTTGTCTATAATTCTGAGATGGGCACGGATGGCTATGTGCTCTACGAACCATCTAACAGTACCTTTACTTATTTACTGAACAAACAAGGAGAAGTGGTCCATACCTGGACCTCAGACTTGAATTCCATGAATTCCTATCTGCAACCCAATGGCCATCTGATCAGAATGGAGCGGGATGAGAACTTTCCCACTTTTGCCGCCGGTGGTCAATCCGGAAGGATCCGGGAATACGATTGGGATGGAAACATCGTATGGGATTTTAAATATTATAATGAAAAAGAGTTGACCCATCATGATATTGAGATCATGCCCAATGGTAATATCCTGGCTATTTCATATGACGCCTTAACGCCCAAGGAGGCTGAGAAGGCTGGTAAAGATCCTGCGCATATACCAAAGGCAGGTATTTGGTTAGATAAGATCATTGAGATACAGCCAATAAAACCAAATGATGGCAAGATAGTCTGGGAATGGCGAATGAGAGATCATTTAATACAAGATCATGACAACACAAAAATGAATTTTGGTGTAGTGTCAGAAAACCCAAGGAAGATCAACATCAATATCCCAAGTACAGAGGCCGGTCCTCCGATGACTGAAGAACAAGTTGCACATATGAAAAAAATGGGTTTTATGACCTCTAATGCTACTGTAGATAATCGAGGCTCTGATGTAGCACATACCAATGCCGTCTCTTATAATCCAAGCCTGGATCAGATAGTTATCAGCGTTCCTGGATATGGAGAAATTTATGTCATAGATCATAGCACAACTACTGCAGAAGCCAAGGGAAACACCGGAGGCAAGTATGGCCTTGGTGGCGATCTTCTTTACCGATGGGGCAATCCCGCCAATTATGGTAAGGGTACTAAAGAAGACCAAATACTGCATGGACAACATGATGTTAAATGGATCCCTGAAGGATATCCAGGCGAAGGAAAACTTATGGTCTATAATAATGATATTCCTCATCCAGACAGTAAATTCCCTTCCATGTGGGCAGCTCTTGCCGGCGCAAATACTCCTGAAATGAGTGTAAAAATTGGCGATGTGGGAAATTACTCTGCCGTTCATGAATGGACCATACCGGCAGACGATAAAGGGAATTATACACTTAATGAAGATGGTGTATTTGGGCCAACGGAACCCCAATGGACGTTTATTGCACCCGACAAATATTCCTTTTATTCCGCTTTTATCTCCGGAGCTCAACGTCTGAAAAATGGTCACACTTTAATTACTCAGGGGATGCAGGGCCGCTTTATAGAAATTGACGAGAATAAGGAAGTGGTTTGGGAATATTGGAATCCATATAAATACGACTATAAATTGCCCGATGGATCCTCTTCGCAACCAATTGGTCCCTTTATCTATGGCGTCTTTAGAAGTACTTTGTATCCAATGGATTTTCCCGGAGTATCTGGTAAAGATTTAAAACCCCTGGAATCACAGCCCGATCCCTTTGTTTTTAAAATGCCACCTCCTCCACCGCCTGAACCTGCACAGTAAAATTAAAACCAACTAAAAAATAATAATTATGTCTATAAAAATAATTGGAGCCGGATTCCCAAGAACAGGAACAACCACCTTAAAACAATCACTGGAAACACTAGGGTTCAATCATGTATATCACATGAAAGAACTGCTAGTGAACCCCCATAATTTACATTATTGGAAAACCTTGTCCGAAACCGGAGAAACCGACTGGGATGGCCTTTATAAAGGGTATGATGCCACCGTAGATTTTCCAGGGTATCCTTGGTACAAAGAGCATATGAAACGATACCCGGATGCTAAGGTGATACTGACAGTTCGCGATTTTGAGGCCTGGTATAAAAGTGTGGATAGCACTGTTTTCCGCGCTGGCCCGCAAACACCCGGAGAAAAGATTAAAATGATGGGGAAACTACTATTCAGTAGCAGAGCCAGAAATGTAGTGAAATGTATCAAATTCTTTAAAAAGACCTTCTTTGCTGGGGAACTAGATGGAAATTTTGAGGACAAGGCATATGCCAAAAAAGTGTGGGAAGATCATCTTGTGGAAGTACAAAGCTATGTACCCAAGGAAAAATTACTTGTCTATGATGTTCGGGATGGCTGGGGCCCACTTTGTAAATTTCTAGGAGTTGAAGAACCTGGTGAACCATTACCGCATTTGAACAAAAAAGAAAACTTTAAGGAAATGCTTCCAAAACTTATGAAGGGTGAGATGGCCTAAAGTTTTGTAAGCTAATATTGCATCAAATACCTCGTAGACTAAAACCTACGAGGTATTATATACTAAACCTATATATGAATTCAGAAACCTGGCAAGTAAAGGCAACTATATTGTTGGTTAGCAGCCTCACCATTATGTCCATGATCACTATTTCGGCCTCACTTCCGGATATGACAAAGACCTTCGAACACCAACCTAATGGCGCGGCTCTTGTTAAACTTAGCTTGTCATTTCCAGGGCTTTTTATTGCCCTGAGTGCAATTATTGCCGGTATTATTATTGACAAAATAGGTCGGCTAAAACTACTGGGTGCAGCACTTATTTTTTATGCAATTGGAGGAACTTCAGGATATTATTTAGATGATATTTACCTAATTCTGGCAGGTAGGGCCCTTCTTGGCATCTGTGTTGGAATAACCATGACCATTGTCACTACATTGGTCGCAGATTATTATCAGGGAAAGGCACGACAAAAATTTGCGGGTTTACAGATTGCCGTCATGTCTATCGGTGGTATTATTTTTATAACCCTGGGTGGAGTTTTGGCAGATATTGGATGGCGAGTTCCTTTTCTTCTCTATCTTTTTTCCCTCCTTATTCTGCCGGCCACTTATCTATTCTTAAAAGAGCCTACGGTATCTATCAATGTTCATAAGATCTCAGAGCCTAAGAAGTCACCCGCTATAATTTGGCTGGTTTTTGGCAATGTAATGCTCATTTGGATCATCTTCTTTATTATCCCTGTTCAGATCCCATTTTATTTAAAATCTATTGGAATAGAAAAAAATTCCCTGATAGGCATTGCCGTTGCTTCTGCCACCTTTTTTTCTGCCATATCTTCATTTTCATTCAGCCGGATAAAGGACATGTTCGGGTTTAGACAAATCTTTGGGATTGGCTATATTTTCCTGGCTCTGGCATTCCTTTCTTTTGCTTTTGGCAATTCATATGCCATGGTGCTCCTGGGAATGTTATTTGGGGGTCTTGGAATGGGTCTGATGATCCCAAATGCCAATGTCTGGGTAATGCAATTAGCCCCATTGGAAATTCGCGGTAGGGAAATTGGAAGACTTACTACCTTTTGGTTTATGGGTCAATTTTTGTCACCTCTTGTACTTTTACCCTTTTTGGATTATTTTACGCTAGCCCAATTATTCTATGGGCTGGGGATCATCTTATTTGTGTTGGGCTTTTTGTTCTTCCTGTGGTACTGGTCTCAACCAAGTTTGAAACCTGCAAAATGATCTTTGTAAAGCATAGTGAAATAAGGTGATACGAAAAAAAAAGCTTTTACAGCCCGATAAAAAAATGCATCCCTTAATTGGGGTATTGCTATTTTTTATCTCGGTGCTTTTACTACTAATTACAGGGCCTCTTGGCCTTATTTACGGTTTCTTTTACACCTTGTTCAAAGGAGGACTAAAAGGGCTTGGAGAGTATCTCCTAAAAATTGCTACCTCAATAGATCAATTGGGAAATGTTCTTATGCAGCATTTATTGAATCTTCTTTGGATACAAAAAGGAGGATACCCCTTTGGTAACCGCGATGAAACAATCTCTAGTGCTCTGGGAAGAAATAAAAAATTGGGGATGCTCACAATATTTGGAAAGGGTATAGATCGATTCCTGGACACAATAGATCCCAATCATTCTTTGAATTCCATCGATTACTACGTGGAACCATCAGAAAACACCATTGATAAACTCGCCTGGATCTTACTTCATGAAAAACGTATTCTTTGTGTTCGTAGCAAGGGCAAATCTTTGTTCTATCTGCCAGGTGGAAAAAGGGACAAAGGAGAATCCGATCTGAAAGCCTTGACACGTGAAATAAAAGAAGAATTACAAGTCACTTTAGATCCCTACAGCTTTCAATTCATTAGGGTCTTTGAAGCCCAGGCAGATAACAAACCTTCTGGAATATTGGTTCGTATGACTTGTTATGAAGCAACATATCAAGGGGAATTACAGGTAGATTCGGAGATTGAAGAAATGGCATGGATCAGTTATCAGGAGAGGGAAAAAGTGTCCGAGGTATGTAAAGTGATCTTTGACCATCTTAGATCAGAAGACAGAATGTGAGATGATATGTATAATCTCTTCTAGCAGTTTTTTGTTACTTTTACGCCCATCTAACCAGGCACAATACGCCGGCATTTACAATATAATATGACAGTACTGGGAATTGACATTGGAGGTTCGGGCATGAAAGGTGCCTTGGTTAATTCAATCACAGGAGAGATGCTTTCAGATCGCTTCCGTATTCCAACGCCACCTTCCCGAAAGCCAAAACCTATGGCAAAGGTGGTAAAAGAGATCGTTGACCATTTTGATTATAATGGTCCGGTGGGCTGTGGATTTCCCACTACCGTTAGACACGGAATATGTACGTCGACAGGCAATCTGCACAAGAAATGGCTGAATGTCAATGTAAAAGAACTTTTCAGCGAGGCTACGGGATTACCGGTAACGATTATAAATGACGCCGATGCTGCCGGATATGCTACCATGAATTATGGCATTGGAAAAGGAAGAAGCGGTTTTGTGGTCATGATCACCATAGGCACCGGACTAGGTAGTGGTGCATTTTGGAACGGAGAGCTTATTCCCAATTTTGAATTAGGTCATATTCCTTACAAAGAATATATAAAGATCGAAGACTGGGCAGCAGCCTCCGCCAAAGAGCGAGAAGGGATCTCGTACAAAGAATGGGGACAGCGCTTTAACACCTTCTTAGAATTCGTGGATCTGATCATTGCTCCAGACCTGATTATTTTAGGTGGTGGTACTTCCAAAGATTTCGATGAATACAAAGAATATATCACCATTGAAACCCCTGTGATACCGGCCGGGCTACAAAATCATGCCGGGATCATTGGAGCGGCAGCTGCAGCTATGCATCCGGCTCCCATGGACTAAGTTATAGAAATAAAAAAAGCGCCTATTTGGCGCTTTTTTTTATGCTAATTTGTTGCGTTTCCGGTCCACCTCAGTAAGATAGATCTTGCGCAAACGAATATGTTTTGGAGTAACTTCCACATATTCATCCTTTTGGATGTATTCCAACGCTTCTTCGAGAGAAAATTTCATCGCAGGAACAATTTTGGCTTTATCATCGGCCCCTGACGAACGAACATTGGAAAGTTTTTTGGTCTTGGTGACATTAATGGTCATGTCATCTCCCCTTGAGTTCTCCCCAATAACTTGCCCTTCATAGATATCTTCTCCCGGATCAATAAAGAACCGTCCTCTTTCTTGTAACTTATCAATAGAATAAGGAATGGCTTTTCCTAGCTCCATAGAAACCAAAGATCCATTCTGACGTTGAGGGATATCGCCCTTCATAGGCTGGTATTCCATAAACCTATGCGTCATGATAGCTTCACCGGCGGTTGCAGTTAACAATTGATTTCGCAGACCAATAATCCCTCTGGAGGGGATCAGGAATTCGCATACCATACGTTCTCCTTTAGATTCCATGCTGATCATCTCTCCCTTACGGATAGATACCATTTCTACGGCCTTTCCGGAAACACTTTCGGGTAGGTCAATGGTCAATTGCTCAATAGGTTCGCATTTTACACCATCGAATTCACGTATGATCACCTGTGGCTGACCTATCTGCACCTCATAACCTTCTCTCCGCATGGTTTCTATCAAGACAGACAAATGAAGTACACCTCTTCCGAAGACCATGAACTTGTCTGCACTATCTGTTTCTTCTAATCTTAGCGCAAGATTCTTTTCCAGTTCTTTTTCCAGGCGTTCCTTGATATGTCTGGAAGTAACATATTTACCATCTTTTCCAAAGAATGGACTGTCATTGATGGTAAATAACATACTCATAGTAGGTTCGTCTATTGCTATGGTCTTTAATCCTTGTGGATCTTCACTATCAGCAACGGTATCGCCAATGTCAAAACCTTCGAGCCCAACCAAGGCACAAATGTCCCCGGTGACAACTTCATTTACCTTTATTCTTCCCAGACCTTCAAAAGTGTATAGTTCTTTGATCTTGGATTTTACTTTACTACCATCCCTTTTTACCAAAACAATTTGCTGACCTTCTTTTAAGGTTCCCCTTTGAAGTCGTCCAATAGCGATCCTCCCTGTAAAAGAAGAATAATCGAGAGAGGTGATCAGCATTTGAGTATTTCCCTGTTCTGGTTTAAAAGTTGGAATATGATCCAGGACCATTTCTAACAAAGGTTCTATAGAGGTAGTTGGTTTCTTCCAGTCATCACTCATCCAGTTGTGTTTGGCAGAACCATAGACCACAGGAAAATCGAGTTGCCATTCTTCGGCGCCCAACTCATACATCAGGTCGAATACTTTTTCGTGTACTTCCTCAGGAGTACAATTCTCTTTATCAACCTTATTGATCACAACACATGGCTTTAAACCAAGGTCTAAGGCTTTTTGCAAAACAAAACGAGTTTGAGGCATAGGACCTTCAAAGGCATCTACCAGCAACAATACTCCATCTGCCATGTTTAAAACACGTTCCACTTCCCCTCCAAAATCGGCGTGACCAGGAGTATCAATGATATTGATCTTGGTACCTTTGTAGGTCACAGATACATTCTTGGAAACAATGGTGATCCCTCTTTCTCTCTCCAGGTCGTTGTTGTCCAGAATGAGATCGCCGGTTTTTTCGTTCTCACGAAACAACTGACAATAGTGAAGTATCTTATCAACCAGGGTAGTTTTACCGTGGTCAACGTGGGCAATTATTGCAATGTTCTTTGTAGTAGACATCTATTTCTTTTGAGCCGGCAAAGATACTGCTATTTTTGGCACGTATATACAAAGTTGTATTTTTTTTATGACACTGGTTTAGAGGTAGTTCTCTACAAATCACAGCACAAAAATATGTCTATTCAAATTCCTACCTTTACCCAAAATAGTATGCATGGATCTCACTAAAATTCCCCAATTAAAAAACACGGATAGTAATCAGTTCTTTCTGCTATCAGGGCCTTGTGCCATTGAAGGTGAAGACATGGCCCTAAGGATCGCGGAGCACATAGTGAAAGTTACGGATCGACTTAAGATACCTTATGTCTTTAAGGGAAGTTTTAAGAAAGCCAACAGAAGTAGAGTAGATTCTTTTACCGGGATTGGCGATGAAAAAGCCTTAAAGATCTTACGTAAGGTGTCTGAAACTTTTGAGGTGCCTACGGTCACAGATATTCATGAGATCTCCGATGCCAAAATGGCTGCAGAATACGTAGATATATTGCAGATCCCGGCTTTTCTTGTGCGTCAGACAGATCTGGTGATCGCTGCCGCTGAAACCGGGAAGACCGTAAATCTTAAAAAAGGGCAATTCATGAGTCCGGAAAGTATGAAACATGCAGTAGCCAAGGTTACAGATTCCGGGAATGATCAGGTTATTATAACGGACCGGGGTACTATGTTTGGGTATCAGGATATGATCGTCGATTTCAGGGGAGTACCAACTATGAAACAATACGCTCCCGTTGTTCTGGATGTCACTCATTCACTGCAGCAACCTAACCAGGCCTCAGGGGTAACAGGGGGTAGACCGGCCCTTATCAGTACAATGGCCAGGGCAGGAATTGCAGCCGGCGTAGACGGACTCTTTATGGAAACGCATTTTGATCCTGCCAATGCAAAAAGTGATGGTGCCAATATGTTGCCTTTGGATAAATTAGATACACTCCTAACTCAATTGGCCAGGTTAAGGGAGACCATAAACCAATTGAACGAATAGTCTGTTTTGTATGGACAATGCCCAAACCTCCGCTTACAGGAATGTCTTTTATGGATAAAGGAGCTCAAAAGTTATTCGGAAAGGATTATAAACAAACTGAAATCTGTTACATTTAAAAAAAAACCAATGAGAACGCTAATATTTCGTTTAATGCTCACACTAGGTGTTACTGGGGGCATTTGGTCTCAAGACCATCAACATGCCGCCGGTCATGCATTGAACTATCCCGATATTCCAGGTTTTATTACCCTGAAAACAGACCTTCATCAGCATACAGTATTTTCAGATGGTGAGGTATGGCCTTCCATACGGGTCATGGAAGCTTTACGCGAAAACCTGGATGCGATTTCACTGACAGAACATTTGGAATATCAGCCACATATTGCAGACATTCCTCATCCTGATCGCAACCGATCATATCAATTGGCTAGATTAGAAGCCAAGGATCACGGTTTGTTGATCATTCCCGGCTCAGAAATTACACGCGATGAACCTATTGGGCATAGTAATGCCTTGTTTACTACAGATGCCAATATATTGTTAGCGGAAGATCCTGAGACGCCCTTTTCTGAAGCTAAAAAGCAGAATGCCTTTGTTTTCTGGAACCACCCGGCCTGGTATAGACAGAGTCCGTCCGGCAATCCCATCCTAAGTGAATTTCAATTAGAACGGATCAAGAATGGAGAACTTCATGGCATAGAGGTCATCAATGAACATGACTATGCCGAGGAATCGTTCGCTCTTGCCTTAGAGCACAACCTAACCATTATGGGCACCAGTGATATTCATGGATTGATAGACTGGCAATACCTGGAAAAAGGATTTCACCGGCCTATTACTTTGGTGTTCGCCAAAGAAAGAAGTCTGGAAAGCATACGAGACGCCCTTTTTGCAGGGAATACCGTAGCAGTCTACAATAGTCTTTTAGTTGGCAGGCCACAATTTATAATCCCTTTGATCAAAGCAAGTCTGAAAATTAATAGGGTTGCTTATATACCAGATACAGATATCCTGGAAGTGGAATTAGAAAATATTTCAAGCAGCGATCTGCTCTTTGAAAACCGGATGAATTATACCTTTTACAGTAGCTCTCCCGTTTTTGAGATCTCTGCAAATAAAGTGTTTACTCTGAAAATAAAAACCCTGGAAAAGGTATCGTCTATTGAGTTAAAACTAAAAGCGTTGGGTGCCTATGCGGCGCCAAAGATACATCCTGTAATTAGCTGGGATATAAGCGTGGAATAGGAAACTACTCCTTCCCGTCCACATAGTCTTGTAAATAGGCGTAACGCTCTGTAAGTCTACCTGCCTGGGTCATACGTGCCCTTTCCAAAATGCCTTCCTTATCATTATCAAAAAAGGCGGGGATAACGCTTTCAACAAAGGTATCTCCAAAGCCTTCACTGGCATCCCTGGGGAGTTCTGCAGGAAGATTATCTACTGCCATCACTGCAATGGCTCCTTTTTTCATAAATGGCACTTCTTCTTCTGTATTTGGGTTATACCCATAGATAGGATCAGCAATGGTAGAGGCACGTAGGGTGGTGGCAACCGGACCGTCTATATCGCAGCTAACATCTGCAACTACCTGTATTTTAAATTCGGGGTGTTTCACATCTTCCCGGGTGTATAAGAAAGGTGCTCCATCCCCGTAAAAGTGCCCTGCTATATAAAGATCGCTCACTTTCGCAAAACGCATAAAGTCTGATTCATAGGCCTCGGGGTGGTCAAAAAAGTCCTGCATTGGAAGTACCTGGCCATCCTTTCGTTTGTTGTATTCCAGCACATCAATTTGACAGTAGACCGGTACATCGAAGGTCTTTGTTAGGTAATCTTCAAAACCTACTTCTCGTAGCTTCATTCCATCCAGGATCTCCTTGGCGCCGTTCCCTACCCTACCTTTTCCGGTTAGGAGTATTTTTATGGGCGGTAAAGAAACTGTAAACAATTCGCGGATCAAGTCTTTTTTATCTTTCAGATCTTCTGCCTTTGAGATGTTGAATTGCCCCGACTTCAATCCATAGGTCCTGATCCCATTATACGCACCTACAATTCCTGCATAGCGACCAAAAGCCACCAATCTAATTCCTTTGGCATTTGTAATAACCTCATGGTCATACATTTCAATATTCCTGGACAGTATTGCTCTAAGTAATTCTCTGTTATAAGGTTGTTTTTTGATAGTATGAGAGAAAAAAAAGTATTTCTTGTTAGGTATCAATGATTCTATTGGGACCTCTTTAACGCCAATGAGTACATCACATGTTTCCATGGAAGAAGCAACGGAAAGTCCGGCTTCCCTGTATTCCTCATCACTAAACACACGGAGAGGAGAAGGCTCTACGGTAATTTTGGCCTCCGGAAATGTATTAAGGACTTTTTGACAGGCATGGGGGGTTAGCACTACCCGCTTATCAGGGGGATTCTTGCGTTCTCTTATGATTCCGAAGTGGGTCATTTTCTTTGGTATGGATTTTGCTCAAAATTACATGGATTTCATGCGGTGCGCAAACTTTTTGCTAACTTCGCAATCCTTTTTAGAAAACAACGTTCTTTAACATTTGGGGCCGACTGGTTTTGACAGCGAGACCAATGGCATTGTAAGCATGTCGAGCGCTGGGATACAGCTCGTAAATCTCATATTTCACACTTTTTAAATGGCGAATCTAATTACGCTCTTGCCGCTTAATCCGAATTATAGTAGGATTTAGCCTCGTCTCTGCTAGGCAGAGAAGCGAGATGTCCCGGGATAGCCCTTGTTGATGGCGATCTGTTATGGGGCACCATAAAAGTCAACATAGAGCCTTTATTGCTTCGGTAAGGGTTTAAAATCAAAGAAGCTAAGTGTGTATTAGGCGGTTTTTGGTCAGGTATACATCGAAAATCAAACAAAAACTAAACATGTAGAAAGCGGTGGTATTGCTTGTTTGGACGGGAGTTCGAATCTCCCCGGCTCCACCTACGCCCTCCGAAGCTTGAGTACAACGAAAGCGCAGGAGGGCTTTTTATTTAAAGTTCTGCCTCTCAAGCAAATGAAGAACGGTCGGGCTACGGCGGATGCCGATTCACAAAAAGTCATGAAATGAACGGGCGTTGCATTGTAAGCATCTAATTTGATGTCCTATCACTTCAACCTTATGTCTCTACGCTATGCTGTGTATATTCTTAAATGTTCCAACGGTAAATTCTACACAGGAATTACTTCAAATATTACCAATCGAATAAAAGCTCACCATAAAGGAGAAGTACATTTTACAAAAGATAAACTGCCAGTTAAAATGGTACATATATCCTTATTTTCTGTAAAACAAAAAGCCTTCGATTTTGAGAGGTATTTAAAATCAGGTTCTGGTATTGCTTTTAGAAACAAAAGACTACTGTAAGACTGAAATTCTAATTCTCTGGAGCTTGAGTGCAACGAAAGCGAAGGAGGGTTTTTATTTTTTAGACGATCTTTTTTGTATAAAGATCAGGATGTTCTTATGATAAAGGAATACTATTTCTCAGATCCATACCCATACCCATACCCATAGTTATATCCTTTGGTCTTCCCCTTCCCTACTCCGTTAAGGACATAGGTCATATTCTTCAATTTCTTGGTCTTGGCAAGACCCATTGAATATTCCACCAGGCGCTTTTCCGTAAAACCTGCCCGCGAAACAAACAAAGTAAGATCTGCGTATTGAGAGATTAGCAGGGTATCTGTTACCAGCAAGGTGGGGGCCGTGTCTACGATGATATAATCAAATTCTTCTTCTACCGCATTGATAAATCTTTCAAAACCGACTCCGGAAAGAAGCTCAGGTGCATTGGGTGGCTTTTGGCGACTATAACAGACCTTAATATTGATATCATTGCTAAAACCTTCGTTAATAGCATCCTGCCAGTCCATAGAAGGAATTGAAAGATATTCAGCAATTCCCTTGCTCTTTTTAAGGATATCCAAATAAATGTGAAGTTGTGGATTTCTAAGATCTGCTCCCACCAGCAATACTCGTTTCTTTAAACTGGCATAGGCCATGGCAAGATTATATGCCATCAGGGTTTTGCCCTCTCCTGTTATAGCAGAGGTAACATAAATGACCTTGCCTTTATCTTTTTTCTTCTCAGGCAAGTAATAATTAATGCCGGTACTTAACATCCGGAACGATTCCGCAAGCACAGAACGATCGTGCAGGCCCTGTATACTTTTAGTTCCCTTTAAAAAAGGGATCTCACTAAGCACAGGGATCTCGGGGCTTAACTGTTCCAGATCTGCTCTATCATGCACTTTCGTGTCCAGCGAAAACCGTATAAATAATACCAAAAATGGCAGCAGCAGTCCTAACATCAGTGAAAGCGGATAGACGATAATTTCCTTAGGTGATAGCGGTTCACTACTTGTTAAACCGTAATCTACCACCTTAACAGAAGGGACTGTAGTTGCCAGGCTAATGGCGGCTTCTTCCCGTTTCTGCAGCAACAGAAGAAATAGTTGTTCTTTAATGCTTTGCTGCCGTTCTATGGATCGCAGCATTTTTTCCTGTTCCGGAAGTTCTGAGAATATGGCGCCGGTACGGCCTCTTTCGCGGTTTAGCTGGCTTAAGGAAGTTCGTAACTGTGCCTGATAAATATTTACAGATTTAATAATATTTACTTTGCCGCGTTCCAATTGCCCTGAAATTTCCCGTAATGCCGGATGATTAACACCTACGCTGGGCACCAATTTATCCCGCTCCAGAGCCAAGTCATTATAATTTGTGACCAGGCTATTTAAGCTTAAATTTTCCAACCCAATATCGGCAGGCAATAAACTGTATTCGGCCTGATTGATGACCGTTTCCTTTAATAATTTGGACAGGGATATCTGGTTTTCCAAAACCGCTACCTGATCTTCTGCTTCCGATTTTCGCTGCAGGGTGATCCCGGCATCTGCTTCAATATAGGAGAGTTGATTGGATTGTTTAAAGTCTTGTTTCCCTACTTCAATGGAATCTAGTTCCGAGGCCAGGTTTACAAATCGCTTGTCTATTACTTCCAGAGTACGCCTGGAAACCAGTTGTCTGTCCAGGACACCATCCTGGTTAAATTTACTGATGATGGTATTTAAAATAGCCTCAGATCTATCTGCGTTTTCCCCTTGAAGCGACATGGACAATATTTCGCTGTTCTTATTGGTCGCCTCTATCTTAAGATCTTTGGCAAGTTCCATGACCGCATCTTTCAAAGGGAGCAAAACTACTTTATACCTAATGTCCTCAAACTCTGCAGGAATTACGGTATCCTGAAGTGAGATCTGAAAGGGAAGCTCCGTATCCAAGGTATCCGAATTGGCCATATCCAGATATAACACCTTTTTTTGGTCATCGGTAATGATAAATTTTGGATTTCGAATGGCCAGTTCATACGACATCGGTCTAGACAGACTATCCTCGGCTATATCTTTAGTTACTTTAAAAGGGGGGTTCCAGATCTGTGTAGTTTTTATATTCCCTACTATATAATACGAGACATCTAAATGTAGCTCGGATACCACTTGCCTCAACAAGCGATAAGATCGTAAAACCTCTACCTCATTTTCAAGATTAATATTGGAATTCCCGGTCATCATGGCCAGAGCGTCTGGTACCACATTGAGTTCCCTGGACTCGTCAATAATTTTTATTTTGGCTACGGACTCATAAGTTACAGGGGCATAGCGCATATAAAGATATCCCATACCAATACAGAAAAAGATCGCACCAAGAAACCAGGGCCAGTGGCGGAGGTATTTTAGTAGAATCTTCTTGAACTGAAATGATTCTTCCTCTTCATTAAAATCCAATATATACTTTGATTCTGTCATATTCTATCACTTATTCCTTACCAGCTTTGTTTGTCTATACCATACAGCAAGCACTGGATCATCCTCATATTTAACTGTAAAAACAAAAAATTTATGTTAAATACAGCAGCTGCAAAATTAACTCATTTATCAGAACCATTGTGTTAATAAGGATGCTAAAAAATTAACTAAAAAATATGAGATGGTCAATTCCAACCCCTTATATCTTATGGTTATTTAATATAATATCAATGATACGTTCCGCGGTTTTACCATCCCATAAATTCGGAATACCGCCTGTTTTCCAATTTCCCGAAAAAAGTTTTTCCATAGCCGGTTGTATCGCTTTGGGGTCAGTGCCAAGAAGTTCATTAGTGCCTTCTGTGATCGTTTCCGGTCGCTCCGTGTTGTCTCGTAGCGTCATGCATGGCACTCCCATTACGGTTGTTTCTTCGGTGATACCTCCAGAATCTGTAAGTACTGCTTTGGCCCTTTCAACCAAATAGTTGAACTCTAAATACCCTAATGGTTCAATTAAATGTAAACGTGGATGGTTAATACCCAGGCTATCTAAATTTTTGGAGGTACGCGGATGTACCGGAAAAACCAGTGGCAGCTCTTTTGAATGTACTATTATTTCTTCTAGAAGTGTCTTTAATTTGCTTTCCTCATCTACATTGGCCGGGCGATGCAATGTCATCACCAGATAATTTTTTACAGTTAACTGAAGATCATCCCAAACTTTAGGCTTTCTAAAACGCGGGCGTTGTTTTAACAAGGTATCTATCATGGTATTGCCCACAAAATAGATCTGCTTTTCTTTGACACCACTTTCACGGAGGTTTCTATTAGCTGTTTCAGAGGTTGTAAAAAAATAGTTGGTAATGGAATCCGTTACCAGGCGATTAATTTCTTCCGGCATTTTCCAGTCGTTGGAACGGATACCCCCTTCCACATGGGCTACTTTGGTGTGCATTTTTTGCGCTGTAATGGCACAGGCCATGGTAGAGGTAACATCTCCAACTACCAGTACCAGATCTGAAGGATGGCTTATCAATTCCTTTTCAAAACGGACCATAATATTGGCCGTTTGTTCGGCCTGGGTACCTCCGCCCGCATCCAAATTTACATCTGGTTCAGGAATGTCGAGCTGTTCAAAAAAATCCCCTGACATTTTTTTATCGTAATGCTGCCCCGTATGTACCAATCTATATGAAATGTTTTCACCCTTTTTCCGGGCAGCCAGGATGGCATGAATGATCGGGGCTATTTTCATAAAATTAGGCCTGGCCCCGGCGATAATGGTTATTTTCTTGATCATACAGAAATTTAATAATAATTAATAGTTACTTATTTGGTTTCGTGTATTTATTATAAGACTTCTTCCAATTTCGAAAGCATTGACAAGCCCAACTTTTTACGATCGTAATCAGCGGCCAACCGCCTGCCACCACGCTTAAATGAATCCCTTTTTTCCGGATCCATAATTGCATTTAACTTATTCAAGAAGTCTGCTTCATTTTCCGGTTCATAAAATAATCCCGCTTTGTATTTTTCCAAAATTTCCCTTGATTCACCATCAACGCCTAAAAGGATAGGGATACCCATAGCTGCATTTTCAAAAATCTTTGAAGGGATAACTGTTTTAAACAATTCATCCCTTTTTAAATTGATCAAAGAAATATCCAATAAAGAAAGATAATTTTTTATCTCCTTTTTAGACACTGAATCTAGCATTGTAACATTAGTAATGTTTTCGAGATTCTTTTTCTTAAGCAATTTTTCTTTTTCAGCCCCTGATCCAATAAATAGAAAATGATACTTGGTGTCTTTGAGTTTTTTTGCACATTCCATCAAAAAATCCAATTTATGAGCTAGTCCATGCGTTCCTACATACCCCAAAATAATTTTTCCTTTTAGGTTTAAGGATTCTATGAGTGCTTGATCAGGTTCCATTGGTTGATACAGAACAAGATTGGCTCCATTTTTTACGACTTGGATTTTATCTGCGGCGATTCCCTTTTTTATTATCTCTTTTTTAAAGGAATCTGTTACGCAAATAATTTTCCTTGCACTTTTATAACAACGTTTTTCCTGCCATTCAAAATACCTGATAAACAGGTTATCATTCATAGCCCCAACAGTTTTTATAGACTCGGGCCATAAATCCCTCACCTCCATTACCCATGGTGCTTTTGTCCAAAAACTCAATGTCCTGCCAGAAAGAGCTGTAAAAAACTGTGGTGAGGTTGCCACAATGATGTCCGTTCTAACAAAAAGTCCGGCAATAAACGAACTCACTGCAAAAGAAATATAATCTATGGTACGCTTTAAAAATCCCTTATTTGCCGCAATATAGGTCCATACGCGAATTACCTTAATTCCTTCTACAACTTCCTTTTGATAGATCTTATTCCTATAACCTACATACACTTTTCCTTTTGGAAAATTTGGAGCACAAGTTATTACGGTAACATCTGCTCCCTGTTTTACCCATTCAACACAATGTTCATAAGTTCTAGTCGCTGGAGCATTCACCTCTGGAGGGAAATTATCGGTAAGGAATAATATTTTCATTTTTATTTTTCCTGATTTTTTAATTCATTTAAGGAAATAATCGTTTTCAAGTTCCTACTAAATGAAACTTGAATGAGCGTTCCTTTTTTTGTTTTATTAAATCCTGTTGCATACTCATAAGTGGCCTTTTCTAATTTAATACTATCCCCAATAAATTTTATTTCTACTCCTAATTCTTTGCATTGAATTAATTCTGCATTTATGATAAGTTCTTTTAAAGATGGATGAAAATGGAAAGAGGCGACACTATCAACAGATCTACCTAAAAGGGTATCCTCAATATGTATTTCACCCTCCTTACATCTAAAACTTCGTTTGTGAATGGTTCCTGATCTTTTGTAACCATCATGGCAAGCAGTATAAGCATTGTTCGTTTCCTCCAGTGCAATTATTTTTGCCCTTCTGCCAACTCTAAAACCTCCCCAAACTTCTGTTTGGTCCGTGTTATTTACCAATACTGTATTATGGGATCTTGTACCTCTTTCTTCTTGCCTTCGCTCATTTTTTTCATAGGTAGAAGTTCCTGTCTCAACAATAAAGGGTTGTTCTTTTATATGCAATTCAAAATTAAAAGTATCTGCATGCACATGACCGGGAATATAATCCGGGCCTACATTACCTAAATCCATAAAGCATTCATAAAGATCATTGGTCCATTTTCGGTAACCCGATCCTTTCAATTCGGATGCCTCCCATTTAAGACCAAGACTGGCTGCATATTTAAATAGTTCCTTAGAAGTTGGTGCAATTCCAAAGGCCGAATCATTGACCATAGGAGTGTTCCCATTTTTAAAAGTAATGGTTTGTAACCATCCCAGCATCTGTATGGCTTTAGATTGAAGTAAATCTATAAGGTCATGCTCAATCGAATAATTACTATTTAATAAATTAATACAGTCCAGCAAGCGGTATAAAATGATCTGATGGTACATAGGGCTCAATTCAAAATGGGCCCCATCTTCCAGAATCTGCTCCTTTAACTCGGCCTTTAATATTTTGGAAGCCCGCTTTTTGAATTTTTTATCCTTGAAATAGACACTAGCAAATAGAAGAGAAAAGCCATTTTCCAATAAATGGTTCCCCAATAAATGGTATTCTATATTTGCATAAAGCCTATGATAATGATTGAACAAGCACTTACTTATCTTTTGATCCTGAATCCCATTATTTGATAAGAATTTGATCCAGTTTATCCCTCTTAACGATATGGGATATGGTTCCAGGGCATCTTTCAACAGATTCTCCTTCTCAATAAAATCATTAATCAATCGGAGGCCCTGCTCTTGTGAAATACCTTCCTGATGCAAGAAATCAAAATAGGATAGGTTATAGGTCCAGAGTTTTCCATAACCTGAATAATTCCAGTCAATGGATTCAAAGGATCTTTTAAGATTGAGAAATATAAAGGAATTGTCTTTGGTCCAACTATTTTCGGAACGTATAGGAGATTCCCAGATCAGGGTGGCTATTTCCGGGGTGTTTTGCGTATATCTTCTTCTGAAAAATTTATTTTTAACCCTATAATACACCTGGTAAAACAGTTGCTTAAAACGCAAATATTTTAGGGTATGGAATAAGAGTTTTGATCTTTGGAGCATTTGGCGTTTTTCAAGCTATTTTGTGGTCTTACAGTAGGGTCTTTACTAATTTTTTGAATTAATACGGGAATTTTTATATGCATTGGGGGACTGTTAAATGTGAACCCATTGCCCCGTTTTTAAGCTCTCTATGGCCGCAAAAGAGGCCTTGGTAGTGTTTACAATTTCATCAAATGGGATGATAGGGTTACCTCCTTTTATTTGCTGTTCTACCAATTGTTGAAACTGGTTATAATGACCCTTATCCTGCTTTGAGCCAGCTTTGGAAAAGCCTTTAAAACCGTAGCCTATTAATTTTCTCCAATTGTCCATTACCATGGTTCTTTCCTGAGTGAAGACCTCTACCCGTTCTTTGGAATAAGCCTTGGAGCCATTCGCAAAATAGTTGATCACAGCATTGGTGCCGTTGGCATATTTCAATAAAATAGAGGCATTGTCCGTATTTTCTTCTGGATTCACACCCATGGCATTCATGCAAACTGATACTACCCTACTGCCTGCTAAATAAGAACATAGATCGATATAATGACATGCTTCCCCCAGGATCCTTCCGCCACCTACGGCCATATCATGCACCCAGACATCTGCGGGAATGGCACCGGCATTCATGGTGGCCACAATATTTATGGGGGTTTCATTAGATCCCAAAAGACTTTTCATTTTTTTTGCCAAAGGGGCAAACCGGCGGTTAAAGCCCACGGAAACATTTACATTCGCTTCCATATAGGCAGTTACTATGTCTTCCAGATCCTCTTCCCTGATCGCCAGGGGTTTCTCCACAAATACACTTTTACCGGCCTTAATGGCTTCCAAAACCATTGGAGCGTGCATATTATGGCGTGTGGTGATCAATACCAGATCTACTTCTTTATCTTTTAATATTTCTGTATGATCTGTAGTTGAATTGGCAACCCCGTATTTCTTTGCCAGGATGGTAGAGCTAAGCCCACCAGAACTGCCAATATATTTGATCCCGGCCCCTATTTTTTTAAGATTTGGCAAGATGGTGGCACTTGTAAAGTTTCCTGCACCTATAATACCGAGGACACCTTTTTGCGCCTTAAAAGATCTATTATTTAAGACCACGATAGACTCTTCACTTGCAGTTGTATCATAGATCAGGATAGATGCAATGGAATCTGGATTGTTCATGTTGCCATAAATACTGCCGTAATCCTTTAAGGATACACGCTCCGTAATAAGGGGCTGTACCTTCAGTATTTTTTTTGAAAGGGCATTTAATACGGCTTCAAAATTCCTTTTTTCCGTCCAACGCACATGGCTAATGGGATAATCCTGTCCTTTTTGTTCATAATTTTCATCATAACGCCCCGGACCGTAGGAACAAGACACCTGGAAGGAAATCTCCTTTTCATAAAAATCGGCCCTACTGATATCCAAGCCAATGACACCCACTAGAACAATGCGGCCACGCTTGCGGCACATTTGAGCCGCTTGGGAAATGATCTCATTGCTCTTGTTCGAAGCGGTAATAAGAATTCCATCGGCACCTACCCCATTCGTGTAATTTTCAACAAATTTTACCTGGTCCGTCCCCTCGGCAGGGTTTATGGCTGCAATCCCTTTTTCCTTTGCCAGGGCCACTTTTTTGGCATCAAAATCGAAGCCTATCACATTGCAGCCGTTAGCCAACAACAGTTCTGCGGCAACCAGGCCAATGAGTCCCAAACCCACTACTACAATGGTTTCCCCAAAGGTGGGGGCCAGTAAACGAATGCCCTGTAAACCAATGGCTCCAATTACGGTAAAAGCCGCTTCCTCATCACTGACATTATCAGGGATCTTGGCCACCAGATTTTTAGGGATGCATACATATTCCGCATGGTTCCCGTTAGAGGCCACACGGTCACCTATGGTAAATTCTGAAACCCCGTTGCCTACGGCCACTACTTCCCCAACATTGCAATAGCCCAGGGGCAAAGGCTGTCCCAATTTATTAAAAACAGCATCCATGGTAGGCTTTAAACCGTCTGTTTTTACTTTATTGAGGACCATTTTAACCTTGTCTGGCTGTTGGCGCGCCTTGGCAATAAAATTAGCCTTCCCAAAATCTACCAGCATACGCTCCGTACCCAAAGACACCAAACTGCGGGTGGTTTTTATAAGGAGCGTGCCGGCTTTTACCTTAGGCACGGGCACTTCTTCTAATATAGTATCCCCTTTTTTAAGGTCCTGAATTATTTGTTTCATTCCAATTTAAATATCAATCATTCATTACTTACTCTGAACCTTCATCAGAATAATTTGTATCCAGATGGGATACCACCATTTTAATTTTCCCGGAGGCAGTTCGTTCAATTTCATCGACATATTCAAATTTCACCAAAATGCCGGGGCTAATATATTTTTTTACTTTTTCAATTAAACTAAATTCCACTTCAGAAGTATAATTATCCCTTCGTACGATCCTAAACGCCATTTCCCCCAATTTGTACTGCACCACCTGGCATTCCTGTATTTCATTCATATTCTTATAAAAGTAGCTATGCATTTGCATGCGGGCTCCCTCAGGAGTAACAATCACATCTTCATTTCTGCCATCAATGCTTGCGATTACCTCTGAATGACGGCCACAGAGGCATTTTTCAGTAGTCCAGGTAGCAGAATCCCCCACATCATATCGTATAAATGGCATTGCATAGTTTGAAAAACCAGTGGCCAATATTTTCCCCGAAAATGATGTTCGCGAAGATTGAACAGGGTTGTGGGGTTCCAAATGGCCATATTCAAAATCTTCATGAAAAAAGCCATGTTCGCATTTAGAGGCATTGCCTGCTCCTTCAGCAAATCCATATTGGTCTGTAGCCACACATCCCAGGACCCTTTCAATACATACTTTTTGCCGGTGCAATAATACCTCTGCGCCTGTAAAAACAAACTTCGGAGGATTACTGATGGTATGGCCCAAATTTTCTACCAACGTACAGAAGGTATATAATATGTTCGGATAGCCAGAAAAGAATACAAACTTTTCCTTATTGATATACTCTACAAAATATTTAATATTCTGGGGCTTTATGTGTTGCATGTTTACCAAATGCTGGTTCAGGGGTTTGTTCACCCTCCAGAAAGGTGCCTTTTCCTGAGAAAGCGGCACCACAGCTTTTCCTATAAAATTTAAACTTTTATCCTTATACTGAACCCCGAATCTCCTCCGAAGCCTCCACCAAATGGCCCATTGAAAACTCAGGGCCCTTTTGGTCATATAGAAATTTAATGCCCTGCCGGAGGTTCCGCTGGTTTGCAAAGCATATAATTTTCCATCAGGATTATTAACTGATACGAGTGCTTTCCAGTTGTCATGGATATCCTTTTTATCAAGTACGGGAACTTTCTTAAGATCCTCTATTTCACGTATTGAATCCGCAGAAAGGTCGGCTTTTTTAAAACTGTTTGTATAATACGGAACTGTAGTAAAGGCATGCCGGTAAATTTTCTGCAGTTCTTTTAATTTGTAATCATAAATTTCCGCCTCTCCCCAATACTGGGATTCTTCCAGCCAGTCCAAATACCTAAAAAAGTGCCTAGAATACCTTTTCCTTTGTTCAACCAGGCCGTAGGCAGAACACATTATGTTCTGGAGGAATACCGGGGAATTTTGATATATATTTTCAAGCCTCATAATTGATCTGCCTCCACTTTTATCTCGTTGATATTCAGAAAGGAGATGACCTCTTTAAATTTTCCCGATTCTGTCCGTTCTATTTCATCTACATATTCAAAATTTACTGTAATTGTAGGGCTGATCCATTTCCGAACATTCCTGATCAAATGCTTTTCGACCAAGGGGCTATAATTATCCCGTTTCACTATCCTGAATACCATTTCGCCAAGCTTATATTGTACTACCTGGCACTCTTGTATTTCTCGGGTATCTTTAAACAAATAACTGTGGACCTTCATGCTGGTACCTTCCGGGGTTATGATAAAATCTTCATTTCTGCCCGAAATATTTAGAATGGTGGCAGAATGACGTCCACAGAGACATTTTTCGGAACTCCATGTAGCGGTATCCCCAACATTATATCGTATAAAAGGCATCCCATAATTGGCAAATCCGGTTGCCAGGATCTCACCCGAAAAAGTGGTTGGTGTTTTTTGCACCCTCTTGTATGTTTCCAGATGCCCAAATTCAAAATCCTCATGAAAGACATCGTGTTCACATTTGGAGGCGTTCCCTGCCCCTTCGGAAAAACCATATTGATCGGTAACCGTACATTGCAAGACCCGTTCCATACAGGACTTTTGATATTCCAACAATTTCTCTGCCCCGGTAAAAACAATTTTTGGAGGGTTTTGAATAGAAAGCCCCAAATTTTCGACCAGGGAACAAAAGGCATACAATATGGAGGGATAGCCAGAGAAGAAAACAAATTGTTCTTTATTGATATACTCCACATAGTATTTAATGTTTTCCAGCTTAATATGCTGCATGTTTACCAAATGCTGGTTCAGGGGTTTGTTTACCCTCCAATAAGGAGGTTTTTTTTGTTTTATGGGTACCACGGGTTTCCCAATAAAGTTTAGGCTCTTATCCCCAAAATTAATTCCAAACCGTTTCCGGAACCGCCACCAAACCGCCCATTGAAAACTGGTTGATTCCGCGGTTGCATAAAAGTCCAGGGCTTTGCCCGAAGTCCCGCCGGTTTGTCGTGCAATTAGTTTTGTGCCCATGGTATTTGAAGAGACAAAATCTTTCCAATGTTCCCGTATGTTTTCTTTATTAAGGATGGGAACTTTTTTAAAATCTTCAATTTCATGTATGGAATTTGAAGTAAGCCCGGCTGCCTTAAACCTGCTTTTATAAAAAGAGACGGTATTGTAGGCATGCTGATATATTCGCTGCAATTCCCGTAATTTATACTCATAGATTTCCTGTGACCCCCAATATTGCGATGCTTCCAGCCAGTCCAAATACTTAAAAAAATCGCTTGAAAACCGATTCTTTTTCAAAGAATATCCATAGGCAGAACAGATCATATTTTGTACGAAAATAGGTGACTTGCGATAAATAAAATCTGTTAAATCCAAAAACTAATCTTTAAATTTTAATCTTATAAAATAGGCCCTAGAATGAATTTAAATTATTCTCTTCTCCATTTAAATAGGATACCACGGCCTTAAATTTTCCCGAATCAGTCCTTTCAATTTCATCTACGTATTCAAAGTTTACCAAAATAGTCGGGCTGATCCATTCTCGTACTTTCTCTTTTAAACTTACCTCATCTTTTATGGAAAAAGTATCCCGTTTTACTATTCTAAAGGTAACTTCTCCCAATTTATATTGCACTACCTGACATTCCTCAATATTCTTGGTATTCCTAAATAAAAAACCGAATCGTACAATGGATGTATTTTCGGGAGTAATTACATGATCTTCATTTCTTCCCTCAATGTTTAAAAGAATGGCAGAATGACGGCCGCAAGTACATTTTTCTGAACCCCAAGTTGCGTTATCCCCTACATTATATCGTATAAAGGGCATTCCATAATTGGTAAAACCAGTAGCCAGGATCTCTCCGGAAAAAGAAGTTTGTGATATTTTTTTAGGATTACGGGGTTCTAAATGACCTAGTTCAAAATCTTCGTGATAAATACCATGCTTACATCTCGAGGCGTTCCCCGCTCCTTCCGAAAAGCCATAATGATCTGTCACCATACATCCCAAAACTCTTTCAATACACATTTTTTGATACTCTAACACTTTCTCCGCACCTGCAAAAACAATCCTTGGAGGATTACTAATAATGAGACCTAAATTTTCAACTAAATTACAGAAGGAATAAATAATTGATGGATAGCCTGAAAAGAAAACAAATTGCTCCCTGTTTATGTAATCTACAAAGTATTTAATGTTTTCAGCCTTCATATGCTGCATATTCACAAGGTGCTGGTTCATAGGACTATTGACCCTCCAAAAAGGTGGCCTACTCTGGTTAATAGGCACCACCTTTTTTCCAATGAAGTTTAAGCTTTTATCACCAAAATCAACCTCAAAATTTTTCCTAAAACGCCACCATACAGCCCATTGTAAACTTGTAGATCTTTTGGTTACGTAAAAATCCAGTGCTTTTCCGGAGCTTCCGCTGGTATTACGATGGAAAAGTCTTTCTCTTGCATTATTCAGAGACACAAGGTCTTTCCAATTGTTACGAACATCTTCTTTTTCCAGGATAGGTACTTTGGCAAAATCCTCAATATCTTTGATAGCATTGGCATTAAGACCGGCCGCTTTAAACCTATTTCTATAAAAAGGAACGGAGCTATACGCATGCTGGTAAATTTTCTGCAGTTCCTTTAACTTGTATTCATAAATTTTATCGGATCCCCAATATTGGGATTCTTCGAGCCAATCGAGGTAGGTGAAAAATTCTTTTGAGAACCGTTTCCTTTTTTCAAAATGTCCATAGGCCGAACAGATCATGTTCTGTACATAAATCGGAGAATTCCTGTATATAAAATCTGTTATTTCCAAAAAGTAATTTTTAAATCTAAATATACTTGTATTTATTATTACGCTTTAATTTCCCGAATGTTATTACTTTGGTAATCATATTATATACTAGCAATATTTTCAGGACTGCTCATAAAATCCGAACCTTTTTTAAAAAAATCAAAGTGCTTTAAAAATGTTTCGTTTTTTATGTAACCACCCGAAGCAATCTCGGACATTCCAATATGATAATAGGTATTTGCTTCAATTACAGTAGGGCCTTTTTCTGTTAATGCGATATCCCAACCAATTGCTTTGGTTTGTAGGAAAATTTTTGCCAGGCGTAAAACTAGTTCCTTGGTTTCTTCCCAATAGGGCAATTGAATATCCTCAAATATAACTTTTGAGTCTGGATGCTCATCTATTTCATAACCACCGGTCTTGAGAAATGAATACGCTGTTTTTTTTAGTTTACCATTCTCTTTTATACCAATGAAATACCCGCCTGCCGAAACGTTATCAATAATTGCGTCTTTACGTCCAAAGCGCAAAAGCGCAGAAATTAGGTGGGGTGTATTACTTTCATTTAAAATGGTATCTATTCTTAAGGTATTTATGCTTGTTGAATTTATTTTGGACAGAATTTTATGCTGTTTTATCCTTTCTTGTATAATCCAATAACCATTATTAAGTAGCTGAAGTTGGTTTTTATCTTGCTCATAGCTAAGGTAATTTAAAGTAAATGCATCTTTTCCCCAAAACCCATTTGCTCTTTTAATAAATAAATTCTGTATATTAAACTGTGTAAAAAGGTATTTAAAGAATGATAAATACTCGGTTGGAGAAAACGAATGATTATTATCTTTGTTAATTGGATCTACAACTGTACATACACCCCTGTAACAGCTTCCAATAGTTCTAGGTTGTGGAATATTGAATGTATTAAGTATACTATAGAAAACAACTTTATCAAAAGTTAAGTACTCATATTCTTTCAGATTATTATGGGCTAAATACTTATCAAAAATCTGATTAGGGATATACGAATTTGGGTCAACATTTTTCCTGTATGCAAAGCGTGTGAAATAATGGAATGGCAAACATTTCCACTTGTATCCTTGTTCAAATGCCTCTTTAATTATTTTTAAAATAGACTTCCTTTTAGGATCCTTTATTATAAGATGTAGATAATTTCTAATCATATTAAACACGATATATTTCCTCTATATCATTGGACTTAAAACAATATTATTGTGTAATAATTTGCAAATAAGCCAAAGCACGATCTTTTGGTGAAGGGGTCATTGCAAATATTTTATTCCCCTTTTCAACCAAATTTTGGTATAATTTCTTATCATTTTTGAGACTAATAATTGCCTCTGCTATACTTTTTGGATCCAGAGGATCAAAATACAAAGCCGCATCTTTACAGATACTCCTAGCAAAAGTTAGATCAGATGTTAATATTGGCCGCTGCATACACATTGCTTCTGGGTAAGATGCTGTAAAACATTCCAATAAGGTTGGCAATATCATGGCATCCATTGATTCATATAGTTTTGGACAATCGGCAACTTTAACTGGCCCAAGATTCACAATCCAATTCTGATATCCCTTAAACATTCGCTCGTAATTTTCTTTGTCTATCGTTATATAAAACTTTACTTTTTGATTTGATCTTTCCAAAAAAGGAATAACTTTTTTAATGATATCTAAATTTTTGTGAGGGTAGAAGGCCGATAAGGTAAATAGCTTGAATTCTTCTTCAAAATATTTTTTTGACACATCATATTTACTTATATAGTCTATATAAACTTTATTTACCGTGTTTGATACGGTAAACACCCGTTTCTGATCAATTTTTAACTTCTTTGCCATTCTTTCAGAAGCATCTCTTGTTTCAGTTATAAAAATCTCTGAATTTTTAATTAAAAAGTATATTCTTAACTTTATTCGTATCCTAATTAATAATTTTTGAACAATGGAAAGTGATGCAAAAAAAGGGCTTTCAGGATATATAACGTGTCCTCTGGCAAAACCAACTACATGTTTTGCCCTGGACCTCCAAATTACAGGTCCAAAAACAGTGAATATCACATCTGGCTTGAATAATTTTTCGTATCCCAACAATTTTTTACAATTGGCAAACTGATGTAAAAACTCTTTTTTTAAGTGAACGACCTCAATTTTAAACCGAGTCACTTCAAAATTTATCAATTGTAATTGTGAAGCTATTTGAGGTGAAAGCAACAAATAATAGAAATGAGTATCTTCTATATCCTTCAACTCGGTCAAAAATGATACACCAACTTGTACCCCACCTCCATGGGTTAAATTTGTTGTATTAATCAAAAATTTCATTGGTTCAAAATCTTCATAGTTGCACTATTTCTTTTTTAACATTTCTCAACAAAATAATCATTCATTTACCGGATAAACGGCTGTATTGTTTTTAGTATGCTGTTGATGTTTCATTAATAATAGATGATTTCATTCGTCTTTTCTTAAAAAATCTAACCTGGCTTAGTTTATATAAAAAGAATAGTTGTAAAAAAAAGAAAATCCGGACTCTATTCATTAAAAAAACAGGCCCTCCAAGGGCAGTAAAAAGACCTAAAACTAAAATTGCAAACAAAAATATTTTTTCCTTTGAGAATCTATTACTTAAGAAAAAACATGTCCTGAAGTTTTTGATTATCATCAATAAATACATTATAAGGGCTATTCCACCTCCTTGATAAATTATTTGTATGTATTCACTATCAAAATATGGTAAATCACCTAAAGTAAATCCCTGACCATAAAATAAAGAAATATCCTTTTTTCCTACAGCACTATAGATTCCAGTTTCCGAACCAATCCGCCCAGCCGTTATACTACGAACACTAAGTTCTGACGTAATGCCTATAATTTTTTCTTCAAGATAAGAATACCCTTGCCAATCTTTAATTAAGAATGGGGTAACAAAATAGAAAGAAATTAGTCCAATTATTAAAAATAATAAAGTTGTCTTATTCTTAAGTTGAACAAAAAACAAAATTGAAGAAATGATTAGCCCCCCAAAAATAAATACTTTCGATACCGAAGCTAAGCCACCAATAAGAATTAACAATAATAAGATTATTTGAAGCAGCTTGCTTATTCCACCCTTGTTCGTAAAATTATAAACCCAAGTCAATAATCCAAGAGAATATGCGAATCCGCTTTCTAATGGTTGATTGAATACTCCCATATATCTTCCCATAGAATTAGTGGCATTTCTACTGTAACCTTCGAGATCATTATCGACATAAAATCTTAAGAAATAATCCGCAAATGGAGTGAATATCTCTAACAGAATTATACATGTATTAATTGCTAATAAGAAGTGAAAAAAAGTATTGATACCTAACATTCTGTCCTTCGTAAAGAACTTCTTTTTAGCCAATAAACTATTAAAAATTAGGAATAGAACTATAGTTTCAATGTAGTTCTCGAAATTGGATAAAAAGCTGCGATCCAAAGGAAGATCATTAACCAAAGAACTTATTACAACAACGTATGATATAAGTATAAAAAGAAATATTACGGTTAGAGATGAATTCTTTTTAAAATTAAAAAGACTTCCTTTTAATAGTAAAATCAAAAACAATAAATACACCACCAAATGTTCAATCCTAATCCCTTTATTTATTATTAAATATGGTAAAAATGCAGAAAACAAAACTATGTAATCAATCTTGTTTAATATTAGTCTATTCATTTTGTGATTAGGTATAGTATGGTAGAATGTGCTTTAGTCAATTACATTTGATGTTGAAATTTCAAACCTTGTAGTTTTTAAAATTATAGTAAATTACACCGAGATAGGCCGTAAATCCTATACAAGTTGCCAAAGCAGCACCTAGCAACCCCCAAATTGGTATTAATAATACATTTAAAAATATATTCAATATGGCTGAGATTATGTTGCCGGTCATAATAACTTTGGTGCGCTGTTCGGCATAAAATAACAATTCGAATAATTTGGTCAATGTATAAATAAAAAATGCAAGGGCTATCCAAAATATAATTGAAAAGCCCGCCTTGTAATTTTCAGACAATAATATACTTCCTATAAAGTCCTTTAGATAGTAAATTGCCACTAAAATTGGTATGGCAAATATTAAGTAATACAGCGAATATTTTTGAATTGTATGTTTTTTTACATTTAAATGCGATACACTATAAACCATAGGTGTCAATAAAATCATAAAAAGCGGGCTTAAAAAAAGAAAGAATTTAGAACCTACACTATAACTGGCATTATAATTCCCTACGTCTTCCATAGTTAAAAAATATTCTATGGCATATTTGTCAAAATAATTATTACACCAGGCCCAAATAGCCATAAACATTAATGGTCCTGCAAAGCGCATGTATTTTTTAATGAAGGTTTGGTAAGCTATTTTAAATTTAGTCCTATAGACTCTGTATTTAGGAAGAAAGAAAATTAGCCCAACTAGAACACCGATAATTTGCATTAGCCATAATACTTGTACATTATCCACAAAATTCAATCCTAAGACAAAAAATAAAGTGATAAAAATCAAGCCACTTAAAGCTTTGAGGACGCTTAATTTTGAAAAGTCTATTAATTTATTACTGGTATTGAAATAATTCAACAAAATGATACTCAATGTTGAAAATGGGAACAATACCATGAAAATAATATTTAGCGAAATACTGTAGATATTCAAATAAAAATTTAGGAACGAAATGAACAAAATCATGGTCGTAACTACCATAATTATGGTAGTGAGCATAAAAGACCGGCTCCCGATTTTTGGTAATAGAGTATTGTTGGAAGCCTTGATGAAAAGTGTAATTGGGTCAATTAGTAAAGTAAAAAAGAATGTATATGTAGCCATTTGAATACTAAAAACTCCAAAATCCTCAGGCAACACATAAACAGCAACGAGTTTTCCATAAATTACTGCAATAATTGTATTCAGTAGCTGCGAAAAAACCACATAATTACGGCTCTTGTTTTGAAATGCCTTTTTTATAAAATCTAACCCCACCCTAAGTTTGTAATATTCATATTATTAGCTCCTTTAATGTGCCAAGAAAACCTTTTTATTTGAGATATATTTCTATTTTCCAAGGCTCAGCAGTTATGAGTTTACTCTCAAATAAAATCGAAAGACCCGGTTTATAGTAAATACCAATTCATGGAATAAGGTATTTAAACGCTGCTGCCTTATTTGGCAATCTTTTTTGGCTGATTTTGTTCCTTTGCCTTTTGGAAAGTCGAGGCTCTTTTAGCGGAGATATTTTGCGCCTCTGTTAAATCAGTTTCTTCAGATGCTGCAGCATTAGTCACCTTGTTTTTTGGGTGTTGAAATGTATATTCTGAAGCCGCATCCGGAGTAGCCCCCAAATAGGTGTTGGGTATTTTTCTGACATCTCTTAAGTTTACCACTTTGCTATGATCACTAATTTTAGTGGGTTTAGCTTCGTTTTTCACCCCAAACACCTTTGGCAGAAATTCACGGATCTTTATAAACGGTAACGTAAATACGAATGGGACAGCGCCTAAAACCATCATAAATTGCACATCTATAAATAAATTGTTTGTTATAAAAGCAAATTCTATGATAAAGACATTCACAAATACCAACAGCAAAGTGACTTGCTTATGCTTCATTCCCAGACGTAGTAATCGGTGATGAATATGATTACGGTCTGCGCTAAACGGACTTCGGCCATCCCTGATCCGCAATGCAAAAACACGTACCGTATCCAAGATAGGATAGGACAATACTGCCAGGACCATGATGGGGCCATTGGAAACAGAAAACTGAGCAGTTTCCAGGGCATTTAGTTCTAAAAAAGCCAATGCCTGAAAGCTCAATAAGAAACCTACGACCATAGAACCCGTATCTCCCATAAATATCTTATTCCTGTCCGATAGATTATAGCGTAAGAAACCTATGATGGCCCCTATTAAAACAAACGATACCATTACAAACAGGATATTCCCGTTAAGTAAAAAGAAAACCCCGAATGTTGCACTTACAACCAGGGCTATGGCCCCGGCTAACCCATCCACACCATCAATGAGGTTAAACGCATTGATCATTGCAACAAAAACAAAAACTGAAAACAAGACAGAGACACTATAGGGAAGCGTTCCTATCCCCAACAAGCCCTCAAAACTAAAAACTCTGATATCTGCCAACAATACAACAATGGCCGCCGCAACGACCTGACCCATTATTTTTTTCTTTGGCGTAACAGCTATAAGGTCGTCTTTTACCCCCAGGAACAATAGGATCATGGCAGCCCCCATCAAAGTTAAAATCGCTGTAAGATCCTTATTCTCCAATCCAACAATGGAAGCCAATATAATAAGCGTAAAAGAAAATGAAATGTAGATCCCTACCCCTCCCATGGTTGGGGTTATTTCTCCGTGTGTGCTTCTATGATCCGGCTCATCCATCAGATGTTTCTGACGCAATGTCCAGATAAGAGGCGGGTAAATTCTATTGGCAATAAAAAAGGTGATCATCCCGGAAATGAAGGCTAAAAAGTAAAGGTTGGATAATAGGGATTTAATATAAATCATCTCGTGGGGCGATTGATCATTAGTGTTGTCGAATATGGGGAATGTTACGGAGAATAAACTCAAAATTAAAACTAAACTATTAACAATTAATTAACAAAATGCCAAGTATCTATAAACAGCAGCGAGTAAAATACCTGCTAGACGAACAGTATTTTTATTAGTAAAATGAATGAATCCCTATAAATTCGAATAGAAAGCTACTGCTTTAAAATAAAATTGGAAGTTAAAACACATCATCTTTAAGTTTACGGTTAATAAACCGATTTAGCCTATTTCCAATACTCTTGGTTTTCTATCTTGCAGCCTACAAAAAATGCTGTGTGAAGAATAAAAATATCAGATCCCAAAATTCTGCTTTTCCCTATCGCTCAATAATGTTATTTGCACTGGCCATAGGGTTGTTGGGTTGTCACTTTTCGATCAGGGGACAAAAGGAAGCAATACCTGCAGCAGACCCGATGCTGAATCATCAACTACGATTGCAACATGACAACGATTTTTTTACGCTTACTGACCGCTATTATTCATCTGGTCTTTACCTTTCCTACACACAAAGGCTAAGAAATGGGATTGGTAAAGGCCAGGAACAACTTTCATTTTCTATTGGACAAGAAGTATATACTCCTTCCGATATCGTAACTGCGAATATTGAAGAACAGGATAGGCCCTATGTGGGCTTTACGAACATAAAAGCGGGATGGTCTTCTGTTAAAAACAAACACGGCTGGGATGCCAGTCTCCTTCTGGGGATCGCCGGAAATAATTCAGGTGCAGGTGGTTTTCAAAGATGGTACCATAAGATCTTTGTAGTATCCGATCCTCCAGTCTGGGTTGAAGAAATGAACAATAGTCTGCATGCCAATGGGTATGTAGGTTACCTGAAAGAATGGACCGTTGCGCCTAATCCCTTTGGTATTACGCTGGCATTGCAGCCATCCCTTGCATTTGGGACACACGATCAATACGCACAGGCCAACTTTATAGCCTATTTCGGGAGGCGAGATCCTATGGCCACTACCATGGCCTATCAACGAATTGGAACTAGGCAAAGGGAGATCTTTTTTGCCCTTCGTGCGGGATATCGATATGTTGGCTATAACGCACTGTTCGAAGGCAATGCCTTGGGGGACAATTCCATCTTCCTTATTTCACCCAACCGTGAATTTGTTTTTGGCGGTTTTGACGTACAGCATCGATTTAAAAAAAATGAATACTGGTTTGGCTATAGGATTCAGTCTTCGGAAGCTCCCGGAACTCAATCTCATAAATATGTAATTCTCTCCTATGCGAGGAATTTTTAGTATTTTTAAAAACATAAAGATTGCTTATGAAAACTACTAAAATTCTAATTGGTCTGTTGTTAGTATTGCTCGTGAACATTCAATGTTCTGAAGATGATGGTAACAATAACCCAATGATGCAGGCTACGAATCCTCCGATTGCAGATTTTGATGCATTGGCAACTACCATACGTGTTGGAACACGAGTTCAATTTGTGAATAATTCAACCATTGCTACCTCATTTCAATGGACTTTCCCGGGAGGAACTCCTGCAAGCAGTACCGAAGGGGAACCGCTCATTCAATATGAAGCAGTAGGCACATATAATGTAACCCTGACAGCGATCAACCCGGATGGAGAGGATACCCTAACCCGTGAGAACTTCGTTAATGTTGTAGATCCGCCAACTGAAGAAGCTGTTTATACCGTAACTTTTAACGGGAATTGGAGTGCTGCCAGTCATCCTACAGATTTTCCTGCTAATGATCATTTTTCTGCCGCAATAGGAATGATTCATAACGCGAATATTTCACTTGCAGAGGAAGGGACTCTGGCTACTATTGGAATTAAAAATATGGCAGAAACAGGTAACAATACGGCATTAAGGCCAGAAATTGAAGCTTTTGTCTCTTCAGGAGATGCACTGAGTTTGATAGAAGAAAGCGGACTTAGCGGAGGAACGGAATCTATATCCTTTGATATTTCTGTAAGCATTGATCATCACAGGGTGAGCATGGTCAGTATGATAGCACCCAGCCCCGACTGGTTTATTGCTGTAACTAATGTTCTATTATATGAAAATGGAAATTTTTTGGAAAACCTTACTGTAGAGGCAACAGCCTATGACTCCGGTACAGATAGTGGCAATACCTTCACTTCTGGCGATATGGTGACAGATCCGGCAGTATTTATAGAAGCAATATCACAGCCTCCATTAGGAGATGGAGTTACAGTTTCTCCAAGTTTGGCAAGCTTTACTTTTGTAAAAAAATAGAATTATAAGAAAATATTATGAGCAGATCAGTATTGCCAATCTGAAATGTTTCCTATCTTATGCGCTTCATTGTATATTTAAAGAAAAATGGACATATTTAAACGGGCAGATGCTTTTATAAACCTTAAAATGAGTCACATGTCAACCAGTGACCGTGTTCAGGCGTCGAGGGATGCTAAGGAAATCATCTTGGCGATTAACGAAGTGTATAAGAAATCCAAGGATGCAAAGCTTATGGATCTCATGAAACAACTCACTGAAAAAAAACAAAAGATTGAAAAGCGACTCAAAGGTTCGCCAACAAGGTAAGTAGGAATACAAGAATCAACAGAATGTTTCTAAAAATGAAAATTGTAGTTTTTTAATAATCCACAGTAAAATGTAGATTTTTTTTTACAACATTCCCAAAAATTGTGGTTTTAAATGTTAAATTTGAGAAAATCAAAAAATAATAAAATGGGCAAATTCGAAATCAAAAAAGACAAATCCGGTCAATTCAGATTTAATTTAAAAGCAGGGAACGGTCAAGTGATCTTAAGTAGTGAAGCATACAAGACCAAGGCAGCCTGTGAAAATGGAATTGAATCCGTAAGAAAAAATTCAAAGAACGATTCAATGTTCGATCGCAAAGTTGCAAAAAATGGAAAACCTTATTTCGGTCTCAAAGCATCTAACGGACAAGAGATCGGTGCCAGTCAGATGTATGCTTCTGCATCTTCTATGGCCAACGGTATTGCCTCTGTGAAAAAGAATGCAGCAAGTGCTAAAGTGGTAGACAATTCATAAGGAATAGTTCGTTTTACACCTGAAGAAAAAATCTTGAAAAAGAGGACAGCACTTGTTGTCCTTTTTTTTGGCTCTAATTATAGGATTAATATCAAAACAAACAGCTTGTATTGCATAGTAGACATAGAGACCACGGGAAACGGGATCAAAGGAAATAAGATCACCGAAATTTCTATATTTAAGTACGATGGGGCCAGGATCATAGAAGAATTCACATCACTAGTGAATCCGGAATGTGAGATCCCCTCATTTATAACAGGTCTTACCGGAATAGATAATAACCTTGTCCGCAATGCTCCTACAATAATAGAAATTGCTCCAAAGATCATTTCATTCACTGAAGGAACTATTTTTGTAGCGCATAGCGTGAACTTTGATTACAATGTCATCAAGAATGAATTTAAGGAGTTGGGACTATCCTTTGTTCGCAAAAAATTATGTACGGTTCGTTTGTCCAGAACTGTATTCCCCGGATACAGATCATATAGCTTAGGTAAGCTCTGTACTACTCTAAGTATCCCACTTGAAAATAGACATAGGGCAAGAGGCGATGCTCATGCTACTGTGTTATTATTCCAAAAGATCCTTAATACCCCCAACATAGAGGAAACAGTAAAGAAATTCCTAAATGCACGCTCACAGGAAGCCACACTACCTCCTTCTCTTCCTAAAGTACAATATGAAAACCTGCCCGATAAAACCGGAATTTACTTTTTTAAAAATGCAAAGGGCGAAGTGATCTATGCCGGTAAGGCCAAGAACATCAAAAAAAGGGTACTCGGACATTTTTACGATAAAAGCGAAAAAGAGATACAGATGTGCAGGGTTACCGAAAAGATCGATTATGAACTTGCAGGTAATGAATTGGTTGCCTTTCTTATGGAATCTTCTGCCATTAAACACTACTTCCCCCTATATAACAGAGCCCAGAAAAGAAAGATCCCAGCCTATGCAATTTTCTACTATGAGGATCGCGATGGCATATTACATTTGGCATTTAATAAGATCAAGAATGTGCCACAACCTCTTACTACCTTGTATTCCATCACAGAATGCAGGGAATTCCTGGAAATTATTTGTTCTGACTATGGTTTATGTGCAAAATATTGCCACTTACAGGAAGGGGTTAACCAATGTACCCATTTCAGAGTAAAACAATGTAATGGGATCTGCAGAGGAAAAGAATCAGTTAAAGAGTATAATATGAAGGTGAAAGGTGCCCTGCGGTATATTTCTGATAATAGGGATAATTTCATTATCCGTGATAAAGGGCGAGATGCGAAGGAAGACGCCCTGGTGGTTGTCCAAGACGGGCAATATTGTGGTTACGGATTTGTTCCAAAAGAAACCGAAGTAAGATCTCTTGAAGATATTATGGCCTTTGTTACTCCACAAAAAGAGACCCTCGAAACCAAAAGATTGGTAGTTTCCTATGCCCTCAAAAACCAGGAGAAACTAATTTCTTTCACTAATTAAGTAGAATTAGAAAAAGTTGATTTGTTAATATAAGCTGACCGGCTTATATTTTTTTATTGAATTTCTTATACATCCTAATAACAAAGATCATCCAGATCAGGAAGATAAGTCCGACGAAAATAGGAAGGTAGAAAAGAGCGATCTGAAAATTATTTTGAAATATAGGAATAGACCCATTCTATACCGCAGGAACTTTAGTTCATAAAAAGGAACACAATCCCATGAATATTTAATGCTGCAGAATATCATAATTCGCAGCCATAAAAGTACGGCCAGAGAATCCTAGTCTTTTTTCTTTACAGCGCAGGTGTTTAGACCAAAAATGCTATAAATTGGACAGAAGCCCACAAGGCTGGTCAAAATAAAGATGGCAACAATGGCAAGTAGAATATAAGAATAAACGCCTTGCACTACTTCAAAATACACCAAAAGTCCGGCAGCGATAGCCACAATGACCCTTATGATCTTGTCCAGGGTACCCATATTAGTTTTCATACTTGAAAGAATTAAGTTATTGCTTTAACCAATATCACAGTTACGGATATAATTGCCAGGCATGTTAAACATACATATAGCAATTTTATTCGTTGATTCCGATCCATAGAATAAAACTACATATTCTATCACCAATGATACATGACATTTATCATAAGGTAGAAGGACAGACATAGTTTGTAGTCTCAATCCCCGCCGATTTCATAGCGACAAAGCCTCCGCCAACATCCACCAGATTATGGATCCCCCTGCTTTTTAGGATAGATGCTGCGATCACAGAGCGATATCCCCCTGCACAATTCAGATAAAAAGTCTTGTTATCCGGAAAAGAAGCCAAATGCTCATTGATGGTATCTAATGGTGTATTTTCGGAATGTGCCAGACGCTCTGTCGTAAACTCACTTTCTTTCCGAACATCAAAAACCGCCGTTTCTGCATTTGAAAGTTCTTTTTTTAGCTTTTCTGCATGAATTGAGGTAATACTATCCGATTCTTTCCCGGCCTTTTTCCAGGTTTCAAAACCTCCTTTTAAATAACCTATAGTTTGGTCGAACCCTACTCTGGAGAGTCGAGTAACGGCTTCCTCTTCCTGCCCTTTTGGAGCTACCAGTAATAAAGTCTGAGTAACATCGGCTATCAATGCCCCCACCCAGGGAGCAAAGTCGCCCTTAAGGCCAATAAAAATAGACCTTGGAATATGTGCTTTCACAAATTCTTGCTCGCTTCTAACATCCAGAACAATTGCTTCGGTTTCATTAGCCAGGGTTTCAAATTCATCTGGCATTAATGCTTTTGTGCCTCTTTTTAGTACTTCTTTAATATCTTCATAACCTTCCTTATTCATCTTCACATTTAAAGGAAAATATTTCGGGGGTGGCAATAGTCCTTCGGTAACCTCTGCAATAAATTCTTCCTTGGTCATGTCCGCCCTTAGGGCATAATTCATTTTTTTCTGGTTGCCCAACGTATCCACCGTTTCCTTCATCATGTTCTTTCCACAGGCCGAACCGGCACCATGTGCGGGATATACAATTACATCATCAGATAAAGGCATTATTTTAGTGCGAAGGCTGTCATACAACAATCCCGCCAGGTCTTCCTGGGTCATATGGGCTGCTTTCTGCGCAAGATCGGGCCGGCCAACATCTCCCAAGAAAAGGGTATCCCCGGAAAATATAGCATGGTCTTTTCCATGTTTGTCCTGCAACAAATAGGTTGTACTTTCCATAGTATGACCAGGCGTATGAAGTACCTTAATAGTGAGCTCACCTAATTTAAATTCTTGTCCGTCCTTAGCTATCAATGCATCGAAGGAAGGATCTGCCTGAGGACCATAAATTATGGTCGCTCCTGTTTCTTTTGCCAATGTTACATGTCCACTGACGAAATCGGCGTGAAAATGGGTCTCAAAAATATACTTGATCTTCGCTTTATCTCTGGAAGCCCTCTTAATATAAGGCATTACTTCTCTTAAGGGATCAATGATCGCTACCTCACCCTGGCTTTCTATATAGTATGCGCCCTGGGCAAGACATCCTGTGTAAATCTGTTCTATGTTCATAATCCTTTACTTTACATTGCAAAAATACATTATAATCCAAAGGCATTGGTAACATTAGTCACCCAGTGTATTCCATTGATGCGCCACTTTGGATTGCAATTGTGACTTCTTTCGTGGATCGTCAAAAAACGAAACGGCCTCACGGGTCTCAACAAAAAGACATTCTCTTGGGAGCAATTCCATAATACCACTGGAAAAAAGTATATCTCGGGTAGGGCCAATGGCCCCTGCAATAAAGAAATGAATACCTTTTTCATACAATTTTTCTATTAGTTTCGTCAACATAGTCGCCGATGAGGAGTCTATATAATTGATTGCCTCAGCGTTTAGGATAACCGCCTTTAGGTCTGGCCCTTTCTCATTAATTAAATGCATAAGGTGTGTCTTAAAAAAATTAGAATTCCCAAAATACAATTGAGCATCAAAACGTACGATCAATAGATCGGTTCGAATGACAACCTCGCTCTCAAACCTGTTTATATTTCGATAGTAATCGGTATTCTTGATTTTCGCCAGTACCGCAAAATGAGGATTAGAGGTCCTGTATACCATTAACAATAAAGAAATTAATACCCCTACCAATATACCTTCCATTATACCCACGAATAAGGTCACTACAAAAGTTCCCAGCAGCACTGCAAATTCGTCCTTTCTAAATTTCCATAATGTCCGGGCATAGGCAACATCTACCAAACCATAAACAGAAACCATAATTATACTTGCCAGGGCAGCCTTTGGGAGGTAATAAAACATTGGTGTTAGAAATAACAATGTACACAACACTATCATGGCCGTAACGAATGTAGCCATATTGGTCCTGGAACGAGCTTCCAGGTAGATAGCCGATCTTGAAAAACTCGCAGTAATAGGATAGGATTGAAAAAAAGAACCTGCCATGTTAGATAAGCCCAGGGCTACCAATTCTTTATTAGCATTGAGTTGGTCTCCGTTCATCTTATCTTCAATTCCCTTTCCAATTGAAATAGTCTCCAGGTAGCCAACGAGAGCCAATGTCAGCGCTATAGGCCACAATTCCATTAGATACCCCCATTCTACCTGAGGGAGGGCAACCTGGGGCAGGCCTACAGGGATCTCACCAACTATATCGACTCCTTTGGAAGTTAATTGAAAAAAGAAGACCAAGGCAATCCCAATAACTACAACCAACAAGATATACGGTATTTTCCTATTCCATTTTTTTAAAAGAACCATCAGCAAAATACCCAGGATCCCTATAGCCAGGTCATAGGGATTTATAGTTCCCAATTTTTGTATGGCATTCCAAATAATCCAATGAAACTGATTGCTTTTCTCAATATCGGTACCTAAGAGATATTTTAACTGACTAAACATGATGATCAGGGCAGCTCCGGACGTAAAGCCACTAATAACAGGTTTTGACAAAAAATTCACCAAAAATCCCATTCTAAGTAACCCAAGTACTATCTGAATACCACCCACCAGGAAGGCGAGCAAAATAGCCATTGCAACATAGTTATCAGGGCCAATAGAAGCAATGGCACCAAGACCTGCAGCCACCAAAAGGGAGTCCATTGCCACCGGACCTACTCCCAAAGCACGGGAAGTTCCCATAAAGGTATACATGATCAAGGGTACCAGGGAGGCATACAAGCCATAGACGGCAGGTAGTCCGGCTATTAAAGCATATGCCAATCCCTGTGGGATCAATACGATGGCAACGGTTACCCCGGCCATCAGATCACTAGGAAGATAAGGCCACTTATAGGTTTTGATCCAGCTTAAAAATGGAAATATTTTTTGCATATAAAGTTGATCTGCATAAATGCTAGATCTTTCAAATTATAATTCTATTATTTGAATCTGGCTGCGATGCAGCTTTATTTTTCCATCGTGCTCCATCTTTTTAAGCAATCTGGAAATTACTACTCTGGAGGTATGAAGGTCTGCCGCTATATCCTGATGGGTTGTTTGGATCACATCGTTTTGATTCACCATGGCCTTGTCTTTTAAGTACTTGAACAGCCGTTCATCCATATTCATAAAAGCCAGCGTATCTACCGTTTCCAAAAGTTCCTGCATTCTTTCATGATAACTGTCCAGGATAAATTGACGCCAGCTTCTATAGCGGCCCATCCATTCCTCCATTTTTTCTATGGGGATCATCAACATCTCGGCATCCGATTCTGCTTCGGCCCTGATCTTACTTTTCCCTTTTTGGAGAGAACAAGATAAGGTCATGGCACAGGTATCTCCTTTCTCTATAAAATACAAAAGCAATTCATCTCCTTCTTTATCTTCACTTAAGATCTTAATTGCTCCGCTGATGATCAATGGCATTTGTTCGATAGGATCCCCTATATCCATCAGAAAGTCGCCTTCCTCTACCTTCCGATATACCCCGGCAGCTTCTATCTCTTTTAGCAATTCCTCTTCAAATAGAAACCCATACTGTTCTTCTATCTGCATTGACGTTAACTGCTCCTTATTAGTGTCCATTCTTATGATATTAGTCCTAATTCTATCTGAAATATTGCTTCTGGTTTATCTAAATACATAAATCCTTCATGTAAGTAGGCCTGATCTGCCGCGTAGGGATAGAAAGTGATGGGTTCAACGCAGATCATATTTTCTACCGGCGACCATAACATAAAATGGCCAAAACCTTTTGTCTGAATACGAATTACTCGTTCGTCTTCCAAAAATAGTTCTTCTATCTGAGGAACCTCAACTGCTCGGTTACCTGCATTCATGATCTCCTCCAAACTATATGATGCGGTAGATGTTCTAATTTGTGCCTTTAAAGTGCGTAATTTAAAAGCCGGGTGATACCCTATCATAAACGGCATGTCTTTTTCTCCACTTACACCAAATGTGATCTTTAAAGAATTCTCAGATAAGCTAAAGGTCTTTTTAAATTTAAAACTGTAGGGCCAAATAAGCCGTTGCGCTGTTGATTTATCCGGAAATTTGGAATTTATGACCACGGAACCTGCCCAATATTCTTTAACATAGGTAGCCGTGGTATCTTCTTTTTTCTCCAAGGTATACGAGAGTTCCCTTAAAAGTCCATGCTGATCCTGGATCGCATTACCCTTAGGTACATGAACTCTGAAACCAGCTTTATCTGTTGGACCAATTATAGGAAACATTTCTGTATCTGTATGACCCCATCCCGGACTGCCGATCTGATGCATTAGTTCATAACCATCAACCTGGTAACTGGTAAGTTCTCCCTTCTCGATATTAACTTTTTGTTTTTTATTTTGGAGAGTTGTCATAGTTGTCTTTAAAAAGTAGCTCTATATCTTAACCCAGAATTACTTTAGAAAATTAGTAGAATATTAAGCTCAAAAGATACCAAAACTAATCCAAAAAGCCTTGCTCACGCATCCAATCGTCATTGAAGATCTTCCCTACGTATCTGCTTCCATGATCGTGGAAAAGAACAACTACCACATCATCTTTCTTGAAGTGTTCTTTTAATTGGAGCACCCCTTTTATTGCTGCACCGGCAGAATTCCCCAGGAACATTCCTTCCTCTTTAGCCAGGCGCTGAGTATACACGGCCGCATCTTTATCAGTTACCTTGGTGAAGCCATCAATGATATCGAAATTAACATTCTTGGGCAGGATGTCTTCCCCAATACCTTCCGTGATATAAGGATATATCTCATTTTTGTCGAAGATCCCCGTCTCGTGATACTTCTTAAACACCGAACCATAGGTATCCACACCCCATACTTTGATATTGGGATTTTTCGACTTTAAATAAGTGCCTACCCCGGAAATGGTGCCCCCGGTGCCTACCCCTACTACAAAATGGGTCACTCTGCCGTCTGTCTGTTCCCAGATCTCTGGGCCGGTTGATTCGAAATGTGCCTTGGTGTTTGAAAGGTTATCGTATTGATTTACATACCATGAGTTCGGTATTTCTTCAGCAAGTCTTTTGGCAGTGGAATAATAGCTTCTTGGATCTTCCGGGGCCACATCAGTTGGACATACATATACCTCGCTGCCCATGGCTTTCAGGATGTCTACTTTCTCCTTGGATTGCTTGTCGCTGATCACACAGATCATCTTGTATCCTTTTACCACTGCAACTAGGGCTAGTCCCATTCCCGTATTCCCCGATGTACCTTCTATTATAGTACCTCCCGGTTTAAGTTTTCCTGCAGCAACAGCATCCTCTACCATTTGAACCGCCATACGGTCTTTCACAGAATTACCCGGGTTAAAAGTCTCATATTTTGCCAGCACAAGACAGGGTAATTCCTTTGTAAGGGTGTTCATTTTTACCAATGGTGTATTGCCAATGGTCCCCAATATATTTTCTGCATACTTCATCATGACCACAAAGATACTAGTTCCCTAAATGAAGGCCTAAGAGGAAAGATTATTTGACTTGAATTTTATTAATACGCATCTAAGATAACAAGGCCATCTTTTTTAATCGAATTTGATCGCTTTTACAGGTGTTATCCTCGTTATAATATAGGACGGGATCAATAACATGCTCATACAAAGGAACAACACACCAAGATTTAGAAGTAAGATGGTGGGGAGGTCTATATAAACGGGAATATAATCTATGTAATACTCCTGAGGATTTGGAAATTTGAAATACCGGAATCTATCCTGAAGCCAGATTAATCCCAATCCCAGAAGATTCCCCCAGAAAAGGCCAATAAGGATCAGGTATGCTGCATTGTACAAAAATATCTTACGTATACTCCAATTGTCTGCTCCCAGTGCTTTTAAGACACCTATCATTGGGGTTCTTTCCAAAATTAGAACCAGGAGGGCCGTGATCATATTGATACCACCTACAATTATCATTATCCCAATGATAATCGCAATATTAAAATCGAAAAGGCCTATCCATTCAAAGATCTTGTAGTATTTGTTCTTTATGGTCTGAGTATCTAGCGTAGAAAGAGTTTTTCCGTAGATCTCCTTACTCTTTTCATCGATAGCGTCAAAATCATCCAGGAAGATCTCAAAATTCCCTACTTCATCCTCTGCCCATTGATTCATCCTTTGAATATGGCGAATATCAACAAAAATGTAGGTGCCGTCGAATTCTTCAAATCCGCTGTCATAGATCCCGGTGATCTTAAACTTGCGCTGATTGGGAACTTTGGATGGATCCTCCTGTTTTAGAAAAAGTGTAAAGAATTCGTCACCTACTCCCATTTGTAACCTGCTGGCCATGAGTTTAGACATCAGCACCTCCGTATTTAGCTCTGAAGTATAGGTAGGCAGGCTGCCTTCTACCAGAAAATCCTCAAAGACCGACCAGTCATAGTCCTTCCCTACTCCCTTGGCAATTATTCCCTCAAAGGTATCCTCTGTCCTGATTATTCCTGCCTTGGTGGCCACTGCCTGGATATGATGAACGCCTTCCACCAAATTAAAATTTGGATAGAATTCTTGCTTAAGAGATACCGGGATCACGGATACGTCCGAGATGTTATTGTCGTAATTATAGATCTGAATGTGGCCATTAAAAGCAGCGATCTTTTCTCTGATCTTATACTTAAGGCCAACACCAGTTGCCATTGCGATCAACATCATCAAGATCCCCAGGGCAATAGCCGCAATGGCTATTTTTATTATCGGGGCAGATATGCTAATTTTATGCTGCTTACCTTTGACAAGGCGTTTTGCGATAAACAGTTCTAAATTCAATCGATGCTTTTTTTAGAGAATCAAAAATACAGTTTTCCTCTGTTAGTTGTCCATGTTTCTTGGAACAAGGGGAAAGATCTTTTCAGTAATAGGAATAACCCTCATCTTTTTTTACTCCTGTATTTTTTTATAGCCGTACTATTTATTTCGTGTGGCAATAAGGTTCAAAGAACAGCCGCAATGAAAGAAGGACCATCTGCTATTGACATATCAGAAAACACTGCGAAAATTACCGTTGGGGCCAATAGAACCATGGAGTACGTGCCACTTTTAGCAGATAAAAAGATAGGAGTAGTAGCCAATCAAACAAGTGTGATATATAAAGAAGATGCAGGCACAGGGGATAGTCAGCCTGCCTATTCACATTTAGTAGATTCCCTATTAAGCCTAAACATTTCCATTTCGCGTGTATTTTCTCCTGAACATGGCTTTAGGGGCTTGGCCGATGCAGGTGAAAAAGTAGAAGATGGAGCAGACCTACTTACAGGATTGCCAATTATTTCATTGTATGGTGCCCATAGAAAACCAACAAAAGAGGACTTAAAAGGTATCGATATGATCATATTCGACATTCAGGACGTGGGTGTACGGTTCTATACCTATATAGCTACACTTCAGCTGGTAATGGAGGCCTGTGCAGAAAATAAGATCCCCATCATAGTTTTAGATAGACCCAATCCCAACGGACATTACATAGACGGACCTACTATGGATGCCTCGCTTACCAGCTTTCTGGGTATGACGCCAATACCGCTAGTTTACGGGATGAGCATTGGGGAGTATGCTCAAATGATCAACGAGGAAGGGTGGTTAGAAAATAAGGCTAAAGCACAACTAAAAGTCATATCACTAGAGAACTATACGCATAGTAGTACTTATAGTTTGCCTATTAGGCCCTCTCCGAATCTGCCCAATGATCAATCTATAAACCTTTATCCAAGTTTGGGATTATTTGAAGGGACCAATATCAATGCAGGACGGGGTACCGAATTTCAATTTCAACGCTATGGAGCTCCTTTTTTGGATAGCTCTAAGTTTTCCTATACCTATATTCCTGAACCTAACATAGGCGCTAAGTCTCCCAAACATGTAGGAGCAGTTTGTTATGGAGAAGACCTCAGCAAGACCCCCAGGGTATCTAAAGTATCTCTGGAATGGATAATAAAAGCATACCAACATTGCCTAGAGAAAAGTGAATTTTTTAATACTTCCGGATTTAGCAAACACGCAGGGACGGAACAACTTCAAAAACAGATTGAAGCCGGGATGAATGAGGCCGAGATAAGGGCTACATGGCAGGCAGATCTGGAAAAATTTGCTAAGATCAGGGAGAAATATCTTATTTACCCTTAAGTATTTGGAGAACCACCGGTAGGCTTGCGATATTTGTGAAAGGGTTGTTTTAACAAGCCCATGATACTCCCATTTTCCTCCTTATTTGGGAAAGTATCTACTCCATACACGATCGCATCGCGGTCTAGCTCCATATAGGTGCCGAATATCCGGTCCCAGATAGAAAAGATATTCCCATAATTAGAATCTGTATAAGGTAAGACAAAATGGTGATGGACCTTATGCATATCTGGAGAGACCAGTACCCAGCTAATGGCGTGATCTACTTTCCTTGGTAATCGGATGTTGGCATGACCAAATTGTGTTGCCACCAAGGATAAGGATTGATACAACATTACAATACCAATGGGGGTACCAACTAATAAAACCCCTGCCAAGGTGAAGACAAACCGAATTAGGCTTTCCAGAGGGTGGTGCCTGTTGGCTGTTGTAGTATCTACTTCATGATCTGTATGGTGCACCAGATGGATCATCCAAAGTGGTCTTACATTGTGTTCTACATAATGTGCTAAATAGGCTCCGAAGAAATCCAATAAGAGTACGCCAAGAAGAATATAGCCCCAAAGAGGCATTTCCGGTAACCAGTTGATGATCCCAAAATTATTGGCTGCCACCCAATCACTCGTTTTTAAGAGTAGAAAGGCCAGGGCAAAATTTATCACGATTGTAGTCAGTGTAAAAAAGAAATTGGGCAACGCGTGCCGCCACTTTTTATATTGGAAACGAAACAACGGAACGGCCCCTTCCAGCAACCAGAAAAAACTGATCCCAAGGACTAAAAGGATACTCCTGTGACTCGAGGGGATGGTTTCAAAATATTGAATAATGGTTTCCATGGTTTCAAAAATAACCATTTTCGAAGAAAATAGTCTTAAGGGCCTATCCCTTGATCTGTCGTTTCATTTCTTCAACGATGTTATACGCCGCTGGGCAAACAAAGGTATTCTTTACAGTAAGTGCGCCTAGTTGTTGAAATTTTTTACGATCTGTATGTGGGTATTCCCTGCATGCTTTGGGTCTTACTTCATAAATACTGCAGTAGTTATCTACTCCTAAAAAAGTGCAGGGAACCTGCTTCAAAACTTCATCGCCATCTTCATCTGTTCTTAAATACTTTTCCTCAAAGGCCGAGGCCTTCATTTTAAGATGTTTGGAAATCCTTTCAATATCGATTCTGGTAAAAAGTGGACCTGTTGTCTTGCAGCAATTGGCGCATGTAAGGCAATCGGTTCTCTGAAATTCCGCCTCATGAAGCTGTTTCATAGTATAATCCAGATCCTTGGGAGGTCTTTTCTTTAAACGAGCAAAAAACTTTGTGTTCTCGGCCTGTTTTTCGGTTGCTTTCTGGGGAAGTTGTTGCAGTACCTCCTTCATAGAATTGGATTTAATATATTTCAGCTTCCATAAATTGATCAAAGATTTTTATGGATGACACAAATATCCCACTTTTGTACTAAATAAACTTCCAGTGCGGACCGATGTTTTTGGCAAGGCAATAGTAGACTATTACCACGCTAATCATGAAGAGAATATACAGACCTATTCTTCTCTTCAAGAAGAGGACATAATTCCTGTGGCCTATTTATTCCGTGATTTTAAGACTATGCCCACTTTGGAAAAGGCAGCACTAAAGGCTTGCAAGGGGCATGTGCTCGATATTGGTTGTGGAGCCGGGAGTCACAGTCTTTATCTTGCATCAAAAGGGCATAGTGTTACCGCTTTAGACGCTTCACCTGGTGCTATTGAAATTTGTAAAGAAAGGGGCCTTGAAGTTGTGGTGCAAGCGGATTTTTGGACCTACAATGGAGGAAAATTTGACACCTTGTTGCTCCTTATGAACGGCATAGGACTGGTAGGAAAGCTAAGTAAACTCGATGATTTTTTTAAAAAGATAAAAGGACTTTTGAATCCCGGAGGACAAGTACTATTCGATTCTAGTGATATTATCTACATGTATGAGAAAACAGAGGACGGAGGATATTTAATTCCTACGGACACAGCATACTACGGAGAAGTAAACTTTGTAATGCACTATAAAGAGCTGAAGAGTGATCCGTTCAATTGGTTATATATTGATTTCAATACCATATCCAAAGCAGCCCAATTCCATGGATTTCATTGCCATCTTGTAAGGAAGGGCAGTCATTACGACTACTTGGCTAAATTAACATTAGAGGTATAATAGAGACCTTAAAAATCCGTTTTATGTAGGGTTTTTGCTCTCTAGCTTGTTATAGATAAGTAGATATTATAGTTTTGAACAATGCATTCTATGAAAAAAGTATATATTTTATTTTTGAGTCTGATACTTGTAGCGGCTTGCTCCAAGAATTCTGACAGTCCCGGTGGTTCGCCTCCAGATCCAATTGACAAATCGGCTAATTTACTTGCAACGGGTGCTTCGGCCAATGATATCCTATCTAACAATACTTTTACCAAATTACTGATCGAAATTGGGTATGTCACAGGGTTTCAACCCAGTGCAGAGGCTATAAATAATTTTCAGGCATTTATTCAGACACGTACTTTTAAACAGGATATTGAGATACAATATCTGGAATTACCCAGCCCTAATGAGAACGATCTTACCCTACAGGAAATAGCAGACCTCGAAACTGAGAACAGAACGGCTTACAATGATGGTTCTACGCTGGCTATGTACATTTATTTTGCTGATGCCCCTTCTGATACAGATGATCCTCAGGAAGGCACGGTTACCCTTGGTGCCGTGTATAGAAATACCTCAATGGTGATCTATGAGGCTACCGTCAGGGAATTGGCTGTAAATAGCAGTCAGGTTACCATTGAAGATGTGGAAACTGCCACGCTGAACCATGAATTGGGGCACATATTAGGCTTAATAAACTTGGGGACGCTACCTGTAAATAATCATGAAGATCCCAATGCAGAACATCACTGTGATATTGATGGCTGTCTTATGCGTGCAGAACTACAATTTGGAGGAGGTTTGCTGGGTATGATGAATAAGCGTATTTCTACCGGAAAAGCTGCTGTTCCCGGCTTGGATTCTGAATGTATCCTGGATCTGCAAGGCAATGGCGGACGCTAAAAACCACATTTTTTCTTATTAAGGAATATTAAGGTATTTATGCGTTTGGAGAGAGACCTTCCATTTGGGGTTCTTCATTACATAGTCTACAATTAGTGGAGTTACTTTGTCCCGAACACTCCATTCTGGTTGCAGATACAATACGCAATGCTCACTTACTTTAGCCGCATGTTCCTCGGCAAACCTCAGATCGTCCCTGTTGTAAATGATGACTTTCAGTTCATGGGCTTTTGAATGGATATCCCCAACTGGTCCTTTATTTTTTTTGGGAGAAAGGCAGATCCAATCCCAGTTTCCTGTTAGCGGATAAGCTCCCGAAGTTTCTATATGTGTACTTAGACCTTTGTCCTTTAGAAGCGATGTTAGAGGTCCCATGTCCCAGGTGAGAGGTTCCCCTCCGGTAACCACAATAGTATTGGAATACTGAGCTGCATTTGTGGCAATACTTTCTATTGCCGTTGGCGGATGAGTAGCTGCATTCCAACTTTCCTTAACATCGCACCAATGGCAGCCTACATCGCATCCGCCAATTCTAATGAAATATGCGGCTGTGCCCTTGTGGTATCCTTCCCCCTGGATAGTATAGAACTCTTCCATTAAAGGCAGCAGTGTGCCTTTCTCTACCGGCGTCATGATATCTTTTTCTACCATGGCGCAAAGATACTATTAAGTTGTGTAGTTATTGCTTTTTTGCCAGGACTCTCCTCCCCTAATTTGCAACCGCAATTACATCAATTTCTACTTTTGCATTTCTTGCTAAACCGGCGGCTGCAAATGTTGTACGTGCCGGCTTTTTGGTAAAATGCTTTGTGTATACCTCATTGAATGCCGCAAAGTCATCCATAGTGCTTAAGATAACAGTACATTTTACCACCTGATCCAATGAAAGGCCATGTTGTTGCAGAACATCACTTATATTCTGAATAGCCTGCTCTGTTTCGGCCTTTAATCCTCCTTCAACCATAGCCCGGGTACTGTGATTCATTCCGATCTGACCTGCCAGGAAAAAGAGATTTCCTACCTCCACAGCATCACTAAAGGGAGCCGTTTGCTTTTTTATTTCGTGCGACTTATGGAAAATGATGCCGGAAGTTTCCTGGGCCTGGACAACTTGTAAAGAAACTATAAGGATTGTGATGCTAAGTAGAATGATATTTTTCATAAGATGGCTTTTTTAATGTTGCTTAAAATTACCCTATTTTTATCAAAAATTAATTGGAATGGGCAGCAGGGAAGAATTCTTCGAACATATTGAAAAAGGATATACAACAAAAGGCGATTTTATTTCTATGGGAGCGGCCATGCTCAATGGGGAAACCATCACCAACGCCCTTGTTAAGATACCCCTGAAAACCCTGAACAGGCATGGTTTGATTGCGGGAGCTACCGGTACCGGAAAGACAAAAACATTACAGGTTTTAGCAGAGAACCTTTCAGACAAAGGAATTCCCGTTTTACTAATGGACCTAAAAGGTGACCTTAGTGGTCTTGCACAGCCAAGTCCGGGACATCCAAAAATTGATGAAAGACACGCCAAAATTGGGTTCCCCTTTACAGCTAAAAAGTTTCCGGTCGAGATCCTTTCCTTATCTGAGCAAGACGGCCTAAAATTAAGAGCAACAGTTTCTGAATTTGGTCCGGTGCTTCTTTCCAGGATCCTCAATCTTTCAGTTACTCAGGAAGGAATTGTGGCTGTGATCTTTAAGTATTGCGATGACCATAAACTTCCGTTACTAGATCTAAAAGATTTTAAGAAAGTACTGCAGTATGCCACCAATGAAGGCAAAAAGGAATTTGAAGACAGTTACGGCAGAATAGCCACCAGTTCAACAGGGTCTATTCTAAGGAAAGTGATAGAGTTAGAACAACAAGGAGCCGACTTGTTCTTTGGAGAAAAATCTTTTGATGTAAACGATCTTACAAGAATAGATGAGAATGGTCGTGGAATTATAAGCATTTTGAGGCTTACCGATATACAGGACCGCCCCAAACTCTTTTCAACCTTTATGCTTAGCCTGTTAGCCGAAATATATTCTACATTTCCGGAACAAGGGGATAGCGATCGCCCGGAATTGATACTTTTTATAGATGAGGCACATTTAATATTCAAGGAGGCTTCCAAAGCCCTTTTGAATCAAATAGAAAGTATTGTTAAGCTGATCCGATCTAAAGGGATCGGGGTCTATTTTGTTACTCAAAATCCGACTGATGTGCCAGATGCCGTCCTCTCTCAATTAGGATTAAAGGTGCAGCATGCACTTAGGGCATTTACCGCAAAAGACCGAAAAGCCATCAAACTAACGGCAGAAAACTATCCTATATCCGATTATTATGATACTAAAGAGGTACTCACATCCCTGGGGATTGGAGAAGCTCTGATCAGTGCCCTTGACGAAAAAGGTAGGCCTACGCCGCTTGCCGCTACCATGTTACGAGCCCCAATGAGCAGGATGGATATCCTCTCTAAAAGTGAACTTAAAGAAGTGATCAGTAATTCCAAACTTGTACGGGAATACAATGAGGTAATAGATAGGGAAAGTGCTTACGAGATGCTGAATAAGAAGATTGAAAAGGCAGAAACAGTGGCCAAAAAAGAAAAGGCAAAAACAGCACCAAGATCTCGTACAACCAGCCAAAGAAGAAGTACTAGGCAAAATCCTATTATAAAAGTTCTTACAAGTGCCACCTTTATAAGAGGTGTATTGGGTATTTTAAGAAAAGCCTTGAACTAGCCGTAACTACCTAAATTTTAGCCTAATTTTACAACGTTTAAAATCTTTATCCTATATGAGAACTGCAATTGGCCTATGCCTTTTTATTATTTTATTTTCTTCTTGTACTAAAGAGGTCGATACTAACTTTCAAATTACAAAAGATCATTTAGGGCCACTTTTAAAAACTACCCGAATTGCACAATTAGACAGTATTTTTACAAACGATTCTATTGTTCGTGCTCCTGCTATGTTGAAGGAAGAAACTGCTTCCGGTAAGATAGAGGTATTTGAAAAAGGAGGCGCCCACCTCCTTAGCATCTCACCTACCAATGATAGTGTACCAATGATAGAGAACATACGAATCTACGATCCAAGATATAGCACAGTTGAGGGTGTTAATGTCATGAGCACGTTTAAGGATATTAAGGACAAACTCGTGATAAAAAAGGTGATCACATCATTGAATAATGTAGTGATCTTACTAAAGGATAGTGATTTGTACTTCACCATCAGCAAAGAAGAATTACCGGCCGAAATGCGCTTTAACAACACGGATATTGATGTTGTACAGATCCCGGACAAGGCCAAAATTAAATATATGATGGTCGGATGGAACTAAGAGGATAAATTCCTTGACGCGTATATTTAAGTAGCAGTACTTTCGATGTTGGCAATTTTAAGGAAGGTCGAGATCCAAGAAAGCAAAGGAATTAGATCTCAATTAAGAGCTTTTTCTAAATGGAAATTTTACGATGACAAAATACTATCAGCGCATACTTCCAAAAATTTATGGTTCATATTTTAATGCCTTAGCTCTTTTTTCAAAGGATAAAGTAGCTGAGAAGGCATATCTATTATTTTGTACCCCGCGCAAAGGAAGAATACTCCCCATGCAAGTTCAATTTTTAGAAGAGGCCAAAAAGGAAGTGGTAACAGTTGGAGATATGAATGTACAAACCTACAACTGGGATGGAGAGAAGGAAACCATTCTCTTACTCCATGGGTGGGAAAGTAATTCCTTTCGATGGCGATACCTTATTGGCTATTTAAAAAGAGAAGGGTTTCGGGTCCTTGCCTTTGATGCTCCAGCTCATGGCTATTCTTCCGGAAGTTTATTCAATGTAATACGCTATACAGAATGCACTCAAACAATTGTATCTCGTTACAATCCCGACTATATCATAGGGCACTCGGTTGGTGGGATGACCGCTGTCTATCATCAATATCGCTTTCCAGGTAATTCCCTTAAGAAGGTAATCAGTATTGGAGCGCCAGCAGAGTTTAGTGATGTTATGAAACGGTATCAAGAAATTCTGGGATTTAATGATCAGGTTCTTACCGCCCTTGATGCCTATTACAAGAAACATTTTGGGTTCGGTATCGATGATTTTACAACCGCAGAATATGCCAAAAGTATTACCATCCCCGGATTATTGATCCATGATGAATTAGATCTGATTGCCCCTTGCTGGGGCTCTGAAAAAGTACATGCTAAGTGGATCAGCAGCAAACTGATAAAAACCCGGGGACTGGGCCACTCCATGCACCAGGAACAAGTAAATGAGCAGATCATTGATTTTCTGAAATCATAGAAAAGAATTACTTTTAGTTGAAGTAGAAGGTATTATTTCACCTTTATGATTCAACAATACTTTTATTTATTTTTTTCCATAAATTAAATGCCTATGTCTGCCATCACTCCTTTTCATATTGCTATCCCGGTACACAACCTCAACGAATGCCGAACTTTTTACAGGGAGGTTCTGAGTTGCTCTGAAGGAAGGAGTAGTGATCACTGGGTAGATTTCAATCTATTTGGGCATCAATTGGTCATTCACTACAAGCCCAAAGCACAAGAAGATCTGCACACCAATCCTGTTGATGGTAAAAATGTACCTGTACCTCATTATGGAGTAGTATTGCCCTGGGATACCTTTCACAGTTTTTCTGAAGAACTAAAAGGAAAAGGGGTGGCATTTATTATTGAACCCTATGTTAGATTTGAAGGACAGGTAGGAGAACAAGCCACCATGTTCTTTCTGGACCCTGCCGGCAATGCCCTTGAATTCAAAGCATTTAAAGATATGGGTCAATTGTTTGCCAAATAAGAACACTGGCAACACCTTACGTCTTCCATGTTACTCCAGAATTTGAACAAATTTTGATAGTGCTAATTTTGTGTTTATTGTATCTTAAGAGATAGTATCCAATACAAAAAATAAATCATGGAACACAAAAAGATTATCGCAGTTGTGGGTGCGACAGGTGCCCAGGGTGGTGGCCTTGTAGACGCCATCTTAAATGATCCTTCTCGTGAATTTGCTGTCAGGGCCATTACACGAGACAAGCAAACGGAAAAAGCAAAGGCATTAGCCCATAAAGGAGTTGAAGTAGTTGAGGCTGATGTTGCTGATAAGGAAAGTTTAGTAAAAGCCTTCTCTGGAGCGTATGGCGCTTTTTGCGTTACCTTTTTCTGGGAACACTTTTCTCCGGAAAAGGAGATGGCCCATGCTAAGAATATGGCAGAGGCTGCAAATAAGGCGAATGTAAAACATGTCATATGGTCTACACTCGAAGACACCAGGAAATGGATTTCGAAAGATAACCGCAGAATACCAACCTTACAGGGAAAATACAAAGTGCCTCATTTTGATGGAAAAGGTGTTTCAAATGCCTATTTTGAAAGAGGTGGTACACCCTATACCCTGATGTTGACTTCTTTTTTCTACGAAAACTTTGTTAATATGGGCATGGGACCTCAAAAAGGGTTAGACGGTGAATTGGCGATCACTATCCCAATTGGCAATAAAAAACTGCCTGCTATATCTGTGGTTGATATTGGAAAATGTGCCTTAGGTATATTTCGGGCTGGTACAGAATACCAAGGAAAAACGGTAGGCCTTGCCGGAGAGCATCTGACGGGGCAACAAATGGCCGATACATTTTCAAAGATCCTTGGTAAAAAAGTTAAGTACAATGCCGTTTCACCTGAAGTTTTCAGAACCTTTGATTTTCCCGGTGCCGATGATCTTGGTAATATGTATCAATTCAATATTGATCATGAAACTCAATTTTGCAAGGCTCGTGATTTAAAAGTTTCCCGTAAATTAAATGCTGATCTGAAAACTTTCGAGACGTGGCTCCAAAAAAATAAAGATAGGATCCCTGGCCAAAAAGAAACGGCCTAATCCGAAATTTATCAATTAATTTTGAGCATATATTAATGTGATTATTGCGACCATGCTGTGGGTTTCCTATCCCAGCGATGTGTTCTTAGTTTGTTAAATAGAGATTGATCTAGTTCTTTACCATCACTAGTATTCACATTAGATAGCACATTTCGTTGTTTGCGCATGCCCGGTATAACGGTACTTACTGTTTTATTCATAAGGATAAAACGCAGGGCCATTTCGGCCATGGTCATTCCTTCGGGCACCAATGGTCTTAGCAGATCTGCTCTTTCAGCACTCGGGATCAGGTTTTCCGGAACAAAATAGCTGCCTCTCCAATCCCCTTTTGGAAATACGGTCTCTTTTGTAATGTTACCGGTGAGCGTTCCTTCATCAAAGGGAACCCGGGCTATCACCCCAATATTCAACTTTTCACACAAAGGGAACAAAACATCTTCCGGAGCCTGGTCAAAAATATTATAGATCACCTGCACAGCATCAATTAAACCTGTTTTAAGGGCCGAAATCCCATTTTCAGGTTCCCAGCGATTCATACTGATCCCCATGACTGCTATCTTTCCTGAGGTTTTCAGATCTTCTATGGTTCTTTGCCATTCTTCCCTTTCTGTCCAAACATCGTCCCAGGTATGGAACTGCATCAGATCTATTTGTTCTACCTCCAGGTTCTTTAATGTTTTATGGGTGTAGTTAAGAATATGAGCTGAAGGATACGAATCTTTAAAATCATACGTAGGCTTTGCAGGCCATTTGAAGTTCTTTGGAGGGATCTTGCTGGCCGTGTACAATTTCTTTTGCGGGTGTCTTTTTAGTAGTGCTCCCAGCAAACGTTCACTATGCCCCTCACCATATCCCCAGGCCGTGTCAAAAAAAGAAACACCGTGTTCTACAGCAAGGTCCAGAGACTTGGCAGATAGCAGGTCATCCGACTCTTTCCATCCGCCCATGCCCCACATACCATACCCTATTTCACTTACATCCCAATTTATGTGTCCAAATTTTCTGTATTCCATAAATGTGCTTTAATTATCTAAAATTGGTCTTTCGTTATATTTAGCCCAGCAAAAGGCCTTTGTTTCTGACCCAAAAGAAGGCAAAGACCAGATTTGGCACCCAACATAACCAGGCTACTATTCGATAAGCTATGGTGAAATCCCCGAAAAAATAAGTAAGTGTTGGCAACCAGATCCTTAATGTTACAGCGGCAAAACAAAGGGCATAACTGTAAATCATAAAGCCCTGATGTAGGTCAATATCTTTATTTTTGACTGCCCTATATGCCTTATAGGTGGTAAATAGCCACAGAACACCCAGACATATAAATCCAATGGAAGAAATTAAACCTCCCGTGGCATAAAATCCAATATAAACGCCACAAGTACCGCTGATCATAGCGGCAATAATATAGATTTTACCAATGATCCTATGTCTGTTCAGATTGCTATTTCTAAATTTCTTATTGAATTGAACCCAGCCTACCAAAAGTGCCAGACCGCCGAAAAGGATATGACCATAGAAGCCGGTGTTCCAAATAAAATTGGACAATAGTTCATCGCTTTTGGACGCTAAAAGTCCAAATTCTCTATCAATTATAAAATAAATGAGGGGATACAGGCCAATGGATATTGCCGCAGTGGCAAATACAAACCAGGCAAATCTATTGGTGGTGTTTTTCATTCTTTATCTGTATCTCCAACTGCTTAAATCTGCTCCCCTGGGTGCACTTATAGCGATCCGTTCCATGATCTTGGGCACATACATACTGTTATATCTAAGTCGGCTAATAGCATTGGGTTGGTCCGGATCCCCGTTCCAGCAGTGTTCTGCCCGGTCGCCATAGGTTACTTCTCCCTCATAATAAGGATCTGATGTGTTCTCAAGAAAATCTTCCATCAGGTAGACCGCATTGTTGAGGTAATAATTATCCATGTCACCGCAATAAATGTGGATCTTACCCTTAAGCTTGTCTCCTAATTTATCCCAATCGCGTTCTAAAATATACCGCAGATCAAAGTTCTCTTTCCAATACTCTGCCACATTATGGTCTATCTCCCCTGTCATTTTATCCCATATCCGTTGAGGATAGCCGTCTGTTCCCTGAGGCGAATAGGTGGCTTCCCATATGTCCCACTGCTGACCGGAGCGCGACTTATCACCCAATACCAGTTCCAAATGATTATTTCCTTTTACCGTACTCTGTATCTGGCCCAGATAATCGCGATGTGCAGGTACCTCTAGTTGTTTAAATTCACTTTTGTAGTAATATGCATTCTCATCTTCATAGATATTATTTAAGCAATAAGCACGAAAATCGATTGGATCCGGGCAGGCCGCAAAACATCCATTGTATTCCTCAGGGTACATCACTTGTACGGCCAACGCCTCCCACCCACCGGTAGAACCTCCATAAAGAAAACGTGCCCAGCCTTCCCCTAAGCCGCGAAATTCCTTTTCAATGTGAGGAATGAGCTCATAGGTAATTGCATCGCCATATGGGCCCTGTGAAGCCGAATTTACTGCATAGGAATCATCGTAATAGGGCGTAGGATGCTGTATCTCAATTATTATGAATCGAGGAAAGTCGGGTTCATTCCATCGTTTATAAAAATCATAGGCCTCTTGTTGTTGTATAATATTATACCCTTCTAAATCAAATCTGGCTGAATATTCAGGTTCAAGATTGGGATCTGGCGGTTGCGTTCTAAATCCGCCAAAATCATCCGGAAAATGTCCGTGAAAGATCATAAGCGGGTATTTAGCTTCCGGATGCTCCTCATACCCTTTTGGCAGAAGAATATGAGCCCCAAGGTACATGTCTCGCCCCCAAAATTCAGAGAGTTTTTCAGACCTCATTTTAATATGTTTGATCCATTCTGTGTCCTCCGGTTCTTCAATAGGAGGTATTTTCTGATCCATAACTATGTCCATTGGTTCAATACCACTTTCTGAAACAGTAATTTTAATGGGGGTACTGTATAAGTTTCCGGGCGACCTATTCCAATGTTGTCCTTCTCCATTGTCCATGGGTAGTTTTACTGTTTGTCCTGTAGACAGGTTAAAGGTCTCATAAACATGTAGCAAGGCTTGCACCCAATACTCCCCTGGTGGAACCTCATTAAGTGAAGGATAAGGATATCCAAAGGCCTCTTTATTGAATGTAAGGGATTCTCCTGATTTCATATGGTCCACATTCATCCCAAAGATAAGTTGGGTAGTTAGGCCGTCATTGATCTGAAACCTGGGCTCTTTTTCATTGGTCTTTGCGAACATCAATAAAATCCTTCCATCCCTTGGTTCTTCGCCTAGGGAAGTTGGGAAGGAAATACTAATATCAGCTATATTCAAGGCGTCTTCCTGTTGCTTACAAGCAATTAGCGATATAAATAACAGGGATAATAAAAGGGTAGTTCGATTCATTTGGTCGGAATATTTTCGACAAAAGGTACATATTTTGACCTAGGCTTCCTATACCAAAGGGGTTTTTTAATCGTTCTTGTTAATCACAATCTCGGTAATCATGCCTACTAAATTATTGAGCTATGAAACGTCCTTATATTGTTTATTTTATATTGGTGATCCTTTCCATTGTCTGTACCTGGAGTTGTACTAACGACGAAGGCAGTGCAGATATCGATATCCTTACCCCAACAGATTCTATTCAGGGTAGTGCGGAGGATTATTCAATACCCAACTAAAAAACCCTCCAAGAGGAGGGTTCTTATTCTTACTTTTCTTTTACAATATTACCAGATCTTCACCCGTTTTTCAGGGGCCAGATACAGGCTATCGCCTTCCTGTATATTAAACGCAGAATAAAATTCAGGTACATTACGCACTATGCCATTTACCCTGAAATCTGCAGGGGAATGCGGATCTGTATTGATTTGAACTCTTAAGGCTTCATCCCTGGTTTTAGAGCGCCAGGCCTGTGCGTATCCTATAAAAACACGTTGTTCTGCAGTAAAACCGTCCATAACAGCTCCTTCAGCACCTTCCAAAGACATTTTGTATGCCTTCAGGGCTATACTAAGACCTCCCAGGTCACCAATATTCTCTCCCAGAGTGAATTCCCCATTAATATTAAGATCTGGCAAAACTTCATATGAGTTGTACTGATCTACCAATGCGGTAGTACGTTTTTTGAATTCTTCTTTGTCTGTATCTGTCCACCAGTTACGCATGGCCCCATCCCCATCGAAAGTGCTGCCGGTATCGTCAAAACCATGACCAATCTCATGGCCAATGACAGCCCCAATGGCGCCATAATTTACAGCATCATCAGCATTGAGGTCGAAGAAAGGTGGCTGAAGAATAGCGGCCGGAAAAACGATCTCATTTAAGGTTGGGTTATAATAGGCGTTAACCGTTTGTGGGGTCATCCCCCATTCATCGCGATCAATAGGCTGGCCTAATTTTGCCAGCTCCCTGTTGTATTCATAAAGTCTGGATCTCATGGTATTTCCAAATAGATCATCGGCCTTTATGTCAAATTCATATGCCTTCCATTTGTCCGGATAGCCGATCTTGGGCGTAAACTTACTCAACTTATCAAGGGCCTCCTTTTTGGTGTCTTCACTCATCCAATCCAGGTCTTTGATACTTACTTCATAAGCCTTCAGTAAATTTTGTACCAAGGTTTCCATACGTTCTTTTGCCTCCGGCGGGAAGTGTTTTTTTACATACACTTTACCAACAACTTCACCCATAGTACCATTGACCACAGAGACACCTCTTCTCCACAACGGTCTTTGCTCTTTGGTTCCCCTAAGCTCTTTACTATAAAATTCCCAATTCTGCTGATCCAAGGATTCATTTAGCCTGGAAGCATTTGCATCTATAACCCCCCATTTCAAATAGGTTTTCCAGGTATTCAGATTTGTCTTGGTAATGATCTTATCTAGCGCCTTGGTATAATCTAGCATAAGCACGCCCAATTTTTTCTGTTTTTCCATCCCGGCTTCACCTAAGAATGCTGTCCAGTTAAAAGAAGGCATAATATTACTAAGTGTATCAACCGGGAACATATTATAAAGGGACACCAGATCTCTTGTCTTCTCTTTTTCCATGTGCTTTTCAGCCAATTTGGTCTCTAATCCCATTACAGCGGAAGCCGAAGCTTCTGCATTGGCAACACCTGCCATATCGAACATTTTTGCCATATGCTCCACATACTTAGTACGTATCTCTTTAGATCTGTCATCTTCTTTTAGATAATATTCCCTGTCTGGAAGTCCTAAACCAGCCTGCCAAGTATAGATTGTATAGATCGTTGGGTCCTTAAAATCCTGATAGATAAAAAGTCCAAGGGGAACACTAAAATTATATTTATTGGCGTAGGCAAAATAGGTTGCCAGGTCATCATAAGAACCAATAGCGTCTATCTTATCAAATTCAGCTTTTAAAGGAGCTACTCCTACTGCATTTCGTTTTTCAAGGTCCATATAGGACTGATACATATCTCCTACTTTTTGCTCATCAGATCCCTGTGCAAAATCGCCTGCAGCCGACTCCTCAATGATCTTTTTTACATTATCCTCCGACTCTTCATATACAATATAGCCAACACCATATGACGCCTTATCATCGGGAATTGGAGTGTTCTTTATCCAGGTTCCATTTACATATTGTGTGAAATTATCTCCAGGTTCTACCGTAGTATCCATATACTCGGTTAAAATTCCTGAAGTAAGGGGTTTCTCTTCCTTATTCTCCTGTTTACAAGCAACAATAGCCAGCAAAGAGAAGAAAAGAACTTGTTTAGTTACTTTTTTCATCTGTATAGTTATGTTTAATTGTCCGTGTATGTTAGACCGTCCTTGCCCACTTTTGTTACACAATTTGTGTCAAAATATCAAGTAATATCAATGAGGCTTACAAATTACGCATTCTTTCGGTGACGTTCCCTTGCGAGCAGTGTATTTTTTAGGAGCATGGCAATGGTCATAGGACCAACTCCTCCAGGTACAGGGGTAATATAAGAGGCTTTTTTTGAAACTGCTTCAAAATCTACATCACCTGTTAAGTAGTATCCCTTTTCTTTGGTTTGGTCTGCAACTCTGGTGATCCCTACATCAATAATTATGGCACCGGGTTTTACCATATCTGCCTTAAGAAAATGGGGTACACCCAGGGCAGAAACGATGATATCTGCTTGCAGTGTAAGTTCTTTGATATTCTTTGTTCTACTATGGGCAAGAGTCACTGTAGCATTGGCAACTTTTCTTTTTTGGCTCAGAAGTATACTGATGGGTCTTCCTACAATATGGCTCCTTCCAATAACCACCGCATGCTTCCCTTCAGTTTCTATCTTATATCTGCGCAAAAGCTCTATAATTCCATAAGGGGTGGCAGAGATAAAGGTTTCCATATCCAGGGCCATCTTACCAAAATTGGTAGGATGAAATCCATCTACATCCTTGTCCGGATGCACTGCCATCAATACCTCTTGCTCATCTATATGCTTTGGCAAGGGCAATTGCACAATATAGCCATCTATATTGGGATCTTCATTTAGTCGATGTACCAATTGAAGTAATTCTTCTTCAGTGGTTTCTGCAGGCAAATGATGTAAGGTAGATTCAAAACCAATGCGCTTACATGACCGTACCTTGCTGCCTACATAAGTAAGACTGGCACCGTCTGTACCCACAAGGACAGCTGCCAGGTGCGGTACTTTTTCTCCTCTTTCTTTCATCAGGGCCACTTCTGTGGCAATTTCATCTTTAATTAGATTGGAGATCTTTTTACCGTCTAAAATGGTCATACTGCTGTATTTATTAAGATGCCCTTTAATATGATAAATGGGCAAAGAATTCTTATGCTAAAACAATGACGAATACTACCCTTTAAGGCCACTCATCATCTGCATCATCTTTTTACCACCTCCACCTTGCATCATCTTCATCATTTTCCCCATCTGATCGAATTGCTTTAAGAGTTGATTTACTTCCTGAACAGTACGACCACTTCCTTTTGCAATGCGTTTTTTCCTGCTGGCGTCTAGTTTAGATGGATTAGAGCGTTCTTCCGGGGTCATAGAATGTATGATAGCTTCTATATGCTTAAAAGCATCATCATCTATATCCATTCCTTTGAGTGCCTTACCTGCCCCCGGGATCATTCCCATGAGGTCTTTCATACTGCCCATTTTTTTGATCTGCTGTATCTGTTTCAGGAAATCATCAAAACCGAATGTATTCTTTGCAATTTTTTTCTGGATCTTACGAGCCTCGTCCTCATCGAACTGTTCCTGAGCTCTTTCTACAAGTGAGATAACATCTCCCATTCCGAGGATCCTGTCGGCCATCCTATCCGGATAAAAGATGTCCAAAGCATCCATCTTCTCTCCTGTTCCAATGAATTTTATTGGCTTATTCACAACAGATTTGATAGATATAGCTGCCCCGCCTCGGGTATCCCCATCTAACTTCGTAAGGATCACCCCGTCAAAATTCAAAACATCGTTAAAAGCTTTGGCCGTATTTACCGCATCTTGGCCGGTCATAGCATCTACTACAAAAAGGATCTCCTGGGGATTGATAGCATTTCGTATGTCCGATATCTCGTTCATCATACGTTCATCTACAGCTAACCTACCGGCAGTATCTATGATGACCACATTATGCCCGTTGGCCTTGGCATGTGCTATACCAGCTTTTGCAAGCGATACAGGATCATTATTTTCTTTGTCTGAAAAGACAGGAACATCTATTTGGTCCCCAACAACATGAAGCTGATCTATTGCAGCAGGGCGATATACATCACAGGCTACCAAAAGAGGATTCTTCGTTTTCTTGGTCTTGAGAAAATGAGCGAGTTTTCCCGAAAAGGTGGTTTTACCCGATCCCTGTAAACCAGCCATCAATATCACAGATGGATTACCGGAAAGATCAATGCCTTCAGCATCGCCACCCATAAGCTGGGTAAGTTCCTCCTTAACGATCTTGACCATCAACTGACCCGGCTGTAAGGTAGTCAGTACGTTCTGGCCCAGCGCTTTTTCTTTGACCCTGTTGGTAAACTCTTTGGCGATCTTAAAGTTTACATCGGCATCTAATAAAGCCCTTCTCACTTCCTTGGTGGTCTCAGCCACATTGATCTCTGTGATCTGTCCATGTCCTTTTAGGACATGTAAGGCTTTATCCAGTTTTTCGCTTAAATTATCGAACATATCAGCTTTACATTTATGAGAAATGCAAATTTAACAATTGGAATGAGATCACGGAAGTGTAGACATAGAAATATGAAAACAAAAAGGGCCACTTCTGAGAGAAGTGACCCTTTTTTAAAGAATAGGGGCAAAAAAGGTTCGATTATGGTTTTTCAAAAACCAACACATCGTAGTTTGCATTCGTATCGTTATAGCTTTTCAGCTCTATTCTATTACTTTCCATTGAAACAAAGTCCCAATCATCTGTTAGTTCTATCAGATCACCGTTAACACCGGCATTTAGATACACCTTAAGTTTTCCGTCGCTGTTGCGAAGTACTCGCCATACACCAGCCTGAGTAGTTCCGGTCTCACCTGTAGTGATACCCATAACATGTTCTGCCTGGAAAGCAAAGGTATATGCCATATAATTCTGGGTTTCGTCTACTCCTCCATCTGTGTATTGAGCAACCATCCATTCACCGCCCATCATCACATTACGTATTTCAAGGACATCTCCATCAGGGGTGTTAGGAGCATCTTCACATACTCTCTGTAGGACCAATTCATAATCAGTTCCTTCGATCTCAAATTTCAATCGGTCATTTCTCAGGTCACTCAGCAACCATTCGAAATAAATCTCATTTGGATTTGGATCTAGCCTATTCGGATCATCTGTATTCTCTCCAAACGTAAGGCCCATTACAAGTCTGCCTTGCGCATTGGTTGTGATCACCCAGGATCCTGTTGATGTATTAACTCCATTGCTTAAGGTAACCACACCTTCTGCCATGAACTTAAACTCATATCCAAGTAATCTATCAATTTCATCTCCGTTGTTCTTCACTTTTTTGATAACCCAGGCACATTCTCTAAGGATCTCACGTAAAGTGTTGGGATCTTCATTATATACATCACAAGCGCTTCTAAGGATGATCTTGTTTCCGCCTTCAGCATATAATTTGATCTTTCCTTTCTCGATTTCATAAACAAACCATTGCAGGTTGAAATCTACCAGTATATCAAATTCTAAATTCAATAGGATACCTCGGTCCGTAATTCTGCTGCTCCAGAAACCATTAAGTACATTTCCAAGTCTGTCTTTCACTGTAACCCCACCATCTTCGGTAAAGTTCATCAAATACTCAAAGTACTGATCTGTCTGGCTGATCTCATCGCGTTCAACTTCACGCACCACCCATGGGCATTCTGTTATTAGATTGTTAAATCTTTCCAGTGTAAAATCGTCATCGTTATAATCATTGTCGTCATCCTCATCACAAGCATCCTTGGCATTTTCAATAGCCATGGCCAATTCAGCATTATTGGTCACGGTTACAGTGGTACCATCGTATAATTTTAATGTTACAGGGAAATCAATACTGATCAGGTCATTTTCATCAAGACCTTTGAAGAACAAACGTAATTCTTCATCACTGTTTACAGTAACACTTCCTGTTTGTTGCGAATTGATGTCGAAGGTATACAGGGTGATAGGATAGACGAAATCGATACATTCTATATCATCGTCACCTCCACCTTCTAAACATTCTTCTGCAAGAGCACGCAATTCTTCTTTGTTGTTGATCACTATTTTGCTGTAATCACTTAATGTAATGGTGATAGGGAAAATGATATCAAGAAGATTCGTATCGTCATCTAAAGCATCGAAGATCTCTTCAATAAGTTGAAGGTCTTCGCGAGAATCGATAGTAATTTGGATCCCATTCACCTCTACTGTATATGGGAAATCAAGCGCAAAACAACTAGCGCCATCAACAATATTGTCAAAGGAACCATCATTAGATGAGGTTCTTTGAATTAATTGGGCCGTAGAAGAACTGGCCATCATGGTTTGCTGCTCGTCTGGCTGAGGTAATTCCTCAAATTCTTCCTGACAAGAAGTAACCATCAGTGTCGCCATAAACAGCAACGTAAACACTGAATACTTAAAAACATTTTTCATAACGATTTGGATTTTTTGTTGTTCGTATGTTTCTATAACACCTCTCTTTTAAAATACCCTACCTGTTTTTTAATTTTTTTTAAAATATCTTTGGACCTAATCTATCACATAAGAGGGGTACACTATGGATAATGTCTGTGAAGAGAAAGTCTTCAACGCTATCTTCAATTCCAATTCTAAAACGATCTTTAACTACATATATTATAAATATGGGAATGAAGAAAAGGCCTATGATGCTGTTCAAGAGGCATTTGTAAAGTTATGGGAGAACTGTGCCAAGGTTGCCCCGGAAAAGGCAAAGGCATTTGTATACAAGGTGGCTAATAATTTATACCTCAATGTACTCAAGGCCGAGAAGGTTCGATTGAAATATGCGGATAAAGCTCCTAAAACCTCCCAGGAATCGCCAGAATTCCTGATGGAAGAAAAAGAATTCAAAGAAAAATTGGACAGGGCCCTTAACAGTCTTCCGGAAAATCAACGAACCGTTTTTCTTCTCAACCGGATAGATGGAAAGAAATACGCGGAGATCGCTGAAATGGAAGGTGTGAGTGTAAAAGCCATTGAAAAACGAATGCATTTGGCCCTCAAGACCCTGAGAGCTCAAATAGATGGAATTTAAATATATTTCCGTAGCCCTCGAAACCATAGTATTTCCTGAGGCTCGCAAAAAAAATATCGACCAATGGTAGGGTATTTTGTGATATAGGTGTTATTAAGGAGTAAAGATTAGAAATCATGCAAGAAAATTACTTGGCCAAATGGCTCAATAACGAACTAAGCGAGGAGGAACTAGCCGCCTTTAAGCGATCTGAGGAGTACGCCTCCTACCAAAAGATCGTGCGTGCCTCCGATGCCTTAGAAGCTCCGTCTTTTGATATGGAGAAGGCCCTTAGTGATTTCAAAGATCGTCAATTGAACAAAGAAACAAAGGTCATTAAAATGAGACCTGCGCAATATTTAATGCGTATTGCCGCAGCCGTCACCGTATTATTTGCAGCCACTTATTTTTATATAGCCTCACTGAATGAGACCTTTTCAACTGAATATGCACAACGCACAGAAATAGTTTTACCCGATGCTTCAGAAGTTTTACTCAATGCAGAATCTGAACTTTCATACAGCGAACGAAAATGGGATTCTGAACGTAAATTATCCCTGGAGGGAGAAGCTTTCTTTAAAGTAGCCAAAGGGAAAAAGTTTACCGTTACAACAGATCTTGGTACCGTAAGTGTACTGGGGACCCAATTCAATGTAGAAAGCAGAAAAGGCTTTTTTGAGGTTACCTGTTATGAGGGACTCGTTAGTGTAAGCTTTCAGGGTAAAGAAGTAAAACTACCTGCAGGAACATCCTTTTTAGTGGTCAACGATCGTATTGTTCCCGCTGAAGCACCGCTAACCTCAGTGCCTTCATGGATAAATAATGAAAGTAGCTTTAAAAGTATCCCCCTTACCTATGTCTTGAATGAATTTCAAAGGCAGTACAACGTTAAGGTTGAAACTAAGAATGTAGACCTTACCCAACTTTTTACCGGTACTTTTAGCAACACAAACATAAATTTGGCGTTACAGAGTATAAGTACTCCTTCTCAAATAAGCTATACCTTAGAGAAGAATAAAGTGCTCTTCTATGCAGAAAACGCGCCTTAAGAGAATCGCATCTTGCTTTTTGATTCTTTTTTGGGTCCTTTCTATGGGATGGGCCCAGGAGAGTAATAAGGTGGCACTAATCCCTTATATTCAATCTTTAGAACAACAATTCAATATTAAATTCTCCTATGTGGATGAGGATCTTGAATTGTTACAAGTTCTGCCATCTGCTGCAACGGATCTCCAAGACATCTTAGAAGTACTTAGACAGGAAACACAACTCCGTATCCAAAAACTTTCGGACAGGTACTATACCATTACGAAAAGTGTAACCGTTGATATCTGTGGGTTCGTATTCGATAATTACGGGCAGAATAACATCCCCGGAGCATCTGTGGAGGTTTTGGGGAGTAGTATCGCAATTATAACAGATACTGATGGGCAATTTACATTAACCAATATTCCAAGAGATGCCAGTCTCCGTATTCGTTTTCTAGGGTTAAAGACCCGATACATCAAGGCAGAAGATCTTGTGGACAATACCCCTTGTAAACCCATACTACTTGCGCTAAATTACCAGGAGCTGGAGGAGGTTGTGGTATATCAGTTTTTAACCACCGGACTAAGCCGTGAAACCGATGGAAGTATCCTTTTGAGTATAGAAGATTTTGGTATCCTTCCGGGTTTATTAGAACCGGATATCCTTCAAACGGTCCAAGCCTTACCGGGTATTAAAAGTATTGATGAGACTGTCTCCGATATTAATATTAGGGGTGGTACCAATGACCAAAACCTAATTCTTTGGGATGACATAAAAATGTATCAGTCCGGGCATTTCTTTGGTCTTATTTCGGCCTTTAACCCGTACCTCACAGATAAAGTTACTGTCATTAAGAATGGCACCAGTTCTCAATATGGCGATGGAGTAAGTGGGATCATTAGCATGGAAACCAAAGATGAGGTTAAGGCTCATATTTATGGAGGTGCCGGTTTTGATCTTATTAGTGGGGATGTTTATGGCCATGTACCTCTTTCGGAACAACTGGCCGTGCAATTTTCGGCGAGACGCTCTGTTACCGATTTCTTAAATACACCTACCTATAATCAGTTCTTTGACCGCGCATTTCAGGACACTGAAGTTAAAGGCGGTGGTGGTGCAGATGACCCAATTACAAGAGAAGAGAATTTTTATTTCTACGATTTTAGCGGCAAACTATTATATGACTTTAATAGGTATCATAAAGTAAGGGTAAGCTTTATCAACATCAACAATAATCTTGACTATCTGGAAACAGATGAGAATACAAGCCGAAGCAATCAAAGTCTGTTAGACCAGACCAATTTTTCTTTTGGAGGTCGACTGGAAAGTAGCTGGACGGATAGATTCTCAACACGGGTAAATGCCTACTATACAAGATATAATCTGGATGCCGAAAACATTGAAGGCAACGGGCAACAATCGCTTTTTCAAAATAACCAGGTACTGGAATCCTCTGTAAAAGCGGCTACTTCCTATAAACTTTCTGATGACCTGATCACCAACAATGGATACCAATTTACAGAAGTAGGGATCACAAATTTTACCAATGTTACTCAACCGCCATTCAATAGTAATGTCAAAGGAGTAATCAGAACCCATGCTTTGTTTACCGAACTGCAATACAGTTCACCGGATGAAAAAGTTGATTTTACAGGAGGAGCACGATTAAACTATATTGAGAATCTGGATACTTTTGATGCTTTGATCCTGGAACCAAGGATCAATCTAAGTTATGTTCTTCTACCAGATTTTCGGGTAGAATTTCAAGGAGAATTCAAGAACCAAACCACTAACCAGATCATTGACCTGGAACAAAACTTTCTGGGTATTGAAAAGCGCCGTTGGATCCTTTCCGATAACAATAGCCTGCCCATTACCAAAAGCAAGCAAGGATCTCTGGGAATCAACTATGACCGCAATAGATGGTTTATTGGTCTCGAAGGATTCTATAAAGAAGTGGAAGGTGTAAGTACGGCTACCCAGGGATTTCAGAACGAAGCTCAATTTAATGGAGAGATAGGGAGCTACACTATTAAAGGCGCAGAATTTCTTGTGAATTACAAGAATGCAAGATTCAGCAGTTGGCTTAGTTACGCATATAATAAAAATACGTACTATTTTGAGGACATCACGCCAAATGAATTTCCCAATAACCTGGACATAAGACACACACTTACCCTGGCCAGCACCTATAATTACAGGAACTTAAAACTAGGGATAGGTATTAACTATCGCACCGGAAAACCGTATACAGAGCCGCAGGAAGGGGCTAGTGCCATAAACATTGCCGTTTTTCCCAATTTCATTAACTATCAAAGTCCCAATAGCAGCAGGCTTCCTGATTACCTCAGAGCCGATGCTTCACTGATTTATAATTTTCAACTTGGGGAAACTGTAAAAGCAACCGCAGGGGCCTCTGTCCTTAATTTACTTGGGAAACGCAATGTCTTGAACACATATTACAGATTGAATGACCAGGATGAGATAGAAACTGTTGAAAGTATCTCGCTTGGCCTTACCCCTAATGTAAGTTTCAGGGTAAGTTTTTAGCCAATGAAGCATTTAGTCAATGCATTTACATGCGTTCAGGAACCTCAATCCCCAAAAGCATAAATCCGGTTTTAATAACTTCAGCTACTTTTGCCGAAAGCTCAACCCTAAAAGATTTTATTGCCAGATCTTCTTCACCCAAGATAGACACCTGCTGGTAAAAAGAGTTGAATTCCTTGACCAGATCATAGGTGTAATTGGCGATAATGGCCGGGCTATATTGATCAGCGGCCAGCATTACTATTTCAGGGAAAAGAAGTAATTGTTTGATCAACTCCTTTTCTTTGGGATGTAACATCTCCCCTACCTTTTTTATATTCTTATTTGATAACTCCTCAATAGATTTTGCCTTTCGAAGTATAGATTGAATACGTGCATAGGTATACTGAATAAAAGGACCGGTATTTCCTTGAAAGTCCACCGACTCTTCAGGATCGAACAAGATCCTTTTCTTTGGATCAACCTTTAGAATATAATATTTCAAGGCACCAAGACCAATGGTCTTATACAATGCTGTTTTTTCTTCATCTGAGTAAGCATCCAGTTTGCCTAATTCACGAGAAATGTTGGCCGCAGTTTGCGTCATCTCCGTTATAAGATCGTCCGCATCTACCACCGTTCCTTCCCTACTCTTCATTTTTCCACTTGGAAGGTCTACCATTCCATAACTTAAATGATACAGATGAGCTGCCCAGGAATACCCCAGTTTTTTCAGAATTAGGAACAAGACCTTAAAATGATAATCCTGCTCATTCCCAACCGTATAGACCATCCCATTGATATCGGGAAAGTCGCGTACCCGTTGAATGGCCGTACCAATATCTTGCGTCATATATACCGAGGTCCCATCAGACCTAAGAACTATCTTTTCATCCAGACCTTCATCCGTTAGGTCTATCCAGACACTACCGTCATCCTTTCGGAAAAACACACCACTTTGAAGTCCTTCTTCCACTACATCCTTCCCCAACAAATAGGTATTACTCTCGTAATACAACTGGTCAAAGTCTACCCCCAGATTAGTATAGGTTTCCTTAAATCCTTCGTACACCCAGGAGTTCATAGTTTTCCAAAGAGAAACAACCTCAGTATCCCCCGCTTCCCATTGCCTCAACATTTCCTGTGCTTCTTTTAACAAAGGGGCTTCTTGCTCTGCTGCTTCTTTGGAGCTGCCTTCTGAAATTAATTGACCTACTTCCTTTTTATAAGCTTTATCAAAAGCCACGTAATAATTTCCAACGAGCTTGTCCCCTTTAAGTCCGGAAGACGCCGGTGTTTCTCCACCACCAAATAGTTTCCAGGCCAACATACTTTTACAAATATGAATGCCTCGGTCATTTATGATCTGTGTTTTATACACCTTTTTTCCTGAAGCTTTGAGTATCTCAGCTACAGAATAGCCTAATAAATTATTCCGAATATGCCCAAGGTGTAGTGGTTTATTGGTATTTGGAGAAGAGTATTCTACCATTACCGCTCCTTTTTCCTTTTCCAGGCGTATGCCGTAGTGCGCTGTTGACAGGATCTCAGCAAAAGTTTCCAGATAATAAGAATTGCTAATAGTAATGTTCAGAAACCCTTTGATGACATTAAATTGGGCTACTTCCGCTACTTCTTTTATCAGATAGTCTCCAATAGCCGCACCAATCTTTTCCGGGTTTCCCTTAACAAACCGAAGCATTGGGAAGATCACCACAGTAATATCGCCCTCAAAATCCTTCCTCGTAGGTTGAAATTCAACCGATGGAAGTTCTACTTCATAAAGAGCCTTTACAGCTTCTTTTACCTTTGAGGTAAGTACTTGTTCAATATTCATAAGATGACCTCCTTTGACGTTGCAAAACTACGGTTTTTTTACGCTTTTGTGGCCTACTTAAACGTGATTCCCTTATGTTTTCGGTAACTTTATACAGCTATTGAAAAAGAACCTATATGCTCTTAAATGTATCGTATAACAACAAAGAAATAACCCGCAAAATAGATGCAGAGGTAGGGAAGCCCTTTACCCTGAAAGAGCGTTGGGCTATGGGGGGAATAGGCTCCCCTAAGCTCTTTATCACAGAAACGAGTCTGGAAATACGCAATCTTCTTATCCTGGATAATAATTTGGACAGTTGCAATGTAGAAATAAGGCCAAAAGGCATCATAGTGCGTTTTCGGTCTCTTCTGGAAACATTCGCCCTGGTCATCCCTTTTTATAAACTCACAATTTACAAGGGAGATTTTGCCATATATTCAATCTACCGGGATCATTATTTTATTAAGGTCCGTTCAGACACCAAGGCAATTCAAAAATTCTTTAAGAAGCTACTTAATTACAAGACTGATACAGCACCAACCAGCATAGAAGACCTATAAAAAATGAAGATTCTACTTACAGGAGCCAACGGCTATATCGGAATGCGATTATTACCCCAGTTGTTAGAAATGAGGCATGAGGTGGTCTGCGCTGTGCGGGATGAAAATCGTTTATCCGTAGACGATGAAACCCGATCCCGAATAAAAATCGTAGAAATTGATTTTCTTAAACCAGTGACTACCGAAAAAATACTGGCCGATATTGATGTGGCGTACTATCTCATTCACTCAATGAGTTCTTCCACCCACGATTTCGATGAGAAGGAGGCACTTTCCGCAGAAAACTTCAATCTTTATATGGCACAGACTAAGGTAACGCAAGTGATCTTTCTGAGTGGCATTGTAAATGAAGAAAAACTTTCCAAACATCTGAAATCCAGAAAAAATGTAGAATCTATTTTATATCAGGGAAATTTCAACCTTACCGTATTGAGGGCAGGGATCATTGTAGGTTCTGGGAGTTCTTCTTTTGAAATAATCCGGGATTTGTGTGAAAAGCTTCCGGTTATGATCACCCCTAAATGGGTACTTACCAAAACACAACCCATTGCTATTAGGGATATCATAAATTTCCTAACGGGCGTTTTGGGAAAGAAAGAATCCTACAACGACTCTTTCGATATAGGCGGTCCGGATATTATAACATATAAGGAAATGCTGCAACAGTACGCTGCCGTGAGAGGATTTAAAAACTGGATCTTTACCGTTCCTATAATGACCCCTAAACTATCGTCTTATTGGCTTTATTTCGTTACCTCCACCTCATATAAATTGGCAGTAAACCTGGTAGACAGTATGAAAATGGAAGTAGTGGCCAGGGATAACAGATTACAAAAAATGCTGGGGATAGAAACCCATACCTACAAAGAAGCCATTGATATGGCCTTCAAAAAAATTGAACAAAACCTGGTGATCAGCAGTTGGAAAGACAGTATGGTGAGTGGTCGGTTTCAAAAGAACCTGGAGAAATATATTCAGGTGCCAAAGTATGGGGTCCTCAAAGATGAAAAAAAGAGGAAGGTACTAGACCCCGAAGGCGTACTAGAGAATATCTGGAAAATTGGCGGGGAACAGGGTTGGTACTATGGGAATTGGCTTTGGAAAATACGTGGTATTATCGATAAATTTAATGGGGGCGTTGGTCTTAGGCGAGGCCGTACAAATCCAGATAAAATTTATCCCGGTGACTCGCTGGATTTTTGGAGGGTGCTTTTGGCCGATAAAAAAGGTAAACGTCTTTTGTTATTTGCAGAGATGCGGTTGCCCGGTGAAGCATGGCTGGAATTTAAAATCGATCAAGACAATGTACTGTATCAGACCGCAACGTTCCGTCCTAAAGGATTAAAAGGACGCCTGTATTGGTATTCGATGGTTCCTTTCCATTTCTTCATTTTTGGCGGAATGATCCGGAATATTGCAAAGACCAAAAAATAAGACCACAGCCAATATGTTGACCCGTAGGAACATGTCTTAGGTTTTCTGATCAGGAAAGTGAATTTGTTCTGGGCAGAAAGATCTCAGCCATCATACACCGCGCACTTCCTCCGCCACAAGTTTCAATAGTATCTAGAGGGCTGTGAATGATCTCGCAGTGCTTATTTATTGCTTGTAGCTGCTCAGAAGTAAGACTCTTAAACGCTGCTGAACTCATTACTAAATATCGCTTTTCATCAGTCCCAATTACCTGCAGCATATTCCCTGCGAAGTGTTGCTCCTGTATCTCCGTGATAGCGATGATCTCTTTACCATCATTCTTTAAATGATCTATGACATTCTTGCGCTCTTTCTTATCATCAATGGCATCCAGACAAATCACTGAAAAAGACTCTGCAATGCACATCATAACATTGGTATGATAGATTGGCATTCTGTTACCATCTACAGATTGGTATGCTGTGAATATCACCGGCATACAATCGAAATCCTCACATAGCTCTATAAACAGGCCTTCATCGGCCCTGGGAGATAATGCACAATAGGCCTTTTGATGTTCTCTGTCCATTACTACACTTCCCGTGCCTTCTAAAAACAACTCATCTTTCTCTGCAGAGGTATAATCCATGACACCTTCAATTTCAAATCCCTTTTCTTCAAGAATATCCAAGATATCCTCACGTCTTTCTCTTCGCCTGTTCTCGGCAAACATAGGATACAATCCTACAATACCATTTGCGTGAAATGAGATCCAATTATTAGGGAAGATAGAGTCGGGCGTATCCCTCTCAAAAATGTCGTCAACCACAATTATCTCCACTCCTTTTTCCCGTAAGGCAGTTACAAAATCATCAAATTCAACTTGAGCCCTTAAGTTTATCGTCTGATTCTTTATATCCAGATCTTCCTGAAAATAATTGTTGACAGCCGTTTCTTCGTTCATTCGAAAACGAACGGGTCTAACCATAAGAATTGAATTTGTGATCTGCATATAACTGGGATAAAAAGCTCGGTAAAGTTATGGCTTTTTAAGGGTCTTATTGTAGCAGACTTTGATAAAAAAATCAGAGTTCATTACAAAAAAAAGTATACTATTCCCTTATCAAAGGAAGGGTACTGCAGCGTAACAATCCCTCTTGTTTTCCAATTTCGGCATATGGTACCTCCTCAACAGTAAATCCCTGATCGCGAAGCCATTTATTAAGTCGGGTGAATGACTTCTCAGACACTATTACCTCAGTTGAGATCGAAAAAACATTACTAAACATCTGGTACATTTCGTCACTGCTGATATCAAAAACATTTTCCTTGCCAAAATAGTCAACTAGCCATAGATAATCTTCCTCTTTAAGGAATCCGTTCTTGTGGAGGATCGCTTTATCCTTCCCAATAGGTTGAAAACAGCAATCTAAGTGCAACGCATTCTCTTTTGGATTGGTATTAGATTTTCGTAGTTCGAAAGATTTGATCTTCTTATGAGGAAATTGCTCTTTCAGATATTCTACCGCTGCCACATTGGTTCTTGCCGTGATATAACTGGCATAGTCTTCCCCACTATAAGTTCCCACAAAGATATAATCCTTACATGGCATTACATCACCTCCCTCTACGTGGACATCGTGTGGTGGTATTAAAATGTTTTCGGGATTTATTACGTCGAGCACATGAATAATGGCATCGAATTCCTTTTCTCTGTCTGGTAATATATTGGCCTTGATAAGCTTATCTTCTATGACAAAGGCAATATCCCTGGAAAAGATCTGATTACAATCGGCAAGCACTTCGGGCCTGAAGACCTGTACCCCATGCTTTTGTAAGACAGCATTAAAAGCTTCCATCTCCTCAACCATGTCGGCCTCTTTAGGATAGGTTCCTGCCAAAATATTCTCCAATGATTTGGGATCATACGCTTCCTGAGGAGAGGGCACCGGGCCGCAGCTTTTTGCTGTACCCAGAACTACGGCTTTTAATAAAGATGTTTCATCTTGGACATTGAGTTGGAGCATACATGATGTATTCTAGCGCTTATTTAGCCGAACAAACGGACGTTGATTCTCTCCGATATACACCTGTCTTGGTCTCCCTATAGGCTCTCCTCGTAAACGCATTTCTCGCCATTGAGCGATCCATCCGGGTAATCTTCCCATAGCGAACATTACGGTAAACATTTCTGTTGGAATACCTAAGGCCCTGTATATGATCCCGGAGTAAAAATCTACATTAGGATATAATTTACGTTCAACAAAGTACGGATCTTCCAGGGCTACTTTTTCCAAACCCTTGGCTATAGACAAAATTGGGTCTTCTATACCCAGATCGGCCAACACTTCATCTGCTGCGCGTTTAATGATCTTAGCACGCGGATCGAAATTTTTGTACACTCTGTGCCCAAAACCCATCAACCTGAATGGATCATCCTTGTCCTTAGCCTTCTCCATATATTTTTGAGTATCGCCTCCATCCGCTTCAATTGCTTCGAGCATTTCCAGTACGGCTTGATTAGCTCCTCCGTGCAGAGGCCCCCAAAGTGCAGATATGCCCGCAGAAAGTGATACAAATAAGCCAGCATGTGAAGAACCAGTAATTCTAACTGTAGAGGTTGAACAGTTTTGTTCGTGGTCTGCATGCAGAATAAGCAATTGATCTAGTGCATCAATCACTATCTTGTTTTTTACATAATCCTTATTGGGTCTTTTGAACATCATCTTGTGAAGATTTTCCACGTAGCCCAGTGCATCGTCCCCGTAATCTAAGGGTAGTCCTTTTTGTTTTCTCATTGTCCAGGCAACCAGTACCGGAAATTTAGCCATGATACGAATAATGGCGTGGTACATCTCGTTCTCAGAGGAAATATTTACTGAAGTAGGATTAAAAGCGATCAAAGCACTTGTTAAGGAAGAAAGCACACCCATGGGATGGGCCGACTTTGGAAAGGCATCCAAGATCTTTTTCATTTCCTCATCCACATGCGATTCATGTTTTATATCATCATGAAACTTATCTAGTTGCTCCCTATTCGGTAATTCACCAAAAATTAGAAGATATGCTGTTTCCAAAAAATCGGCTTTTTCTGCCAACTCTTCAATATTATAGCCTCTATACCTCAAAATACCTTTTTCACCATCCAGATAGGTAATAGCGCTTTCACAAGAACCTGTATTTTTGTATCCCGGATCCAGGGTGATAATGCCTGTGGAAGACCGCAGTTTTTTAATGTCAATGGCCAATTCATTCTCGGTGCCCTCCACTACCGGAAATTCGTATTTTTTGCCTTCGTATTCTAGTATAGCTTTGTCCTTCATGGATGTGATTTTGGTGTTATTTTGAAAGTGAGTTAAAGGTAAGAAAAAGGCTCGTCCTTCACAATTATGCAAAGCTGTTTATATTTAGATTTACCGGAAAATTTTACGAGCTGTCTCATAATAAATGAGAGGCGTCTATTTTTAAGTATTATAGAGTTTCTTATAGTACTCCTTGGCATTTCCAGAGCCAAAAAAAGGCCTTTCGTATTCCGAAAGGCCCTCAGCTATTGTTTATTTCTTTTATTGGCCTACTTTGAAGGCATTAACTCCGGGATAATAAGCTACGGATCCTAATTCTTCTTCAATACGCAATAACTGATTGTATTTCGCCATACGATCTGAGCGAGAAGCCGAACCTGTTTTGATCTGTCCTGTATTTAAGGCTACGGCCAAATCCGCAATGGTATTGTCTTCAGTTTCTCCAGATCTATGAGACATTACACTGGTATATCCTGCATTTTTTGCCATGTTCACAGCCGCAATGGTCTCGGTTAAGGTACCAATTTGGTTTACTTTGATAAGGATAGAATTAGCGATCCCTTCTTTGATACCCTTAGAAAGTCTGGTTACATTGGTCACAAAAAGGTCGTCCCCCACCAACTGCACTTTATCTCCTACGAGCTCCGAAAGTATCTTCCAGCCTTTCCAGTCGTTTTCATCCATCCCATCCTCAATAGATATAATAGGGTATTTCTCACACAGAGAAGCCAGGTATTTTGCTTGTTCTTCAGAGGTCCTGATGGCTCCTTTATCACCTTCAAATTTAGTGTAGTCGTATTTTCCGTTTACATAGAACTCGGCAGCTGCGCAGTCTAATGCTACCATAACATCATCTCCAAGTGTGTACCCTGCTTTTTTCACTGCCTTGGCAATAGTATCCAGGGCATCTTCGGTGCCGTCTAATGTAGGTGCAAATCCACCTTCGTCTCCTACAGCGGTGCTCAACCCTCTATCGTGTAACACTTTCTTAAGGTTATGGAAAATCTCGGTCCCCATCTGTATGGCATGAGAAAAATTCTTGGCCTTTACCGGCATAACCATAAACTCCTGAAAAGCAATAGGCGCATCTGAATGCGACCCACCATTGATGATATTCATCATAGGCACGGGCAACGTATTAGCGCTTACACCGCCTATATAGCGAAACAAGGACATGCCCATTTCATTTGCCGCTGCCTTGGCTACAGCCAGTGACACACCCAAAATAGCATTGGCTCCTAATTTTGACTTATTGGGGGTCCCATCTAGGTCTATCATAGTTTGATCTATCAGGTTTTGGTCAAAAACCATCATACCCCGTATCTTATCTGCAATAGTAGTATTCACATTATCAACAGCTGTCATTACACCTTTGCCCATAAAAGCATTTCCTCCATCTCTTAATTCCACGGCTTCGTGTTCACCTGTTGAAGCTCCGGAAGGAACTGCAGCTCTTCCTAAAACGCCATTTTGCGTTACTACATCTACCTCTACGGTAGGATTTCCTCTAGAGTCAAATATTTGACGTGCATGTACATCCAGAATGATACTCATAATATGTTATTTTTTTGGTTGAATTAGAATTTTCAAAGATACAAAAGGACGTTCTGGTTTCTTGTTGATTGAATGGTTATCCCTTAAAAAATGTGAATTCTTTAAACAAGCATATCCTTATTTGCATGTTCCTTAATCATTTCGAAATATTGATCGAAAAGGTAAGCTGAATCATGAGGCCCAGGACTTGCCTCAGGATGGTACTGTACAGAAAAAACGTTCTTATTCTTCATTCGTATCCCGGCTACGGTCTGATCGTTAAGATGTAAATGGGTAATGACCAATTCCGGATGTGCCTCGGTTTGTTCCCTGTTGATCGCAAAACCATGATTTTGAGATGTGATCTCACCTTTACCGGTTTCTAAATTGATCACCGGATGATTAATCCCCCGGTGTCCGTTGTACATTTTATAAGTAGAGACTCCATTGGCCAGTGCTATGACCTGATGTCCCAGACAGATCCCAAATAAGGGCTTGTCTTGTGCAATAATCTCTTTGGCAGTTTGTATCGCCTTCTTTAAGGGTTCAGGATCGCCAGGCCCATTCGAAATAAAGTATCCATCCGGATTCCAGGCTTGCAATTCTGAAAAGCCGGTATCGTATGGAAATACTTTGATATAGGCATCCCTTTCTGCCAGATTCCTAAGAATGTTCTTTTTTATACCAATATCTAATGCAGCAATGCGGTAGGTTGCATTCTCCTCGCCAAAATAATACGGTTCTTTTGTGGAGACCTTTGAAGCAAGTTCAAGGCCTACCATACTAGGTACTTTTTTAAGTTCCTTTTTTAGTTCGTCTAAAGCGTCTACACGGGTAGAAATTACGGCATTCATGGCCCCGTGATCTCTTATATAGCTTACCAGTGCCCTGGTATCCACATCAGAGATTGCTAGGGTCTTATTCTCATTTAGAAATTCTTGCAAGCTTTCATCGGCATCGGGTCTTGAATATTCATAACTGAAATTCTTACAGATCAGACCTGCAATCTTTACAGACTTGGATTCAACCTCTTCGTTATTAGCGCCATAATTCCCAATATGAGCATTGGTCGCAACCATTAGCTGACCAAAATAGGAAGGATCGGTAAAAATTTCCTGATATCCTGTCATTCCCGTATTAAAACATACTTCACCAAAGGCGGTACCTTCAACATTTGCAACGGCCTTTCCATAAAAAATAGTGCCGTCTGCTAACAATAAAAGAGCTTTCTTTTTGGACTGGTACTTCATTGAACTGCAATTTTTAAGATTTCACAAATAAACATAAAAAAAGGATAGACTTTTAGGTCTACCCTTTTCAATTTTTTCATACGTTATAAACATCCTATTCCTTTGAATCATCTGTTTTCGTTTCTTTCGGACTATCGCCCTCATCTTTCTTTGGAGCTTCTTTCTTAGGCTTCTCTGCCTTAGGTGCCTTTGCTTCTGCCGCCTCTGCTTTTGGCGTTTCAACTTCTGTCTCCTTCTTCTCCTCTGTGGCAACAGCAGCAGTATCGGATTTCTTAGCACTACGACTTCTACGCGTGGTCTTCTTTTTCTTCGCCTTGCCAGCATTGTAGATCTCATTAAAATCTACGAACTCTATCATAGCCATATCAGCATTATCTCCCAAACGGTTTCCCAGTTTTATGATCCTGGTATATCCACCGGGTCTGTCTCCTATCTTTTCAGAAACCGTACTAAACAATTCTGAAACTGCGTATTTATCTCTAAGGTTCTTAAAAACTATTCGTCTGTTATGAGTACCCTTTTCAAGAGACTTATTATTCTCTGCCTTTGATTTGGTGATCAAAGGTTCAATGAATTGTTTTAAGGCCTTGGCCTTGGCCACTGTCGTATTGATTCTTTTGTGTTCAATTAAGGAACAGGCCATATTAGCCAACATAGCAGATCTATGTGCCGTTTTTCTCCCTAAGTGATTGACTTTCTTACCGTGTCTCATCGTTCTTTGCTATCTGATCTTTTTTTCGGGTCTATCTTAAAAGCCCCAGGTAAAAGCTAAAATTAATCTTTATCTAGTTTGTATTTGGATAGGTCCATTCCAAAGTTCAAGCCCTTGTTGATAACAAGTTCTTCCAACTCCGTCAAGGATTTCTTACCAAAATTCCTGAATTTCATCAAGTCGTTCTTGTTGAATGAAACCAAGTCGCCCAAGGTATCTACCTCTGCTGCCTTCAAGCAGTTCAAGGCTCTTACAGACAGGTCCATATCAACCAATTTGGTTTTCAACAACTGTCTCATATGAAGCGATTCTTCATCATAGGTCTCAGTTTGAGCGATCTCATCGGCCTCAAGGGTGATGCGTTCGTCCGAGAACAACATAAAGTGATGAATTAGCACTTTGGCAGCCTCAGTCAGCGCATCTTTTGGGTGAATTGAACCGTCTGAAACGATCTCGAAAACCAATTTCTCATAATCAGTCTTTTGTTCTACCCTAAAATTCTCTATGCTGTATTTTACGTTTTTCACCGGAGTGAAGATAGAATCTACTGCAATAGTTCCTATTGGAGCGTTAGATTTCTTATTCTCCTCTGCTGGAACGTATCCTCGACCTTTTTCGATGATCAATTCCATATTGATGCTCACTTTAGGATCCATGTTGCAGATCACTAATTCCGGATTCAATACCTGGAATCCTGAAATGAACTTTTGGAAATCTCCTGCTGTAAGTTGTTCTTTTCCACTTACGGAAATTGAAACTGTTTCTTCATTAACGTCTTCAATCTGTCTTTTAAAACGAACCTGCTTAAGGTTGAGGATGATTTCCGTAACGTCTTCTACTACTCCTTCAATAACGGAAAATTCGTGTTCAACTTTATCGATCCTCACCGAAGTAATCGCGAATCCCTCCAAAGACGAAAGCAAAACTCTTCTAAGTGCGTTCCCAACAGTTAATCCATAACCAGGTTCCAAAGGGCGAAATTCAAACTTCCCTTCGAAATCTGAGGAATCGATCATTATAACTTTATCGGGTTTCTGAAAATTAAATAATGCCATAGTCGAATATGTGTTGTTTATTTAGAGTATAACTCAACGATTAATTGTTCTTTGATGTTTTCTGGGATCTGAAGTCTTTCTGGTACTGAAACAAAAGTTCCTTCCAATTTGTCAGTATTCCAGGTAATCCACTCGTATACGCTACTATTAGCAGCCAATGAATCCCCAATGGCTTGTAGTGATTTCGATTTTTCCCTAACACCAACTACATCACCTGGTTTTAAAGAATAGGAAGGAATATTCACTAATTCTCCATTAACGGTAATGTGTCTGTGTGACACCAATTGTCTGGCTCCACTTCTTGTTGGAGAAATTCCCATTCTGTAAACCACGTTGTCAAAACGTGCTTCACAAAGTTGTAGTAATACCTCCCCTGTAACTCCTTTGCTTCGGTTGGCCTTAGCAAATAAATTTCGGAATTGTTTTTCCAAAATTCCATAAGTATACTTTGCCTTCTGCTTTTCCATTAACTGAATAGCATACTCTGATTTTTTTCCACGGCGTCTGTTGTTTCCGTGTTGTCCTGGAGGATAATTCTTTTTCTCAAAAGACTTGTCGTCTCCAAATATCGCTTCTCCGAATTTACGGGCGATCTTAGATTTTGGTCCTGTGTATCTTGCCATCTTCTTTTAAATTAAAAGTGTGATTATGAATTAAGGCTTATCCTTCGATAATCGTAACTACACTTTTGTGAGAACTTTGTTTTAGGATTTATGATATGTAATTAAACTCTTCTTCTTTTGGGTGGCCTGCAGCCATTGTGCGGCATTGGGGTTACATCAATGATCTCTGTAACCTCTATCCCGGCATTATGCAAAGATCTGATAGCAGATTCACGTCCATTTCCCGGACCTTTCACATACACCTTCACTTTTCTTAATCCTGCCTCATGAGCGGTTTTCGCACATTCTTCTGAAGCTATCTGAGCAGCATAGGGCGTATTTTTCTTTGAACCTCTAAAGCCCATTTTACCGGCAGATGCCCATGAAATAACATCTCCTTTTTTGTTGGTAAGGGAAATAATGATATTATTGAAAGAAGCAGTAATATGCGCTTCTCCGGTAGATTCTACAATTACCTTACGTTTCTTCGTTGATTTTGTACCTGTCTTTGCCATACTACGCCTTATTACTTAGTAGCCTTCTTCTTGTTAGCCACTGTTTTTCTTTTTCCTTTCCTTGTTCTGGAATTGTTCTTGGTTCGTTGTCCGCGCAAAGGAAGACCGGATCTATGCCGGATGCCTCGGTAACAACCAATATCCATTAGCCTTTTGATATTCAGCTGATTCTCTGAACGCAATTCACCTTCAATCTTATAAGAAGAAACCACATCCCTGATACGACCAATTTCATCGTCATCCCAGTCAGATACCTTTGTATCTGCACTTACCTTGGCCTTTTCCAATATTTCCAGTGCTCTGCTTTTACCTACTCCAAAGATGTAGGTAAGTGCAATAACACCTCTTTTTTGTTTTGGGATATCTACCCCTGCAATTCTTGCCATAATTACCCTTGTCTTTGTTTGAATCTAGGATTCTTCTTATTAATTACGTACAATGTGCCCTTTCTGCGAACAATTTTGCAGTCGGCACTTCTCTTTTTTATCGATGCTCTTACTTTCATGTTTCGAGTTTCTTAATATCTATATGTAATTCTAGCCTTGCTCAAATCGTAAGGACTCATCTCGAGCTTCACTTTGTCGCCCGGTAATAGTTTAATATAATGCATGCGCATTTTACCTGAAATATGAGCGGTGACCACATGACCATTTTCCAACTCTACCCTAAACATGGCATTGGATAATGCTTCAATGATACTTCCGTCCTGCTCTATAGCTGCTTGCTTGGCCATAATTCTATGCTACTTTTCTATTTTTTCCAGTTTTCATCAATCCGTCATAGTGTCTGTTCAAGAGATATGCATTCACTTGTTGAACCGTATCAATTGCAACACCCACCATAATTAGCAATGAAGTACCTCCGTAAAACAATGCCCAACCAGCCTGAATATCCATCAACTTCACAACAACTGCCGGAAGTACAGCCAACATGGCTAAAAATACAGATCCCGGTAAAGTGATCAAGGACATTATCTTATCTAAGAAACTACCAGTTTCTTTTCCTGGCCGTATCCCAGGAATAAACCCACCACTTCTTTTAAGATCATCGGCCATTTTATTAGTTGGCACGGTGATCGCCGTATAGAAATAGGTAAATATGATGATCAATAAGGCAAACAAAATGTTGTAAGCCAATCCAAAGATATCCTGAAACTGAACTTCCATCCATTGCCCAATGGCCGTATCATTAAATGTTCTCCCTAACAATCCGGGCGCAAACATAATAGCCTGAGCAAAGATGATAGGCATAACCCCAGAGGCATTCAACTTTAATGGAATATATTGTCTGGAGCCCATGACGTTCTTCTCATATCCGCCGGAAGCAGATCTTCTTGCATATTGCACGGGTATTCGCCTAGTGGCCATTACCAATAGAACACTTAATAAGATCACCACGAACCACAAGATAACTTCCACTAAAATCAGCATTGGCCCACCATTTCCGTCCCATCTTGTAATAGCTTCTTGTACAAATGACTGAGGCATTGTAGCAATGATCCCGATCATGATGAGCAGAGAAATTCCATTTCCAATTCCTTTATCAGTGATCTTTTCTCCAAGCCACATCGCAAAGACACAACCTGTTACCAGAATGATCACAGAAGGAACAATAAAGTTCAATCCTTTTCCTAGTAAAAAGGCACTATCTGGAACTCCTAATGCTCCAAGGCTATATAAATAGGCTGGGGCCTGTACAATACAGATCCCAATGGTTAACCATCGCGTAATTTGATTCTTTGTTTTTCTGCCACTTTCACCTTCCTTGTCCAATTTTTGAAGATAAGGAACGGCAATCCCCATTAACTGCACCACAATAGATGCCGAAATATAGGGCATGATGCCTAAGGCAAAAACAGAGGCATTGGCAAATGCACCCCCTGTAAACGCATTCAGAATACCTAAGATACCCTGTTCTGTGTTTGAGGAAAGCTCTGCCAATTGTGAGGTATCAATACCGGGAAGTACTACCTGGGCACCAAAACGGTACACAACTAGTAAGCCAAGGGTCAGTAGTATCCTGTTCCTTAGCTCTTCAATCTTCCAAATATTTGATATTATCTCAAAAAATTTCTTCATAGTGCCTGCTCTCTTATAACGTTATGGCTTCTCCGCCTGCAGCTTCAATGGCCTTCTTGGCAGTTGCAGTAAACTTGTGTACAGAGATCTTTAGCGGAGCTTTTAATTCTCCACCTCCAAGGATTTTTACCAAATCGTTTTTTCCAGCTAAATTATTTACAATCAGATCCTGGATACCAACGGTTTTCTTTACAGCACCTTTGTCTACCAATTCCTGAAGTGTATTTAGATTGATACCGCGGTATTCAATTCTGTTTATGTTGGTAAAACCAAACTTAGGAACTCTACGTTGCAACGGCATCTGACCACCCTCGAAACCTATTTTCTTTGAGTATCCAGAACGAGATTTAGCACCTTTATGACCTCTGGTGGCAGTGCCTCCTTTTCCGGAGCCTTGTCCTCTACCAATGGTCTTTCCGTCTTTATGGACAGAACCTGCTGCTGGTTTTAAATTGCTTAAATTCATTTCAACACTTATTTCTTAAGCTTCTTCTGTAGAAACCAAATGTTTAACTTTATTGATCATCCCAAGGATGTTGGCAGTATCATCGTGAACTACCTCTTGCCCTATCTTACGCAATCCTAAGGCCTCTAAGGTCCTCTTTTGATTCTGAGGTCTTTTTATACTGCTTTTTAACTGAGTAACTTTAATCTTTGCCATGGTTCCTTATCCTTTAAATACTTTTTCTAAGGCGATACCGCGCTGAGTTGCTATAGTTTTTGCATCTCTTAATTGTAAGAGTGCATCGAATGTTGCTTTTACTACGTTGTGCGGGTTAGATGATCCCTGAGATTTAGATAATACATCTTGCACACCAACTGCTTCGAGCACCGCTCTAACAGCTCCACCGGCTATAACACCGGTACCATGAGATGCAGGCTGAATGTACACTCGGGCTCCACCGAATTTTCCTTTTTGTTCGTGAGGCACAGTGCCTTTGCTCAATGGAATACGAATAAGATTCTTTTTTGCATCTTCAATAGCTTTGGCGATAGACGTCGCAACGTCCTTAGATTTTCCAAGACCATGACCAACTACACCATGCTCATCTCCTACCACTACGATCGCAGAAAAACCAAAAGCTCTTCCCCCCTTAGTTACCTTGGTAACCCTTTGAACACCAACCAGGCGATCCTTAAGATCAAGGCCTCCGGGTTTTACTGTTTCTACATTCTTGTATTTACCGTACATAGTATCAATTAAAATTTTAATCCACCTTCTCTGGCGCCTTCGGCCAATGATTTCACTCTGCCATGATATAAATTACCACCGCGGTCAAAAGCTACCGCATCGATCCCTGCTTTTTTGGCCTTTTCGGCAACAGCCTTGCCTACTTGGGAGGCTATCTCCGTTTTGGTGCCTTTGCTTTTGGTCAATTCCTTATCTCTGGATGAAGCTGAAACCAGGGTTACACCCTTTGTATCGTCTATTACCTGAGCATAGATCTCCTTGTTGCTTCTGTAAACAGACAACCTAGGTCTTTCTGCAGTGCCATTAGAAATCTTTCTGATTCTCTTTTGGATGCGCTCTCTTCTTTGTGTTTTTGATAATCCCATAATACTATACTTATGCTGATTTACCTGCTTTTCTTCTTAATTGTTCCCCAACAAACTTGATCCCTTTTCCTTTGTAAGGTTCTGGTTTACGGAACGCTCGTATTTTGGCAGCAATTTGTCCAATCAACTGCTTGTCATGCGAGGTTAATTTGATGGTAGGATTCTTTCCTTTTTCTGCCGTAGTTTCTACTTTCACTTCTGGAGTAATTTCAAAAACGATATTATGTGAGAATCCTAGTGCCAGATCTAATTTCTGACCTTGATTAGTGGCTCTGTATCCTACACCCACCAATTCCAATTCTTTGGTCCATCCTTTAGAAACACCTTCGATCATATTAAAGATCAAGGATCTGTAAAGTCCGTGTTTTGCTTTGTGCTCCTTAGAATCTGAAGGCCTTGTTACCCATACTTGGTTATCCTCTACTTTAATAGCCACACCAGAGAATTCCTGGATTAAATCTCCCAATTTTCCCTTTACGGAAATGATGTTCTCCTGTATTTCTACAGTAGTCCCTTCTGGGATTGCTATCGGATTGTTACCTATTCTAGACATTTTCTTTAACTTTTATTCGGTTTAATAAACGTAGCACAAAACCTCACCGCCTACGTTATCCATTTTGGCTTGTTTGCTGGTCATTACCCCATGAGAGGTAGAAACAATAGCAACTCCCAAACCGTTCAAAACCCTTGGTAATTCATCAGAAGCAGCGTACTTACGTAATCCCGGCTTACTGATTCGTTGTATTTTTTTAATGACCGGTTCTTTGGTCATCTTATCGTATTTCAAGGCAATTTTTATAATACCCTGAACCGAATTCTCTTCAAATTTATAGCTAAGGATATACCCCTGATCAAATAAGATCTTGGTAATTTCTTTCTTTAAATTAGAAGCTGGTATCTCAACTACCCTGTGACCTGCTCTACTGGCGTTTCTAACTCTTGTCAAATAATCTGCTATAGGATCTGTAAACATCTTCTTGCCTTTTTATATGGTACTACCAACTTGCTTTTTTAACCCCTGGGATCAATCCCTTATTGGCCATTTCTCTGAACATTACCCTAGACAGTCCAAAAGTCCTCATGTAACCTTTTGGTCTTCCTGTAAGTTTGCAACGATTGTGCATACGCACAGGAGAAGCGTTTCGCGGTAATTTTTGTAGCGCATCATAATCTCCGGCCTCTTTCAAGGCTTTTCTTTTCTCTGCGTATTTCGCTACTGTTTTTGCCCTTTTACGTTCACGGGCTTTCATTGATTCTTTAGCCATACTAATTCTTTTTAAAAGGTAGACCCAGTTCTGTCAACAAGGATTTCGCTTCTTTATCTGTATCTGCGGAAGTCACAAATGTGATATCCATTCCGTTGATTCTATTGATCTTATCTATATTGATCTCAGGGAAAATGATCTGTTCAGTGATCCCCAGGTTATAATTACCACGCCCGTCGAAACCGGTAGCTCTTATTCCTTGAAAATCGCGTACCCTTGGTAAGGCAGTTGTTACCAACCTATCTAAAAACTCATACATGCGCTCACCTCTTAAGGTAACCTTAGCGCCAATGGGCATCCCTTTTCTCAATTTGAAGGACGCAACGTCTTTCTTGGAAATGGTAGAGACCGCTTTCTGACCTGTGATCATGTTCATTTCCTCAATCGCATGGTCAATAAGCTTCTTATCTGCCACGGCAGCACCAACACCTCTGCTCACCACAATTTTCTTCAATTTAGGCACCTGCATGATGTTGTTATACCCAAATTCCTCCTTAAGCGCAACTATTACGCGCTCTTGATATTCTTTCTTTAATCTTGGAACGTAAGCCATAACTATATTACCTCGTTAGATTTTTTAGAAACTCGCACTTTTTTTCCATCTCTCATTTCAAAACTAACTCTGGTAGTATCTCCAGATTTGCCATCGATCAATGACAAGTTTGAAATATGAATGGGTGCTTCTTTTTTCACAATCCCACCCTGTGGGTTCTTTGCACTAGGCTTCTCATGTTTGGAAACCATATTGGCGCCCTCAATGATTGCTTTATTCTTTACGCGGTCTACTGTCACTACCTTACCTTCAGTACCTTTATGGTCTCCGGCTATGATGCGAACTGTATCCCCTGTTTTAATTTTTAATTTCATAGTCTGTATGATTATAGCACCTCAGGAGCTAATGAAACAATCTTCATGAACTGTTTGTCCCTTAACTCTCTGGCTACCGGTCCAAAAACCCTGGTTCCTCTCATTTCTCCGGTTGGGTTCAAAAGAACACAAGCATTATCATCGAAACGGATGTATGAACCGTCTGGCCTGCGTACCTCTTTCTTGGTGCGCACTACCACGGCAGTTGAAACCGCTCCTTTTTTAATAGTTCCGTTAGGCGTAGCTTCTTTTACAGTTACTACAATTTTATCCCCTACAGAAGCATATCTTCTTTTGGTTCCCCCAAGGACACGGATAGTCAACACCTCTTTTGCTCCGGTGTTATCTGCCACTTTAAGTCTAGATTCTTGCTGTAACATAATTATTTAGCTCTTTCAAGGATTTCTACCAATCTCCAACATTTGGTCTTACTTAAAGGTCTTGTTTCCATGATCTTTACTGTATCACCAATATTGCAATCGTTGGTTTCATCGTGTGCAACATATTTCTTTGTCCGCAATACGAACTTACCATACATAGGATGTTTTACCCGCTTCACTTCAGAAACCACAATCGATTTCTCCATTCTGTTGCTGGTTACAACGCCTACTCGTTCTTTTCTTAAATTTCTTTTTTCCATAAAGCAGAACCCGTTATTGGTTTTCCCTTTTTGTTATTTCAGTTGCCAATCGTGCTACTGTTCTTTTCACTTTCCTTAACTGAAGTGGATTTTCCAGTGGCGTTACGGAATGAGCCATTTTCAAATCGGCATGTTGCTTTTTGAATTCGGCTACCTTTTCCTTTAATTCTTCTACCGATAATTCTATTATCTCTGATTGTTTCATGATCTTAATCAATAAAAATTACGCGGCATCGTAATCTCTTGCCACTATAAATTTTGTTTTTACCGGTAATTTCTGTGCAGCCAATCGCAAAGCTTCCTCCGCAACGTCCTTAGGCACTCCGGCTACTTCAAACATAATCCTTCCGGGTTTCACAACGGCCACGAAATATTCCGGAGCTCCTTTACCTTTACCCATACGCACCTCTAAAGGCTTCTTGGTAATAGGCTTGTCTGGAAATATCTTGATCCAAAGTTGCCCTTGTCTTTTCATATATCGTGTAGCTGCAATACGCGCGGCTTCTATCTGACGAGAGGTAACAAAGTTAGAATCCATTGACTTTATTCCAAACATTCCGTTTGAGAGTTGATGACCCCTCCCGGAATTACCTTTCATACGGCCTTTTTGCGCTTTACGAAACTTAGTTCTTTTTGGCTGTAACATTTCTTCCTACTACTTTAATATATATTACTTTCTTCTGCGTTTCTTTCCAGGATCGTTCTTATCTTTTCCTGTACCCTTAGACATTCCCACTAATGGAGAAAGGTCTCTTTTTCCATAAACTTCCCCTTTCATGATCCATACTTTTAAACCTAATCTTCCATAGGTTGTATGAGCCTCATCCTGTGCATAATCAATATCTGCTCTGAAAGTAGATAATGGAATACGTCCATCTTTATAAGATTCTGAACGTGCCATCTCTGCCCCATTTAATCGGCCGGCAATCTGTATTTTAATTCCTTCAGCATTCATTCTCATGGCCGCAGCAATCGACATTTTGATTGCCCTACGATAAGAGATCCTGTTTTCAATTTGACGGGCAATGCTGGCCGCAACCAGATTTGCATCAACTTCAGGTCTTTTTATCTCGAAGATGTTGATCTGAACTTCTTTGTCCGTGATCTTCTTAAGCTCTTCTTTTAATTTATCAACTTCCTGACCACCTTTTCCGATAATGATACCAGGTCTTGCCGTGGTGATGGTAACGGTGATCAATTTTAGTGTTCTCTCAATAATTACTCTGGAAACACTTGCTTTCGCCAAACGAGCATGAATGTACTTACGGATCTTATCATCCTCGGCAAGTTTATCACCGTAGTCATTTCCTCCATACCAGTTAGATTCCCATCCTCTGATGATCCCTAAGCGATTTCCTATTGGATTCGTTTTTTGTCCCATACTAAGCTTCTGTATTATTGTTTGCTCCTACTACCAAAGTAACATGATTAGAACGTTTTCTTATTCTGTGTGCTCTTCCCTGAGGGGCTGGTCTTAATCGTTTAAGCATCCGACCAGAATCTACCCTGATCTCCGATATAAAAAGATCGGCCTCTTCAATATTGGCATCTTCATTCTTAGCTTGCCAGTTAGCGATCGCAGAAAGCAATAATTTCTCCAATCTTCGGGAAGCTTCTTTAGGATTAAAACGCAAGATAGCTAGTGCCTTTTCAACTTCTGCACCCCGAATCAAATCTGCCACCAAACGCATCTTACGAGGCGACGTTGGGCAATTGTTCAATTTAGCGAATGCCAGCTCTTTCTTCTCTGCCTTTATTCTTTCGGCCATTTGTTTTTTTCGAACTCCCATAGCTTACTTACCTTTTACCTTTATTTTTTGCACCAGCATGACCCCTAAAAGATCTTGTTGGAGAGAACTCGCCTAATTTGTGACCTACCATATTTTCTGTAACATATACGGGAACAAATTGTTTTCCATTATGTACAGCAATGGTTTGACCTACGAAATCTGGTGTGATCATCGAAGCTCTAGACCATGTTTTAATGACGGTCTTCTTACCTGCATCTACATTCTGCTGGACTTTCTTTTCCAGGCTATAATGAACGTAAGGTCCTTTTTTTAGTGAACGTGCCATTTCTTTCTACTTTTTATTTCTTTCTACGTTCTATTATATATCTGTTGGTATCCTTGGTCTTAGAACGAGTTCTAAATCCTTTGGCAGGAATACCATTTCTTGATCTTGGATGACCTCCTGAGGCTTTTCCTTCCCCACCACCCATTGGGTGATCTACAGGGTTCATAGCTACCGGTCTTGTTCTTGGTCTTCTACCCAACCATCTGCTTCGTCCTGCTTTTCCAGAAACGACCAATTGGTGGTCAGAATTGGAAACAGCTCCAATAGTGGCCAAACCATTGCCAAGTACCATTCGGGTTTCACCTGAAGGTAATTTTATGGTCACAAACTTTCCTTCCTTAGCCATAAGCTGAGCAAAGGTTCCTGCACTTCTAGCCATAACAGCTCCCTGACCAGGTCGAAGTTCAATACAGGAAATGATAGTTCCCAATGGAATTTCATTCATTGGTAAGGCATTCCCGATCTCTGGTGCCACACCGTTTCCAGAAATTACAGTTTGTCCTATCTGCAATCCGTTCTGGGCAATTATGTAACTCTTTTCCCCATCTTTATACTCTAAAAGAGCAAGAAAAGCGGTTCTGTTAGGATCGTATTGAATTGACTTAACTTCGGCCTCCACATTGTGCTTTGTCCTTTTAAAGTCGACAAGACGATACCTTCTTTTATGACCTCCACCTCTGTGGCGCATGGTCATCTTTCCATGACTGTTTCTACCTCCCGACTTTTTTAACGGAGCAAGCAAGCTTTTCTCCGGCTTATCAGCAGTAAGCGCGTCAAATCCGTTTACTACTTTAAATCGCTGACCGGGAGTGATCGGTTTTAATTTTCTAACTGACATTTTGTGTCTTTATAGATTACTGTAAAAATCAATGACATCGCCATCCGCAATATCAACAATTGCCTTTTTATAAGCATTTGTTTTTCCCTGCTGCACACCAGTTTTGGTGTATTTGGTTTTGCGGTTTGGACCATAATTCATGGTACGAACCTTTTTAACGGAAACTCCATAAGTACCCTCAACCGCATCCTTGATCTGTATCTTGTTTGCTTTTGGATTCACGATAAAACCATAGCGATTATGTAACTCGCTATCTGCTGTCATCTTTTCCGTTATGATTGGCTTTATTAACACACTCATGATTTCCTATTTATTTAAGTTGGATTCAATGCCTTCTAAAGACCCTTCCAAAAGCACTATATTATTCGCGTTTAATATTTTGTAAGTGCTTAATTCTGAGTTAGTTACGACCTCTGAACCTCCTAAATTGCGCGACGACAAATATACGTTATTATTTGAATCGCCCAACACAAACAGGGACTTTTTATTTTCCAGACCAAGCCCTTTTAAAACCTGGATGAATTCCTTGGTCTTCGGGGTCTCAAAATTGAAGTCTTCAACTACCATGATAGCCTTCTCCTGACTCTTAATGCTCAAGGCCGATTTACGGGCCAAACGCTTCAGGTTTTTGTTCAATTTTAAGCTGTAATCCTTAGGTCTTGGCCCAAAGATTCTACCACCACCGCGAAAAATAGGAGACTTTATACTACCTGCTCTTGCAGTTCCGGTTCCTTTTTGCTTTTTGATCTTACGGGTACTCCCTACTATCTCAGCTCTTTCTTTGGTCTTGTGCGTACCTTGCCTCTGATGTGTCCTATACTGTTTTACATCCAGATATATGGCATGATTATTAGGTTCTATCTTATAAACAGCATCAGAAAGGTCTACCTTTCTCCCTGTCTCTTTTCCTTTGATATCTAAAACTGCTACCTTCATTATTTCTCGATGGTTACGTAAGCATTTTTATGCCCGGGAACGGCACCTTTCACAACGATCAGGTTTTTTTCCGGTACTACTTTCAATACTCTCAAGTTTTGAACAGTTACTCGTTCGCCGCCCATTCTGCCGGCCATCTTCATTCCTTTGAAGACCCTAGCAGGATATGAGGCCGCACCAATAGATCCCGGTGCTCTCAAACGGTTGTGCTGTCCGTGAGTAGCTTGTCCAACACCGGCAAAGCCGTGTCTCTTAACTACCCCTTGGAATCCTTTACCTTTAGAAGTTGCAGAAACATCCACAAACTCTCCTTCAACAAATAGGTCTACGCCAAGCGTATCACCTAATTTGTGTTCTCCTTCAAAATGACGGAATTCGACGACTTTTTTCTTGGGAGAAGCACCTGCTTTTTTGAAATGGCCCGTTTCGGACTTATTCGCACGTTTTTCTGCCTTGTCATCGAAACCGAGTTGAAGGGCACTATACCCGTCTACCTCTTCGGTTCTGACTTGGGTGACGATACATGGTCCTGCTTCAATGACAGTACATGGAATATTCTTTCCATTCTCATCAAAGATGCTGGTCATGCCTACTTTTTTTCCTATTAACCCAGACATACTATTATTATTAATTGTTTACTATTCTACTTTTTCTGACAAAAAAACAGGGTCAAAAATAATTCGACCCCGAATGTATTTTTGTTACCGTTTTTCCTTTGCAAACTGCGCCGGACATGTCGCGGAAAGATCTCGCTCTTTCCTATGCTTTTATCACACCTTGATCTCTACTTCCACACCACTTGGCAGCTCTAATTTCATTAGCGCGTCAATGGTCTTGGATGAGGAACTGTAAATATCCAGCAACCTCTTGTAAGAGCTCAATTGAAATTGTTCTCTAGATTTCTTGTTCACATGGGGAGAACGCAATACTGTAAAGATCTTCTTGTGAGTAGGTAATGGAATTGGTCCCGTAACCACTGCACCGGTTGACTTAACAGTTTTGACGATCTTCTCAGCAGACTTATCTACCAGATTGTAATCGTATGATTTTAATTTTATTCTGATTTTCTGACTCATTTTCTACAAATTAAGCGGTTACCCCTTTAGTTGCTTTTATAACCTCTTCTGCTATACTGGAAGGGGTTTCTGCATAATGTGAAAATTCCATTGTGCTGGTTGCTCTTCCCGAAGAAAGAGTTCTTAAGGACGTTACATATCCAAACATTTCAGAAAGTGGAACTTCGGCTTTAATGACCTTTGCTCCTGCTCTATCATCCATATTGGTTACATGACCTCTTCTTCTGTTAAGATCCCCAACAATATCTCCCATGTTCTCTTCAGGAGTAATGGCCTCCATCTTCATAATTGGCTCCATAAGCACTGCTTTCGCAGCTTTGGCAGCCGATTTATAACCGATCTTAGCGGCCAATTCAAAAGAAAGAGCATCCGAATCCACCGGGTGGAATGATCCATCCCTTAGTGTAATTTTCATGCTGTCCATCTCAAATCCGGCCAAAGGACCATTCTTCATGGCCTCTCTGAATCCTTTTTCAACCGAAGGAATATATTCCCTAGGAATGTTACCCCCCTTGATCACGTTTACGAACTCAAGTCCCGGTGTATCAAGTGTGGAAGGTTCCATGGTAAATACGATATCTGCGAATTTACCTCTACCCCCAGTTTGTTTCTTATATGTCTCACGATGGTCTGTAGACCGTGTAATAGCTTCTTTGTACTCTACCTGTGGCTGACCCTGGTTTACATCTACCTTAAATTCTCGTCTTAAACGATCTGTTATGATATCTAAGTGAAGCTCGCCCATACCAGAAATAATGGTTTGTCCGGAGGCTTCATCCGTTTTTACCTGAAACGTAGGATCTTCTTCTGCCAACTTGGCAAGTGCCATTCCCAGTTTATCTACATCTGCCTTGGTTTTTGGCTCCACTGCTATCCCGATCACAGGATCAGGGAAGTTCATACTTTCAAGAACGATAGGATGTTTTTCATCTGAAAGGGTATCTCCTGTCTTAATATCCTTAAACCCAACAGCAGCTCCAATATCTCCTGCCGCGATTGAATCTACGGCATTCTGCTTGTTAGAATGCATTTGGTATATTCTGGAAATACGTTCTTTGTTCCCGGAGCGGTTATTCAGGACGTAAGAACCTGCGTCCAATTTACCAGAGTAAGCTCTAAAGAATGCCAATCGACCCACAAATGGATCAGTAGCAATTTTAAAGGCCAATGCGGCAAACGGCTCCTTAATATCTGGTCTTCTTTTTTCTTCTTTCCCGGTATCAGGATTCACGCCAACAATACCCTCTTTATCCATTGGGGATGGAAGGTAACGGCATACAGCATCTAAAAGGAACTGTACTCCTTTATTCTTAAAGGAAGAACCACAGATCATTGGAATGATACTCATATCCATTACTGCTGCCCGTAGAGCTGCATGTACTTCATCTTCGGTGATAGAATCTTCATCCTCAAAGAATTTTTCCATTAAGGTTTCATCATACTCAGCAACAGCCTCTATAAGCATTGCTCTGTATTCTTTTACCTCAGCTTTCATTTCCTCAGGAATATCAACAACATCAAAGGTAGAGCCCATGTTATCTTCATGCCACACAATAGCGCGGTTCTTAACAAGGTCTACTATTCCCCTAAAATCGGCTTCATCACCAATAGGCAAAACAATTGGGACGGCGTTAGATTTCAACATATCCTTCACTTGCTTGCACACCATCAGGAAGTTGGCTCCTTGTCTGTCCATCTTATTCACAAAGCCCATTCTTGGAACTTTGTAATTATCAGCCAAACGCCAGTTTGTTTCAGATTGTGGTTCTACACCATCAACAGCACTAAATAGGAATACTAATCCATCTAACACTCGTAAAGATCTGTTTACCTCAACGGTAAAATCTACGTGTCCGGGAGTATCAATGATATTAAAATGGTAAGGTTTAGATTCTGGTATGATCTCACCATTCTTCATTGGGAAATTCCATGTACAGGTAGTAGCAGCAGAAGTAATTGTGATACCTCGTTCTTGTTCTTGCTCCATCCAGTCCATAGTGGCCGCACCATCATGAACTTCACCCATCTTATGACTAACGCCAGTATAGAATAAGATTCGTTCTGTAGTTGTGGTCTTACCGGCATCAATATGTGCTGCAATCCCTATGTTTCTTGTATATTTTAAATCTCTTGCCATGCTAGGTACTAAAATCTGAAGTGAGAAAATGCTTTATTGGCTTCTGCCATCTTGTGCGTATCAACACGTTTTTTAACGGCAGCACCTTCTTCCTTAGAAGCTGCAAGGACTTCCGCAGCCAATCTTTGGGCCATGGACTTCTCATTGCGCTTTCTGGAATAGCTGATTAACCATTTCATGGCCGTAGAGATCTTGCGATCTGGCCTAATTTGCATAGGAATTTGGAAGGTTGCTCCTCCTACCCTTCGGCTGCGAACCTCTACGTGAGGCATCACATTAGAAAGGGCATCTTTCCACAATTCCAATCCTGTTTTCTCTTCGTCTGTTTTCTTTTCATCTACAATATCGATCGCATCGTAGAATACTTTAAAGGCAACCGACTTTTTCCCATCCCACATCATCATATTGACGAAACGGGTCACCAGCTGATCATTAAATCTTGGATCCGGTAAAAGTGGTCTTTTCTTTGCCTGTCTTTTTCTCATTGCTTCTTCTTAAAAGTGTTGCTTACTTTTTGGGTCTTTTTGCTCCGTACTTAGATCGTCTTTGAGTCCTGCCGGCAACACCTGCAGTATCCAAAGCTCCTCTCACGATGTGATATCTAACTCCTGGCAAATCCTTCACCCTTCCGCCTCTAACCAATACTATCGAGTGCTCTTGTAAATTGTGTCCTTCTCCAGGGATGTATGCATTTACTTCTTTTCCATTGGTTAACCTTACCCTGGCCACTTTTCTCATAGCTGAGTTTGGTTTCTTCGGAGTAGTTGTGTAAACACGCGTACAAACCCCCCTTCGCTGGGGACACGAATCCAAAGCAGCCGATTTACTCTTCTTGGTAATTGTGGCCCTTCCTTTTCGTACTAATTGTGAAATTGTTGGCATATATTTTACTAAATAATAATGGCACCCTCTTTTAAGGGTCGGCAAATGTAGTAATTATTCAACATAATTCAAATGGTTGCTGACGAAATTTATAAGATTTTTAAAATCACTCACAACTACCCTTGCTAAGTGCTTTTAGGTTAATCCATTTTATACCTTAATATATAGTGTTAAATTTTTGATCTTTTCTGGCATCAGATATTACGTATGAACATGTTGAATAAAACCACTTAGTTTATAAAGACAACTGAGGGATATTTTATAATTCAAAAAATGAAGTGAGCCCTATCACCTGTATTTCAAGGCATTCTGACAGAGAAATAAAGAATATGGAAAATTAGGCATTAACACAAATCATCTTCACTAATACATTCGAAGAGATAAAATTGCTCTCAAAACCCACGAAATGGCACTTCAGAAAGTTCTTGATTCCTTTAATCATCTTAAATTTTTATTAAAATAAGTTTGGATTATTAACATAGAATTATGATTTTCGCACTTAGCTAATTCAAATAATTTAAAAATGAGAACAAATTTAAATGGAATCTTGACGCTATTATTGGCGTTTGTTGTGCATTTGACTTTTGCGCAGACGAAGACGGTCTCAGGTACCGTGACGGACCAGGACGGACTTCCGCTTCCAGGGGTAAACATCGTCGTTGAAGGGACTACAACGGGAACCCAAACTGATTTCGATGGAAATTACTCCATTCGAGGCAGCGTTGGTCAATCACTTCTTTTCAGCTACATCGGTCAAAGAGAGGTACGTGTAACCATTGGAGCAAGTAACACTATTAATGTGCAGATGCAGGAAGATGCTCAGGCACTTGAAGAGGTAGTAGTTACCGCCCAGGGTATTAAGAAGTCGAAACAAGCCTTAGGGTATGCCGTTTCCGAAGTAAGCGATGAATTACTGGAGCAACGCGCCGAAGGTGATGTTGGTCGTATCTTAACAGGTAAGGCTTCTGGTGTAAACATCCAGGCTCAAAGTGGTCTTTCCGGCTCTGGTACCAGTATCATTATTAGAGGACTTAGTACCTTTAGTGGTAGTAACCAGCCTTTATTCATTGTGGATGGTGTGCCTTTTGATAGTGGCACAAACGGTCAGACTCAAAATGGGGGAGGCAACAGCTTCGTTGATGGAAACAACGGATCTAGTAGATTCCTTGATTTGGATCCAAACAATATTTCCAGTGTAAACGTACTTAAAGGTTTGGCTGCGGCTACCTTATATGGTACAGCCGGTCGTAACGGTGTGATCTTGATCACTACCAAGAACGGTGCAGCTGGTGCAGGAAAAGCCAAGAAAAATGAGGTAACAGTAAGTAGCTCAATGTTTATCAATGAGATTGCTTCTTTACCAGATTATCAGGATGAATACGGAAACGGATTCGACCAGGCTTTTGGATGGTTCTTCAGTAACTGGGGACCAAGCTTTGATAGAGATGGTGTTGCTGGTTGGGGTGGTCAGGCCGCCATTGACGATGCAGGGACCTTAGCACATCCATATTCTACATCTACAGCAGCTATCCAGGCAGCATTCCCTGAATTTCAGGGAGCACGTTATCCTTGGAGGCCTTATGACAGTGTAGAGAAATTCTTTAAACAAGGAATTGTACAAACTAACTCTGTGAACATCAATGGTTCTTCCGAAGATGGCGACATGAGCTATAACATGAACTTCGGTCACCTAGACGATCAAGGGTTTACCCCAGGTAACAACCTGAGAAGATATACACTTGGTCTTGGGGGTAGAGCAGTATTATCTAATAAGATAACAGCTTCCGGAACATTGAACTTTGCGAATACCAACTTCCAGTCTCCGCCTGTTGCGGCAAGTACTGGTAACAGTGTATTTGGTAATGGTTCTTCGGTTTTTGCCAATGTGTTCTACACACCTCGTAGTGTGGATATCCAGGGGTTACCATTTGAAAGTCCTGTAGACAATTCAAGTGTGTACTACCGCCAGAACAACAGTATTCAGCATCCTCTTTGGACTGTTAAGAACTCCAAAACAGAGCAGGATACTAAAAGGGTATTTGGAAACATGTCCATAACATATGATATCAATGACAATCTTAACTTAACATATCGTTTTGGTTTGGATGTCTATAGTGAAAACAACACTACATCTCAGAACAAAGGTGGCGTTGGTGGAAGTGTGGCTACCCAGAGTGGTATCCTACAAACATGGAACAATACCAATACCTTATTTGATCATAACCTTATCCTTTCAGGACAATATGAGATCTCTGAAAAAGTTGGCTTTAGCTTTAACGCGGGTGCCACTACAAGGAGCGAGAAATTTGATCAGAACGGTGTTTCAAGTTCAGGACAACAGGTATATGGCGTTCTAAGACATTTTAACTTTGCCCTTCAGGATGAGATTCAATTCTTGAGAGAAAGAAACATTGCAGGGGTTTACGGACAGTTAGATTTTGATTACGAGCGTATGGTATATCTAACTTTAGCAGGAAGAAATGACTGGGTATCTAACCTTGTACAGGAAAACCGTGCTATTTTCTATCCTTCTGCCAGTTTATCACTGATCCCTACGAAATTCATTCCAGGATTAAAAAGTGATGCAGGTATTAGTTATATGAAACTTAGAGCAGGTTACGGTACATCCGCTAACTTCCCAACAGGATATCCTGTAGCTTCTACTCTTGTATTGGATACTCAGAATTTCCAGTTGGATGATGGTACCAATACAGTAACCAATGTAAGTTCCAACTTATTAGGAAACCCTAATTTACAGCCGGAACTTTTGGAAGAATTAGAATTTGGTATTGAAACTCGCCTCTTTTCAAGCAGGGTGATCTTAGATGCCTCATACTATACTAGAACAACTCAGGATTTGATCATTGACAGACCTTTAGATCCTTCTACTGGTTTTACAACGACTCAAACAAACGTTGGGGAGATAAAATCTGACGGGATTGAAGTAGACCTTACGGTAAATCTCTTCACAGCTCAGGATTCAGGTGATTTTACCTGGAGTGTTAACGGTAACTGGTTTACAAACGAATCTGAAGTTACAGACCTTGGATTAGATACAGATATTGTAGTCTATGACGGTTTCACTAACCTGGGTAATGCTGCACAAGTAGGTAGCCCTCTAGGAATTATGGTAGGTAGCCGTATTCAAAGAGATGATGCAGGAAACTTTGTTGTGAATGCACAGGGAGATTATATTGAAGAAGAAGGCTTGTTTGAAATTGGAGATCCTAACCCGGATTGGGTATTTAACTTTGGGAACCAAGTTAGCTACAAGAACTTTAACTTTAGCTTCTTGATGAACTATACACATGGAGGTGATATCTATTCCAGAACTGCTTCCGTATTGATCGGTAGGGGACTTACAACTGATGTTGTAGATCGTTTAAATACATTCATCTTACCAGGTGTTAAAGGAGACGGTACTCCTAATGATGTACAGATCAATAACTCTACGTTCTACTTTAACAACGTATTGTTCGGACCTGCTGAACTTGGAGTATTCGATGCTTCAGTTGTAAGACTACAAGAAGTTTCTTTAGGATACAGCGTACCTTCAAAATTCTTGGATAAGACACCATTTGGTTCCTTGAGCTTTTCAGTTTCAGGATTCAACATGTGGTATGAGGCCATTAACATTCCTAAAGGAACCAACTTCGACCCTAACGTGGCCGGTATTGGTATTGGAAATGGTAGAGGATTTGATTATCTTAACGGACCAAGTTCAAGAAGATACGGATTCAGTGTAAAAGCTTCATTTTAATAAAAATAAAAATTGATCATGAAAAACATATTTAAATATCTAAGTATTGGTTTGATCGGTGGAGTTATTTTCACTGCGTGTGAAACCACCAATTTAGACCTTACGGAGAACCCAAACGCCCTTACACCATCACAGGCATCTCCTGATTTCTACCTCAACGAGGTACAGGTGAAGTTTGCCCGCTTGGTTGAGTCTCTAGGAGAAACAGGCGCAGAGGTAACCCGTATAGAATGGATGGGTAGCAGAAACTACCAAAATGCCTATTCTCCTTCTGGTTTCGATGGAAACTGGGAAGATGCATATCAGGAAGTTATTAAGAACGCCCGCGATATGAGGGCACTTACTGAAGGTGCAGGATTAGAACATCATACTGCTATTGCTCAATTTATTGAGGCCTATACGATAACCTTATTAGTTGACTATTTTGGTGATGTGCCTTATAGCCAAGCTATTGGAGGAGCAGACAACTTGAATCCTGGACCAGATAGTGGTGCTGATATTTACGCTGCAGCCTTGTCGTTGTTAGACCAGGCTATCTCTAATTTCAATGCTACTGCTTTAGCAGATCCGGACATCGACTTTTATTATGATGGTGACTGGGATGCATGGGTAACAGCAGCTAATACTTTAAAATTGAGATTGCATTTGAACCTTGGAAATACGAGTGCATTTAATAGCATTATATCCGGAGGGAATTTTATTTCCTCTTCTGATGAAGATCTTCAGTTTCAGTGGGGAACCAATCAGGTTCAACCAGATACAAGACATCCAAATTACGCCCAGAATTATACTAACCAGGGTGGTGGAGACTATATGTCAGTTTGGTTGATGAACTTGATGGATACCACAGATGATCCTAGAATTCAGTATTACTTTTACCGCCAAGTAGACGGTACACCGAATGCTTTGGATGTCAATGGAGATTATGTTGAACCTAACGAGGAAACTTTGGATTGTTCCTTACAATCACCTCCTGCACAATATGTATCAGGTGGCTTCCCTTTCTGTACACTAGATAACGGTTATTGGGGAAGAAACCATGGAAATGACTTTGGAATTCCACCAGATGGTCTTTTAAGAACCGTAGTTGGTGTATATCCACAAGCAGGTAAATTTGATGATAGCTCTTTCGATGCTATTGCCTTAGGAGCCGGTGGTGGTGGTAATGGTATCACTCCAATGCTTTTGTCTTCCTGGGTTGATTTCTGGAGAGCTGAAATAGCAATGAACAGTAATCCTGCTTCAGGTAAAGCTTTCATACTAGATGGTATCGCTAAATCTATTGCCAAGGTTCAAACCTTCGGAGCTAAAGATGCTGGCGCTGATCTGTCTACTGCACCATCAGCTACAGACGTAAGTGATTTCATCGATGCGGTGGATGCAGCTTTCGATGCCGGTGACAATACTGAAAAGTGGAACATAATGGCCGAGCAGTTCTTTACTGCCCTTAAAGGGAACGGACATGATGCTTTCAATTTCTATAGAAGAAAAGGATATCCTACTGATTTGGAACCAAACTTGGAGCCTAATCCGGGTGCCTTTATCAGAAGTTTCTTTTATCCAGCGAATGCCGCCAACACCAATTCTTCCTTGTCGCAGAAATCTGGTGTAACCGGACAGGTTTTTTGGGATTCCAATCCCGCATCACCTACATTCCCTGTTGCTAATTAATTTAAAAAAAAATTACGATGAAAAAAGTTTGTGTATTTATTTTAGCATTGTCCACAACCTTCTTTATCTCCTGTGAAGCAGATGATAAAGTAGTGGACCAAGTTCTAAGCGATTATACCGTTGGAGCTGTTTTGCGAACCAGAAACCAGGAAGGAAATCCTTTCAATGCATTTGTTCCCGGTTCAGTATGGACAGTTACTGTAGAGGAGCAAGATGCCGAGTTTGGTGGGTTATTACAATCCATTCAATTGTATGCATCATTTACTGATAATTCAGGTGGAGGTAATAGTGTTGCTGAACAATTGATCCAAACGTACATGGCGGGTGATTTGGCTACCGGCTCACGAGGACTTCCTGAACTCACATTTACTACAACTCTTGAAGAGTCTGGCAATTTGCTAGGTGTGAATTACAAAGGAGCAGATGTATTTAGTTATCGTTTTGAAGTAACACTTTCAGACGGTAGTACGTGGTCAAATTTAAATGGTAATGGTAACGTCCTTGGAGGATCTTATTTTAACTCACCTTACAAGTACGATATTGGGGTTGCATGTTTCCCTACAGGCCCTGTTGCTGGTGATTACACACTGGATATGCAGGATTCTTTCGGAGACGGTTGGAACGGTGCATCTGTAAGAGTAACTGTTGATGGAGTAGCTACAGATTATACTATTGCTGCTGGAGCTTCCGCAACAGCGTCCTTCAGTATTCCAGACAATACAACAACAGCAACATTTGAGTATGTATCTGGTGATTGGGATTCGGAAGTAACTTATCAATTATATGGGCCGGATGGAAATTTAGCCTACTCAGATGGACCTAATCCCTTTATTGGGGACTTTACATCGGAGTTAAGTTTATGTCCTCCTTCTCCATAGAATATATTAGAATTAATTAAAAAAGGCTATCCTTAGGGGTAGCCTTTTTGTATTTAATATGCTTTAAATCAGTTTCCTTTTTAGTACATTTGGCGCGAATTCCTCTAAAACACAATGTCTTTTTTTAGTATATCGTAGCTTTTAAGAAGGAAGAAGGCTACAAGCAAAAAAATATTTAATTATTACCGATGAAAAATTTATTATTTGTTCTTCTAACGTTATTGTCATCATTTTCCTGTTTCGCTCAGGTAACCGGAGCACTACAGGGAGGAGAAGCCGGGTTATTTAATGCAGCACAGGGAGGGAATCCTATGCTAAATCTAGTTATGATGGAGCTCAGGGTAAAAGAAAAGCAAAGTGGTGTTGAAGAAATACTGGGTTCTCCCTATTTAACAGAAGATTTCATTAAAAGCAAGGTATATTTTGGAGAAGAATTTGTAGGTGACTTCTTTGTTAGGTATAATGCTTTGAACAGTGAAATAGAAATTAAAAAGTCTGATTTAGCTGAAGAGAATCCAAAGCGTTTATTGGCCAATCAGGACCTGAGAGTGAAATACGGAAAGAGAGAACTGCTGTTTACTACCTATATCAACAAGAAAGATGAAACAAAAAATGGTTATTTATCAATTATCTCAAGAGGTGATAAATATACGCTTTACCATAGATTAGCGGTTAAATATAGTGAAGGCAAGGCCGCCGCAAATTCTATGGTGAATGATATCCCCAGCAGATATGCCCACTTTGTGGAATATTATTATTTGAAAGATGGCGTAGACAGAATAGACCAGCTTCTTCAAAAAAAAGGCGCACTCTTAAAAATTTTGGATAAGGAACTTAAGGATGATGTTAGTAGGTTCTTGAAAGAAGAAAAAATAGACTTAGACAAGGAAGAAGATCTTATAAAGACCTTTGAATTTATAAACTCACTTAATTCAACTTCATGAGGCTAATTTTGCTGCTAATTTCTTGTTGTACCCTTTGGGGCACACAAGCCCAATTAGTTAATACGACGGCTCCTCAGACCGGCGCAGCAGAAAACGATCCTTATGCAAATTACCATAAGCGCTGGAACCCTAGATTGCAAGAATTATTTCAAAAAGTAAAGAATGATGGCGAAACAGTATCCTATTATGTAGGTGCGGAAGTCGGGTCTGCTTTTGAAACCGAAGAATTTAATAAAGGAAAGGTATTTTACAAAGAAGAAGATCTTGGTGAATTCTACTACCGATATAATATTTTTTCACGCGAAATAGAGGTGAAAAAAACACTGCTGGAAGAAGAAAAACACAAAGCCTTAATTAGGGATCCTAATGTAGTTCTTATCCCCTCTCAGGGTGCAAAGAATTACAGATTCCTTTCGTTTATTAATGAAAAAGGGGAGAAAGATGAAGGCTATTTAATCGCCCTATATGAGGGTAATTCATATACCTTGTATAAATACCTGGAAGCTAAATTTTCAGAGGCGAAGCCTGCAGCCAATTCTATGGTGAATCCTAAACCCAGTAAGTTTACACAATTCACGGATTACTATTACAAACACAAAGATGGGTCTGTTATAGTACTTCCTTCGAATAAAAATAAACTACTCGCTCAATTCAAGGATACAGAATCCTCTATGCTCAAGAGCTTTATTAAAAAAGAAAAGATAGACTTAAAAGCGGAGGAAGATCTCATCCGTTTGATAGTCTTCCTGGACCAACAATAACATATGGAAAAAACTACTCAGATCTATGGTCTTCGGGCCGTTATTGAAGCAATTCAAGCCAATGAGCCCATAGATAAGGTGTTTATTCAAAAAGGGCTTCACGGTGCCTTGTCTAAGGAACTAGAAGGCCTGGTGCGCAAGCATGGGATCAATACTTCCTACGTTCCCCTTGAAAAGATCAATAGACTAAGTCAGAATAATCACCAGGGAGTGGTAGCTACTATATCACCTATAACATTTCATACATTTGAAACTTTGGCAGACCAGGTATTGTCGAAAAAAAGCGACCCTGTGTTTCTGTTACTAGATCAGGTTTCGGATGTGCGAAATTTTGGGGCTATCATCAGAACTGCTGAATGTACCGGTGTAGATGGTATTATAATCCCCAAGAAAGGCTCTGCGCCTGTTACAGGAGATACTGTTAAAACCTCTGCAGGGGCTGCTTTTAAGGTTCCTATTGCCAAAGTAGATCATATAAAGGATGCGATCTTTTACTTGCAAGCTTCCGGAGTTACTATTGTTGCCGCCACGGAAAAAACAAATGACCTCATCTATGATGTTAATTTGAAAGGTGGAGTAGCACTTGTTATGGGAGCAGAAGATATGGGCATTTCTCCATCTATTCTGAAAGCAGCAGATCATAATGCTAAAATTCCTATGCTCGGAGAGATTGGATCTCTGAATGTATCTGTGGCCTGTGGCGTATTTTTATACGAAGTTGTTCGTCAAAGAAACACTTAATTTTCGCCATCCTTAGAAATATCATTTTCCTTCTTATAATGGTATTTGACCTGTATCTCTTTTTCATCAACCTCTGAAGTGGCTCTTTCTATAAAATTACCATCCGCATCAAAATGCTTGAGGAATTCATCGTCTTCTTCATTATAGTCTTCCTTTTCCCATGCATATTTGGGAACCGCCGGTACTTTTGCCTGTAGGAACACAGCCATAAAAATACCAATAACAAAGCCCCCTAAATGACCTTCCCAGGAGATCTCTTCTTTTATTGGGAAAATGTACCACAACATGCTGCCGTAGATAAATGAAACTATAAGTGAGACAGCTACCAGACGATAGTGTTTTGTGAAAATTCCTTTGAAAAATATAAAACTTGCCAAAAGATAAATCACCCCGCTAGCACCAATATGGTAGGATGGTCTGCCAATCAGCCATGTAATTGCTCCAGAGAGGAGCATTCCCCAGAAAAGTACTTTAAACGAAATACTCCGATAGAAATATAACAGTGAAGCCATTAAGACAGCCAAGGGTATGGTGTTGTTATAGAGGTGCTCAACAGATCCGTGCAGAAATGGTCCAAAAAGGATCCCTCGCAGTCCGGTCCAGGTCCTTGGGTATATACCAAAGTTGTTCCAATTACTCTGAAATGTAAGTTCCAGCCAGAAAATTGTCCAGATCAGCAAGACTGACGCCATGGGAACCAGCAAAACTCTATTGGAAAACTTAAAGTGCGTCTCCGCCGACATAGCCGTCATTTTGATGGTAATACTACAAATTTCACACCGCAATCCCAAAACCTGCCTCCTTGTCATCCATAGAAAAAATGTACTTTTATTGTTATGAATGAACCATTGGCAGAACGGGTTCGCCCTAAGACACTTGAAGCTTATATTAGTCAACATCATCTTGTGGGTGAAGGAGGGTCTCTAACTCATCAGATCAAAAAAGGGATCATCCCCTCGCTCATCCTTTGGGGCCCTCCTGGAACCGGGAAGACCACCCTGGCATTGATCATTGCCAATGAAAGCAAAAGGCCCTTTTATTCATTAAGTGCTATCAATAGCGGGGTTAAAGACATTAGGGAAATAATAGAGAAAGCGAAAGAACGCGGCAATCTGTTTAGCACGAAAAATCCTATCTTATTTATAGATGAAATTCATCGTTTTAGTAAATCACAACAGGATTCACTCTTGGGAGCCGTTGAAAAGGGCTGGATCACGCTAATTGGAGCTACTACGGAAAATCCAAGTTTTGAAGTAATCCCGGCCCTATTGAGCAGGTGTCAGGTATACATTTTAAATTCCTTTGGGAAAGAAGATCTTGAAACCCTTCTCAATAGGGCTATCAAAGAAGACAGTGTTCTCCAAACCAAACATATCTCCTTAAAGGAAACAGAGGCCTTACTGCGGTTATCTGGTGGTGATGCCCGTAAATTGCTGAATATCTTCGAATTAGTTGTCAATTCGGAAACCTCTGACAAAATTACCATCACCAATGAGCTGGTCATGGCCAAGGTTCAGAAAAACACAGTGCTATATGACAAAACAGGTGAACAACACTATGATATCATTTCTGCTTTCATAAAATCCATTAGAGGAAGTGATCCTCAGGGTGCAGTGTATTGGTTAGCAAGAATGATAGAAGGCGGTGAGGACGTAAAATTTATTGCTCGCAGACTATTGATATCGGCCTCAGAAGATATTGGACTTGCCAACCCAACGGCCCTGGTGATCGCGAATAATACTTTTCAGGCCGTGAACACTATTGGCTACCCTGAGGCACGAATTCTCCTTAGCGAATGCACCATTTATCTTGCCACCAGTCCTAAAAGCAATGCAAGCTATATGGCTATTAAACGGGCACAGCAGGCCGTTCGGGAACATGGTGATCTATCTGTACCCATTGCTTTGAGAAATGCACCTACCAAACTAATGAAAGATCTGGGATATGGAGAGGATTATAAGTATGCGCATGACTATCAAAATAATTTTGTAGAAGAAGAATTCTTACCAGCGTCCATTGCTGGTACTACTTTTTACAATCCTGGCGAAAATGTTAGGGAGAAAGCCATCAAAGAATTTCTAGAGAACAGGTGGAAAGACAAATACAACTTTTAAAACTTTATTTCGAGTACTTCTTGCAACCTATCGTCACCTTCATAATATTCAAAGACCCACAGCTCATTTCTTTGATAAAGCAGTCCTGACTGTCCTTTTCTTTCTGCCATAAATATGTTCGGCATGGACGTTTCCCTTAAATAAAACTGAATACTGGGCTCTGTATCAACCAATTGATATCCAATTTCAGTTTTTTGGGCATAAAGGGTCCTGATCTCAACGATTTCAGGCTGCGTTTCCTCTGCAACCGCTTCTTCTAAGGTAATTGCTTCCATAACCTCTGTAGGTTGAGATAAGGGAGCTGCCATTTCCTTGTCTATTTCTTTCTCTAAAGGAATTTCTGTGTCGGCTGTCTCATCACTTAAAGATTTTTCTTCAGGAATGCTTTCAGGTGGGGGTAGTGCTTTAACATCATTCTTAAAATTTAGCACAACAGGCGCGTTATTTTTGACTTTGGGGCTGAATGAATAGCGGAAGTCCTTTAAGGATTGGAACGCCTCTGTAATAGCCTCTCTGTACGCTTCTTTGTATTGTTTCACCTTGCTGCTCCCAAATTGAGTTCGGTAACGCTCAACTCCCTGACAATCTTTAAAAACAACAGATACTCTGGTAGCGAACATGGATGAATCTTCTTCCAGAGACGATACCAGACCAAGACAACGATCCACATTAAGATCCTGGGGTAACACATCTTCATATAGCGCATTGAACCCCTGTTTTGCCAGATAATACTTTACAATTGTGCTGGTTTGGTATTGATTCTCAGACCGAAATCCATCAAATTTCTTAGGTACAATCACATATTTGTACTCATTTAAAACCGCTTGAGAATGGGCATTATACCCAATGGCTAGGAATAGAAAAAAACAAAGGTATTTCATGGACACTCTATCTATTGGTGCCCCAAGATAGGATATTTAATCCTATCTGGAAAGATGCATAATGGCTGTCTGCAAGGTTTTGGTACCCTAGCAAATTATTTGCCATAGCGTAAAGATTTACTGGTCCGGCCTGAAAATTAACTCCCAGCCCAATATTGGTCATTGAAAACTTATCTACTGTATATGTGGTCTTCAATGCCAGAAAATTTCCCACACGTCGTAAATAAAAGGCCGTGAGCGCCGCTTGCGGACCCCTTGGCCTGTTGACCATATGAAGTTGCCCTCCTACTGCATTTCTATATTGAAAGCGGGTGTCAGCACCTGTAACCCCAATATCGCAGTCGCAATCCATATCGCCGTTCATAGGTTCCCCAAAATTATACCGAATGGAACCATAGAGCTGGGTTGGCCTAAAAGTGATATAGCTATTATACGTATCCTCAAAAGGTAATGAGGCCTCAATCTCGTCTACGAGATCTTGCCAAAAATCGGCATTAGGATCGCTTAAAGCATCAGGCAATATTACTTCTACACCCTCTGTGGTGGCACTCCCCTGCAAGGAATATCCTTTTACATCACCCGAATGATACACGAATCCCAAGTCTAAAAGACTAGCTGTAATTACCGTTCTTTGGTTTAAGTTATACGTAAACCCCAGATCCACGCCCAACCCCAGATCTCCGCCTAAGAGTGCTCTTTTTGTGATCACATTTGGAACAGAACCAGAAATTTCATCATCCAAAATAGCTCTGATCTCCTCAAAGCCTGAAGTTCTGATCTGCATGTCTGCAACCAGGGTATTAGACAAGAGGTTATTTTGTCCTTCATTAGTTACAAAGTAACCCGTATTCGTAGATGAATGAAAATCGTAGATACCAGAATACACCTTAGCCCTTGCCCCTACTGTTAATTTTCTATCTATTTCTTTATTTAGTCCGAAATGAAAAACAGTAAGCCCCTCTCCCCTGGTCTTAAGATGTCCCAGATCAAATCGTCTACCCAACTGGTCAGCATTGCCATCGAACCCTAGATACGCCAGATCTTGTGGCCAATAAAGAATAGTATTGGATTCAAAATAAACGCCGAAGGAGTAAAAATGCTTTGGATTCTTTTTACTTCTGTATCCTCCATGAAGGAGATCTATTTGTATGGTTGCCCCAAATTCATCTCTTTTGGTCATTCCATTCAGCGCCCTGTCCCTTATTTTGTCATTAATGTCTAATCCGTCATTGGCAAATAATGAATGTACAGTAACACCACTGGTCCCAGCCTGTCCATAGATTCCTGAAGTTAGTGGTATTCCTGCATACCAGGAAAATGAAGTGTTCATCCCAGGGTTTAATAAAATGGCCTGAGGAATCTCAGTAAAATCGTAAAGTAACTCCTTGTTCTGAGAAAAAAGAGAGCCATTACAAAGAAGTATGGCTAGTAAAAAAAATAGCCATTCTCTCATTTTAGTTGTAACCTGAATTTGCCGCTAGATCTAAATATTATCTTCGGATCTGGTAAAGTTGAAGTACTGGTGGTATCACCGAAATTACTAGCATTTACTCTAATCTCGGAAGTATTGCGAATAATGTCCATACTACGCCCGGTTGGGGTACCATAGGTGGTTTCGCGTCGTATTACGGCTGTTGGAGCAGACGGTATAGTAAAGGTCTCTGTATCCAAAACATTGCCTGCATCATCCAGATACTCAAAAATGATCTCCAAATCCTTGCTGGTAGTGTTTTCGAGCTCATACACAATGACCCCATCCAGGACGTTTTCTGCAAAGAAATCCTCGTTAAAGGCATCAAAATTAAAAGTTTGAATATACCATACGGCTCCAGGGGCGTCATTGATCACACTTTCCGGACTTTCCACATACAAAATGCTGGCTTCTACGGTTGGAATGATCTCCAGATCATCCCACTGATTAAAATTCTGTTCTTCCACACAGGAGGAAAGACCTAAGAGAAATAATAATGATATAAAAAGTAGTTTTTTCATCTCAACACGCCTTCAATAGAAAAAAATCAGGAATTGCACCTAAAGTCCCTTATTCTATACCCTATATAACTTTATAAATACAATTTTATTTCACGAAGGTCATCTATGATCTCCCCATGGTTGTGAAGCGGATCTTTATGCACATTAAGATGTATGGTATGAAATCCTACGGCCCTTGCACCTAGGATATCTGCTTCCAGATTATCGCCAACCATAAGAGCATTTTGCGGAAGTACGCGGGTTCGTTCTAAAGCGAGATTGAAAATTATGGGATCGGGTTTCTTTACTCCGGCCATCTCTGAGTTGATTATATGGCCGAAATACTCAAGAATATTTGAATTTCGTAATTTTTTCTCTTGAATTTCTTCGAACCCATTGGTAATGATATGCATCCTATAACGAGGTTTCAAGTAATCTAATATCTCCCTGGAATATGGTAATAGATGATCATAAGATGACAGATGTTCAATATAGGCATCTGCCAGATCTGCAATGAGTATATCTTCAATAGGGTATCCTAGTGAATCAAATACTTTGCGTAATCTGAGATACCGCAAAGACTCTTTCTTGATCTTGTTTTCCCTGTACAATTTCCAAAATGCTAAATTTATAGGCGCATACTCTCTAAGGAAATCCGGGAGCTCAACCTTTACATCATGCTCGGTAAAGATCTTTTCAAAAGTAAGCGCAGAATTCTTCTCAAAATCCCAAAGTGTATGGTCCAGATCAAAAAATACATCGGTCACGATTTCTCTATACATGATAACGAGCTACAATTTTGTCATAAAGTTCAATCCAGTCTATCTTTTGTGCCGAGCCCAATAATTCATTAGAAAACACCGTCATAAAATGCCCGTTTACCTGCCTAACCTGCTCATAAAGCTTGTCTAATTCCCTAAATATCTCTTCTTCGGATTCATATTTCAAAAGAGCATAGTCATGTACGGCAAAGGGATGGATCTTTATTGGTTGTTGTATTTCCAATGGAATATCATAAAAGTAGAAGGAAGTAGAAGTACCGGCCTTAAAGCCTGTTTCATGAGTGAATCCCATGCTAAAATCATCTGTGAACTCAGCTCCTACTAAATTGCGATAGGTCTCGGGAATATCTACCCTGTTATACCGAAGTCGAACATAATTAACGGCCTTGTTAATGACATTGGTTAGGTTTTCTTTCTCTAGCTTTAGCAGATCCATTTTTGTGAATGAACTATAGGATGCAGCCAGTGATACGGTATTATAATCTGCTACCGATTTTATTAGGTGTTTAAAGGTGTTATTTTCGGTAGAAATATTTTTATCGTACCTGGAATACTGGGCATATTGAAAGAAGAATATACAAGAAACTCCGTATTTCTTGTGAATGTCAATGAGTTCCGTAAAATTATCATATGGATCCTTTCTCACCTTGCTGAGAACAAGCAGCCGTTGTATTACTTTTCTGAATTTTAAACCTACAAGATCTAGAAACATGCCAAAACCCCCGCGAAATAATCCCCGATGGGCAAAACTATGAGAGACTGAAACATCAATGATAGAAGTAAACCGAACCGATTTAGGTTTTTGTTCCAAAGTGGGGAAACGCTCTTTTAATAAGTGTACCAATTTTTGAGCCCATAGATCCACTACCGGTTGTTGGAGAAAACCGTGCTGATGTGCCAGGCTTTCTTTATAAGGAAATCTTCCAACCAGGTCCTTCACATGCGGCACATATTCTTCATACCTAGACAAAAGATAAAAACTAGCCGCAAAAATATCATAAGGGATATTACTGCGTTCCCCTGTAGGAAAAAAACAAGGGGTATCTCCCCATTCACTCATGCTGATATGCAGATCATTAATGCCATGTTCAAATAACAATGGATGACTTCTCACAAAGAACTCGTTCTGTAAAGGTTGTTTTGTATAGGTGATCTTAGGGCCATTATGTTTAATAAAATCTTCAACCTTGGTAGTAAAACCCACCTCTATCCCTAGTATCCTAAGAAAGATCTGCTTCATGATATAGATAAAACGGGGGGTAATCTTATGGGTATAGATCAACAACATCCTTATAATATTTGATGGTCTGCAAAACTAAAAAAGGCCTTTTCAGTGATGATCAGATGATCCAAAACCTTTATATCCAAAGCTTGAGCAGCTGTCTGTAGTTTTGCCGTAATCTTTTTATCTGCTTCACTGGGTTTAAGAATACCTGAAGGATGATTATGTGCGAGAATTAGGGAAACGGCCCCAAGTTCCAGGGCTTTTTTTAATACCAATCTACTATCTACCAATGTCCCGGTAATACCACCCTTACTCAATTGTGATTTATGAAGAATAGTATTGGCATTATTTAAATAGAGGATCCAGAACTCCTCATGTTCTAATTCTCCCAAAATTGGCTGAAGAACTACATAGACGTCTTCACTCCCCGAGATCTTTGTAAGTTTTATATCCTGATCTTCCCTTCTCCTTCTACCTACCTCTAAAGCCGCTGCTATAGCTACTGCCTTGGCCTCGCCTATTCCTTTAAATTGCATGAGTTGTCTAACAGAAATCTTCCCTAGTACACTGAGATTATTATTCGCGCTTTTTAGAATCCTTTTGGCCAGGCTTACCGCGCTTTCATCCCTGCTGCCTGTACCTATTAAAATAGCCAATAGTTCGGCATCAGAAAGAACGCTTCTTCCTTTGTGGAGTAATTTCTCACGTGGCTTATCATCATCTGCCCATGACTTAATTGGAAAAGAAGCCCGCTTTTTTTGCATGTCTAAAGATAAACAACTAATAATTTTAATGTACATTTCTTTAGTAAATTCAAAAATATGACAAATGAAATCGCTCTTCGAACAAGCCAACTATGAAGAGATCCTTGCCAGGATCGACAACTTGAAAGAATCCAATGTTGGGGAATGGGGTAAAATGAATGTTGGGCAGATGGTTTGGCATTGTCAGGTACCCTTGAAAGTGGCCATTAAGAACAAACCCACCACAAAAACGGGTAATATTTTTGTAAAATTGTTTTTTAAGAAATCGCTTTACAATGAAAAACCATGGCGAAAAAACCTGCCCACGTCTTCCTTTGCCAGGGCCACCGAGGAAAAGGATTTTGAAAAAGAACGTATAATTTTACGCAAATTGGTTTCCGATTTCTATCAACTCAAAGACAGAACTGAATGGAATCCTCATCCGCTTTTTGGTGTTTTTACACATGATCAATGGGGGGCCATGCAATACAAGCACCTGGATCATCATCTAGGGCAATTTGGAGTATGATTTACGTGGTAATGAAGAATAAAAAAAGCCCCTAAGATTTAGGGGCTTTTACATTAGATTTTGTTGTTTATTGCTGCTTAACAGGCTTACCAACCTTTTCAATCTCCTCGCCTTTCTTTTTTATATTTTCCTTGCCCTTTTTTATAACTTCTTCCAGTTCATTTAACTTTTCTTCCGCCTTGCGAATCTTTTCTTCTTTCTGCTTTATGACCTCTTCATCAACACTTTTATCTTCGCGTTGTTTTCTGACTTTTTCTTTGGCCTCCGCCACCTTGGCTCTGCCACTTCTCAATGTTTCTTCATTATCATTTAAGCTCTTTTCGGAATTTGCAATTTTATCTTTAGCCATAGCGGCTCTGTATTGCCCAAACTCCTTTCCAGACATATCACCTTTGTCTCTCCCATAGGCGTTACCCTTATTGCTTTTTTCTTTGATCATCTTATCATCATCCATTTCATCATTACGATCCTCCAAATCCCCTTCAACGTCCTTCTCTTTTAACTCATCTTTTGCCTTATTTTTTTGGGTTTTGCCCTTTTCCTTCAACTCATCTTTGGCCTTATCTTTCTGGGATTTACCCTTTTCCTTCAACTTATCAGCCTTTTTTTCTTGTTCTCCGGCAACTTCTTCAACTTCTTCTTTTGCCTGTTTTACCTTTTCTTTTTTACCTTTTACTTTATCTTGTGACTTCCCTTGAGCAAAGGAAGTTGTACCTGCCATTATGGTTATGGCCAGGATTGCTAAAAAAATTCTAACTGTTTTTTTCATTTTCTTCATTTTAAAAATTATAAACTATCAAGTTCTTTTAATGCAGATTCTGCTTCCTCAGCTTTCTTTTCAACCTCCTCTACAGTTTCCTCTATTTCTTTCTCAACCGCTTCAATAGTATTGAGGTCCTTATCCAACTCTTCTTGTTCTTTTTTTGTGTCCCTGCAGGAGATAATTCCAACAAACAAGACAGACAGCAACCATATATTTATTCTTTTCATGATTATTAAATAATGTTTAGTAACCAATGAACGGTGCCCATATTTCGATATTGTATTGTATTTCAATTATTTAGGAAAAGGTTATTAACAACTATTGGGTGCAACTTATGATTATACTATCAATTTTTTGACGGAATTAAGATCCAATCCTCCATAGTTGCCAGAACTCATCAGCAGTAATACTGTATTGTCATAATCTTGTTCAAATACAAAATCCCTGAAAGCGCTTGCATCAGTGAATATCTTCAAATCGTTTCGTTCAAAGGATTTTGATATCTGTGCTGGAGTAACTTCTTTTAACTTTTTTATTTTTACAGATTCTGGTAAAAAAAATACAATGGCCTCATCGGCTGCGTCCAGGGCACCTTTATATTCCTTCAAAAATTCCGCATTAAAACTACTGTAAGTATGTAGCTCCAGACAGGCAATTAATTTTCTTTCTGGGTATTGTTCTTTGACCGCTTTGGTGGTTGCTGCCACTTTACTGGGCGAATGCGCAAAATCCTTATATAAAATGGCAGTTTTTCCTTCCGCTATTTTCTCAAGGCGCTTTGAGGCTCCTTTAAACGTAGCTATAGCTTCATAGAAATCATCTTCATCTACTCCCATGTTCTGGCAGATCCATTTTGCACCTGCCATATTGTTTAAATTATGTTTACCAAAAACTTCAATAGGCATGGGTCCTTCAGGTGTATCCAAAAAAGTCTGACCGTTTACTACTTCAAATGAGGGTGTTCTATACGGCAATTTCCGAATAGAGTTTGTTGTATTTTCAACCAGCCTTACTACTTCTTTATCCTCCTCATTATATGTAATACTACCGCCCTTTACGATGCTGTCTACAAATATTTGAAATTGAGAAACATAATTTTTAAAGGTGGGAAACACATTGATATGATCCCAGGCTATTCCGCTTAGCAAGGCAATATTTGGCTTGTATAGATGAAATTTTGGGCGTGTATCTATTGGTGAAGACAAGTATTCATCTCCTTCAAGAACAATAAAATCATTTTCTTCTGTAAGATGTACCATGCGGTTAAAGCCTTCTAATTGAGCCCCCACCATAAAGTCAACATCTTTTCCATGATAATTGAGTACATGTAAGATCATGGAAGTTATGGTTGTTTTTCCATGGCTACCACCTATAACTACACGAGTCTTATTCTTTGATTGTTCATAAAGGAATTCGGGATACGAATAGATCTTCAATCCTAATTCTTGCGCTTTAAGTAATTCCGGATTATCCTTTTTTGCATGCATCCCAAGAATAACTGCATCTATGTCCGCACCTAATTTCTCCGGATACCAACCGAAGGTTTTAGGCAATAATCCTTGTTCCTGTAACCTGGTTTTGGAAGGTTCATAGATCACATCATCACTTCCTGTAATCTGATATCCTTTATCGTGTAGTGCCAACGCTAAATTGTGCATAGCACTGCCCCCTATGGCTATAAAATGAATTCGCATCCCGGTAACATATTTGCGGCAAAGATAGGCATTGAAAAGTGCAACCCAAATCATTGTTTCCTATGGAAACTTTCTATCTTAGTGAACCTTATTTACTTTGCTCTGTGGACAAGAAAATCAATATTCATGAAACTGCGTTTGTCACTGCCTTTTTCAGAGCAGGCGATAGCGGATTAAGCGGAGATAAGCATGCTCACCTCTGGGCGAACCCAATTGTTGCCAACCATGCCAAGAGGTATAGCAGTGCAGTGTCTACCTATGAAGACTATGCTCATTGCCTGCGCAACCGATATTTTTATGACACCATAAAGGAATTAATTAGCAAAGAGAGCATAGAGGTCCTTATTAATTTTGGCTGCGGATTTAGTATGTATCCCTTTCTACTAGATGCCTCACTACGCTATATAGAAATAGACAAGGCAGATGTTATTGCATATAAAAAGGAGAAAACCGAAGATTGGCAAAAAGAAGGATTACTGCCGGAAAGGAACATCACATTTCTTGAAGCCGATTTCAATGCACCCTCGCTTCAAGATCTCTATAAGCAGCTGAAGACGATAAAATCAGGTCAAAGATCTTTTATTTTGCTGGAAGGTGTTTTGTTCTTCCTGGGCAAGAGCGATACCACAAAGCTTTTCGATCTTTTTAAGCGCCTTCAGGGACCTGAAGAATTTATGGCCAGTGTTTCTTTTCAACCGCAATTAGAAAAACAAGGTGTATTTAAAAAATTGATCGATTTTGTAGAAGGAAATCTGGAGAAGAATCAGCAATTTGACTATCAAACGGTGCCCGATTCATTTTATAAGAATATTAAGGGATATACCTTGGTAGATCATCAGGATACCTTTAACCTTTCTACACGCTATGTGCCAGAAAATAATTTGCCCTTTGAAGAAATCCTTAACGAACATATGTATCTATTAAAAAAGAATGTCAATACTTAAGCTATGAATATACACTTGTCTGAAATAGAACCCAAGGAGATCATGCCGGGATACCATGGTAAGTTGATACATGGAGAAACCATGACGCTGGCATTCTGGGATGTGGAAGAAGGTGCCCGCGTACCAGAACATTTCCATATGAATGAGCAGATCATGCATGTCCTGGAAGGCAGGTTCGAGTTTACTGTGGCAGGGGAAACCAAGGTATACCTGCCAGGAGAACTGGTTGTTATTCCATCGAATACACCACATAGTGGAAAAGCAATAACAGCTTGCAAACTCATGGATGTTTTTAGTCCGGTGCGAGAAGCTTATAAATAGAGATCTTATGTTACTATCACTCAAAGGAAAAAATGCCCTCGTAGGAGGCAGCAGCAGGGGCATTGGTCTTGCCATTGCGCAACAACTGGCTGAAAGTGGTGCTAGTGTCACCATTATGGCGCGAAGTGAGGAAAAGCTAAGGAAGACTGTTTCACAAATGCCTTTAAATGCAACCGTACAGAGTCATCAGTATTTGGTGGTCGATTTCACAAATTTTGATAGGTACAAAAAGATCATTGAAGAATATTTCAATACGAATCAGGTTGATATACTTGTAAATAATACCCAGGGACCCAGGGCAGGTACTCCTTTGGAAAAAGGGATTACAGATTATCAGGAAGCCTTTGATATAATGTTTAAGTCTGTTGTGTATACTACTCAATTGGCCTTAGATCATATGAAAACAAAAAAATGGGGACGAATTATAAATGTGGCTTCTGTTTCTGTAAAGGAACCTCTATCATACTTGGTGCTGTCTAATACAATCAGAGCTGCGGTGGTAGCCTGGGCCAAAAGTCTTGCCACAGAATTAGGACCTTTTAATATTACCGTAAACAGTATCCTAACAGGGTATTTTGATACCGAAAGGCTTTCTGAACTCAACCAGAAAAAAGCAGAACAACAAAAAATACAGGTCTCAGAAGTGAAAGAACATATGAAGGCCCAGGTGCCGCTTAAACGTCTGGGTAGGCCTGAAGAATATGGGTATTTAGTAGCTTTTCTGGCCTCAGAACAAGCCTCCTATATTACGGGCACCAGCATACCCATTGATGGGGGTCTATTACGATCTGTTTAAAATTATCAGAAGTGTTATGGAAACAAATATGACAATCGACAAGTAAGAGGATTACTGCCAATAATGGGCTTGTTGTTTCTAGGATTGTTATTTGCGCGGTGGATATTTCATCATGACCTTCCCCACGATCTCATTTAAAATCTTCTCCCTCGTACTTGGAGAGGCATTCTCACTATAGTTACTAAAGGTAACTGCCTGCCAAAACAAAGCGTCTTTCTGGCTATCAATAAAATCGAAGATAATTTCCCGTTCCCTGCTGGGAGAACCTATGGGCAGGCCAATAGAGACTCCGCCACCAACATTTCTTCCACCCCCTCCTACTCCAACACCAACTGAATTTCTTCTTGGGAGTTGATATTCACGTGATTCTATATTGATCAAAAAATCTGGTTCCTCAGAAGATTGTATGCCCTTAGTTTGCAAGACAGAATCTAAGGCTCTTAATAAACGCCGTGTATCTAACTCACTTAGACCTGTTTGCATATCAGCATAATAATTATAGGTCCGGTAGTTTGAAAAATCGGCATTCTTATCGTAATCATAGTCGACCCTTAAACCGCTACAGCCAAAACACAAAAGACATAAAAACATCAGCCAGTTTCTCATAATGATAGATCCCGCACCGGAGGGCTCATTTTTCACTTTAAAAAAAGAACACACTACCTAGGTACTCTAAAATACGGAAAAATGAATTTTAAAGGGAGGGAAACAAACTTTAATCGTTTAAAAGAGACCACAATCTATCCTTGAGATCTTGCAATCCGTATTGGGAAACGGAGGATATAAAGAGAAAAGGGATATCTCCAAGGTCTTTTTGTACCTCTTGGCGCATTTCATCCATTAATTCTTCGTCTAGCATATCTGCTTTTGAAATTGCTACAAGCCTGTTCTTATCTAACATTTCAGGATTGTATTTACGAAGTTCATTGAGTAGGATCTCATATTCCTGAGAAACATCTACACTATCTGCAGGGATCAGGAATAGTAGAATTGAATTTCGTTCTATATGACGCAGGAAGTAATGACCAAGTCCTTTACCTTCAGCTGCACCTTCGATGATCCCCGGTATGTCTGCCATTACAAAACTCTTAAAATCTCGGTACTGTACAATTCCAAGGTTGGGTTTTAGGGTTGTAAATGGATAGTCTGCTATTTTAGGTTTTGCAGAAGTAAGTACGGAAAGCAGGGTAGATTTCCCGGCATTAGGGAACCCAACCAATCCAACATCAGCAAGCACTTTTAGCTCCAGAGTAAAATCTCGCTCAGCACCTGGTATCCCGGGTTGGGCATAACGAGGAGTTTGATTCGTAGCGGTTTTAAAGTGCCAGTTCCCCCTACCTCCTTTACCTCCTTCCAAGGCTATTTTCTCCTGACCGTGTTCTGTGATCTCAAAAAGCACTTCCCCTGTTTCTAGATCCTTTACCACGGTCCCAAGGGGCACTTCCAGATAGATATCATTTCCATCGCCACCGGTACTTCTGCTCTTGCTCCCATGTTCACCATGACCGGCCTTAAAATGCCTTTTGAATTTATAATTTAGGAGGGTCCAGAGACTTTCATTCCCTCTTAAAATAATATGACCACCCCTACCGCCATCACCGCCATCCGGACCACCTTTGGGGACGTATTTTTCGCGATGAAGGTGGGCAGAGCCCTTGCCTCCATTGCCTGAAGCAACCGATATCTTCACGTAATCTACGAAATTGCCTTCTGTCATTAGTTAGGGATACTTGTTTACCAGATATACTTCTCCTGTCTTTTTAAAGGACATGTAATAAATCTATTATTACTTAAGGGTGTTGATCACTTTTGCCAATCGCTCTGTGATGTCTTCAATACTTCCTATGCCGTTTACACTGTGAAATTTGTCCTGGGCGCCATAGAATTCTTTTAATGGTGCAGTTTTCAGATTGTATTCTTCAAATCTATTTCTGATCTTTTTTTCATCCTGGTCATCCGGGCGTCCGCTGATTTTCCCACGTTCTAGCAATCGTTCAATAAGCACTTCATCATTGGCCTCTAGGGCAATGGTAGCGTGAATTTTCATGTCCTTAGACTCCAAAAAATTATCCAATGCCTCAGCCTGGGCTGCGGTCCTGGGGAACCCATCAAAAATAAATCCACTTGCTTCAGGATTATTCTCTACTTCATCCTTTAACATACTTATTGTTACCTCATCCGGAACCAGATCTCCTTTATCCATATACGATTTTGCCAATTGGCCTAACTTGGTATTATTCTTAATATTGAAGCGGAACACGTCGCCAGTGGAGATATGTTTGAGATTGTATTTTTCTTTTAAGTATCCTGCCTGTGTGCCTTTCCCTGCACCAGGTTTTCCAAATAAAACAAGGTTGATCATATGTGTTTGGTTAATTTGATAGACATCGCGCAAGTTCCTTCCCTGTTCCTTATAATCCAGGCCATAACCCACAATAAATTTATCTGGAATTTCTAAGCCAAAGTAGTCAATGGCATACTCCCCATTATAGACCTCAGACTTAAAGAACAGACTGGCGATCTTAAAGTTCTTGACATTGGTATTAGAAAAAATATGCACTAATTCCTGAAGTGTTCTTCCTGTATCAATAATATCCTCGAGGATGATCACGTTCCTTCCTTCAATAGAATCCGGGACGTCTAAAAGTGTCTCTACTATTCCGGTGGAGGTAAGACCCCTGTACGAACTTAGTTTTACAAATGAAACTTCACATGGGTAGGGATAATATTTCAGGAAATCTGAAACAAACATAAAAGCCCCGTTAAGAACCCCTACAAAAATTGGAACTTCATCCTTGTAATCTCGTGCAATTTCATCCGCAATACGTTTTACCGCAGCCAGAATTTCTGCTTCAGACAAAAACAACTCAAAATTTGTATTGTTAATCTTAATCAACGTGCTGTCATCCTTTAGGTGGGCAAAGATAACACATTGAATTCTCTTTTTGATGGCGCTTCCCTTGGTTTATAAGATTTAGATGTATTTTTGTCAAAAGGTTACCCTGTACATCAAAAGACAAAAAACAGCGTTTATGAATTATTTTTCTTCCCGTTTTACTTTAGGAATTTTGGGGGGTGGACAATTAGGAAAAATGCTGTTATATGAAACACGTAAATGGGACATTACCACAAAGGTAATGGACCCTTCTGAGAAGGCCCCCTGTAAAATAGCTTGTAATGAATTCATACAGGGAGATCTTATGGATTTCCAAGCCGTCTATGACTTTGGAAAAACTGTAGATGTACTTACCATAGAGATCGAAAATGTGAACATTGATGCTCTTGAAAAATTAGAGGATGAAGGTATACGCATATTTCCTTCCCCAAGAGAATTGAGGATAATTCAGAACAAGATCACTCAGAAATTATTCTATGTAGATCACAATATTCCTTCGGCGCCATTTTCCCGTTTTGCTTATACTAGTGAGATCAAAGATAGCATAGCTCATGGAGGTCTAAAGTTCCCTTTTGTTTGGAAAAGCGCTCAGTTTGGATATGATGGGCAAGGTGTTAAGATCATTAAGGAGGTTTCAGATCTGGCAAACCTACCCAATGTTGAGTGTTTAGCAGAAGATCTTATCCCTTTTAAAACAGAATTGGCTGTTATTGTGGCTAGAAGTACAACGGGGGAAGTTGCAACATATCCGGTTGTGGAAATGGAATTTCATCCGGAGGCAAACCAGGTAGAATATGTTTTATGCCCGGCAAGAATAGATGATAAGGTAGCTCAAAAAGCAAGGAAAATTGCATTGAAGATATCAGAAGAATTAAAGCATACAGGTCTTCTTGCAGTTGAAATGTTCCAGACAGAGGATGACGAAGTTTTGGTGAACGAAGTGGCACCAAGGCCACATAATAGTGGTCATTATAGTATAGAAGCCAGTTATACGAATCAGTTTGAGCAGCACCTTCGCTGCATTTTAGGACTTCCTCTTGGCATTACTGACAGCAAGGTAGCCGGAGTAATGGTAAACCTTGTGGGAGCCGAAGGATTTGAAGGTGACGTTCACTACGATCACATTGAAGAAATATTACAATTAAAGGGAGTAACTCCGCATATATACGGAAAAACCAAAACTAGGCCATTTCGAAAAATGGGACATGTAACAATTGTAAATAAAGACATGGCCGAAGCCAGAAAAATAGCACAGGAAGTAAAAGAGACAATCAAAGTAATAAGTAAGTAAAAATTATGAGCAAAGTAGCCGTTGTCATGGGAAGCACCAGCGATCTTCCGGTAATGCAGGAAGCCGTTGAGATTTTAAAGGGATTTGATATTGAGGTAATGGTCGATATCATTTCGGCACATAGAACCCCGGAAAAATTGTATGAATTTGGGCGTTCTGCCCATCAAAACGGATATAAGGTGATCATTGCCGGAGCAGGAGGAGCTGCCCATTTACCGGGAATGCTTGCATCCTTATCTCCCCTCCCTGTTATTGGGGTCCCCATAAAAAGCAGCAATTCCATAGACGGATGGGATTCTGTTCTGTCTATACTGCAAATGCCGGGAGGTGTACCAGTTGCTACGGTAGCATTAAATGGAGCGAAGAATGCCGGTATATTAGCCGCACAGATCATTGGCTGTCAAGATTCCTGCGTTTTAGATAAGATCATTCTATACAAACAAGGTCTTAAAGAAAAAGTAATTAAAGGGGCTAAGGAAGTAAAAAAGTAATCCTTCCATAAAATTCACAATAGAACACCTATTAAAGAACCTTAAATACTGCCCTGGTCAATTTAGGATGATCTTGTTCTCAAATCCAAACGTATAAATTGCATTACATACATGAAGAATTTATTACTAGCCCCATTTAACAAAGCGCCTTTCGAACATATCGAAACTGATCATTTTAAACCAGCCTTTGAGAAGGCACTTCAAGATGCAAGGGTAGAAATAGATCAGATCACCGCGTCCAAAGAAGATCCTACATTTAAAAACACCATTGAGGCCCTGGAATTTTCAGGAGCTCATTTAGACAGGTTATCCAGTTTATTCTTTAATTTGAATTCTGCAGAAACCAACGAAGAACTTCAGCAATTGGCTCAGGAAATTTCTCCATTGCTTACCGAATTCAGTAATGACATTGCCCTGAATACTACCCTTTTTCAAAGAGTAGAGGCTATCTACCACCTAAAAGACACCTTATCCCTGTCCACGGAACAAGATATGCTCCTTGAAAAAAAATATAAACATTTCAGCAGGAATGGCGCCCATCTTCCTGAGGAAAAGAAAACTAGATTGAGGGCTATTGATAAAGAACTGGCGCAATTGAAGTTAACTTTTGGTGAGCATGTCCTTGCCGAGACCAACGCTTATGAAATGCATCTCACCAAAGAAGAAGAGGTAGATGGATTACCAGAAGGAGCAAAAGAGGCAGCCTCACAACTGGCAGCTTCCAAAGGGAAGGAAGGATGGCTGATAACACTAGATTATCCAAGTTATATCCCTTTTATGACCTACGCCACCAACAGAGATCTTCGTAAGAAATTAGCAATCGCGTTTGGGAGTAAGGGTTTTCATAATGACAAACTCGATAATCAAGAACTTGTTTTAAAGATCGTGAACTTACGCCATGAGCGGGCTACGTTATTAGGTTATGAGTCGCATGCTCATTTTGTACTTGAGGAAAGGATGGCAGAAACACCTCAAAAAGTACAATCGTTCCTTGAAGAGTTGTTGGAAAAGGCCAAACCAGCTGCAAAAAGAGAATTTGATGAACTAAAGGAATTTGCCAGGCAGGAAGATGGGATCAGCGATCTTTATAAGTGGGACGTTAGTTATTACGCCGAGAAACTAAAACAAAAACGATTTGATCTGGATGATGAAAAATTAAAACCTTACTTCAAACTAGAGAAAGTAATTGATGGAGTATTCAGGATCTCGGAAACCTTATACGGAATATCTTTTAAAGAAGTTGAAGACGTAGAAACCTATCACAAGGATGTAAAAACCTATTTGGTCACAGATGACAAAGGGGGAGAAATAGCCTTGCTGTATGCCGATTTCCATCCCAGACCGGGTAAGAGAGGAGGTGCCTGGATGACTTCATACAAACCACAATACCTAAAAGGTGGAGTAAATGAACGTCCTCATATTTCTATTGTCTGCAATTTTACCAAACCCACTAAAAGCAAACCTTCACTTTTAACCTTTAACGAGGTAACCACCCTTTTTCATGAATTTGGTCATGCTTTGCATGGTATGCTGGCAAACACCGCCTATCCCAGTCTCTCGGGAACATCTGTTTACTGGGATTTTGTAGAATTACCCAGTCAGATCATGGAAAACTGGTGTTTTGAGAAAGACGCCTTGCAATTATTTGCACATCACTATGAGACAAGGGAATTGCTGCCAATGGATATGATCACTAAGATCAAAGAATCAGCGAATTTCCAGGAAGGTATGGCCACGCTAAGACAATTAAGTTTTAGTTTTCTTGATATGGCCTGGCATGCAAAAGATCCGTCAGCTGTAACGGATGTAAAACAGCATGAACTTGAGGCGTTCAAAGACACATTATTGTACCCCGATACACCCGAAACCTGTATGAGCACTGCATTCTCACATATTTTCCAGGGAGGATATTCGGCGGGTTATTACAGTTATAAATGGGCTGAAGTACTAGATGCAGACGCCTTTGCTTACTTTAAAGAACAAGGAATATTCAATAAAGAAGTGGCACAAAAATTCAAAGAATATGTCTTAAGTAAGGGAGGGACTGAAAAACCAATGCACCTTTATAAAAAATTCAGAGGGAGTGAGCCTAAACTCGATGCCCTGCTTGAACGAGCCGGACTACTCAAGAAAACTGGTTAATAGTCCTTGTTATTTGCTTTGGAAGGCATCATAGCCACCTGTGAGATCTATCGCTTTATAACCCAGAGAGTCTAATAAGGCAGCCGCTTTGGCACTCCTACCTCCTTTTTTACAATACACATAGAGCGTGTGTTCTTTTGGCACAACTTTCAGCTGATCAACAAAATTGGTGTCATACCAATTAATGTTCACCGCATTTTCGAGATGACCTTCCGCAAATTCCTCGGGCGTACGGACATCCAACAAGGTATATTCTTCCAGGTCTTGCTGTGAAAAATCAGTGATAGGGAGTGAATTAGTGTTACCGCAACTTGCTGCAAGTATGGTAATAAAGAGGGAAATACAGATATTTTTCATCGCATTGTATTGAATATCAAAGGTATCATTTTTCATTAAAAATCTCTTACTTTTGATAGGTAGAAAAATCGCTATGTCCGTTCACAAATTACAGCCTAATACCTGGGTAGATGCTTATGCAGACTACCTTTTCAACTATGCTGTAGTGCGGGTAAGCGATGAAGAAATAGCTAAGGACCTTATCCAGGAGACCTTTATAGCCGGATTAAATTCGGCAAAGAATTTCAAAGGGCAGGCTACCGAACGCACATGGCTTATTGCGATCTTAAAAAGGAAGATCATAGATCACTACCGCAAGATCAATTCTAAAAAAGGAAAAGCAGAGGTTAGATTACAGTACAATGCCAGTTCAGATTCTGATGGTGATTGGCTAGAGGAACAAGTGGCAGATCCTGCCAGTCTTAAAGAAAATGATGCCTTAGAAAACGAAGAATTGGGCCTGGCAATTCAGTCATGCATAGACCAATTACCTGTAAATCAGCGTCAAGTTTTTACTATGAAAACGGTACGTGGCCTATCAACCGAAGATATTTGTAAAGAACTAAATATAAATCCGTCTAACCTATGGGTAATGATCCACCGAGCCCGCACAGCGCTTATGGGATGCCTTAATCAAAATTGGTTTACGCTATGATTTCATGTGATGAAGCCGCAGTGATTTGCAATAAATCACAATACAAAGAGGCTAGCTTATCGGAAAAACTTAAGTTTAAACTGCACATTCTGTTTTGCCGCACCTGCGCCGTTTTTTCTAAAAAGAACAAACAACTTACCTCCTTAATGGACAAGGCCAAACTTTATGTGATGAGCGACTCAGAAAAAAAAGCTTTAAAGCAAAAGATTGAAGAGCAACTTTAATAAATACTCAAACTCCCCCATAAAAATATTGCCCAAAAAATAGGGAACCCCTCTACCCAGAAAGAACTAAAATACCTGGATTGTTCTTTGGGCATGAAGATCATAAGTGCGGCCAAGGAAAGTACGATCAATGTCTTATTATAGATCTCAACTGTTGATAGATCATCCTTCAAAAAGGTCATAAAAAAACATAGGAAACAAATTAAAATACCAGTAATTCGGGTATTTCTGATGCCGAAACGTTGTGGTACCGTATGTAATTCCTTAGGATCGTAATTCAGATCTCGGATCTCAAAAGGGATCATCAGGACCAAAATGATCAAAAAACGTTGAAGAAGTTCTATCCAAACATCCCATGAAATTTCTATTTGTGCTTCCAATACCGGCAATAACACGGTGGTTCCGGACCATACAAGACCAACAATAATGATCTTCAGGATCCCCAGGTTTCTAAGATTCTGTTTTTTGGGGAAAACCGGCAAAGCATAACATCCAACAAGGAACCCAAGAACCAAGACACCTTTCCAGGTTGTAAAACTGATCAAAGACCCAAAATAAAGCGATATCAATAGGGCAAGAAAACTCAGGATTTGTATACTTCGGTGGGTAATGTTCTTACGAAAAAGAAATTTCTTTCCCTCTACACCGTATTTGATCATATTATAGGCAGGGATTGTGCCAAAAAAAATAAAATACAACAAGTTTTTATCCTGGGAAATGTTTAAGAATTGGGCTGTTAAGTACAGGAAGGCAATTACGGCAAATGCCACGTGAATACTAGCCTTAACATAAAAACGGAATAAATGCGCTAGCCACTGCATTAAACAAAAGTAGACAAACTGTTCATATCCCCTATTTTTCGTTAAAAACTTTAGGGCCGATCCCATATAAAGTGCATATTTTACGGGAATAAATACCTAATTTTGTGCTCCATTTAGACTTTTAATTTTACGTCCGGATTTATGAAAACAGATTCTTTTGCATTGCGTCATATTGGTATCAGGGAAGAAGACCTTCCAAAAATGTTTCAAACTATTGGCGTAGATAGTTTAGATGAACTTATGTATCAGACCATCCCCCAGGATATCCGCTTAAAAGAGGATCTGCCGTTAGACGCACCAATGAGTGAGCATGAATTTCTGAATCACATACACGCTTTATCACGAAAGAATGAGGTTTTCAAAACCTATATTGGCCTGGGATACAATGAAAGTATTACCCCATCTGTCATAAAAAGAAATATTTTGGAAAATCCGGGGTGGTATACAGCATATACCCCCTATCAGGCAGAAATAGCTCAGGGTAGACTTGAGGCTCTGTTGAATTTCCAAACAATGATCTGTGATCTAACAGGTATGGAATTGGCTAATGCATCTCTCCTGGATGAAAGTACTGCTGCTGCGGAGGCTATGACCATGTTATTCGATGTTAGAAGCAGAGACCAGAAAAAACAAGAAGTGGTTAAATTCTTCGTCTCTGAAGAAGTATTGCCGCAAACCATTTCTCTATTGAGAACTAGAGCTAATCCTTTAGGGATAGAATTGGTAATTGGAGACCATAAGGAATTTGATTTTAACGACTCCTTTTATGGAGCGTTGCTACAATATCCTGGGAAATATGGACAGGTGCATGATTACGCTGGCTTTGTCTCAAAGGCAAAAGAAAAGGACATGAAGATAGCGGTAGCTGCCGATATTCTCAGTTTAGTATTACTTGTCCCTCCGGGAGAATTTGGGGCAGATGTAGTTGTAGGAACCACGCAACGCTTTGGGATCCCATTAGGATATGGCGGACCACATGCAGCTTACTTTGCTACCAGAGAAGACTATAAACGAAATATTCCCGGACGTATCATAGGCGTAACCAAGGATACCGATGGTGCCACAGCACTTAGAATGGCCCTTCAGACCAGAGAACAACATATAAAAAGAGATAAAGCAACTTCTAACATTTGCACAGCGCAGGTGTTGCTGGCTGTAATGGCAGGTGCATACGCTGTGTATCACGGCCCAAATGGCCTGCGATATATTGCTGAAAATGTGCATGCTAAGACGCAGGCCTTGGTTCATGGATTAGAAAAAATGGGGGTCTATCAAATCAATTCTGCTTACTTTGACACTTTACTTGTGAAGGCGGAAGCTGCCAAGATTAGGCCGATTGCAGAAAAGAACAAGGTAAACTTCCTTTATGTAGATGGTGAGACAATTGCCATTTCCCTTAATGAAGCTACTAGCCATGATCAGCTAACAGAAATTCTTGAGATTTTCGCAAAAGCCTTAGGGAAAGACTCATCTAAACCTGGTGATCAAAAAAAGCAAACCATAATACCTGAAGCCCTTCAGAGGAATTCGGATTATTTAACACATGAGGTTTTCAATTCGTATCATTCTGAAACGCAATTGATGCGTTACCTCAAAAAATTAGAACGCAAAGATCTGGCCCTCAATCATTCTATGATCTCTCTGGGTTCCTGTACAATGAAGCTCAACGCCGCCACTGAAATGTTACCGTTGAGCATGCCGGAATGGGGTAACATTCACCCCTTCGTACCCCTTAACCAGGCAAAAGGATATCAACAGATCCTGGAAGAACTGGCTAATGAATTAAGTATAATAACAGGATTTGAAGCTACCTCTTTACAACCCAATTCGGGTGCTCAAGGAGAATATGCCGGCTTAATGACCATTAGAGCATACCATGAATCTAGAGGAGATACCCAAAGAAATATTTGTATCATTCCCGCATCCGCACATGGAACAAATCCGGCATCTGCAGTTATGGCCGGTATGATGGTAATTGTAACCAAAACAGATGAAAAAGGCAATATAGATGTAACAGACCTGGAGGAAAAGGTTTTGCTTCACTCAGAAAATCTTGCTGCTTTAATGGTGACCTACCCTTCTACGCATGGTGTTTTTGAGTCTTCCATACGCAAGATCACCCAATTGATCCACGATCATGGGGGCCAGGTTTACATGGATGGTGCCAATATGAATGCACAGGTAGGACTAACCAACCCGGCCATTATTGGAGCGGACGTTTGTCACCTCAACTTACACAAAACTTTCGCTATCCCACACGGTGGCGGGGGCCCTGGAGTAGGTCCTATTTGTGTCGCAAAGCAATTAGTTCCTTTCTTGCCAGGCAATCCTTTGGTAAAAACCGGAGGCGATAAGGCTATTACGGCTATTAGTGCTGCTCCCTGGGGAAGTGCACTTGTCTGCCTTATTTCCTATGGATACATTAAAATGTTAGGGGCTCATGGTTTGAGAAAAGCAACGGAAATAGCTATTCTTAATGCCAATTATATCAAGCAGCGGTTAGAAGGTAAATATGAGGTATTGTATACAGGCGAAAAAGGCAGAGCAGCTCATGAAATGATCATTGATTGCAGGCCATTCAAGAAAAATGATATTGAAGTAACCGATATTGCGAAACGCCTTATGGATTATGGTTTTCATGCACCAACTGTATCATTTCCTGTTGCGGGAACTATGATGATAGAACCAACAGAAAGTGAAGGATTGGCAGAATTAGATCGTTTCTGTGATGCCATGATCTCCATTCGTCATGAAATTGATGAAACCAATGCTGAAGATGGGAATAATGTATTGAAAAATGCCCCGCATACCTTACAAATGGTGACAAGCGATTCCTGGACTTTTGGGTATTCAAGAGAAAAGGCGGCATTTCCACTATCCTATGTTTCAGAAAATAAGTTTTGGCCTAGTATTAGGCGCGTAGACGAAGCTTATGGCGATCGTAATCTAGTTTGCACCTGCACTCCTATTGAGGCTTATGCAGATGCAGAGTAATTAACTCTTTATCAATTATTTATGATCATATCTGAAGATTAGAAGCATTTTCAATGCTTTCTATTAACCATTGAACATCGTATTTGAAAGGAAAACTATTTCTTTTTATATTAGTCTTTCTTTACATTTCATCTGCAAATTAACTAGTAGAATATGAGCGTGGCAATTACCGGTACTGGATCTTACATACCTCAGGTCCTGGTCCCCAATAAAGCATTTGAGGATAATCATTTCTTAAATAGCGATGGATCTGTTATTCCTCATCCGAATACTGTGATCATTGAAAAATTCAAGGCAATAACGGGTATAAGTGAAAGACGATACGCAAAAAAAGAGTTCAATACCTCAGACCTGGCATTTTTAGCGGCTCAAAATGCTATTGAGGATGCGAATATCAATGCTGAAGATCTGGACTATATAATCTTTGCGCACAATTTTGGAGATATCTCCTTTGGGGTGTCTCATGGAAATACCCTTCCAAGTCTGGCAACACGTGTAAAGAATCACCTTCAGATCAAAAATCCCAAATGTGTTGCTTATGATATTTTATTTGGCTGTCCGGGATGGGTTGAAGGAGTAATACAGGCCTACGCATTTATCAAAAGTGGAATAGCCAAAAAATGTTTAGTTATTGGTGCAGAAACCCTTTCCAGGGTTGTGGATCCACATGATCGTGACTCTATGATTTATTCCGATGGTGCAGGGGCCTGCATTGTGGAGGAAAAAAAGGGAGCCGGTGAGATCATGGCCCATAACTCTGCTACCTATGCAAATGAAGAGGCCTACTTTTTGTTCCATGGATCTTCCTATCATCAGGAGATCCCGGACGATCTGAAGTATATTAAAATGTACGGCCGGAAGATCTACGAATTTGCCATTAGCTATGTCCCCGGGGCCATAAAAGAATGCCTGGACAATAGCGGAGTATCCATAGACGATGTAAAAAAGATCTTTATCCATCAGGCCAACGAAAAAATGGATGAAGCTATCATTAAACGCTTTTATAAATTGTATGACAAGGAGATGCCTGAAGGTATCATGCCTATGAATATTCGCGAGCTAGGGAATAGTTCTGTGGCGACCGTCCCTACCTTATATGATATGGTGAGAAAGGGAAAAATAGAAAATCAGCAGCTTGCAAAAGGGGATGTTGTTATATTTGCCAGTGTAGGCGCTGGTATGAACATCAACGCCATTGTTTATAGATATTGATGGATGTACGAAGCCAATTTTCCCAAAAAACGATATAAAAACACCCTCTCTTTTCTGAAAAAACACATTTCCGAATCCGAAACCATACTGGATTTGGGATTGGAGAATCCATTGTCGCAAATTATGCGTGAAAATGGTTACAGTGTAGAAAATACCTGGGGCGAAGATCTTGATCTTGATTTTTCAGAAGTACAATCCTCGAATGCTAAAGTGGTCACCGCTTTTGAAATATTTGAACATATGGTAGCTCCATTTAATGTGCTTTGCCGGATCAAAGCTGATAAATTGGTAGCCAGCATTCCTTTAAAACTTTGGTTTTCTGCTGCATATAGAAGTGAAACCGATGAATGGGACCGGCATTATCACGAGTTCGAAGACTGGCAGTTCGACTGGCTTCTTGAGAAATCTGGTTGGGTCATTAAAGACCGCGCCAAGTGGACCAATCCCGTCAATAAAATTGGCATAAGGCCTTTATTACGCATATTTACCCCTCGGTATTACATTGTTTACGCCGAACGAAAAAAAGACCAAAAGGAAAAAGGTTAAATTGAAAATAAGCTCTTACTAACGTAATTCCAAGGGATCAGAATTTTGAACTACTACATCGTAATTCCTGCGCATAATGAAGAAGCTTTTCTTGAGGATGCGCTCCAAAGTGTCATCAATCAAAGTTTAGCCCCAAAAAAAGTAGTGATCGTAAATGATAATTCATCAGATGGTACGGCGGATATCATAGACGAATATGTTTCACGTTACCATTTTATAGAAGGAGTTCACATCCAGTCTTCTGATGAACATTTACCAGGGAGCAAAGTAATAGCAGCCTTTAACAAAGGGCTTCCACTCTTGGATGATGACTATGATTTTATTGTCAAATTAGATGCAGATGTTATCCTTCCCACTGATTATTTTATGAAGATAGATGCTATTTTTAGTTCTTCATCAAAAATTGGGATCGCAGGTGGATTTGCTTATGAAATAAATAATGACGGTGAATGGGCATTAAATCATCCCATGGATATTGATCATGTTAGGGGTGCATTCAAATCGTATTCAAAAGCATGTTTTAAAGCTATGGGTGGACTCAGGACCGCTATGGGATGGGATACGGTAGACGAGTTACTGGCACAATACCATGGCTTTCAAATTATTACTGATGACGCGCTTAAGGTAAAACATCAAAGACCTATTGGTGCTGCCTATAACAGCAAAGCCAGACGTTCTCAGGGCAAGGCCATGTATCTTATGCATTATGGATTCACGATCTCATTGATCGCTTCATTAAAAATGGCATTTAAGAACAAAAAGTTCAAAATTGTACGAGACAATCTTCTGGGGTATTGGGAAGCAAAACAAGAAGAAATTCCTTTTATCGTTACAGAAAAGGAAGGTCAATATATCAGAAACTTTCGCTGGAAAAGGATTCGCAAAAAACTAATCTAACACTTCTTCGATAGGATTTCCAGTTGTTCCATTGGGAAATGAAATGCCTAATAAAGTAGCAATGGTTGGTGCTATATCAATAATTTCGGTACGCTCAACTGTACTTCCTTTTGAAATGCCCTTTCCATAGAATAACAGCGGAACATGAGTGTCATAAATATAGGGAGATCCATGAGTAGATCCTGTTTCAGGGTAGTATACCACGGAAGGATCCAACACCAGCAATACATCACCGGAACGTTTTTGGTTATATCCATTCTGTATGATATATGGAATACCTTTAGTGTATTCATTATGAACCATTTGATGTCCAGTAAATACTCTGCTAATACCGTCGTACCGTAACAACTCTTGACCTATAGCATGCTGCACCTCCTCTACTTTTAGATCGAGGTTTCGGATAACGTCATGATCTAAAAAGAACGACGCATTGCTAAAATTCCTGATCAGATTAGCATCTCCATAGGTAAAAGACATAAATTCTTTAAACTTTGAACTCATCCCTTGAGAATCCATATAACCGGCAGGTATTTTCTGGTCTTTCAAATACCCCGGTACGTCTACAGCCCCGTGATCTGAGGTAAGAAAAACTAAATACTCTCCGGCACCAACCTTTTTATCGAGCGCTTTGAGCAATCGTTCAAGGTCCTGGTCCAAACGTATATAAGTATCCTGAATTTCTTTAGAGTTTACTCCAAATTGGTGGCCCACATAATCCGTACTGCTAAAACTAACTGCCAGAAAATCTGTGATATCATCCTCCCCAAGTTTTTCGCCATCTAAAGCAGCGAGAGCAAAATCGGCAGTGAGGCTATTCCCAAATGGTGTGCCTTTTAAAATATCGAACTGACTGTTATTATCCCAAATGGCAGGTAGATCGTGAGGGAATACGGGCGCCGCTTCTCCGCCAAATAGGCCTTCATAAAAATTATCATCTGTTCCACTTTCTACATAGGTCTTTATATCCTTTAGGGTATCCCATCTTCTTTTGTACTTTTCTCCCGCATTGGATTTATTGAAATCACGCACCCATTTAGGAAGTTCCTCCATATAATATGAGCTACTGATCCAATTACCTTCCAAGCCACCATTGAACCAATAGGCCGCATTGGCCATATGCCCGCCGGGCAATACAGCACCCCGGTCTTTTAGTGCAAGGGCAATTACTTTGCTCCTTTTCTGAGTGAAAAGTCTTAATTCATCAGATATAGTAGTCACCGTCATCCAATGTGGAGACATTTTCCCGGAATCCATTGCAGTCCCAATTGAATTATATCGATCATCGGATGCGCAATACACGATTCTATTGGAAGTCTTATCGTACCAGTTATTACCTATAATTCCATGAGTGGATGGCGTAGTTCCCGTGTATATGGACGCATGGCCAGGTCCGGTAGACGTTGGTGCATAATTATAGTGGTTATTCTTGCATGTGAAACCACCATTCACCATGCGCTTAAATCCTCCTTCACCATAATGATCCCAGAATCGAGTTAAATAGTCATAGCGCATTTGATCTATAACTATCCCAACAACAAGTTTTGGATTAGTACCAAGTGATTCATTGTAAGAATTTTGTGCCGATGTTGCGGGTAAAAGAGAACCAAAGCTGAAACTAGCCAGTATCAGCAAAACGTGAAATTTTTTCATACTAAAAATCTTATCTACCAAAAATAATTAAATAAACCCTATAAATTTTAATTCAGGGTTATATCACCGTTAATATTATTATTTTTACAGCAAGAACCATTCCATCATCCATGAATTATGTATCCTCTATTGGCAGCTATAGTATAATGGTTCGTGAGGTTTTTAAAAAACCTACCAAGTGGCCAATAATGAAATCCCTCATTCTTAAAGAAATTGATGAATTGATCTATGGATCTATGGGGATCATCATTTTTATATCTTTCTTTATTGGAGGGGTAGTGGCTATCCAAACTGCACTTAATATTAGTAATCCGTTAATTCCACGTAATCTTATTGGGTTTGCAACACGTCAATCGGTTATCCTGGAATTTGCACCCACTTTCACTTCTATAATTATGGCTGGGAAAGTAGGGTCATATATCACTTCGAGTATTGGCACCATGAGGGTTACCGAACAAATTGATGCCTTGGAGGTTATGGGAGTCAATTCCTTAAATTACCTGGTATTCCCAAAGATCATTGCAATGTTTTTGTATCCCTTTGCCATTGCCATCGCTATGTATGTTGGGATATTTGGCGGGTGGATCGCAGGTGTTTTCGGCGGATTTAGCTCTAGTGCCGACTTTGTTGAAGGACTTCAGTTAGATTTTATACCATTTCATGTTACCTATTCTTTTATTAAATCGGTTGTATTTGCATTTGTAATTGCCACCGTCCCCTCTTATCATGGTTATTATATGAAGGGAGGCGCATTAGAAGTAGGGAAAGCCAGCACAACTGCCTTTGTTTGGACCAGTGTAGTGATCATTATATTGAATTATATCCTCACTCAACTTTTGTTAGGCTAATGATAGAAGTAAATAACATACATAAATCGTTTGGTGATAACCATGTTTTAAAGGGGATCAGCACTACTTTTGAAAAAGGAAAGACAAACTTAATTATAGGCTCTAGTGGTTCCGGTAAAACTGTTTTTGTGAAATGTTTGTTAGGGTTGCTTACGCCAGAAGAGGGCTCCATTAGTTATGATGGCCGAATCTATTCTGAACTAACCCTTGCGGAACGAAGAGACCTGAGACAGGAAATGGGAATGGTATTTCAGGGCAGTGCCCTGTTCGATTCCATGACCGTTGAAGGCAATGTGATGTTCCCTCTGGAAATGTTTACAAAACAGTCTAAATCAGAAATGTTAGACAGAGTAAATTTTGTGCTACAGCGGGTAAATCTTTCCGATGCTAACAATAGATATCCGGCCGAGATCTCCGGAGGTATGAAAAAAAGAGTGGCGATTGCCAGAGCGATCGTTATGAAACCCAAATACCTGTTTTGCGATGAACCAAATTCTGGTCTAGATCCCAGAACAGCCATCATCATAGACAATCTTATCCAGGAAATTACACAAGAATACGATATCACTACCGTAATTAATAGTCACGACATGAATTCTGTCATGGAAATTGGCGAAAAGATCATTTTCTTAAAAGATGGTATAAAGGAATGGGAAGGATCTAACAAGGAGATCTTTAAAACCGACAATGCTGCTGTTACCAATTTTGTGTATTCTTCCGAGCTTTTCAAAAAAGTTCGTCAGATGTATATTGAAGAACGCAATTAATCTGTCGAGCTCTTTACAATCACTTTATTATCTTTTAACCGGATCTTTAACCAGTCGTTCAATTTCTTTGATTCCGAAAGGATCTTTTCAGTATTTGCCGGGTCTTTCCACTTAACTTCAAAAACCGGGATGGTATCCTGAGAGCTAAAATCTGTGGTAATGACATATGAGAAAGACAAAGAAGATAGATTATCGTAATTGCTCTTTGCCTCTGCACTGATATCATTAAAGGGGATCTGTTTACCTGCAAAAGAGCTAAGCTTTGCCAATTCTATTTCTAAGAGTTTGATGCGTTCGTCCTTATTGAGTAATTCTGCTTTTTTTGATAGATAGAGTTCATTCACAAAGTTGAATTTTTCCTCTGAATCATCTTGCCCTCCCTGAAATATCTTAAGGTTTGTATTCTTCAATTTAGAATATTTGCTCATTTGATTTCTCCAGGTGGCGATCACATTTTCTGGAATAAATTCATCGCCCATGGTCACTAATTCTATGGTTGAGGTCCCATCTGGATTGTATTTAATCTCTGTCAGATTATCCATATATCTCCCATTATCATTGAATTGATACGTACCTATTGTTTCATGTATAAGTTGATTAGACTGATTCATAAAACGCGATTCCTGGAAAACATTGTAAAAGGTAAATCCCGCAGGGATCATCACCAACAAAGCCACAAGAGAAGCAATCCTGCCAATCCTTCTTCGTTTTATAGAATCTACATATTTCACCATAGGAAATCGCAACAATTTCAAAACCAAGAAGGTCGCAAGTCCAATAAAAATGGTATTGATTGTAAATAAGTACATGGCCCCAGCTGCAAAATCATAATTCCCGATAGCTAATCCAAAACCAACGGTACATAATGGTGGCATAAGTGCAGTGGCAATTGCCACCCCAAATATTACACTTGCTATAGTCCCTTTCTTAGCCCTGGCTATTACCAAGGCAAGGCCCCCAAAAAAAGCAATAAGAACATCGCGTATATCTGGTTTTGTGCGTGCAAGAAGCTCGGAAGATTCATTTCGCAAGGGAAAAAATTCAAAAAATAAATAGGCGGTCAAGACACTAAGGACAACCATCACGGCAAAACTTCTCAACGACCTTCTAAGGGAATCTATATCATTGACTGCTATAGACAGTCCCATACCCAGAATTGGACCCATAAGAGGGCTAATTAGCATGGCCCCGATCACCACAGCAGTAGAATTCGTGTTTAATCCTATAGAGGCAATAAAAATGGAACATACAAGGATCCATGCTGTATGTCCTTTAAAAGGAATATCGGCAATAATAGCTTCCATGGTAGCTCCCTTGTCTGTATTCTTACGGATATCTAGCAACTCCGTCAGAAATACTTTAGTAGAACCCAGAAATCCTTTAAACTCCTTTTTTACTTCATCTGCACCCTTTATGTCATCCTTATACGCTGGATCAGTTTCCTTCTTCATATTTAATTCTACAATTAACCGTACTGTTCGCCAAAAGTTGCCTTTGTATTAGCAACGATCTCTTTGATATCCTGTTCTTTTGCTTTTGGCACAATAAGCAATATATCTTCTTTATCTACAATGATATAATCTTCCAGGCCGTCTATTACTGCTATCTTGCCTTTGGGTAAACTTACCATATTTCCTCTAGATCCCATGTCTAGTAATTTCCCGTTAACTACCGCGTTTTGCTGATCATCCTTGTCTAATTTATCATAAAGTGAACCCCATGTACCCAGATCGTTCCAGTCAAAATTGGCAGGCAACACATAGATCGCCTTCGATCTTTCCAGAATAGCATAATCTATAGATATATTCTCTGCCTTGGCATAGTTCTCTTGAATAAACCCTCGTTCATTCTCAGTATTATAAGAAGGAATCCCGGCGCTGAATAATTCATATTGTTTTGGTTGATGCTCTTTAAAGGCCTTAATAATGGTCTGTACGCTCCACATAAAAATGCCTGCATTCCAAAGAAAATTGCCTTCTTCCAAAAACGACTTTGCCGTTTTATAATCTGGTTTCTCTCTAAACTGTTTTACTTCCTTTAATGAACCGGTTTGCTCCTTATTGAATTCTATATATCCAAAACCGGTATTTGGAAAGGAAGGTTGTATCCCTAAGGTACAAAGCACCTCTTCTGTTTCACACTTTTGAAAGCACTGAGTTACATCCTTGGCAAATGCAGCTTCATCCTCAATCCAGTGATCACTTGGTGCTACTATCATCACTCCGTCCGGATTCATCTTCTGAATCTTAAGTGCTGCATAGAGGATACACGGGGCGGTATTCCTCATGGCAGGTTCTAGTACAACCTGTTCTTGTTGGATCATTGGCAATTGTTCCAAAACCAGATCATTGTAACGTTCGTTGGTTAGGATCAGAATATTTTGGGTTGGCACAAAGGCATTTAAACGCTTAAAAGTCTTTTGGATCAGCGTATCTCCGGTGCCAAGCATATCGTGGAACTGTTTAGGATTCTTAGTGGTGCTAACAGGCCAAAACCTGGATCCTACTCCGCCTGCCATTAACACCGCGTAATAATTCTTATTTTTCATGTATAAATTCTTTTAGTAGTTCTACCTCAGCATTAGGCTGAAATAAATACAATCTACCTGTTCTTACCTCAATACATTCATATCGTTTTACTTTCCGATTACCCTTTTTGAATATTCGGCCATTATATAACCTGAAAATACTTCCAAATGGTAACTCATATACAAATGTATGATCTGAAGGCGGATCATAATTCTTCAAAGCTATAGCCAATTTTGCATCTGTACCGCTGCTTGCCTTTGGATTGCGAAAATGTTTCGCCAGGAGGGGTAATAGTGTAGATGGAAATATCTCTGGCCTCAAGAATGGAAGCATGAGATGTTGAAAAGTACTTTTCCATTCCCTTCCATGTGGTTTTATACGCCTCCCATATTTTTCAAAGGCCACCAGATGAGCTATTTCATGAATCAGTGTAATAAGAAATCTATAGGGATTAAGATTGGCATTCACTGTAATTTGATGGGCACCACCGGGCATTAGTCGGTAATCACCATGACGAGTTACTCTTTCATTAACCACCTTTAAATGTACCTTGTTGTTCTTAATAAGTTCAAGACAAGGGGCTATTGCCCGTTCTGGCAGATACTTCTGCAAAATGCGATCCATAAAACAAAAATAAGGTTTCTAGCATTTACTGATACGTGAATTTGCCCAAATAAAAACAACCCTTTACAGGAATAAGTATCTTTATGAAAAGAGACAGTTGCCATGACAAGATCTATATCTTTAATATTTTTCATTCTATTTCTGTGCTCCTGCAAAAAGGATGACACCAATCCCAACAATGCTTTGGATGGCACCTGGAATTTAATAGAGATGTACGCCGACCCAGGCGACGGAAGTGGTGACTTTCGTCCTGTGAACAGTCAAAAGAACATAACATTTAAAGCAGACGGCACCTATTCCTCTAATGGAAACGTTTGCGATTTTTCCACCATGGCCAATGAGGATACACAAGGGAACTATCTTGCTATGGATGTGGGGTATCAAATTGTTTGTGAAAGCGAATTTTCCACTGAACTACAGTTGCAGGTACTGGAGGGCTATTTAATTATCACATTCTTCTGTATTGAACCTTGCCAGCAAAAGTTCCAAAGAATACAGTGATCTAAGGAGTTGAATTAGACACTTGAAGTAACTTCCCGTTATAAAGTTGTTGACCTGTAAGTGCGAAGTCCATTATGTAGTTAGCCATTTGGTTTGCAGTTACCGGGGCCTTGTATCCGGGAAAGGCTTCTTCCAACATTTCTGTTTGTACTGCACCTAGAGCCAGCACATTGAATGAAGGACCTGTTTCCTTAAATTCCTCTGCCAGTACCTCCGTTAGGGTAATTAAAGCCCCTTTACTTGAGCTGTAGGCAGCTAATCCGGGGAATTTAGAACTTCCCTGAACACCTCCCATGGAACTAATACTAACAACATGACCTTTTCCAGACATAAAGGGTATAACCGTTTTGCTAAGTGCCGCAACCCCAAAGACATTCACACGATATACTTTTTCGAACATTTCGGAGGTAGTTTCAATGAATGGCTTATTGACAAGCATGCCGGCATTATGGATCAAAACATCTACTTCTTTCCAATGAGCTTTTATAAAGTCAGAAACCTTCTTAAGAGATAGATCATCTGTAATATCGAATGAGAAGCTGTGAATATTCTTATGATTCAAATCGCGGATCGGTTGTTCATTTCTTGACAAGGCCAAAACCTTGTGCCCGGCTGTTGCAAATAGATTAGCTAGCTCATAGCCAATTCCTCTGCTGCTTCCTGTGATGATTACGTTTGCCATTAGTTTAGAACGATCTCTTTTGTGCTTGCGTTTGTAATCCCCTGTACCACTGGTATCATTTTATTTATAACGGTAGCCATATGTGCAAAATCCATGATACTAGCTTCATCTCCTACCTTGTGATAATGGTTGAAGTTTGTAAAATCGAAGGTTGAAAAGGTATGCGAAGGGATCTTAAAGACCTCATAAAAAGGGTAATTATCCGAACGTTTAAATAAATTATAACCTTCTGCTGTAGGCAAAAAGCCTACAATATTCTCTTTGGAATAGGCATTACTAACGGCGCCAATATTGGACATATTGAAACCGGTAGCGTATACCACATAATCCTTATCCGTCATAGGCACCCCGGTCATTTCAAAGTTTAGTACCGCGTATAGATTTACTCCGTCTTCTTTCATTTTTTTGGCGAGGTGAGCAGAGCCTCTAAGTCCCTTTTCCTCTGCGCTGAACAAAGCGAAAAGCATGGTACGTTTATTGGTCCTGGCTTTCGCGAAATAGCGCGCCAATTCTAGTACTGTGGCAGTACCACTGGCATTGTCATTGGCTCCATTGGCAATAGAATCTCCATTTTGAGCACCAATTAATCCAATATGATCATAGTGGGCACCTACTAAAATCACTTCCTCTTTTAAGGAAGGATCATTTCCTTCCAAAACACCTACGATATTATAGGCAGTTGATTCATAATTTGCTAAGGTATCCTGGTATGCCTTGTAATACGGAGCTATTCCATTCTCTCGCAGCTTATCTACGATAAACGATGCTGCACGATCTATACCCTCTGAGCCTGTATCCCTTCCTCCTAGATCATCGGAAGCCAGAAAGTTCATATGATCCCCAATAATGGTTGCATTGGAAAAATTGGTCGACTTACAGGCTAGCATTAGTGTAAGGAATAAAAATAGTAGACTTCTTTTCATTTGCATTTTATTTTAATAAACTAAAAAAGCATTCATGTTTACCACAAATGCTTTTGTAAAATTTACGTTTTAATTGTTCACCACTATCTTGTGTTATGCCAGCATTGTCACCGGATTCTCCATAAATGCCCTGAGCGTTTGTAAGAACTGAGCTCCCGTTGCACCATCTACTGTTCTATGGTCACAAGCGAGCGTTAGTTTCATGGTGCTGCCTATGACTATCTCTCCGTTTTTCACAACGGGCTTTTCAACAATAGCACCTACCGATAGAATGGCGGAATTGGGCTGGTTAATGATAGAGGTAAACTCCAGAATTCCAAACATCCCTAAATTAGAGACTGTAAAAGTACTTCCCTCCATTTCTGCCGGAGTTAACTTTTTGATGCGAGCTCTTCCTGCCAGGTCTTTAACAGCACCTCCTATTTGAGTAAGGCTTAATTGATCTGCAAACTTTAATACAGGTACAACCAGTCCGTCTTCTACCGCCACGGCTACTCCCATATGAATGTGTTTGTTGTAACGTGTTGTATCACCGTTCCAACTAGTATTAACCTGAGGATGCTTTTGCAATGCCATGGCACATGCTTTTAATACCAGGTCATTATAAGAAACTTTGGTGTCCGGGAGATTATTGATATGCGCCCTGGACTGTGCAGCATTTGCCATATCTACCTCTATGGTTAGGTAGTAATGCGGTGCAGAAAATTTGGATTCTCCCAATCGCTTGGCAATAACCTTTCGCATTTGAGAGTTTTTCATTTCTTCAGACCCTTCCTCTCCAACCGGTAACATCACAGGTTTCATGGCTTGAGGCTGAGATGCTGAAGTACCGGCAACTGCAGCCGCAGGTGCAGCAGAATCTGATGGTTTATAGTTCTCAATATCTCGCTTTACGATCCTGCCATGATCTCCGGAACCTTTTACCGTAGTAAGATTTATCCCTTTATCCTCCGCCATTTTCTTTGCCAGAGGGGAAACAAAGATTCGCTGTCCGTCATGAGTAACAGCTGCTTCAGTTGATTCAGAATCTTTGGTTTCAGTTACTTGTGTTGTTTTGCTTTCTGCTTCGGTTTTCTCCGGGGCTTTTTCCTGAGTTCCCCCAGAAGTTTGACTCAAAACGGCATCAACATCGGTGCCTTTTGGTCCAATAATGGCAAGAATATCATCTACAGGTGCAGATTCTCCTTCTTTTATACCTATATACAATAGATTTCCGGAATAAAACGACTCGAATTCCATTGTGGCCTTGTCTGTCTCTATTTCCGCAAGTATATCCCCCTCTTCCACGTCATCACCCACTTTCTTTAGCCAGGTAGCTACTGTACCCTCTTCCATGGTATCACTTAAACGAGGCATTTTTATGACCTCTACTCCTTCGGGTACTTCACCAACTTCTTTTTCTTTAACAGGCGTTTCTGATGTACTCGGCTTTGGTGCTTCATCTATTTTAGGACTTTCCTTTTCTGGACTTGCCTCCGCAGATCCGCCATTTAACAGGCCGGAAATATCTTCTCCTTCTGCACCAATAATGGCCAAAAGGGTATCAACGGGCGCTCCATCTCCTTCAGCAATACCTATATGTAAAAGCGTTCCTTCATGAAACGATTCAAATTCCATAGTGGCCTTGTCCGTTTCTATTTCCGCTAATATATCACCCTCTTCTATCTTATCCCCTACCTTCTTAAGCCATTTTGCCACGGTACCTTCTTCCATGGTATCACTTAGCCTGGGCATATTTATGATCTCTGCCATGTATCTATAATTTGTGTTCTATAAACGGATAATCCTTTTGTTCGTATACCATGTCATAAAGTTGCTGAACTGGTGGATAATCTGACTCTTCTGCGAATTTTTCACATTCCTTCACCAGACCTTTTACCCGATCATTAATAGCTTTAATCTCATCGTCATTAGCATACTTCTTTTCTTTGATCACTTCCAGCACCTGAGTTATAGGATCTATTTTTTTGTATTCTTCTACTTCATCCTTGGTACGATAATGTTGTGCGTCCGACATTGAGTGCCCCCGGTACCTATATGTTTTCATCTCCAGGAATGTGGGGCCTCCCCCAGATCTGGCACGTTCAATAGCCTTGCTCATTTCTTCCGCAACGGTAACGGGATCCATGCCATCAACAGGCCCACATGGCATTTCATATCCTAATCCTAATTTCCATATTTCGGTAGAATGTGAGGTCCTCGCTACTGATGTACCCATTGCATATCCATTATTCTCACAGACAAATACTACAGGCAGCTGCCAAAGCATTGCCAAATTAAATGATTCGTGTAAGGAACCCTGACGTACGGCACCATCACCCATATAGCAAAGGGTTACCGCATCTCTTTTAAAATATTTATCACCAAAAGCCATGCCTGCTCCTAATGGAATCTGACCTCCTACAATTCCATGACCACCGTAAAATCGGTGCTCCTTTGAAAAAATATGCATAGATCCACCCATTCCCTGTGAGGTACCGGTTACCTTTCCATATAATTCTGCCATGACCCTTTTAGGGTCTACTCCCATTCCAATGGGTTGTACATGGTTCCTATAGGCAGTGATCATTCGATCTTTTGTTAGGTCCATGGCATGTAATGCACCTGCCAATACGGCTTCTTGTCCATTGTACAGATGAAGGAATCCACGAACTTTTTGCTGGATATAGACTGCCGCCAATTTGTCTTCAAACTTTCGCCAAAACAGCATGTCCTCATACCATTTTAAGTAGACCTCCTTGGTAATTTTTTTCATTCAGTGAATTCTTTATTCGTTAATACCCACAACCTATCTATAATCGCTTCAGCGATATGACTTGAAGAAAACAAAAATACACATTATATTAATAGTGAAAAAGAAATGCGAAAAAAGCTTGGAGGGTATGTAAACTAGTAAACAAAGGCCGTTCCGGTATTTAGATAATGACCTTTCTACCCAAGAGAATCGCTCCCAAAAGCCAGTGGTAAAATGTCTTGTATGGAGTGACATTTATAGATAGAACCTTCTCCGCCCATAAGCAGTAGTTCGATAGGTTTTTCTTGTCTATTCTCGTATTCAAAAATAGACTGTCTGCAATTCCCACAAGGTGCTGCAGGTTCCCTGGCAGGTGTCTTATCTGAACTTGCCACTATTGCGATCTTTAAAATTGGAATTCCAGGGAATTTAGCACCTGCCTGAAAAACAGCTACACGTTCTGCACAAAGTCCGGAAGGGTATGAAGCATTTTCCTGATTACTTCCTATGACGACTTGCTTGTTTTCAAGTAAAACGGCAGCACCTACCTTAAAATTTGAATAGGGTGCATAAGCATTCTCTCTGGCCTGCGACGCCAGGTTTATTAAATCCTGATCTTCTTTGGGTAGTTCAGCCAGTGATTCAAAGATGCCTAGCTGAAAAGAAAGTGTTTTGCTTTTCATTAGGTAAATATACAATTCCTTCCCCCCTAAAATAAAAAAACCTGCTCGAAGGCAGGTTTATATATGTGCAATTTGTTTTAATTATTGATGAATTCCTCGCCTAAGTTAAAGGTCAGGGAAAAACGTAAGGTATTCTCCAGTGGATTTCTGACCTGGGAGGAAGAGAACAAATAGGAAAGGTCTATTTGAGCTGCCTTAAATTTAAAGCCGGCTCCAAGTGCAAAGAACTTTCTGGATCCCTTTAATTCACTTTCATGGAAATACCCGGTTCTAACCATAAAGGACTGTTGGTATGAATATTCTGCTCCTAATGCCCAGGTAATCTCTTTGAATTCTTCGCTCATTCCATCTGGTGCATCTCCAAAGGATTCAAATACGCCACTAAGAAATCCTATTTGTTGGTATTCATCATTATCAGCAGAATCTACGTCTCCATCACCATCAAAATCTCTCGGGGTAGGAACCAATAGTTTGTTGAACTCTGTTGTTATGCCAAGCACATTATCTTCATCCAGAATAAAATCGAAACCGACACCAAATTTTAGGTTGGTTGGTAAGAAATTCTCCTGTCCACCTTCATCATATTGAATCTTGCCTCCAAGATTCGAAAGATTGAATCCGGCACGCCATCTACCGTTAAAACTAGAAAATGCGACTTCTTTAGATCTGTAATACCCTGCTACATCTACAGCAAAGGAACTGGCAGCCTGGGAATCTACGTTACTGATCTCTGGCAATCTTAAGTTTGATCTGATAAAACGGCCTGCAACAGCCATAGAGAACTGATCACTTAATTTTAGGGAATACGATCCGTCTAATGCCAATTCGTTCGGTTTTGCCAGGGTTCCGGGATCATTTGCAAATTGCCTGAGCTCAATTTCACCCAGGGTAAAATACCGCAAACTAAAGGCAAAGGCACTCCTATCATTGATCTTATTATAGAAGCTACCATTAAGTAAGGAGATATCCGTAATAATACTTTCCAGATAAGGTGTATAACTTACTCCAATCCCCATCTTCCTTTCTGCAAAAGCAAATTTAGCGGGATTCCATTGTTGCGAAAAGGCATCTACTGAAGTAGCAACTCCCATATCCCCCATTCCCGCAGAACGGGCATCGGCTGCAATAGTAAGGAAGGGAACAGCGGTAGTGATCACTCTATCTTGTTGTGCAAAACCTTTGCAAACGAATATCAATAAAAAGAGGCCTATTAAGTTTTTCATTTTTTTCACACGTAACTAAATTTATAAATCCTTTTCTGCTTTTATGTAATCCTGCTTTCTATTAGTATAAAAGCAGGCAGAGGAGAGGCAAGGCAGGTATTTCACTCCTGGTTCTCTCAGGATTAATTATTGGTACATGTGGTAAACGGGCTTTTTGAAAATATCTTGTATAAAAAATAGAAATATTTCAGTTGTTTACAAGCCTATACATGGGTAATTCATCGATCCAAGTCCATTTTAGAAGGTTCGGCCCGTTAGTCCGACTTAATTTTAACAGTATAGGACACAAAGAATATCTCAGCTTCATACTATAATGATATTTGTTCCGTTATGAATTTGTAAAGTTGGCCTGATATCATATGATATAAGGGTCTCAATTATTTTAACGGCTGTAAAATATTATGCGTAAAACATCGTTTAAATAGCCGAAAGTCTTAATAAAATCAATAAACACAGGATCATTCATATAATAAAGGATGATCCAAAGCTTAAAAAGTCCGGAAGGAATCTAAATCAAAGATCAACAGATGAAAAAACGATTTATCAAAGTTGTACTCTCTTGCACAGTGCTAGTTGCAGGATTTACAGCCACCAGCTGTAAAAAATCGTCTAGTTCAAAAAATACTTCTCGTGCCACAGGATGGAAGATCAATGCGAAGGAAGGTGGTTTTCAATACAACTCCGATTTTAAGGAGCAGGAAACATCTCCTGGACTTGTCTTTGTTGAAGGAGGTACATTTACAAAAGGGAAAGTACAAGATGATGTTATGCACGATTGGAACAATACACCTAGCCAACAGCATGTACAATCTTTCTATATGGATGAAACCGAGGTAACCAATGTTATGTATTTGGAATACCTGGATTACCTAAAGAGTGTTTATCCACCTGAAAATCCAAAATACGCGAATATTTATAAAGGTGCCCTTCCAGATACCTTGGTTTGGAGAAACAGATTAGGCTTTAATGAGACTATGACCAATAACTACCTGCGTCACCCTGCCTATGCTGAATATCCTGTTGTTGGGGTAAACTGGATACAGGCAACTCAATTTGCAGAGTGGAGAACAGATAGAGTAAATGAGGCCGTTTTAGAGAGAGAAGGATTCTTAGCCAAGGATGCCAAATACCAGGCAGTAACTGGTGAGGTTGGTGGAACTTTCAATACTGAAGCCTATTTGAACAGACCAGAATCTGTTTACAATGGTCAAATAGATTCCCTACAGGGAAATAAAAAGAAAGATTCAGTTTCTGTTTTTGCAAAACGCAGTAGCGGGATCATCTCTCCGGAGTACAGGCTCCCTACTGAAACCGAATGGGAATATGCAGCGGCTGCCTTGCAGGGAAGTAGAGAGTATAACAACTACCGCGGTAGAAAGAAATATCCATGGGAAGGCGAATACACCAGAAACGGGCAACGTGTTGGTCGTGGTGACCAATTGGCCAACTTCAAACAAGGTAAAGGAGATTACGGCGGAATTGCAGGATGGTCTGATGATGGTGCCGATATCACAGCTGAAGTAAAATCATATAAGCCTAATGATCTCGGATTATACGACATGGCAGGTAATGTTGCCGAATGGGTTGCTGATGTCTACAGACCTATTGTAGATGATGAAATTAGTGACTTTAACTATTACAGAGGAAATATCTATACAAAAACAGCCATTGGTGAAGATGGAAAGGTAAATATCCTTAGAGACAGTATTGTTTTTGACACCTTACCTAACGGGAAAGTAGTTGCGGTAAATCTTCCGGGTGAGATCCTTATGGTTCCGGTTGACGAAAACGAAACATATTTAAGAACCAATTTCTCCGATAGTGACAACAGAGGTTATCGCGATGGTGATCCTGGATCTACAAGATTTTTTGATCGCTTTAGTGAAGATGATGATCCTGAAGATCAACGAAAAATGTATGATTCTCCTAAACACAAAATCGAAAGAGATTCTACAGGTAAAATACTGAGAGGTTATGACACCAGTAATGAGCGTTCTACCCTGATCAATGATGAGGTGCGCGTATACAAAGGTGGATCATGGCGAGACAGGGCCTATTGGTTAGACCCGGCTCAGAGAAGATTCTTACCACAATATATGTCAACAGATCATGTAGGATTCCGTTGTGCTATGTCTAGGGTAGGTTCCAAAGCAAAAACAAAAAATAAGACCGTACGCGGTAAGAAAGTTAAATAGATCTTATTATCTATATAGTATAGTAAAGCCCCGACAGTAATGTTGGGGTTTTTTTTGCATTATACTCGAATAAAATGGAGTATAACCGTTCCTGGTCGAAGAACTTCACTTGGCTATAGGAAAGCTTAAAGGCAGGCCCTTAACCACTATATGGCGCTGTATTCGTTTAAATTTCCTAAAATGTAATTCATATTACAGGGTATTACCGAACTCCTTTCACTTTAGAAGGCCTGTGTACAGATGCAGGACTAAAACGTATGCAGGCCATAATAGACTATTAAACAAATTACCATAATACTACATCCGCTTTGTCCACTCCGGATAAATTGAATCCTTTTACATTTACCAAACTGTTCCAAATTATCCCTTCACTGTACTACGAGATGAATCTAAACCATTTAAATACTCCTAGTATTTAAATAGATCATTAAAAGAACTTGCTAAAACAAGAAGTGAAGATTACATGTTTATCAGGAAGGAAAAGGAAATTAAATAACTATTTATGTAATCTTATTCTCACTTTATTGGATATACTCGTACAACGAACTCTACAAAAGGTCTATTATTAAGGTTCATTAACCATGTATTTATGCATTTTTAGTATATGTAATACTAATTTTTATAGCTTTTTTAATAGATTTATTATCATCTATAGTGTATTACATCGATTATATTAATCGTTTCGTCGATTTATAATACTATTTCCTACAATTGAGCATTTATATATCAGACACCACGATAAACTATTAAATTCTGAATCAAGGTGTTACAAAAAAAAATAACCCAAATCTATTATATTATGAAAAATGTAATGTTAATTAGGAACTTATATTCGGAAGCCTTTCAGAACATCAGTAATTATGTTGCAAAGACTTATCTAAAAACTTTATCCTGGTTATTTATCGCCAGTTACGCAATAGTATTATTCGCATTTATTTTCAGAGTTTCAACAGGTTTTGCTTTTGATTAGGGATCTTAGCAATGATAAACCACTGGTGCCTGGGGGGGCACTAGTGGCATCTGTAGAACAAAATAAATTTGATTTAGTGGAGTAATTTAAATGGGTATATGGTTAAATTCCATTTAGTTTAAGCAGTAATAAGTGTAGGTAAAAGCCTTGACAATAAAGTCAAGGCTTTTTTTATCTTTAGGGCATGAAAATAGAATTGCTCTATGAGCTATTTTTAAAATATCCAACGATCTCCACAGATACGAGGAAGATCAGCCGAAACTGCCTGTTCTTTGCTTTAAAAGGACCAAATTTCAATGGGAATACATTTGCGCAGCAAGCTCTCGATTCAGGCGCCGCTTATGCGATCATTGATGAAGAAGAATACCTTTTAAATGATCGGTGTATCCTTGTAGAGGATGTGCTTAAAACTTTACAACTTCTCGGAACCCATCATCGACTTCAATCCAAGGCAACCATAATAGCCCTAACAGGCAGTAATGGAAAGACCACAACAAAAGAACTTATCAATGCTGTATTGTCCCAGAAACACAAGACCATTGCAACCCGTGGAAACCTGAACAATCATATTGGGGTTCCTCTTACCTTACTTTCAATCCAGGAAGATACGGAGATGGCTATTGTGGAAATGGGAGCTAATCATCAGAAGGAGATCGCCTTTCTTTCTTCTATGGCACAACCAGATCACGGATATATTACCAATTTTGGAAAGGCACACCTGGAAGGTTTTGGAAGTTTTGAAGGAGTTATCAGGGGGAAAAGCGAATTGTATGACCACCTAATGACTCATGGGAAACATATCTTTTGGAACGCAGACGATCCTATTCAGGTAGAGAAACTACAAGATCATAAACTCAAGACGGGATTTAGCACTGATAATACCAGGTACGAATGTATTTCCTTCCTGGGAGCGGACCCTTCCGTTTCATTGGAAGTAAAGGGTGAAACCCTCGTAACTCAATTACCGGGAGCTTATAATTTTCCCAATTGCGCCATAGCTGTATTAATGGGAATGCATTTTGGTGTGCCTCTATCGGATATCAAAAAGGGAATTGAGGGGTATCATCCGGAAAATAACAGATCCCAAATTATAGATAAAAACGGGCTACGCATTATGCTCGACGCTTATAATGCAAACCCTAGCAGCATGAAAGCGGCCCTGGAAGCCTTTGATCAAATCCCTGGAGCGCCTAAAACCGTTCTGCTGGGCGATATGTTCGAATTAGGAGAAAGTGCCGCAAAGGAGCATCAAATAGTCTCAACAATGGCAGAAAAAATGCCCTTCCAGGACTGTTTTTTGGTAGGTACCCAATTTTATGACACGGATACTAGTTGTAAGAAGTTCAGATCTTTTGAGTCTTTCCAGGAATATTTAAACAAAAACCCAATTAAAAAGGGATCCTTATTGATAAAAGGATCCAGAGGAATGGCACTGGAAAGGGTACTGGACCAACTCTAGCTGCTATTTCAAATATTCGTATCTTATTATTAGGTTAAATCCATTCTTCCATGGCCCATTTTCCTAAAATTCGAGTTTTCAGATTTGCGCGAATTATACTAAAATCTATAATGCTGCTCCTAATCGTCCTTGGCTGTTCTAAGGATAAGGGCTCTAATAATTCACTTCCCACGTTATCAGAGTTTGAAAAAATTGAATTGACAGCAGGAGAGCGCAATGAGTCGATAGAACTTTCTGATGGAACAGAATGGCAATACCGCATCTCGGTACCGGATCTGGGCGCCAATGAAAAAGTGCCCCTACTACTCAATTTACATTGGTCCGGAGATTACAATAGCTATATAGAATCTATGCGTTGTTTGGTGGAGCCTGCTTTTAAAGAGAAGCGTTATATCATTTTTTCTCCCAGGATAGGCTTTGGGGAAAACTGGTTCGCTGATGATACCAGGGCCAGGATCCTTGCATTTTTAGACTTTGCCAAGGCTCATTGGCCTATAGAAAGCAATAAAATTGCTGTAACGGGGTACAGCCTTGGTGGCACCGGTTGCTGGAACTATGCCTTGAATTACGATACTTATTTCTCTGCGGCTATACCCATGGCTGGAGCGTATATTGCAGATCGCAAGATCAATATACCAATGGCTGTTATTCATGGGACCGAAGATGAATTATACGATTATGATCTCGCAATAGGCGCCATAGAAGACAGCAGGGCAATGGGCTCTGATATAGCCATTATTACTGCCGAAGGAAGATCACATCAGGAAGCCTGTCTCTATCTTCCATATCTGATTGAAGCAGCCAATTGGCTGGAGATTGAGGTTTGGCAATAAGAATAACCAGTTCCTGCAAATACAAGGACGTTGTACCTAATTAAGTTTTAGGATTATTAGAAGAAATCAAACAAGGCTACTATTCCATTATAGGAAATAAGGCAGGAAAAAAATAATGCAGCGGTAAGACCCATATTTAACCAAATACCTGGTTTGTCCTTCCCTAAGAGTTCTTTCTTATTAATCAGCAACATTATGCCTATGATGACCAGCGGTAACACAAATACATTAAATACCTGAGAAACGATCTGCATTTCAATGGGGTTGGCACCAAAAACAGGTACGATCAGAGCAAACATACAGGCAATTGCAGTAATTATTTTAAACTGACGGGAACTGGTATCCAAGGTACCGGATTGATAATCTGCCAATAGAATTGGAGCAATTAAAAGACAAGGAAAAATAGAAGACAATCCTGCACTTAAGGTCCCAAAAAAGAATAGTGTTAAGGCAAACTTACCGGCAATCGGCTCTAATGTATTCACCATATCTAGCACTTGCGTTACGGGTTGGCCCTGATGAAATAAAGCGCCGCTTGCCACGGCCATAACAGATCCGCTGATAACAAATACCAGAATAGCCGCAGTAATGGCGTCCATTTTTTGTTGTTTACGATTTTTGGAGGTCCAACCCTTCCCAATTACAAATAGAGGGCGCGATAAAAAAGTGGCTGCTGCCATGGTCGTACCAACAAAAGCTGCCACCATCATTTTACCCCCCTCAACCTCTGGGATAGAAGGGATCAATCCCTGGGCCACTTCTATAGGTAAGGGATATACCATAAACAAGGAAACTACAAAAGAGAGTCCCATAATACTAACAAAAATGACCAGGATCTTTTCGAAAAAGGAATATTTCCCTACCATTAGGAAAGAATACATAATGGCGATCACCACAATGGCCGTAATCAGAACAGTTTCATATTTGAAGCTGGCTAAGTCCGGAATATAAATAACAAAGATCTCATAGATGATGTTGGCCGAGATTCCGAGGATTCCCATCAGTGAGTTCCATTGTCCAAATGAAATTCCAATTATAATCAGAATAGCAATAAACTTACCCCATTTTAAATGTTTTTTAAAGGCATACAAGGCAGTTTCACCAGTGATCAGTGTAAAATTTCCGTATACATACATCAAAATACCTGAAAAAATACAGCTTATCAGCAAAACCCATAAAAGTTGCATCCCATAAGTACTCCCCGCAACAATCATAGATGTTACGCTACCCGTTCCTATGGTATACCCAATGGCAAAAATACCGGGCCCAAATCCAAGTATTAGTGCCCAAACTTTCTGTAAAAAAGATCTGTTCGGAGCTGATTTTTCCATGATCAAAGTATCTGTTTACTTTTCGAACACCAAAGTAGAGAAGATGGTGTTTTGATTATATTACTTGCGTAATTTTTGGATTATTGATAGGGTATCCTGTACTTTCTTTTGAAGCAAGTCAAAATCGCGGGCAGCCAACAATTCTTTGCTGATTAGTTTGGAACCCATACCAACGCAGGTTACACCCGCTTCAAACCAAGCTTTCAAGTTGGCTTCATCCGTACTCACACCCCCTGTTGGCATGATACTTGTCCAGGGCTGAGGGCCTTTGATCGCTTTTACAAAACCAGGACCATAAAGATCACCGGGAAATAGTTTAACTATTTCACAGCCCAATTCCTCGGCTGTATTTATTTCTGTCAATGAACCGCAACCTGGAGACCAAAGCACTTTCCTTCTATTACATACAATAGCTATATCTTTTCTAAAAGAAGGAGTAACTATAAAATTGGCTCCCATTTGAATGAACATCGATGCAGCTGCAGCATCTGTTATAGAACCTACGCCTAGAATCATTCCCGGCAATTCTTTCAAGGCATATTTATTCAATTCAGAAAATACTTCAAAAGCAAAATCGCCCCTTGCTGTAAATTCCATTAGCCTTGCTCCGCCATCGTAACAGGCTTTTATTACCTTTTTTCCCAGATCAATATCGGGATGGTAGAACAGAGGAACCATGCCCGTTTCGTTCATGACCTTTATGACTTCCAACCTTGAGTATCTTGCCATTTTTTGCTTGTTTTGGTTCAATAGGGCAGTGTAGATACTACCCTTGGTATTCCTACTGAAATTACTAAATATTTATCTTGCTACCCTACCTGAGGCATCGCCTCCCATCAATTTATTGACTTCGTCTACCGTTACCAAATTTGCATCGCCCTTAATGGTGTGTTTTAAACAGGAAGCGGCAACTGCAAAATCTAAGGCATTCTGGTCATCATCGGGATATTTTAGTAATCCGTATATCAATCCTCCCATAAATGAATCGCCTCCCCCAACGCGATCAACGATATCGGTAATTTGGTATTGTCGGGTCTCATACATTTTCTTGCCATCATACAAAACACCAGCCCAGGTATTGTGGGAGGCAGATATTGAACCCCTCAAGGTTGTTATCACCTTTTTTGCATTTGGAAATTTTTTCATCATTTGTTTACAGACCGATAAGAAAGCCTCAGCTTTTACATCGTGGCCCTGGGTGGTAATATCCAGGCCTTCGGGTTTTATTCCGAAATGTTTTTCTGCATCCTCCTCATTGCCCAGAATGACATCGCAATAGGATGTTAACTCGGCCATAATCTTTTCCCTATCACCTCCATAGTTCCAGAGTTTGGCACGATAATTTAGATCTGTCGAAATGGTTACACCCAATTTCCTTGCTACTTTTACAGCTTCCAGACAGGCATCTGCGGCGCCCTGAGAAATGGCTGGGGTGATCCCGGTCCAATGGAACCAGCCTGCCCCTTTAAATACATCTTCCCAATCTATCATACCAGGTTCTATCTCACATATCGCAGAATGGGCACGGTCATATACCACTTTGCTACCTCTGCTAACAGCACCTGTTTCCAGAAAATAGATCCCAAGCCGATCACCTCCATAGATGATCTTATCTACGCCCACACCTCTTTTCCGCATTTCCATCAATGCACATTCTCCAATATCATTCTTTGGCAAACGTGTTACAAAATCAACCGGAACCCCGTAATTAGCTAGGGATACTGCTACGTTAGATTCACCGCCGCCGTATACAACATCGAAACTCGAGGCCTGTGAGAACCGCAAGAACCCTTGTGGCGCCAACCGAAGCATAATTTCGCCAAATGTTACTACTTTTTTCATATCAATAGAAAACTAAAATGTTATACTTATTTCTAACTAAATGCTAATCCACCGTTAATGTCCACATTATTTCCTGTGACAAATGATGCCTCGTCCGATGCCAGATAGGCTACCAGATCAGCGACTTCGTCAGCATTTCCTTCTCTGCGCAAAGGCGTACCTGAAGCAACCCTGGTACGAACTTCGTCCTTTGTAAAATCATCATGGAATTTTGTCCCTATTAAACCAGGACAAAGAGCATTAACTCGAATACCTTTAGGCCCAAGTTCTTTGGCCATGGCTCTGGTAAAGGTACTTACAGCACCTTTTGAAGCACTGTACAGTGAAGATCCGCCACCGCCACCATCTCTGGCTGCTTGTGAAGAAAGATTGATAATAGAGGCCCCTTTACTCATTAAGGGTTCAAAGGCCTGAGATACAAAAACCGCCGACTTAAAATTGACATCCATTACCAGGTTGTAAAATTTTTCATCTAGTTCTTGTAATGTTTTGCGAGCAAAAAGTCCGCCAGCATTATTCACTAATATATCTATCTTACTTCCAAATGCTTCAACTGTTTTTGCCTTTAAATTCTTAATATCATTTAGATTTGATACATCGGCTTTAACTGCAATAGCCTCGTGGCCCATAGATTTAATTTTATCTACGGTTTCCTTGGCTCCGGATTCAGAATTAAAGTAGTTTACAACTACCTTGGCTCCTTCTTGCGCAAGTTTAATACATACTGCTCTACCTATATCTCTAGAGCCTCCTGTAACTACCGCTATTTTTCCTTTTAGTGTACTCATTTCATCTTAAATTTAGATCCCCAAACCTTGTCCGCCACCAATTTGTATGGTTTCAGCCGTAATAAATGAAGCATCATCACTTGCCAGGAATGAAACAACAGAGGCTACATCTTCCGGCTGTCCTAATCGGCCTAACATGATATTGTTTTTCCATGAAGCGAATACTTCCGGTTTTGTGGCTTTAATTTGTGCATGGAATGGAGTATCTATGGTTCCGGGTGAAACAGCATTCACTCTAATTCCATATTCAGCCAAATCCTTCGCCAAAGCCCTGGTTATTGTCTGAACTCCTGCTTTAGAAGTCCCATAAATTCCGGCTCCAGGTCCACCGGCATTCCATGCCGCATTTGATGCGTAGTTGATTATTGTTGCGTTCTCTCCCTTCTTAAGGAAAGGTATAGCCGCTCTTGAGGCGAAAAACACAGAATCCAGATTAAGTGCCATTACAAATCTATAAAAATCTGTAGTCATATCTTCAAACCGAGATCTTCCACCAAGACCGCCGGCATTATTCACCAGCACATCAATTTTTCCATACTTTTTACCTATGGCTTTTATATTTGAGGTTACAGCTTCATCGCTTGTAACGTCAAAACCATAATATTCTGCGGTAATACCTTCTGCCGTAAGTTCTTTAACTCTTTTGGCTCCAGCTTCATCTTCTATACCATTCAAAACCACGGTATATCCGTCTTTCCCCAATCTTTTTGCGACTGCGAAACCAATGCCGCCGGTAGCCCCGGTAATTACTGCTACTTTTCCATTTAAACTCATGTCTTTATTATTTTAATCTTGTTATTCAAATTATTTTTCATTAATTAAACTGCTTCTATCTCTACTGGCCTAATTCGTTTGATCAGAACAAAAATTGATAGCACGGCAAAAGGGGCCAATATGGCTATCACAATAAATGCCGGGGTATAGGAGGTGGCGGCTATTTTGGGTATAAGCCAATTCATAATGATCACCGAAACAGCGGCTATTGTTCCTGCCAACCCGGCCAAAGTACCAACAGAAGGACCTCGGAACAGATCGCTTGAAATGGTCTGGATGTTGCCAATTGCAAATTGAAAACCAAAAAGTACCACCGCAACGATGTAAATAAAGGTCATAGGATTTGATTCGTTTACCAGGAAAATTATACCCAGTAGGCCAATAAAAATTAAGGCTCCTCCAATAGTAATGGAGATCTTTCGGGCCGCATCTACTGATCGCTTTTCCATTAATTTGCCACAATACCATCCGCCTAAGATACTTCCGGCCATACCGCCCAGATAGGATATCCAGATGGTGGAACCTATTTCTTCAATACTAAATCCAAACTCTGAATGCAGGTAAAGAGGCATCCAACCTACAAAAAGCCACCAGATTGGTTCAATAAAAAACCGCGATGCCAAAACACCCCAGGATTCCTTATATGCTAAAATTTTAAGAACTGATAAGCCCTTCTCTTTCTCCTCCTCTTTTTTAGGCTTAATCTGGTCCCGTACAATTAATTGTTTCTCCTTGTCTGTTATCCAGGGATGGTTCTCAGGTTGTGCTTTATTAATGAATAGCCATGGTATAACCCATAACAATCCGGCTGCACCTATAATAATATAAGTAGTTCTCCAGCCAAAATGATAATATAGTAATGCGATGAGTGCAGGCGCTATTACACTGCCTAAGGATGCTCCTGCATTAAAGATGCCTTGTGCTATGGCGCGTTCTTTTATAGGGAACCATTCCCCGTTACTTTTAACGGCTCCGGGCCAATTTCCCGCTTCACCCAAACCTAATAGGACTCTGACAGCGGTAAGTGAAACAAGGCCTTTTGCAAAGGCATGAAAAACGGAGGCTACAGACCAAACTACAATAGACACCACAAATCCCATGCGTGTCCCAATTTCGTCATATAGCTTGCCTGAAAGAAATTTACCAATGGCATAAGAAGCCATAAAGAAGTTTAACATCAGGGCATAATCTGCTTCATCCATACCCAAGTCCTTGCCCATTTCGGGCCACATAACTCCAAAAGCTGTCCTGTCTATGTAATTTATCACCGTTGCCAGGCAAATCAGCGCAATTACCCACCATCTTAAACCTTTTACTTTCATCTAGTTATTGTTTTTAATTCAGATTTGTATTCATGGATCTAATCTAATATTAGAATCCATAATACCAGCTAGCCAAAATATATTGGCTAATTAAATCTACCTAAAACAACTCTGGGAGTATTTAACAGAACTATTAAATACGCTTAATTTCTATGGTTTTGTTTTAAGTAATTCTTCCCTCTTTAAATATTTACAAATCGATAAAAGCGTGCATTTTTATCAATCTTATTGTAATCTACATTTTATAGCAATATTGATATAGATCCTTAAAATGTGCCTTCATTTTTGACTTAGCCCTCTTGGGATCTTGTTCTTTAATTGCCTGATAAATATCCTTATGTTGCTGAATATTAAAAAATGCCTTGTTAGGATCACAAACATGGTACTTTTCAAAATTTGTAATGATCTCGGGCGTAATGATGAGCATAAAAGTATTCATTGTGCTGTTGCCACTTGCCTCGGCAATTGCCAAGTGAAATAGCAGATCTTCTTGCACGGCATCTTCCCCATTGTGAACTTTTTCCTCATAAGCATTCAGCGTTTCCTCCATATTCTTCAAGTCCTTATCCGTTCTTCTCGTAGCTGCCAATCCAACCGTTTTTAATTCTAACAGTATTCTGGTCTCAACAAGTGATCTGAAATCAAGATCCTCCAATCTCAGAATATCTTCGATCATTCCATTCATAGCAACCTGCCCTATTTGTGCTACAAATGTTCCACTTTGTGGTTTTGATTTCAACAAGCCATAAAACTCTAGTTTTTGGATAGCCTCTCGCAAATTATTCCGACTCACACCAAATTTTTCTGCCAGCATTCTTTCTGAAGGGAGCTTATCACCGGGTTCAAGATTTTTATAGTTTATCAATTCTTGAATTTTGGTAATTATAGCATCCTGTACTTCCCTGTTTTCGGTTTTTGTTAGGATCTCTATATTCATTTAATCTATTTTACCTAATTAAGGCCGGTTCAATTTCTTTATTACATCATCGTCATCTAATCAATTTTAAGAAAATTGGTTAACCAGATTGGTTTGTTAAATCTAAGGAAATATATCAACAAACAACTCAATCCTTTTTCAATAACCGGATTTATTCTTTTTAAAACCATTGACCTCCATTATAATAAAGGCCAATGGTTATTGCACATGTTAACTAAACTAACTCAAATAACTAATCATGCTCAACTTCTAACTCATAATATTTAACCGTGGCAGATGCCCCATCATCAGTGGTTTGCAAATAATTGCCTGCCTTAAAATAATTTTCAAAAACGCCCCATTTTTCCATGTGAATATCATCGTACACCACTGAAAATTCATTATTGAGTATGACCTCCATCCTTCCTTCTGAAGCGATCACCTCGAGGGTGAATTGTTCATCACCTACTTCTACCGGAAAGTTATAGCCATCATCGTCACCCCATGCATCGGTATGAAGTATTTCCTCATCGGTTGCATTCAGATCTTTCAACACCTTAGTTTTTACTCTTATTTTTCCTTTATCCCAATAGATCTTTAGTACCGGGGGTGCATTGTTGTCATTTTCGCCAATCAGATCTCGTTGCTCGTTGGTGAGTCGACCATGGATCTGCATCACCATGGTCCTGTAATAGTCCCCATTGGCATTTTGGGAGATATCCGGGACAGACAATGTCCCTTTCATCCTTCCACCCTGGGCAAATGTCCAGTTGGTAGAATTACTTCCGGGCACCAATTGTTCCCTTAATTCAGTCCTGGAATAGGATGAATTTGCCGTGGTCTCCCCAGGATAGGTATAGAATACCAAAGAACCGTCTGTTGAATCGTTAAACATAAATGGCTTCAGGGTTTCATTGGTAGCATAATTCAGTATTTCAGGTGGTTCAACCTCCGTCGGTGATCCAATGGGCAGGGTTACCTTCCAATTACTTAAGTCAATTTCCGGCAACAAGAAGGATTCTTCTTCAACAACAGGATCTTCTTCAATTGGTTCATTGACAACTACTTGTTCTACTTCATCTTTAACCTCCTTATTATCACTATTACAAGCAAATAATAAAGTTGCTGAAAAGATAAGTGTTGAAGCAACTTTTATCTTACATAGTCTATATATAGGTACTGTGATTTTATAATTCATTTCCTTACTTTTTAATGCTCTACCTCAAGCTCATACAGTTTAACACTGGCAGATGCTCCTTTATCTCTTGTCTGCAGATAATTTCCGACCTTAAAATAGTTTTCAAAGATCCCCCATCGTTTTATACTCGCATCATCATATACAAAGAATTCACTTTTATTTAAAGAAACCAGCATCTTCCCATCAGTCACTTTAACCTCAATGGTGAATTTCCTGAACCCTACTTCCTGTTCAAAATTTCTACCCTTATCATCACCCCAGGCTTCCTCATGTAATATTGTTTCCTGATCCACACCCGGGTTTTTTAACACCTTTGTCTTAACCCTTATTTTTCCTTTATCCCAATATATTTTTAGTATTGGCGGCGCATTGTTGTCCTTTTGACCTATCAGTTCTTTTTGTTCATTGGTCAATCTGCCATGGATCTGCGCAATAATTACTCTGTGGTACTTGCCATCCTCAGCTCTGGTTACATCACCCATGGCCATTTTGGCTTTCAAAGTCCCCCCTTGGGCAAATGTCCAATTCACATTGTCATTCCCCGGCTCCATTTGCTCTCTGAGTTCAGACCTGGAATACTTGGTATTCGCCGTAGTTGCATCAGAAGGATACGCATGGAACACCAATGCTCCAGATGTTGAATCATTGTACATGTAAGGCTTCAATATTTCATTAGTAGCATATTGAAGTATTTCAGGCGGTTTAACACTTATGGCGCCTCCTTTGCCCTGACCAGCAGGTATAGTGACCTTCCAATGACTTAAATCAATTTTGGGAAGTTTTACCTTCTTTTTTCTTTTTTTGGATTTTTCAACCTTGACATCCGATTGTGCATCACTACTTTTCTTATTTTGAGCAGTAACACTAACTGTCACAAATGCTATTAGAAAAATTGCCAGAGATTTATTTCGGAATATTCTCATTTAATGAATTAAATATTAGGCGTATAAGTGAGGGTGAAAAAGTCCTATTTCTATAACTCCATTGTTATGTTTTATAACCACCCAGTCTTATGTAAAGCCTGGGCGGTTTTTATAATCTTAAACAATAGTTTGTCCCTTATTAGTCAGTGATCTCTACGTTATCAAAGAAGGCCTCAGCTACATTATCTATAACATCTACATTCCTAACATAAATAACTATCGAGTTTGTAGAAGCCGTGAACTGAAACGTACTGGTAGCATATGCATCACCATCAGTGGCAAAAATATTCGGAATTGCAAAGTATGCATCTATTGCAGGATCTGAAGTAGAAGCATTAATACCTGTCTCATCCGGAATTTCCGTGTTTAATATGAATACCTCCGAAGTTATACCTGCGGCAGTTGTCCGTGCATCAATAGAGAACGTATATGTGGACCCTTGCTGAACCTGTACAACTTGATACAAACGACGACCAGTCTCATCTAGTTTTGCTCCTCTGGTGCCATTGTTTCCGTCACTCGTAGATCCGGCTTGCTCACTATTGTCACCATAAAAGCCCTCAAGCCAACTATCTAAAGCTCCATTATCCCAGAGAGGATCATATGGACTAGGAATAGTATTTCCACTATTATCTACTACTGTACTATTAGGAGTCATATCCCAAGCATCAGCATTATCACCAGTGTTTACGGTATATTCATCAAATGTACCGTTAAGTACCTGCACAACAAAACCTTGCGAAACTACAAGTTGCTCAGTAGCTACATCAGAATTACCGGTAATACTGAAAGCAGTTAAGGTTACCTCGTAAATGCCGTCCGCTTCATACGTATGAGAAGGGTTCATACCCGTAAATTGATAACCATCTCCAAATTCCCATAACAGCATTTCTGCACCCACAGAAGCATCCATGAAAGAATACGTTCTATAATCAACAGCATCTACCTGTGAAGTAAAATCTGCTGTAACAGGTGCCAGTATATTAATTGTTTTGCTTAACTCCGTAGACAAGTTAGAATCGTTTGTAGCAATAAGTGTTACAACATATTCAGCTGCCACTGCATAGACATGAGTTGGCGATTCTTCAGTGGAAGTATTGCCATCTCCAAAATCCCATGCATACGTTGAAGCATTTACAGATGAATTCGTAAATGTATATTCCAGATAATTGGTTTCACTCTGAGCGACATCAAATCCTGCTGAAGGTGGCACTGCACCCGCCGCTCCTACATCAATGGTGAAATCATCTAATCTGGCTTCAACACCTCCATTTGTAAAAAATATTGCAACCGTATTATTAGTACCAGAACTAAATGACAACTTCTGTTGCACATAGGTAGCAGGCTCCGAGTCATCGGTCACAGTTACTGAAGCAATGGTTCCCGCAGCAACTTCTGCCAATGTTGTAAAAGTGCCTCCATTTTGTGTAACTCCAAGTATAGAAACGGTTAATGATGGGTCTGACGAACCACTTAACATCGTATACCAAAAATTTAGGTCATAATTAGTGTCGGGTTCTACAGTAATTTCCTGATACCCAATACGATCACCTGCAGGAACAGGTAATTTAGCACCCTGATCTCCAAATGTTACCGGGCTACCGGTAATCTGGATAACACCACCTAGATCATTGTTTCGCCATGAATCCCGGCCATCTCCGCCACCTTCAGGCAACGTGTCATCTTCAAAACCAGGTTCTAAAATAATAGGCTGAAACGGACCTTCAACCACCAATACATCAATAGTTGTGGTTCCTGTAGCGCCATTTGCATCACTAGCCGTTAATGATACCGCAAAGGTGCCTTCGCCAGCAAATGTAAATGTTGGGTCTTTCTCAGTAGACGTATTTCCACTTCCAAAATCCCATGCGAACATATTCCCCTCAGTTGATAGATTAGTGAATTTAATCGTTTTAAAATCATCTAATGAAGAAGCATAAGAAAAATTTGCTTCTGGAAACACGGTGTCCGCTTTAGAATTTGAAGCTGGTAACTCATCTCTAAAGAGTTCATCGCCAACGCAACTAACAACAACACTTGCTATAACCAAGGTTAAGAGCAACAGTTTTGTCTTACTAAAAATATTTACTTTATGTTTCATAGTATTTTTCATTAATATTAATATCCTGGGTTCTGTGTTAAAAGACCATCACTTATATTTATCTCTCTTGAAGGAATTGGCAACAGTAATGCTCTTGCACTAAAGATATACCCCATTTCTGTAGCATGAGCACTCAATACGGCATCTGCAACACCGAATCTAAGTAGATCGAACCAGCGTTGATTCTCAAAGGCTAATTCTACTCGTCTTTCACGTAAAAGCTCCTCTTTTGAGATACTTGATATTGGATTGGGAGCAGTACCCGGGAATGCCCTATCTCTTATTTTCTGAAAAGAAGTTATAGCTCCTAAATCACTAGTTGATGCACCACCAGCCATAATCGCTTCAACATGCATCAATAGTACATCAGCAAAACGTATAGCTATGTAATCGTTACCCGCGTTTCGGGCATTCGGACCATAATTGTCATTCACATCGAATCCGTCTGGGTAGAACTTAGCTACCTCATTTTCATCAGGTGGAAGTGACCCATTCATATTGGTAATAGAAATTGCTGTTCTATCTCCTCCATAGGTAACAAAATCCTGTCTAAGATTATCATTAACAATGTTTTGACCATCCTCTCTACCTGCTCGAACTGCAGAAGTAAATTCAGATGAAAAACCCTGACTTTCATCAGCATTACCTGATTGATATTGAATAGCAAAAATAATTTCATCATTCAACTCTGAATAAAACACGTCGTAATAATTACTCTCCAAATCAAATTCCCCGCTATTTACAATGGCTTCGCACAATTGTTGCGCACCTGTATAATTAGGACTTGCCTGCGTTAAATACACTTTTGCCAATAAAGCCTGAGCCGCCGCTCTTGACGCTCTAGATTTAGAGGAGTTGTCTAATACGGCAACTGCTTCTTGTAAATCAGCTACAATCTGCGCATAAATCTGTGCTTCAGGTATTCTTGTAAAAAGAGCTTCATTATCCGTAGGGCCTACCACTTCGGTAACCAAAGGCACATCACTGAACAACCTAACCAGTTTGAAGTAGGCATAAGCTCTTAAAAATTTAGCTTCCGCCGTATACTTGCCCTGATTACTTGCATCTGCAATATCAATGAAGTTCAGGACATTATTTGCTCTGAAAATAACCTGATACATCGACTGATAATAATCTTCAACTTCTACATTGTTGGCATTAACCACATATCTGTGAAAATCTGACTTTGAACCTTCGAGTGTTGCATTTCTTGTATTATCCGTGCGATGCTCAGTTAAAAGGTGTTCAAATTGCACCCCTCTGTTTGCCCTGCCAATATTTGTAACTGTACTTTCATTAACACCTTGTATGGCATCATAGATTCCAATAACTCCGGCCAGCACATCTGCATCAGTTTGGAAAAAGGATTCCACTGCAACTGCCGTATCCGGTAATGGATTTAAAAATTCCTCACTACAGGAAAGAAAAACCAAGCCTGTAACAGTTAACATTAAATATTTTATAAGTTTCATAACTAGTATTTTTTTAAATTAAAAATCAATGTTCAGACCAAAAGTCACAGTTCTAAATATAGGTGTCCCCGCTCTTTGGGATCCATACGCTCTGGGATTATCACCATCTACAAATTCCGGGTTGAAACCGTGGTAATCATCAGCAGTGATATAAAGCAAATTCTGACCTGTAGCGTAAAGTCTTAAGTTCGAAATTCCTAATTTTGATGTTACATCTTCCGAAAAATTGTACCCAAGGTTTACATTACGCAATGAAAAGTAGTCTGCACTCGCAATAACTTCACTGGTTAATACTTTTTCCTGAATGAAAGATTCATCTGTTACAAGCCCATCAGCAACGGCTTGTGCTTCACCACCACTTCTGGTCCTATTTCCAAACCAATTATAGAAATATTGATCTCCAATATTATTTACCTGGGCGCCAAGGCTTCCTTGAAGCTGGAATGAAAAATCAAAGTTCCCCATTTGAAATTCATTGGTAAAACTCCATAATAGATCAGGATAAGGGTCTCCTAAAATAGTTTTGTCCTCTTCGGTAATTATACCATCACCATTTAGATCTTTCACTATAGTATCATCAGCCTGGCCATTGATTCTATTCCAGGGATTGTCAACATAGGTTGTTCTAAATTCGGTATCATCATAGGCGTCGGTATCTACTACATACCCCCAGAAAGATGATATAGGCTCACCAATTCTGTTGATCCATTGTGAATTTCTACCATAGGTATCTTCAATGAGTGCGTTGTTGGAATCACCAAAAGCGAGTAATTCGTTTTGATTAGTAGACGCAATTAACGTAGTGTTCCACCTAAACTTCTCGGTAAGAATATTTTTCGTTCTGAGCTCAAGTTCTACTCCAGTATTTTGCACTTCTCCTAAATTCACGATACCTCCCGTAAATCCAGTGATATAAGAAACAGGGTTATTTAAAAGAAGTTTATCACTGGTTCTTTGGTAATAATCCAACGAACCTGAAATACGGTTATTAAAGAACCCGTAATCCAATCCAACAGTGAATTCTTCAGAAGCCTCCCACTGTAATAAAGCATTTGCAATATTAAGTGGCGAAACACCGGGAGCTATACCACCATCAATGATAGCATTAGAATTTTGTAAAAGGGCCAAATAAGGCCAAACATTAACAACATCGTTCCCTACATTAAATCTTTCTGCACCGGTAAGACCGTAACTAGCTCTGAACTTCAAATTGGTTACCGCATCGCTCTCAAGCAGGAAATCTTCTTTGGCCACATTCCAACCTACTGAAACCGCAGGGAAATTACCATACTTAGAGTTTACACCAAAAACCGAACTTCCATCACGCCTGAAAGAGGCATTGAATAGATATTTACCCTGGTACGCATAATTTACCCTGGCAAAATAACCTACTTTTTTCAGTTCTGTATTAACTTCTTCATATTCAGCAATGGCCGTTGCACCTTGTAAATTCTTAAGCAAATCATTAGTATACCCATTGCCGGTAACCTCACTATTTTCGCTTTTTCTCTGCTGTATGGTCATACCTGCGAGTAAATTGAGGTCATGATCACCAAAGGTTTTGGAGTAGTTTAAGGTATTATCCAATATCAGTCTAGATCGGAATCTATTCTGCAAATTATATTGAGCTCTACTATTTCCAGAGGCATGATGTTTTACGCCATCATATCTTGTTCTTTTTCTTTGTTCCAGTGTAACCCCTAAAGATGTTTTAGCTGTAAGCCCATCTAAAATTTCATAGCTTAAATAGGTAGAGCCAAATAATTTTGTATTATACTCATAGTGTTCTCTTTCAACATATTGTGCATATGGATTTGAATCTCCTGAAGTACGAGGTCTGGCGTCGCTTCCATTACCATCAAAATCTATTTCTCTTAAATGATTTTCAAAGAAGTAATCCCCCACTCCAACATCCGGATAGTTAGTTCTATTAATAAACTGAAGAGTTTCTTCAGTATGATAAATAGGCAACCAAGGTGATTGACGTATTGGATTATGTATTGAGGTAGGTAATCTTCTTTGCTTTGAATAAGAAGGCGTGACTCTAAGCCCAAATCTTAGTTTATCACTTAGTTTTGTATCTATTTTTGCATTTCCGGTATATAATTTATAATCATCGGTTATTACAACACCTTCATCTCCCAGGAATCTTAATGACGTACTGAACTTTGTATCCTCCGTACCTCCTCTTGCAGAAAAAGAATGACTTGATACGGTTCCCCCATCAAAGAAAACTTCTTGCCAATCTCTGTCAATTCCTGTGGTTGCAACTAATAATTGCATGTATTGAGTTTCTTCTGAAAGCGTACCGGTAAAAGCTCGCTCTATCTCAACCCAATCAGCAACACTCTTTTTATAATCTTCACTTCCATGCGCTTGTTTAAAACCTGTATAGGTTTGATAGCTAAATTTTGTTTTTCCCGCTTTACCTGTCTTTGTTGTGATCATAATGACACCATTAGAACCTTCACTACCATAAATAGCTGCAGATGCGGCATCTTTTAAAACTTCAAAAGACTCAATATCATTCATGTCTAAATTTGCAAGAAAATCAGAACTTACAACTACCCCGTCAACTACTAATGCAGGACCAGAGTCAGCAGTTATAGAACCAACACCTCTAATGGTAATTGTTGGAGCACCACCTGCTTCTGTATTGGTTGCCTGGATATTGACTCCGGATACCTGACCAATAAGGGCATCATCTACCCTCGATACTGCGATCTGGTCCAAATTTTCATTCACAACTTTAGAAATGGATCCTGTTATGGTAGATTTCTTTTGTGTTCCATACCCGGTTACCACCACCTCATCTAGTTGTGAGGCATCTACTAATAAAGTAACGTTTACTGTTCTTTGGTTTACGATCGCCACATTTTGTGTTGCATACCCTATATAAGAAAAACGTAGTATTTCCCCGCTGGAAACATTAATGGAATAATTACCATCAAAATCAGTGGTTGTTCCTCTTGTAGTGTTCATCACAATGATAGTAGCTCCAGGTATTGGAACCTGGTCATCTCCTATTACGGTGCCCGAAACAGTAAATGTGTCCTGGGCAAACAATTGGATATTGAAACACAATATCGCAATTAGAATTAGTTTTGCTTTTAAATTCATTTGAATTAGTATTATGTTAGTAGTCTATTGGTTTAGTGCAATCTAATGGCACTGAATGATCAAAATGAGGCTTATGCAGCTCATTTATTCTCTACACTACAAACAATTCCTTCGGGGAGTTAATAAATTTATCTAATTTTGAAGAAATCATGTATATAGTAATGTATAGCATGAATTAAGTTTTACTTCCCTCTTTTAAGAAGTAAATCAATTAAAAGGATGGGCGTGCACCCGTCCTTTTTTTGTTTTTAGGCAAGAAGTATTATCATAGTAGTTAGGATTGTTGATTAGTTCGTTTTGATTTTTTGGTTACCCAAACTGGTTTACCAATTTGGTTTACCAAATATATATTAATTTCTTGTTAAAAAAAATATTTCTTGCACTTTAACATTTCTACTTCATAAAAACTTCCCGGATGAGGCAAGTTTTAATATCACTATTTGTTTCCAAAATAAGATACCCCGCTACCACTTAAGAAATCTTCTCTTACAGGACTGAATGTGTCTATTAGTATCCCATCCTCCAGGCAAACTGCACTGTGCAATAAATTGGGTTCAATATAGACTCCATCTCCGGCTTCTACTATTTTCTTTTCTCCTGCTATATCGAATTCAAATTTACCAGAAACACAATAGGTAGCTTGTGTGTGAAAATGTTGGTGTGGAGCACCTAAGGCTCCTTTCTCAAATTTCACTTTTACCATCATGATTTGGTTGTCGTAACCCAAAAACTTTCTTGATACTCCCCCTCCAAGTTCTTCCCATTCCATTGCTTTTGTAATGATGTACTTTTCGCTAAATCGTTTCATAATTTTTATATATTATTTACAAAAAATAAGGACCTGACAATTGTTCACCGACGACCATAGTTGTGTTAATGACCTTGCAATCTTTAAAAATATTTGAACAACACATTAATGATGTGAATATTGGACCAACTCCAAAATCACTCATTGTTTGGCATAGTACCCGGACCCACTGTCGCTTCTCTAAACCACACTTCGGTATAGCAACCATTTTCGTATTGCCTGGCGATATCACCGCCATAAGTTTCTGCCCCGGCCGCCCAAACCATATTTGTTTCAGGACTTTTACCATTGGTTTGGTTATAAGCTCCTTGTTTAAAATAATTTAACTCCCCTTTATATGCCGTTGCTCTTTCTGTACCGTCCTGACCTATGGGCACAAATAATTTCTGTGTTTGTGCTGGCAAGTCCGATTTTTGAGCATATTCTGATGAGATGAGATTTTTAGTAAATGTTTTGGTTTCATGGGTATCACTTTTAAATGTGAGGTACATAATGCCATTGTATACATTTACTTCATAACTGAATTCTTCCCCTAATTCAATTCCATTCGTGGGTTCGGCAGGATCCACATCTTTAGCGCTACCTGTAATAGACATATCATAGCCCCATACAGCGGTTGAAAAATCCCACCTATCAGAATTATCATCACCGGCTGTATTGATTTCATAATTCCAGAATACAGATCCCTTTGTATGACCCGGAAATTTCTTGTAAAATATTTTTAGCGGTTCATTTTCATGTCCTTCACCACTGTGAATTTGCCCTACGACCACTGAGTAAGAGGCCGGAACCCTGGCATCGCCAGAAATGGAGACCTGCATAACCTTGCAGGTGCCTGTCAATTTACCCCCATCTTCAGGCGTCCAATCCCTTTTTTCATGCAACTCTGTTCTGGTGTTACTGGAGTTTTTTGAAGTAACCCCTGAATTTGGAGTTTTATAGACTACCCAACGCCGGGTACCATCAATCACGGTGTAGAAGAAATCCTTATGGTCGAAGTTGACGAGATTTTCAACTGTAGTTCCATTTCCCAACAATATTTTAAATTTTTCCATAAAGGGGATCACCTCACTTGGAAAAACCGTTTTCTCACTTAATCCGTCATTAGCTTCGAAGTACCCTGCATTGGATATGGCCTCCTCACTGATTGAGATATTTGCTGATTTGAACCAAACTTCGGCATAATTGCCATCTGCATATTGTTTTTGAATATCACCGCCATGGGTTTCCGCACCAGAACACCATACTTTATTTACTTTGGGATCTTTTCCGTTGGTTTGGTTATACGTCCCCAATTTAAAAAAGAGACCCTCATCGGTATACGCACTTTCGCGCTCCACACCATCTTGACCTATCGGAATAAATAAATTTTGGGTTTGTTCAGGTATGTCATCAGGTTTTGTATACTCTGAGGAAATAAGATTTTTAGTAAATGTTTTGGTCTCATGCCCTTCACTGGTGAACGTAAGGTGCATCATTCCTTCCTTTATGTCCACTTCATAACTGAACTCCTCACCCAAGGCAATCCCATCCCCTGGTTCTGGTGGATAGGTGCTTTCATCAGTTCCAACCACGGAAAAGTCATAGCCCCAAACCGGATAAGAATAATCCCATCGTTTTGAATTATCGTCACCTGCCGTATTAATTTCATAATGCCAAAACACAGATCCCTTGGTATGACCGGGAAACTTTTTATAAAATATCTTTAGTGGTTCGTTTTCATGACCATCTGCACTATGGATCTGACCAACTACTACTGAGTAGGTCGAAGCAACCCTCGCATCGCCAGTACTTGAAACATTCATGACCTTGAGGGTAGCGTTCATTTTGGCTTCCATCATTGGTGTCCATTTTTTTAATTGGGCGAGTTCGGTTCTTGTATTATTCGAAGTACCATGCGTGTTCCCTGCATTAGGTGTTTTAAAAACTACCCAGTCCCCTTTATCATCGCTGGCCGTATAAAAGAAATCCTTGTTCTCATAGTCGGTTGCCTGACCCACATTAGAACCATCACCCAGGATTAAATTCCAGTGTTGAAAAAATGGTATGATGTCATTGGCATTAATACTTGTTGTAGTCTTTTCAGAACTATTGTTTTGGTTTTTGCATCCTACAATTAGTAAAAAAGAACAGCATAATATCAGAAAGAAGAACTTATTCATTTTAATTGGTTTACCAGATTGGTTTACCAAATATACAGTTAATTACCAGACTAACAAATATTTAACATTATTTAGGCGCATGAAAGGGCTACGTTCGCCTTGCCATAGCAAACTTTCTAATACATTAACTTTAGAGGTAGATTTTCTTCTACTATTAACTTCCCTGAATTTTCGATAACATTATCAGAATGTGTATTGTTCTTGGCACCCCAAAGTCGTGCTACCAGATTCACCTTATTATCAATAAATTTGTTGCCTGAAAGATTAACATTGATGATGCCGTAGGTATTGAGTAAAATTTCGTTTTCCTCTTTAGCGCCACATTTTGTGAAGGTACTATTGGTCACTTCCAGGTTACCACCCACAGTAGATTCATCATAGCCGCCACGATAGTAATCGATTACATTTTTATCGATGCCTTCAAATTGGCAATTGTCAATAAAGATGTTTTCGGCATTATATTCGCCCCGGTCATCATCTTCCCCAGAGAGTTCAAGGCCATTGTTACAATTTTTTAGTATCGTAGACTTTAACTTGATGTATTCCGAAAATGAGTATTTATACCCTTTAAGCACATAGTCAAAATTTGCTATTCCAGAATTCCTAATTTCCAAATTGTAAAGACTGGACATGTTTTCCTTTAAGGAGGCGAAGGCATAATTTTCTCCATTTCCTTCAAGTGCTACGGCAATCAAAGTAAGCTCGCCTTTGGGATTCATTTCAAACGCAGGGGTTTGTGCTGGGCCGGTATACTGAATGGTAGCCTTCCTATTGGTATCAGCGGATTTTATGGTTAGTTTCTTATCAATTTTCAATGCCGATTTCAGCACATATCGGTTGGCTGACAATAGTATAGTGTCGCCACTAACTGCCTCTTGTACCGCTGTTTGTAGTTCAGCAGTGGAGCCAACTGAGAGGCTTTGACCACTATTCTCTGCAGCTGGTTTTAGGGGATACCAATCCGGTCCGTATTGGGACAAGTCCATAAGATTCGGCTTGTTAGACGGAGTTGCAGCGATTGCGCCGGCGGCATTGCGGTTCGCCCGTGAATTACCAAACAGATCTTCAGTAATTTTGCCAAACTCGAAACCATTGTAGAGTTCAAATCCTGACAGGTCTTTCGATGGAATAAAAATATTCTCTTCCAATTCTGATAGTGCAAAATCATTTTTAGTAAATCCAGAATCATGGCTGAAGGAGGACCCTTGATTGTTTATTAAATTACTTTTAAAATCAATGCCATCTAAAGAATCATGAGCAACAATTGGTTTCTTGTCAGCCTTCTCATTGTAAATAAGATTGTTCGCTATAATTGTTCGAATTGGTCTTTCCGATCTAATTTCAGAAGCAGGAAGCACATCTTTTTGGTCTACGTTAGAGCCCACACCAAATTGTAAAGGTGATATACAATTAATCCATGAGTTATGAGCGACAACAACATCAGTAACTTGTATGTACCTGTTCAATGGTGATTTTGGAATACCGTTCATAACGGCAAGGGGGCTTCTGAAAACCTTTCCCTTTAAATTGTAGAAATAATTGTTCGTTACCAAATGCCCGGTTCCAATCAAACGTACACCTCCGATTTGTTCAGAAGCAGTATCGCCGATAAAATAATTGCCATCTATGATACAATAGTTTCCGTGTCTTGTGACCAACGAGCCTTCACTCTTGTAAAAGACATTGTTCCTGAACTCATTAAAATTCGTTTTACTTGAAATCACTTCTACTTCCCCATTGCATCGATCAAAAAAATTATTTGCCACTAGGGTATAGCTGGGCGCCATGGAAGTAAAACTATTACCAACCTGTATGGTCTCGGCACTAGGTCCGCCTTTGGGAGGTCTGGGTCCAAAATAGTTATTAGTAATTCTATGGTAATTCTTTATGCTTTTATTGCCTGCCAGATCAACTCTGATAGTGGGGCCCCTATTCGATTTTCCGGCAATGTAACAATGCTCGAATGCGTTATGGCGGCCCTTGAACTGCACCCAAAGATCAGTAAGGTTTCTTTGGGGTTTATTATAATCTATAATAACGCAATTAATGATACTCGAATGGTTGGCTACCGTATCTTGGTTGATCGAAAACTGGATAACGGCCTCGGAAGGAGACGACCCATCAGTGAAGTACAAACCGTTGACTACCAAATATTCCCCACCAAGTTTTAAATCGGATTTTCCCTTGATCACTACATCGCCGGCAGTTTCTGCTTTTAATGTGATGGGTTGTTTCTCGGTTCCATATCCTACAAATCGTATCTCGACATCCTTCCAGTCGCCATTTGCCATGACTATTTCATCTCCAGGCGCTGCTTTTGCCAAAGCTTCGTTCAATTCAACGATATCCTTTACATAGATACTATTAGAATCAGAATTTTCACCACAGGAAAAAAGTAATAAGAGTGCACTTATAACTAAAGAACTTTTTTGTATCATTTCAGTTTTTGTAATACTTTATAAGAATGTTAAATAGTCGAAATCTTTATCTAAAAGGTTACCAAAGGTAGGATCTATACCATTTATTTAAATTGGTTAACCAGTTTGGTTTACCAAAAATACATATATTTGTCAGACACGCAAGTTTTTAACATTCATTCTGCGTTTGAAACCTTAATCCGTATCCGATTATGCATGAAACTAAAAAAGTGATTACAAGGAGAAACTTTACCAAATTATCGGCTGTGGCTATCGGAAGTATGCCATTAATGGGATTTAATAGCCCTCTTTTCAATACAGTTTCAAATTCGAAAGACAACATTTCCATCAGCTTGTTTTCAAAACATCTGCAATTTCTTAATTATAACGATATGTCTGAAGCTGCAGCTGAATTAGGTTTTGATGGACTAGATTTAACCGTTAGACCCAAAGGTCATGTCTTACCGGAAAGAGTAACTGATGATTTACCAAAGGTGGTTGCCGCAATGAAGAAATACGGTATTAATCCTGGAATGATGACAACCAACGTTTGGGAAGGTAAGAACGTTGAACATAAAACAGTTTTAGAAATAGCAAGTAAGCTGGGGTTTACTCATTACCGCACAGGCTGGTTAAAATATCCGGAAGATAGAACGATTGAAGAAAGTCAAGCTATTTACGGACAGCAGGCTGCAGAATTAGAAGTGCTGAATAAAGATTTAGGGTTAATTGGTTGCTATCAAAACCACGCAGGTAATCATGTAGGCGCACCCATTTGGGACCTACCACCCATTCTCTCAGCAACAAATAATGAGTATATGGGATGCCAGTATGATATCAGACACGCAGTTGTTGAAGGAGGAAGCAGCTGGGAATTGGGCTTGCGACAGATAAGGCCTTTTATAAAATCTATCGTAATAAAAGATTTTAAATGGGGAAAAGTCGATGGAAAATGGAAACCGGTCAACACGCCACTAGGAGAAGGAATGGTGGACTTTAATCGATACTTTTCGTTGCTCAAAAAATATCAAATCAATGTTCCGGTTTCTTTACATTTTGAATACGATTTGGGTGGTGCGGAACACGGAGCTTCGAAAATCACAATAGACCGAATACAGGTTTTTAATGCCATGAAAAAAGACCTTGCATTTCTTAGAAATGCCTGGGATAAAGCGGAATAACATTTTTTATACTTTACTAAATGATCTCATTATCTCCTCAAACTCGTGAACAGCTAAAAAAAGTAAGTACGGCAACCATCGCCACCTGCCTGTTTAAAAAAGGGTTGAAAAATCAATTTATCCAGGGCGTAAAACCTCTAAAATCGGGAAGACCTACTATGGTTGGAGAAGCGTATACTTTGCGATATATTCCTGCCCGTGAAGACCTTAATCCTATTGAAGTATTCAAAGATCCTAAACATCTGCAACGAGTAGCGGTGGAACAGTGCCCAAAGGACGGTGTACTGGTCATAGATAGTCGCAAAGACGCCCGGGCAGCTTCTGCGGGCTCCATTTTAATAACCCGGCTAATGAAGCGAGGTGTAGCAGGAATTGTTACAGATGGTGGATTTCGTGATTCCGCAGAGATAGCGGCACTCAATTTTTCTTCCTATCACAACACCCCTTCGGCCCCCACCAATTTAACGCTGCATCAGGCCATTGCTATTAACGAACCTATTGGTTGCGGAGATGTGGCTGTTTTCCCTGGAGACATCCTTGTGGGTGATGATGACGGAGTAATGGTTATTCCTGCCCACATGGCTACAGAAGTGGCAGATGAGTGCCTCGAAATGACCCTATACGAGGAATTTGTGATGCACATGGTTAACAAGGGAGATGCCATTATTGGACTCTATCCCTTAACAAATAATCAGATTAAAAAGGAGTTTGAAGCTTGGAAGGGAAAAAGGTAGTATCAAGAAGTTTGGTGTACTTATGTAAAATGGATTACTCACTTCGTTCCTGATCCAAAGGTCAGCCGCTGCTGCAAATAGAAAATCAACATCCCGCTCACGCAGGATGTGATCCTTTTATCCCCTACTCCCATCGGATTACTCACTTCGTTCCTGATCCAAAGGCAAGCCGCTGCTGCAAATACTAAATCCCGGCGACTAAGGTCGCCGAAGGTTTTTTATTTTCCTTTCTCATCATCATACACGTATGTAATGTTTCAGGAAAATAAAAAATCCATCCGTTATACGGATGGATTTAGTGAGTGATGTGGAGTGTATTGGATTCGAACCAACGACCCCCGCCCTGTCAAGGCGGTGCTCTAAACCAACTGAGCTAACACTCCAGAATTTTAAAGTGGACAGGAAGGTATTAATTCTCTGTTCAGAAGGGCCAAAGATAGAAAATCTATGGTTTATTCAGTACTCAAACTATAGTCGAATCATTCAATGAATATTCGCTTTTCCCATTGCTGGCCACAGGCGTACATTTTTTCCCTGGTAAAGCTCCATATCCTTAAAAATGGTATCTAACAATTTAATGGCCTGGAGGATATATGGCCCTTTGTTAAGCATAACACAATCTGATCGTTGTGCCATAGCCGCATCGGTCATTTCGGCGCGTGAAGGTATACCTTGCTTGGAGAGATTTTCCAAAACTTGTGTTGCCCAAATATCGGGAACATGTGCTGCTCTGCATAGTGAAAGAATTTCCCTTTGAACCCTGCCAATATTGTCCCATCCGCACTCTATTGCCAAATCCCCTCTTGCAATCATAACCCCCACAGGATAACTCCTCATGCCCTCCAAAAGAATTTTGGCCAGGTTATTAAACCCACTTTGAGTCTCGATCTTAAGAATGATCCCAAAGCCTTTCGGCGTATTTAATTTTTCCAACTCAGTAATGAGATCTCCAACATCTTGCCCTCTGTTTACATAAGATAAATTTACGGTATCCGCGTTTTTAACCACAAATGTGAGATCCTTTTTATCTTTATCCGTTAACCCCCTAATATCCAATTTGCTGCCAGGAAAATTTATTCCTTTATCGGCTCTTAGTTTACTGCCTTTTTTTCTGGCATTAAGAATTTCGACAAGAATTTCGTCCTGTTCTACCTGGCGAATAACACCTTCAATCTTTCCATCATCAAAAAAGACTGGTTCCCCTTCTTTTACTTGCTCAAAGACTTCGCCTAACGTACAGGAAATATGTGCCTGGCTTATCAAATTGTTATCCTTATCCCTGAGTGCAGGTTCACCAGGCTCTGCATCATTACACAATCGTAAAAAATCTCCTGAGTGTAACATAATGAATTGTTCAACCCTTGGTAATTCCTCAATAATAATGGGAGATGAGGAATAATCTGAATTAGTATATAATTTCATTCCTGTTTCCAGAAAAGTGGTCTTACTACACACTGCAATACAGCCATTTTCAGTTGTCCTTTTAATCGTCAATTCCCTTTTCTTATTTCTGGTATCCGTTAAGAACAACCGATCCCCAATTTTCAGCTTTTCCAAACTTGTTATTGCAACGGGTAAGTGAGACAGATTGGTGTTAAGATGGTCCTCTGGACCAATCCAGATCTCACAATCCTTTGTTACAATTCCATGCACATCCTTTGTTGGACGAAATCTTTTTACTTTTGGACCCACCTTCAATGCACCGGTCCGTACTTTGGGACCTCCTAGATCCATTGTGATCTTACATTTCTTTTTCAATTTTCTTGATGCTTTCCTAACATGCCCGATCATTAAACTCCATTCTTTTTCGCGGTCATGAACACAATTTATACGAGCACAATTCATTCCATTGGCAATCATGTCATGTGCTAACTGGTAATTATGGGCAACTTCAGTAGGCAGGGTAACCATTATACGGGTCCGTCTTCCCTTTGAGCGGTAGCCCAATAATGATTTAGCATTGGATTTTCCAAGCCGATTACTTTTTTTAAAAGTTAATTCTGCCTTGTGCTTTTTAATAGGTGAATTGTTTAACAGGCTCTCCAGGATGGCCCTGCTGGCCAACAAACTCGCCATAACATGCCCTTCCGGTTTATCTAGCCGGGAAAGCCCCATATTTGCCAGCTTATTTTGGACAGCCGTTATATCTTCTTTACGCAGTGCGCGGTAATGGATAAGATTGCGGGCACTTTTGATAAAATTGGGATGGATCTTGGAAAGTTCGGCGACATATTTGGCCTCAAAATGCTCCAAACGTTCAATGATAGCCGATATCTCCTGTATCAACCATCGTATTTTTACTTCCTTTTTACTAATTTCTGCCATGGTGCACTAGTTAAAAAGCCTTAGAACCATGAATTTAGGGGTAATTTTGCACATTTATGTAATGACTGAATAATAATAATTGAGGCCATTGCTGAATTAGTTCACTTCGCTCGCTGCGCCATCCGGATACTACGACTGCAATCCTGCCGGCAGGCAGGCAGGTAGAAAATAACACTGCACTTTCGTGCAGTGTATCTTTTTATTCCTTTCAGATGCTCAAACCTTAGTTAGTCTACAAATGAAAAAATGGATTAACTCGCCAAGCTCGTTGAGCCATCGGGATACCACGACTGCAAATAGAAAATATAAGCCCCGCAAATGCGGGGTTTATATTTTTATTCCTTCCTAAAGCTCAAACAAGTTTGGCTTTGTCCAGGAATAAAAAAATCCACACGTTTCCGTGTGGATTTTCTGAGTGATGTGGGCCCTACTGGATTCGAACCAGTGACCCCCTGCTTGTAAGGCAGGTGCTCTGAACCAACTGAGCTAAGAGCCCGTTAAGGAGTGCAAATATAGCATTGTTTTTTATTCCCTAAAACAAAAAAGATAAAAAATCATACCACCTCAGCTACCGTAAAATTGCTCCCTCCCACATAGATAAGATCGTTCTTTTTGGCTTCTTTTTTAGCAGTCTCCAAAGCAACAGTAACGGAAGTATAAACACTACCTATTAATCCATTTTCCGCGGCTTTCTTTTGTAACACGTCTGCATCCATACCTCTGGGAATATCTGGTCTGCAAAACAGATAATGAGCCTTTTTTGGGAACATGGGAAGTATTTGATCCAGATTCTTCTCCTTAACAAATCCAAGCACCATCCAAAGTTCGTCAAACACTTCATGAGAAAGTTGATCTATTACAAGACGAATACCCTCACTGTTATGTGCGGTATCTGCAATGATCCTGGGACCTTCTCCTAATACTTGCCACCTTCCCATGAGACCCGTGTTTTCCACAACTTTAGACAAGCCGGTTTTAATATGTTCTTCCTGTATCTTGAAATTTGCAAGTGCCTTTACCACGGCTACCACTCCTATAATATTTCTATTTTGATAGTCTCCGAGCAACGAAGTAGCATATTTTTCAGATATTGTTTCTTCTGCAAATATGATCTTTGCCTGCTGACTTTTTGCGACCTCAATGAAAATCGCTGCGGCTTCCTCTTGCTTCTCACTGATGATCACCGGCGTATACGGCTTTATGATCCCAGCCTTCTCATAGGCTATCTTCTCGATAGAATCTCCCAGAAGATCAGTGTGGTCCAAGCCAATATTAGTGATCAGACATACTTCGGGAGTGATAATATTGGTAGAATCTAACCTGCCACCCAAGCCAACTTCTATTATAGCAATATCTACCTGTTCCTTTGAAAAGTGCTCAAAGGCCATGGCCACTGTCATCTCAAAGAAAGACATATGGTTCCGTTCAATATATTTCTTGTTTTCTTTTATAAAGAATATTACCTCCTTCTCAGAGATCATCTTACCATTGATCTTTATCCGCTCCCTGAAATCCTTAAGATGAGGTGAAGTGTACAAACCAACCTTATATCCTGCTTCCTGCAAAATAGAGGCAAGCATATGGCTGCAGGATCCTTTTCCATTTGTGCCGGCAACATGAATACTTTTAAAATTTTGCTGTGGTTCCCCAAGATAGGTAGCAAAAGATTGTATTCCCTGTAGTTTTCCGTTATAGGCCGTAGCCCCTTTTTGCTGGTACATTGGAAGTTGAGCAAACATCCAATCTAAGGTTTCCCGGTAGGTCATGAATTATTCTCCCAGTTTAAAGTTGACAACCACAAAACCTACCTGCTGGCTGGGTGCCTTGGAATCTGAGTTCCAACTGTGGAGAAATGCTGTTTTCCTGGCTGGCTCTAACAGGCAAGGATGATTATTCGTCGTTCCTTTTACTCCCGGGGTAGCATCAACGACTTTTCCGTTTCTGTCTACCACGATCCTTACTACAACCCTGCCTTCTTCGTTGCACTGCTGTTGTACTTTCCCTTGATTCGCCAATGACCTCCCATTAAGACCATAGCCTCCTGTTCCACTGCCAGATCCCGGACTACCGTAATAACTCGTCGCATATGGATCCCCATTCAGTTGTCCTTTGTCTCCAGGTTGAGAATCATCGCCTTCATTACCCTGTGCAGTGCCATCTGAATTATTTAAACCTCCCATTAGGGCGTCCAATTTCTTTTTCTTGGCCTCTTCTTCCAACCTTGCCTTTTCAGCGGCAGCCTGTTTGGCTCTCTCAACCCTTTCGGCTTCCTCTTTGACTTTTCTGGCGGCCTCTTCTGCTTTGCGTTTTGCCTCGGCTTGTTGTTTTATTAGGATAGATTCCTCATTATCCTGGGTAAGTACTTTTTCTGATTCTTTTACCGGTGTAACAGGATCTGCTACAGGTTCTTCTGTTTTTTCCGGTAGCTGTTCCGTTTTTTGTTCGGTTACTTCAGGAGTTTCATTCTTCTGAGGTTGTAACTTTTCTTTTGGTTGCACTCTCCCCGACCCGTATTCCATACTGCCGAAATTGACGGTAATGCCATTCTCAATAGGAGGTTCCATATAGGTGAGCCCGATATAAAAGAGCAAAAGGAGAAATGCACTTAACAGGAAGACTGTAAGTGAGAAGGATTTTTTCTTGTGTCTCGTATCTAAGAACGACATTAATTAGGTCGCACGGCAAGGATCACCTTGTAATTATTCCTATTGGCAATGTCCATGACATTCACAGCCTCTTTAATGGCCACACTTTCTTCTGCCCTAAGAATAACGGTTGGGTTCTCTTTCCCTTCCAATGCTTTTTTTAGTTCAATTTCAATATAGTCTCCGTTAATCTGCTGATTGTTAACGAAGTATTCCAGATTCCGATTGATGGAAACGGATACGTTCTGCGTATTGGTCGATTTACCTTTCGCCTTGGGCAACAGCATATCCAGCGCATTAGGCGAATTAGCTGTTAACATAAAGAAGATAAGCAACAGGAATACAATGTCTGTCATAGAAGACATACTAAACTCCGGACTGATCTTATTTCTACCTTTCAGTTTCATGGGAAGTAGTTAAACTGGTTCGTTTAAAAGATCTAGGAAATCCACAGCGTTGGCTTCCATTTTATGGATCACCTTATCTATGCGGTTTACTAAATGATTATAGCCCATATAGGCTATGATCCCAACAACCAATCCGGCAACGGTAGTGGTCATGGCTGTATAGATCCCCGAAGCCAATGCTCCCATCTCTGCTTGTCCACCACTACTTGCCATCTGATGAAAGGCAAGGATCATACCAATGACGGTTCCCAAAAACCCTATCATGGGTGCTGCACCGGCCACAGTAGCCAGGACATTTACATTCTTCTCTAATTTATATACTTCTAAGGTACCCGCATTCTCAATAGCTGCATTGATGTCGTCCAAAGGCTTCCCAATTCTGGACACCCCTTTTTCCGTTAACCGGGCTACGGGAGAATCTGTTTGGGCACAAAGGATCTTGGCAGCATCTAGCTTGCCATTCATCACATGATCCCTGATTTGATTCATAAAATTCTTATCGATCATAGAGGCCGCCTTAACGGCCAATAATCGCTCAAAATAAATGTACAAGGCCACCGCGAGCATTGCGAATAAGACTGAAATAATGACGATACTCCCGGTACCCCCACTTAAGATTAGATCTATGACGGAAAGTGTCTTTTCTTCGGATATAACCTCCCCTACTTGCGACTCATTCACAAGATCTTGAAACATTACCATATGCATTCTCTTATTAATTTGCCCCTATAACGGTAATCTGCAGATTTAATTATGCGTTCAATACTATATTTCGAATTAATACAAAAGTAATCGATCCGGCAAGGAAGCCAACCAGTGCCAGCCATGCAATTTTCCTGAAATACCAAAAGAAATCTATTTTCTCCATTCCCATGGCTACTACCCCAGCAGCAGATCCAATAATAAGCATACTGCCACCGGTTCCTGCAGAAAATGCTATAAAATGCCATACCGGGTCATCTATAGGAATAGAGAACATCCCCATACTGGCTGCCACCAATGGCACATTATCAATAACTGCAGAACCTACCCCCAGGATTATTATTACAAGATCCGAAACGGTCTGACCCATTATTTCAGATCCTAACAAAGGCATAGTTTCATCAAGTACTCCGGCAAATTCGAATAACATCCCTAAGGATTCCAAGGCTGCCACAGCTAAAAGTATTCCCAGAAAGAAAAGTATACTTGGCAATTCTATTTTAGATAGTGAAGCGTGCACCGGACTATGAAAAGAGGCTTCATCAGATTCCGTCGCATCAACAGAGGAGATGCTGAATTTTGCATTACTATAGATCTCAGCAAAAGTAGCTACTATAGCCAGTGAAAGCATCATCCCCACATAAGGAGGCAAATGGGTTATGGTCTTAAAAAAGGGAACAAATACAATAGATCCCAATCCTAAATAAAGCATGGTTGCCCCATAGGGTGATTTTGGAATTTCCCTCTCTTCCAGCTCGCCTTCAATTTCTCCTTTAAAAACCTTGTATCTCAGCGCAAAAAGTACAGGGACCACCATACAAACTACTGAAGGTATAAAGACATGTTCTATAAGCTGCAAAGCCGTTACTTTATTGGCGATCCATAACATGGTAGTGGTAACATCCCCAATAGGAGACCAGGCTCCACCGGCATTTGCTGCAATAATGATCATACCGGCAAACCAAAGTCTTAATTCACGATCTTTTATTACCTTTTGCAATATGGTAACCAATACGATGGTTGCTGTTAGGTTATCTATAATGGCCGAAAGAATAAAGGCCAAAATGGAAAAAAGCCATAATAATTTTGATTTCTTCCTGGTACGAATGTAACCTTTGATTGTTGCGAAACCATCAAAATAATCTATGATCTCAACAATGGTCATAGCCCCCAAAAGGAATACCAATATCTCTGCTGTTTTCCCCAAATGATGAAGGAGCATTTCATCTAAATGGGAGGGTTCCAATTCCTTGAGAGTTGTATTTACCTCAAAAACAGGCATATGGGCTAAAGCAATGATCGCCCATAGAATGGCCATCATCGCCAAAGCGGGAATGAGCTTATCTATTTTTAAATTGTGCTCTAAGGTAATTGCCAAATAACCTGTAATAAAGATGATAATGATAATGGTTTCCATACTAGTTGGTGTTTATAGTAGTTGTTTAAGTGCTATTTCAAAAGCGGTCTTGCTCAAATTGATTTTAGTAGGATTTTGCCTAAAGATATTCAAAATTGCTTTTCTAATGACATCAGAAGTATCATTAAATATCAATTCATCATCCATGGCCACTCTTCCTTCCATAAAATAGGCAAAAACCCGGGCCATCCCACAATTGGAAATAAAGTCGGGAATAAGACTAACCCTCTCATCTGTAAATTCCATGATAGGCCCAAAAAATATCTCCTTATCCGCAAAGGGTACATTTGCTCCGCAAGAGATAACCTCCAGTCCGGAGTCCATCATTTCAGAGATCTGTTCCTTGGTGATCAATCTGGATGCGGCACAAGGTGCAAAGATCTCTGCCGTTAAACTCCAGATCCGTTCATTCATTTCAGAAAATGGGATCATCTTATCCGGATCTGCAATAAGCGTATTCCCTTTTTTATGTAGAAAAAATGTCTTGATCTCATCGAATGAAAATCCATTTTCATTTATCACGCCACCTTCCCGGTCTATGATCCCCACTACCTTGGCACCCATCTGAGCAAGATAAAAGGCGGCTGCAGCGCCTACATTCCCAAAACCCTGTACAACTGCCTTTTTTCCAATGACAGATCCTCCGGAAATATTGTAATAATGCTTTACTGCTTCAGCAACACCAAACCCGGTGATCATGTCGGCCACGGTATATTTATGACTTGTATCAGGAGAGTACATAGAACTTTCCAAAACCTTTATCACCCCTAGACGCAATTGGCCAATTCGATTGATCTTATCTGCCTCCGTAGGCTTAAAATGCCCATTAAATACCCCTTCCTGCGGATGCCATACACCTGCATCCTCGGTAATTGGGATCACTTCATGGATCTCATCCACATTAAGGTCGCCCCCGGTCCCATAATAACTTTTCAGTAATGGGGCCACGGCATTGTACCAGCGTTTTAAAACCCCTTTCTTTCTTGGATCATGAGGATTAAAATTTATTCCCGATTTGGCTCCTCCTATAGGTGGACCCGAAACGGTAAATTTTACTTCCATGGTCTTAGCCAGAGACAAAACTTCATTCATGTCTAATCCTTCCCGCATTCTTGTACCGCCACCGGCAGCTCCTCCGCGGAGTGAATTTATGACCGCCCAACCTTCCGCTTCCGTTTCCGGGTCCTTCCAGTTGAACACAATTTCCGGGGCTTTATTTTCGTACTTCTTTAAAAGATCTTTCATTTAGGATAAGGTTTTTATTATGAGCTTTTTCATTTTAAAAAGGCCTTTCACGGGCCCTTGCTATACATCTGAGTTGTGGTAAAAGCTAGTGTTGTCTCATAATTCTAATGCGCTATCTAACGTCTTATTTTAACCTTGCAACAAATATAAAAATATTGACGATGTATAAAACTATTTTATGGGGTTGTAAGCAGTAAACTTTGAAAAATATATTTTGTGGTATTCTCAAATTGACCATATAATCATTGAATAATTTCCAATCAAGACGTATATTTGTAGGCCTTTTTTAACAATACAACAAGTACTATGGATTTTACACTTTCTGAAGAACAATTGATGATTCAACAGGCAGCCCGCGATTTTGCACAACAGGAATTACTACCAGGGGTCATTGAAAGAGACGAAGCACAAAAATTCCCAACAGATCAGGTTAAAATGATGGGGGAATTGGGATTCATGGGTATGATGGTTGACCCAAAGTACGGCGGAAGTGGACTAGACACATTATCCTATGTACTGGTCATGGAGGAGCTTTCAAAAGTAGATGCCTCTGCTTCGGTTATAGTTTCAGTAAATAACTCTCTGGTATGCTGGGGGTTAGAAACCTTTGGTACAGAGGAACAAAAGCAAAAATATTTAACAAGATTAGCCACTGGGGAGATCATTGGAGCATTTTGTCTGTCTGAACCGGAAGCTGGCAGCGATGCCACCTCACAAAAAACGACAGCCATTGACAAAGGGGATCATTACCTGCTCAACGGTACTAAGAATTGGATTACTAATGGTAATTCTGCCGATGTATACCTGGTCATTGCTCAAACCGATGTGAAAAAAGCACATAAGGGGATCAACGCTCTGATCGTTGAAAAAGATGCAAAGGGATTTGAAATAGGCCCAAAAGAGAACAAATTAGGCATACGCGGAAGTGATACGCATTCATTAAATTTTAATGATGTGAAGGTTCCAAAGGAGAACAGAATAGGTGAGGATGGATTCGGTTTTAAATTTGCCATGAAGACACTTGCAGGTGGCAGGATTGGGATCGCAGCTCAGGCGTTAGGCATTGCTGCCGGCGCATACGAAATGGCAAGGAAATATTCCAAGGAGCGAAAAGCTTTTGGTACTGAAATTAGTAATCATCAGGCCATTGCCTTTAAGCTGGCCGACATGCATACGCAAATTGAAGCAGCCCGTTTTTTGGTATATAAATCCGCATGTGACAAAGACAACCATGAGAACTATGATCTATCTGGTGCTATGGCCAAATTATACGCTTCGCAGGTAGCTATGGAAACAACCGTTGAGGCTGTTCAAATTCACGGTGGGAATGGTTTTGTAAAAGAGTATCACGTAGAGAGACTTATGCGAGATGCGAAGATCACCCAGATATATGAAGGTACTTCTGAAATTCAAAAGATCGTAATTTCAAGAAGTATTTTAAACTCATAATATCTAATTCATTCTTTTAAAACAGAATCTTCTGGTTAGTGCAGATGCAATTACAAAAGACCCTCCAATTTGGGTCTTTTTTTGTAAAACAGCATTATTAAAATCCCATTTAAAAGGTGAATAAAAATGCATAATGCATATTTTTTGACGTATTATTTAATACGTTGCATTTTTTGCCCCTTGCCAATCTAAAACGAGTATGTATCTCAGTCATTTTGGTATTTTTGAGTAAATACGAAAATAGATGTTGAAGAAGCAAGGATTGTATTTGCCGGAGTTTGAACACGATAACTGTGGAGCAGGATTCATTTGTAGCCTAAAAGGAAAAAAATCGAACGACATAATTCATAAGGCCCTCGAAATTCTAGACAAATTAGAACACAGGGGTGCCGTGAGTGCCGATGGAAAAACTGGCGATGGCGCAGGGATCCTAATAGACATCCCTCATCTTTTTTTCCAGGAGGAATGCTCTTTTGAGTTACCTGAACCGGGGGCCTATGCCGTAGGTAATGTTTTCCTGCCAAAAAAGGTAAATCAGCGTGATTATTGTATCTCAGTATTTGAATCAGAAATTAAAAGACAGGGGTTGCATTTACTTGGATGGAGAGATGTACCTGTCAATACATCGGTTCCAGGAAGGGTAGCTGCAGAAACAGAGCCTTTTGTAAAACAGGTATTTATTGCAAAGGAAAATGAGACGCAGGATTTCTTCAATTTCAATCTCAAACTATTTATCGCCAGAAAGGTTGCAGAACATACCATCATCAATTCCAAACTTTCTGAAAGCAAGTTCTTTTACTTACCCAGTCTCTCAACAAAAATTATAATCTTCAAAGGGCTTCTGATGCCCCAGGACATAAAAAGATATTACACAGATCTGATGGATCCCAGAGTAGTTACCAGGCTGGCACTGGTTCATCAGCGATTCTCTACCAATACATTTCCTACCTGGGATCTGGCGCAGCCATTCCGGTATATGTGCCACAATGGGGAGATCAATACCCTACGGGGCAATGTATCTCGTATGCGATCGAGGGAAGGACTTATGGAAAGTCCGTTTTTTGGGCCGGAGATAAAGAAAGTCCTGCCAATCATCCTTCCGGGGAAATCGGATTCAGCTACCATGGACATGGTTGTTGAATTACTTCTGATGACCGGACGGTCCTTACCAGAGGTAATGATGATGTTGGTCCCTGAAGCCTGGGAAAAAAATACAGAAATGTCTGAAGCCAAAAAGGCTTTCTACGAATATAACTCCTGCGTAATGGAGCCCTGGGATGGTCCGGCCTCTATTCCCTTTACTGATGGCAACTACATTGGTGCCGTTTTAGATAGGAATGGACTTCGACCTTCCCGATACTCGGTTACAAAAGATGGCTATGTAATTATGTCTTCTGAAACTGGAGTCCTGGAAATTGCCCCGGAGAACATAGAACTTCATGGCCGTTTGGAACCTGGCAAAATGTTTTTGGTGAATATGGAAGAGGGCCGTATCATAAATGATGAAGAAATAAAAGAAGAGATAGCTCAGAGACATCCTTATAAAAAATGGCTCGATAAGAATTTAATGCACCTCAAGGATATTCCGTATAATGACTGCCCTCTTTTTATTGGCGAGGAATCAGTGGAAAAAAGGAAAGCGGTTTTTGGATATACCCTGGAAGATATCAATACCATTGTACTTCCAATGGGGAAAACTGCGAAAGAACCAATAGGATCTATGGGGTCTGATACACCTATCGCTGTATTATCTGAACGCCCTCAATTGATCTATAATTATTTTAAACAATTGTTTGCTCAGGTAACAAACCCGCCTTTAGATGGGATTCGTGAAGAGCTGATCACGGATATTAGCCTAACCCTTGGCACGGACCTAAATTTCTTTGAAATTACCGAACTGCATTGTAGAAAATTAAAGATCCAGAACCCGGTGATCTCTAAAGAAGATCTGGATAAAATAAAAAATTACGACGCCAGCCCGGATTATAAAGTAGTAACAATTCCTATTTTATATGATGTTCAAAGAGGACATAATGGCCTGGAAGATGCATTGGACTCTGTTTTAGCTCAGGCATCTGGGGCTATAGACGATGATGCCAATATCATTATCCTGTCTGACCGGTTTATGAGCAAGGAAAAGGCACCAATCCCCGCATTATTAGCTTGTTCTTACGTAAATAGTGGTTTGCAGGCTGCCGGAAAACGTTCTAATTTAAGCATCATCATTGAGTCGGCAGAACCAAGGGAAGTTCACCATTTTGCCTTATTATTTGGTTTTGGAGCAAGCGCTATCAATCCTTATTTGGTAAACGAGATCATTGGTGAACAAATTGAAGAGAACGACATTACAGAATTCTCTTTTGATGAAGCCATTAAAAATTACAATAAAGCAATTGGGAAAGGCATTGTTAAGGTAATGAACAAGATCGGGATCTCTACGCTGAATTCATATCGCGGATCTCAGTTGTTCGAATGTATTGGGCTTAACACCAATGTTGTAAACACATATTTTCCAAATACACCAACTCGAATTCAGGGAATTGGCTTGTACGAGATTGAAAAGGAGATCGCAAAGAGGCATCAAAATGCCTTTGCCAAGAAACATGTGGCTGCAACCCTTGATCTGGAAATTGGAGGCGAATACCGTTGGAGGAGAGATGGAGAAAAACATATGTTCAATCCATTGTCTATAGCTAAACTTCAGAAATCAGTAAGAAACAACGAACCTGATACATACAAAGAATTTGCCCAAATGGTGAATGAGCAGTCTAAGGATCTCATGACCATCCGAGGATTGTTTGAGTTTGCTAATTATGACCCTATTCCTTTAGACGAAGTAGAATCCTGGACAGAAATCGTAAAGCGCTTTAAAACAGGGGCTATGTCTTATGGTTCCATTAGTAAGGAGGCTCATGAAAATCTTGCCATTGCTATGAACCGTATTGGGGGTAAAAGCAACTCAGGTGAAGGCGGAGAAGATGCAGAGCGTTTTTATAAGAATCAAACCGGCGATTGGCGAAACAGTGCCATAAAACAAGTAGCCTCCGGAAGATTTGGAGTAACTTCCAATTACCTGACGAATGCGCAGGAGATACAGATAAAGATGGCACAGGGAGCAAAACCTGGAGAAGGTGGGCAACTTCCCGGACCTAAAGTAAATCCTTCCATCGCCAAAACAAGGAATTCTACTCCGTATGTAGGACTTATCTCTCCACCACCCCATCATGATATTTACTCTATTGAAGATCTGTCGCAGCTTATTTATGATCTTAAATCTGCTAACAGAGAAGCACGCATCAATGTAAAACTAGTATCAGAAGTAGGCGTAGGAACTGTAGCTGCAGGGGTTGCGAAGGCAAAGGCCGATGTAATTCTGATTTCCGGATTTGATGGAGGAACCGGCGCTTCGCCACTTACCTCTCTTAAACATGCAGGCCTGCCCTGGGAACTGGGAATTGCTGAAGCACAGCAGACATTGGTAATGAACGACCTTAGAAATAGGATCGTACTTGAGTGCGATGGCCAGTTAAAAACCGGAAGGGATGTAGCCATTGCCTGCTTGCTGGGAGCCGAGGAATTTGGTTTTGCCACGGCACCTTTAGTAGCATCGGGATGTATTATGATGCGTGTATGTCATTTAAATACTTGTCCGGTTGGAATCGCCACACAAAATCCTGAACTCAGGAAGAAGTTCGAAGGGAAACCAGAGCACGTAGTAAATTATATGTACTTCGTTGCCCAGGAACTCAGGGAAATTATGGCTCAGTTAGGTTTCAGGACCATTAATGAAATGGTTGGGCAAGTCCAAAAGCTAAACAGGAACAAGGCTATTGACCATTTTAAGGCTAACGGATTGGACTTGAGCCCCATTCTGTATAAAATTGACGTGCGAAAAGGCACCAAACTCTACAATACACAAAAACAAGAACACCATGTGACAGACTCCATAGAGTTCGAGATCATCGGGAAAGCGCATCCATCAATATTCAGGAAGGAAAAATCTGTTTTACATTTCCCTATTCATAATACAGACAGGGCCGTAGGCGCCATCATCAGTAATGAGATCTCAAAGATATATGGGGCTGAAGGATTACCGGATAATACCTTAAAACTGAATTTTACAGGTTCTGCCGGGCAGAGCTTTGGGGCTTTTGCCACCCGGGGTCTTACTATGGTGGTGAACGGGAATACCAATGACTATCTTGGAAAAGGCCTTTCCGGTGCAAAATTGATCATCAAAATACCTGAAAAATCGACCCTCAAACCTGAAGAAAATATTATCACAGGGAATGTTACGCTCTATGGAGCAACTTCGGGCGAAGCTTATATTAACGGAAAAGCCGGAGAACGCTTCTGTGTTCGCAATTCAGGTGCCACGGCAGTGGTTGAAGGGATCGGCGATCACGGGTGTGAATATATGACCGGAGGAACGGCGGTTATTCTGGGAGAAGTAGGCCGAAACTTTGGTGCGGGGATGAGTGGAGGTATTGCGTACGTTTTGGATCTGCATAAGAACTTTGAGAAACGATGTAATAAAGAGGCCTTGAACCTTCTTAGGGTAGAGGAAGACCAGGATGTAGAATTTTTAAAGGGACTTATTGAAAATCATTACAATGCCACCCTAAGTCCGCTGGCACAACGGATATTAGAGAATTGGGAGAACTACTTACCAAAGTTCATTAAAATATTTCCTGAAGAATACAAACAGGCATTGCTTCGTTTGGAACAGGAAAAATTACAAACTATTTAGAACTAGATATGGGAAAGACGACAGGATTCTTAGAATACGGAAGAAAAACAGAGCCCTATAAACCGGTAGATAAGCGGGTAAAGGATTTTAAGGAATTTACCCTGCCCTTAAAGGAAAAGGAATTAAAAGAACAGGGAGCACGTTGCATGGATTGTGGTATTCCTTTTTGCCATAGTGGTTGCCCTCTGGGAAATTTGATCCCGGATTTCAACGATGCGGTATACCGAGGGAAGTGGGAAAAGGCAGCTCAGATTCTTCATGCCACCAATAATTTCCCTGAATTTACCGGTAGATTATGCCCTGCACCTTGTGAGGAAGCCTGTGTCTTAGGTATCAATGAAGATCCTGTTTCTATTGAGAATATTGAAAAGAATATTGTAGAGACCGCATTTAAAAAAGGATGGGTAGTGGCCATGCCACCGGAAACCAGAACAGGTAAAAAGGTAGCAGTCATAGGGTCTGGACCTGCGGGATTGGCCGCAGCTCAACAACTCAACAGAGCTGGGCATAGTGTTACCGTATTTGAGAGAGATGAAAAGCCAGGTGGTTTGTTGCGATATGGGATCCCGGATTTTAAAATGGAAAAACATATTATTGATCGCCGATTAGAGGTGTTGAAGGAAGAAGGAATTGACTTCAAATGCGGAGTTCATGTAGGGGTTGATGTGAAAGCTGAGGCTTTAAAGGCAGACTTTGATGCCCTTGTATTGTGTGGTGGAGCCACTATTCGAAGAAACTTACCTATTGAAGGTGCTGATCTGAAAGGTGTGGTACAGGCAATGGATTTTCTGGCTCAAAATAACCGTCGTGTAGACGGGGTAAAGAAATTTGAACGAGAGATCAAGGCCACAGACAAGAATGTCGTGGTTATTGGAGGTGGTGATACAGGTTCAGATTGTATAGGTACTTCCTTTAGGCAAGGAGCAAAATCGGTATCCAATTTTGAGATATTGAGCAAACCTACCACAGAAAGGCCTCAGGACCAACCATGGCCATTCTGGCCAATGCGTTTGCGGACCAGTTCTTCACATAAGGAAGGCGTTGAACGTTTTTTTAGTATTTCTACCAAGAAATTCATTGGGGATAAGGACGGAAACTTAAAAGGATTGATCACCTCAGAAGTAGAATGGATCAAGGCACCCGGCGAACGACCAGTATTAAAAGAAATTGAAGGAACAGAGAAAGAGTGGCCCTGTGAATTAGTGTTGTTGGCTCTAGGTTTTACAGGTTCTGAAATGACGATTGCTGAGCAATTAGGAATAGAGGCCGATGGGCGAACCAATATCAAAGCTTCTGTAAAAGATTATATGACCAACGTTCCCGGTGTATTTGTTGCAGGGGATCAGCGGCGCGGACAATCGCTTATTGTATGGGCCATATCTGAAGGAAGACAGGCGGCCCATCATGTAGATTCTTTTCTTATGGGATCTTCTGTACTTCCCCTGAAGGGCGAGGGAGATCTGCCAAGGATATAATCGAAACTATATTTGATATAAAAGACCCTTCTTTTGAGGGGTCTTTTTTATAACGGTAAGGTTTCTTGGTTGTCTAAAACAAAAAAAGCACTCATTATACAATGAGTGCTTTTAAAAAAGGCGGCGACCTACTCTTCCACCTGGTGTGGCAGTACCATCGGCGCTGACGGGCTTAACTTCCCTGTTCGGAATGGAGAG